>ERZ889078.1590-NODE-1590-length-17680-cov-7.333220_pt1 | contig 17680 bp, 10 predicted proteins | sample MGYA00521266_ERZ889078 | MGnify/ENA primary metagenome ERZ889078 (study PRJEB32303, sample SAMEA104408618) | aquatic metagenome | biome: Brackish water; feature: Pelagic; material: water | place: Baltic Sea | collected 2014-06-16T06:34:00 | depth 76,534 m ...
GCTGCACGGGGGGCTGAACGGGGGGCTGAACGGGGGGCTGCATGGCGGGCTCCGGGGTGCGATGCGACGGCGCGGCTGGCGCCAAGGTGAGGGCCGAAACCGGGGAGGACGCCTCCGCGCTCGTGACGCTGGAGGACCGTGCGCAGCTCGCCATCAGCCCGAGCGCCGCGACGGCGGCGACCTGACGCCACCTGGGCGCACGACCGCGGCTCCGCTGAACCTGGGGGCCACGAGGATGGGGGCCACCGTGGTGGGCGTGACGACGCACGAGACTGCGCATGGCTGAACTCCTGTTTGCCCAGTCAGCATAGGCCGCGCGGCTGCAGATCCCACAGCCAACCGCCGCGACAACGCCAACCGCCGCGACCACGCCAGACGGCTACTTGCAGGCGCCCGCGACGCACGTCTTGCCGGTGCTGCACTGCGTACCGTCCGCCACGGGGACTTGCGTGCAGGAGGCCTTGGGCATGCCAATGCAGACGGGCACACACGACGAGTTCGTATCGAGGCTGCCCCAAATCCAGGTGCCGGAGCTGCTCAGGTTCGTCGTCACTTCGATTCGGACGCCAAGGGCGTCGCCGTAGCCGGCCGTCGGCGGCAGCAGCTTGTAGCCGGTGGCACCCGAGTAGTCGACCGGTGAACCGTCCAACCACTCCCACGCCTTGAGCTTGTTTGCCTTGTACAGCCCCGTCCACACCGACGCGGAAGCGCTACCGAGGATCGTCGCCGCCATGTCCATGGCCAGTACGTTGGTCGCCGCGTCGTGGATGGAGAGCAGCGTGCGCCCCGTCGCTTGGCACGAGGCCAGCGCCTTGCTGCGGTTGCCGAAACCGGCGAGGTTGGCCGCATAGCACTGTCCCCCCATCACGACGCCGTCGCACTTCGTTGCGTCACACTTCGGTGTCGCGCACGGGTTGACCGCCGAACAGCCCGGGATCGCAAGGTGGACGCAGCCTTCAAGCGCATCGCAGACGTCGGATGTACACGCGTCACCATCGTCGCACGACGCGCTGCCGTGGGTGCAGCCCTTGCCCGTTGCGCAGGCGTCGGCGGTGCAGACGTCGCCGTCGGAACACGGCGCCGCGCTGTGGGCGCATTTGCCCGCGACGCAGGTGTCCGTCGTGCAAGGTTCGCCGTCGGTGCACATCTTCTGCGTCTTGAGCAGGCACCCAGCTGAGGCGGCGCAGCCGACGTGCCCCCAGCGATCGGCGCGCGCGATCAGACCGACGGGTTTTCCGGCGACGTTGGCGAACCCGGCGAGCGCCACGGTGTCGTCAGGCAGGGCGACGAGCCCATGTTTGGCGGGCTGGGCGAGCAGTCCGACCTGGATGATTTGGGCGCGTTCGAGCTCGCCCTTCGCGCTGAGCCGGGCGAGCCAGGTCTGGTCCAACAGCCCTTGTCGTTGCAGCCCGCTGAGCATGAAGGCGCCGTCTTTCAGGGCGACCAGCGAAGACGGCAGGGTTGTGGGCCCGACGCTGGTCGACCGCTGCCACAACACGTCGCCCTTGCCGCTGAGCGCGACCATCCAGGTGCGGCGCACGTTGTTGTGCGTTCGCCATCCAGCCGCGACCAGCTCCCCGGCGCTGCTGGCGGCTAGCGCGGTGAACGCCGAGGCGGCCCGCTCGGCATAGACACGCTGCCACAGGCGCTTGCCAGAGCCGTCGAGCGCCGCCGCGTGGGCGTTGTGTTTGGCGTCCTCTTCCGGGACCCCACCCCAAATGGCGCCGACGACCCACGCTGTGTCGTTGCCGACGATCAACCCGTCGCTCAGCCCGACGTCGGCGCCAGCCACGTAGTAGCGGCCGACGCCGCTCTCGCTCCAGACCGCGTCTCCAGAGCTCTTGCGTCGCACCACAAGTGAGGTGATTCGGCCGCCGTATCCGCCGGGGCAGGCCCGCACGTCGAGCACGTCACCGCCCGGGTAGCCGGCGATCCTGACGATGTGACCGCTTGTGCAGACGTTGTAGGGCGGCGTCTTCTTCCACTGCTCCTTGCCGGCAGCGCTCAACCCGAGCAGGCGCGGCCCCGAGCTCTGTCCGAGCGCGTCCCCACGATCGATGCCGACGACAAAGCCGCCGTCGGCCCGCTCCATGAGCGCCGTGCCGCGCACCCCCGAGATACCGGTAGCGACGCCTGTGTGGGTGTAGGCGACCGTCGCGCTGACGGGCTCGCCGGCGTCCGTCAACTTCACCAGCCACACCTTGCGCGGTTGGCTGCCCGAGTAGTCATCCTGCTCACCCAGCGTCGCCAATCCGCCATCTTTCAGCGCGATCAGCCCGCTATAGCGCCACTCTGGTGCGTGGGGGTGGGTCTTCACGTACAGCTTGCCCGTCTTCGCCGGCTCGCAGGCGCCCTTGCTGCACACGCCATCGATGGAGCAGCCGTCCGCCGGATCACAGGTGAAGGCGTCGACACCCGTGTGCGTGCAGCCTTGGCTGCCGTGGCAATCGTCGGCGGTGCACACCAGCTTGTCGTTGCACTCGTCGGCCTTCATGGCGAGACACGTACCCGCGGCGCCGCAGCTGCTGTGGCCAAACTGGTCGACGCGCGCGAACAGCCCGGATTCCTCGGCTTGGGTGCCGCCGCGGCGACCGACAACCAACACGTCGCCATCGGTCGCCACAGCCAGGGCCAGCGCCGCGTCACCGCCGCCGCCGTCCATGCTGCGCTGCCACTGCTGGTTGCCGCGGTCGTCGATCGCGGCGAGCCACGCGTCGTCATTGCCACCCGACGGGTTGGTCGTGCCTCCCAGCAGCCAGCCTTTGCCGAGCGCGGTGATCGCGGTCGCGTCGCCATGCACGGTCGCGGTGCGCAACCAACGCTGTTTGCCGTCCGTATCGACCCGCGCCCACAGCGCCCGCGGCGTGTTGTTGGCGGCCACGGTTGTGCGCCCCGCCACCAGCCAGCCGTCGGTCGTCGCCGCGAGGCTCAGCAGCTCGACGCCGCCTGCGGCCGTGAGCGTCGCGTCCAAACCGCCGGATTTACCGGTCGCGAGCGCTAGGACGAGGCGACCCTTCGCCCCGGCGCCAGTCCCGACGCGCCCCGCGAACACCGCGGCGCCGCCCGCCGCAGGGACCGCGCCCAGCACCTCGCCGTTGCCCAGCCACGGCGTCGACTGCCATTCGAACGCGCCCGCCGCGGTCAGCCGCGCCGCCCAGGGTGTGCGCGCGCCGGTGCCGACCCGCTGCCAACCAGCCACCATCACCGCGCCGCCGGGCTGCACCACCACCGCGCGCGCGACCTCATCGATCCCCTTGGCGCCGACCTCTTGGCTCCACACCACCGTGCCAGTCGACGGATTGAGGCGCGTCACGCGGGCGTTCAGCCCCACAGACGCGGCCCGCATCGCCCCCGCCACCACAGCGTCGCCATCCTCACGCAGACCGACCGCCCACGCGCCAGCCCACGGATCCGGCTCGCTAGACAGCACCGTGAACGCCTGACCCGCCGCTTTGCCGCCAAACTTGAGCGGCGTGAGCTGCGGTGCGCCGGCGCGGTCGTACCGGGCGATCCACCACGCGCTCGCGGTCGGGCTGCTCTCGCTCCCTTGCCAGCTGCGCCCCACCGCCAGCGCGTGACCCTGGGGCAGCGCCGCCGTGGCCGCGAGCCTGCTCTGCCACTTCGCCACGCCACGAGCGACATGCATCAGCCGCTCTTTGCCGCCCGCCTCGCAGCTGCCGCCCTTACACAGCGCACCGACCGTGCAGCCCGTTCCGTCCGCACACGGCTCGCCGTCTACCTTGGCGACCACCACGCACTGAAAGCCGCCATTGCCCTTGTTCGGCGCGCACATGGCCTTCTCGCAGGCTCCCGCTGGCAACTTGCACACGATCGGTTGCCCGCCGAGGCACTTGCCCTCGCTGCACACGTCAGTGGGCGTGCACGGGTCGCCGTCCGCGTCGCAGCCCTTGCCGTTGAGGCTCTTGAGGTCGAACGAACACTTCCCCGTCTTCGCGTCGCACAGGTCGATGGAACAGGCGTTGCCATCGGCGCAGTTGGCCTTGCTGTAGGTGCAGCCCTTGCCCGGAATACAGGCATCTTGGGTGCAGAGATCCTGGTCGTCGCAGAGGTTCTTTGAACCCTGACAAGAGCCCGTCGCGCACGCGTCCTTCTCGGTGCACGGCTCGCCATCGTCACAGCTCTTACCGTCATTGGCCGCCACCAAAGCGCACGCCCCCACCTTCGGATCACACGCCTTTTTGGTGCAGATGTTGCTCGGCTGCTGACCGCACACCACCACCGAGTCGGGGTTAAAGACACACTTGCGCTTGCCCGCGGTCTTGTCGCAATACCAGACGCCGTTGCACTTGTTGCCGTCGTCCTTCGTATCGCAGTCACTATCGTTAGAACACTCACAGATGAGCTTGCCGGCTTGGCACAGCCCACCCACGCACGTGTCGTTGGTGGTGCACGGATCGCCATTGTCACAGCCAACCAGCGGCATCGGCTCGGTCGGCGCCTTCACCTCCCAGCGGCACTCGCTCTTGTCCGCGTTGCAGACCTGCTTGGCCTCCTTCGCCGCCGTCGGAATGCACTGGCCGCTCTGGCTGTGGCACGCCAGCTTCATGCAGGCCGTATTATCAACGGTTTTGCAGACCACGGTCTTCGCTGAGTTGGGTTTGCAGAGCCCTGAGGTCTTGTCGCAGTACGGCAAGCCGTTGCAGAGGTTGCCGTCGTCCTGCGCCGCGCAGTCGGCGTCCGCGCTGCACTTGCAGAGGTCCTTGCCGCCCTGGCAGCTGCCCGCCTTGCAGGTCGTGCTGGCGACGCACTTGTCGCCGTCATCGCAAGGCAGGTTCTTCTTCTTCGGATCGGCCGACGCCTGCACTTCGGTGCGGCACTGCAGCCCGCCGGTGGAGAGCGTCAGGCAGATCGTGTCGACCAACTCCACGTGCGTCGGCACACACTTGCCGGTCTTCGCGATGCAGGCGTTCTTCACACAATCGCTGTCCTGCGCGCTCGGACACGAGACCGTCGTCGCCGGGTTGAGCTGGCACTGCGCCACCTGCTGATTGCAGAACAGGGTGCCGTTGCAGAGGTTGCCGTCCTCCAGCTTGGCGCAGTCGCCGTCCTTGGTGCAGGCGCAGGTGTTGGTCGCGCCCTTGCTGCACACCCCCTTGGCGCAGACGTCGCCCGTGGTGCAGGCGTCGCCGTCGTCGCAGGCCACCGGTTTTGCCGCGGCGCCGGGCTTCTTCAGGGCCCACGAGCAGTCGGCCTTGTCGACCCCGGCGCACGTCTCGTCCAGCCACTCCACCGCGGTCAACTGGCAGGCGCCCGTGGTGGGCAGGCAGGTGTTCTTGATGCAGGCGTTGTCCGCCACCGACGGGCACGTCACCTTCGTGGCGGGGTTGACCTTGCACGAGCCGCTGCTCAGCTCGCAGTACAAGGTGCCATTGCAGAGATCGCCGTCCTCGTCCTTGAGGCAGTCTTTATCCTGGGTACACGCGCAGATGTCGGTGCCGGTCGGCGTGCAGGCGCCGCTCTTGCAGCTGGCTTGGTCGCACGCCCCTTTCGCGGTGCAGTCGCCGCCCTCCGCGATGGGCATCACGCTGCACTGGCCCGTCTTCGGCGCGCAGCTCGCTTTGGCGCAGGGGCCGTCCTTGGCTGTGTTGCAGACCACCACGCTGGCCGGGTTGACCTTGCACGCATACGGGAACGCGGCCTTGTCGCAGTACTGCGAGCCATTGCAGGCGTCGGCGTCATCGAACTTCGCGCAGTCGGCCGTCGTGCTGCAGGCGCACGTTGAGACGCCGCCCATGCAGCTGCCCTTGCTGCACACGTCACCCGTGGTGCAGGGATCGTCATCACTGCAGCCCAAGCCTGTATTTGTGGGCTTTGAGCTGCATCCACCGGTCGACGAATCGCAGGCCTCAACCGTGCAGGGGTTGCCGTCCTCAGGGCAAAACACGGGCGCGAGCGACCCGCCTCGACATTGGTACGGGAAGGTCGTGGTGTCGCAGGTTGGTGTGCCGTGGCAGAGGTCGGTCTTGCCGACGCAGTCTGGGTCGACGCGGCATGCACACAGATCGGCGCCGGCCTCGCAGGTGCCCGCCTTGCAGGTGTCGCCGACCGTACAGACCTGGCCGTCGTCGCACGGCAGCCCCTCCAGGTCGATGACGGCGCAGCTCCCGGCCAGGCACCGCCGGAGCGCGCACGGGCTACCGGCGGCCGGGCAGTCGGCGTCCGCCTTGCACGCGTTGCCTGTGGAGATGGACGTATCGGCCGCCGACGAGTCCCCCGTCGTGGCTGCATCGGCTTGGGTCGCGGTCTGGCCGGGACCGGCGCTCGACTCACCGCATCCGACGCTGATTGCCGTGAGGAGGACGAGCGTGGCCAGGAGCTGGAGCTCGCCGCCCAGCCGCGCACGCGGTCCGGCGGTGTGCGGACGAGCACAGGGGACCGCGGGTCGGTCATTTGGAGGGTTTTTCATCCCACTAGCTTACCCGTGATGGGCGTGCATAGGCAAGGAATCGTTGGCAAAGTCGTTACCTATCTCGACATGACCCTGTCAAACTTCTCGATCGCCGATCCATCCCGCTAACGGGCTCGCGCCGCCAGCGACCGATAGAGCGCCACATACCGCGCCGCCATGGTGTCCACGCCGAAGTTCGCGATGACGTGGGCGCGCCCGGCTGCCCCCGCCCGCTGTCGCGCCGCCGTGTCGGTGAGCCATGGCGACAACGCCGCGATGCAACCGTCGTCATCGTCGACGGCAAAGGTCCGCACAAAGTCACCCTGCGCCTGCAGCGCCACGCAGGCGGGCAAGGCGCTCGTCACCGCTGGCAGCCCACACGCGAGCGCCTCCAGTACGGCGTTGGGTTGCCCCTCGGTGTGGGAGGCGTGCACCAGCAGATCGTGTTGGCGGAGATCTTCCGCGATGTTGGCGCTAAACCCAGGCAGCGTCCGAGCCGGGTCCAGGCCTAGCCACGTGGCCAGCGACGTGAGCGCGGCGCGATCTGGGCCTTCGCCGTAGATCGTGGTCTCCACCGCGCGACCCGCCTGCCGCAGCCGCGCCGTCACCCGCAGCAGCTGCGCCCAGTTTTTCAGGGGTTTGAGCGTGCCGATGGCCGCGATTCGGAGCGGCGCATCGGCTGAGCTCGTGTGCAGCGCGGCCTGCTCCGGCACCACGATCCCGTTCGGCACCACCAACGGCGCGGGCGCGTGCAACCCGGCGCCTTCGAGGTCGTCAAAGAGGTGCTGACTGTTGGCGACCGTGGCCGACGCGAAGCGCAGGAGCCTGGCGCTGGGCTGCAGCTTCGGCGCGCCGGAGTCCGTGCTGCGCGTCAGCATCGCGCGGATGTTGACGACGACGGGGCGACGATGCATCGGCCACGTCAGCAGCGGGTAGATCGCGGGCGCGGTGTGCCAGCAATGGATCACATCCGGTCGATCGCGCAGCACGGCCCGCGCAAACGCCGCCAACTTGCCGGCACGTGAGGTCGCCTTGGCGTCGTAGACCCGCGCCAGCTGGGCGCGAACATGGCCATCCCACACGCCGCCTGGGTTCACGATGAAGCCGCCGAGATCAACTAAATGCCGCGCGCGCTCAGCGAAGAGCGCGAGCTGCCGTTCCGCGCCGCCGCCGCCCAGCAGGCCGATGACCAGGAGCACCCTCGGTCGCTGCCTGCTCATCGCGCCACTGCCTCGTGCAGCATGGCGTCGAGGGCCTCCATGCAGGTGATCTGGTCAGCCCGCGCCGCGACCAGCTCGCGATTGTGGGCGCGCGCGTGGGTCCGCAACGCGGTGTCGGTGAGCGCGCGCTGCAACGCGTCGGCGAGGGCGACCTCGTCACCGACCGGAAACAGCAGGCCGGTGCGACCGTCGTCGACCCAGGGCCGGTTGGCGGTGATGTCAGACAACACCGGCAGCGGCCCGACCGCCATCGCCTCCAGCAGCGACGCGCTCGTGCCGTCACTGCGCGAGGCCGACACGTAGACGTCGGCCCGCGCTACCTCGAGCGGCACCTGCTCGTCCGGGCTAAACCCTGTGCAGTTGACCTGCCCCTCGAGGCCAAGCCGCGCGATGTGGGCGCGGCGCTCCTCCAACAGCACACCGCCGCAGAGGAAGGTGGCGGTGAACGGCACGCCGCGTCGCTTCAGAAGGGCCAGCGCCTCCACGATCACCGCGTTGTCATACACCGGCGCGTGGCGGCGGGTGCACACCACGTGCGGCAGCGCGGCGGTCGGCGCGGGCGCCAAAGCGAAGCGCCGCACATCGACGCCGGTTGGAAAGGTGCGGATCCGATCGGGCGCGACGCCGTAGGCCACCAGCGCGTCCGCGAGCGCGTCGGAGACGGCGTGCAGCAGCGTCGCGCGGCGCGTGATCCCCCCAATAATCAGCTTCCGAGCGAGGGACGGCACCTGCATCGTGCCCTTCGGCCGCAGGATATCGGAGCCGACGGCCGAGACCACGAGCGGGCCAAACCAGGACAGGCACGCGGCGAGTCCATTCGAGATGAGGTAGGTGGCGAGCACCACATCTGGCTGAAAATGCCGCAGCAGGCGGGCGAGCTTGGGCGCGTGCAGCACAAACGGCCTCTTGTCCTGCAGCGGGCGATAGGGCAGCCGGCCGACAAAATGCACATCGAGCCCGTCGATCTCATCTGGACAGAACGAGAAGATTCGAACGGTATGCCCAAACCCCAGGAGCGCGCGGGCAAAATCCGCGGTCCACGGCGCGTCCGTGTGCGCGACCATCGCGACCTTCATGTGCGCTCCTTCGGCCCTCGTCGGTGCCCCGCAAGCCTCTCCAACAAGCGCGCGTACCGGCCCGCTCGGAGCGCCGTTGTCGCTTTTGGCCGCGACTAAATCAACGAGGGCCCCACCAGCGCCCTAATACGCCCGCTCACCGGTCAGCGCATGACCGAGCACCAACGAATGAATCTCGTCCGTGCCCTCGTAGGTGTAGGTGCTCTCCAGATTCATCGCGTGGCGCATCACGTGGTATTCGCCGGTGATGCCGTTGCCGCCCATCAGCCCGCGCGCCGTCCTCGCGCACATCAGCGCGATCCGGCAGTTATTTCGCTTCAGCAGGCTGACCTGTGGCGCGCGCAGCTTGTCTTGCTCCTTGAGTCGACCGTAGTGCAGCGCCAACAAACTCGCCTTCACCACCTCGCTGATCATCTCGGCGAGCTGCCCCTGCACCAGCTGCTTGCGAGCGATCGGACCGCCCCACTGCTGCCGCTCAACGCTGTACTCCGTGGCCTTCTCCAGACAGAACCGCGCGGCGCCCAGCACGCCCCACGACACACCAAACCGCGCGTTGTTAAGGCACGACAGCGGCCCGCGCATGCCCTCTGCTTTGGGCAGCCGCGCCGAATCGGGCACGCGCACGTTGTCGAGCATCAGCCCGCCGGTGCTCGACGCGCGCATGCTCAGCTTGTGCGGGATGTCATGCGCCGACAAGCCCGCAGATCCAGCCTCTACGATGAACCCGCGCATGCTCTCGGAGTCCTCGCTGGTCTTCGCCCAGACGATCGCGACGTCGGCGATCGACGCGCTGGTGATCCACATCTTGCTGCCCGTGAGCAGCCAGTCGTCGCCGTCGCGTTTGGCGCGGGTGAGCATGCCGCCCGGGTCACTGCCGTGGTTGGGCTCGGTCAGACCAAAGCAGCCGATCTTTCGCCCGGCGGCCATCTCCGGCAGCCAGTAGTTTTTTTGCTCCTCGCTGCCCCAACGCCAGATGGCGTACATCGCTAGGCTCGTCTGTACGGACACAAACGACCGCAGCCCTGAGTCGCCGTACTCGAGCTCGTGGCAGGCGAGCCCGTAGGAGACATGACCGATGCCGGGGCAGCCATACCCCGTCAGGTTGGCGCCCAGGACCCCCAGCTCACCGAGCTCCAGCGCGATCTCTTTGCGAAAGCGCCCTTCGGCGAAGTCGTCGACGATAAAGGGCAGGATGCGATCGGCGACGAATCGCCGCGTCATGTCGCGCACCGCGACCTCTTCCTCGCCCAACAGACCTTCCCAGCCGATGAACTGTTCAACGCTCGTCGCCATGATCAACCTCCCCATTGTCGCTGGCATCCCGTCGCCGAGATCGCCGTTTACTGGCGTGCTGTTCGGGTGTCACGCCGTTCGTCCCCAAGCGGCGCTGTTCGTCAGCGCTGCGGCAGGATGCGTGTCTTAGGCCGCGGTGCCAACCAGCTCATGACGACCCATGCGCTCCAGCTGCTGCGTGCGCCAGGCGCCGAGCAGCGCGGCACCGATGGCGCCGGCCATCTGGGAGTTGTCGTGCAGCCGAATATCGAGCGCTGCGACCTTCTTGCGGCGCTTCAGGCTGACCTCGACCGACTCCTCGATCGCGCGGATCATGCCCTTGTTCTGCGCCATGCCGCCCGTCACCAGGACCACGCCGTCCGCGTTCACCGCGCGCAGCAGCCGCGCCAGACGACCGGCGATGCTGCGGTGGATGCCGTCGAGGATGTCCGACGTGGCGATGCCGCGGCTGACCATGTTGATCACGTCCGTCTCAGCCAGCACGGCGCAGATGCTCGAGACCTTCTCGGGATCGGTCGACGCCATCGCGAGGTCGCCCACATCCTCGAGCGAGACGCCAAGATAGCGCGCGATGTTCTCGACGAACTGGCCCGATCCGCTCGCGCACTGGCTCGTCATGCGGTGGCCGAGGACTTTGCCGCGGTAGTCGATGAGGATGGCCCGGGCGTGCAGCGCGCCGATGTCGAGCACCGCGCGCGTCTCGGGCTCCAAGAACACGGCGCCGCGGGCGTGGGTGGTCATGCCGTAGAAGTGGCCGGTGCGAAAACGTACGGCGTCGCCGTCGCCGGTGCTGGCGATGTAGTCGAAGTCGGCCAGAGAGACGCCAGCCGCAGCGCAGGCGTTGGTGAACGCGTCAGCGGCGACCTCGTGGATGTGGCGGCGGCGAATGCGCCACGCCGAGCTGGCCAGCAGCTCTCCTGCGGCGCCGGCGCGGCTGCGCATGATGGCGACCTTCACCGCCCCCGAACCGGCGTCGATGCCGGCGGTGAGGTGAACGCGATCGGTCGAATCGACGACGGCGGCCGCCGGATCATCGGCCACGCTGCGCTCCGCGCTGCCTGAAGTTGTGACTGTTAGGTTGCTCATGATGGCTCCCCTCCGTCGGCGCTAGTCGCACGACGCGGCGGTGATGCAGCCGCTGCAGGCCGTGTGATCCAGGGATTTTGCGGTGGCGTCGATATCGTACGTCGGCAGGATGTTGGCCTTGCCAGCGCGCAGGTCATCGAGCGCGAACATCGCCGCCCCCAACGCGCCCATGTAGATCGAATCCGGGTGGGCGTTCAGCGTCACGTCAACGCCGTAGTTGGCGTCGACGAGCTCCCGCAGCATCTTGGTGGCCATGGGGTTCTTGCAGACGCCGCCGGTGAAGGTGAACTCGTCGCGGATGCCGCCGGAGCGGGCCAGCAAGCTCATGGCCCGCAACATGATGGAGCGGTGCAATCCGGCCAGCACGTCTTCACGCTTCTGACCCAGGGCGAGGCGCTCGCGCAGCTCAGCGCCCGCAAACACGGTGCAGGTCGAGTTCACGCGGATGACCTTATCCGCCTTGAGCGCCAGCGGCCCGAGCTCGTGGAGACCGAGGTTGAGCTCGTCCGCGATGTAGCCCAGATACCGGCCACAGCCAGCGGCGCAGCGGTCGTTCATCTGAAAAGACGTCACCACGCCGTTCTCATCGATCTGGATGGCCTTGGTGTCTTGTCCGCCGATGTCGAGCACCGTCTTTGTGCCCGGAAATACGCGGTGTGCGCCGCGTCCGTGGCACAAGATCTCGCTGCGCACCGCCGCCTTGGGGAAGGGCAGCGTCTGGCGTCCGTACCCCGTGCCGCTGAACGCGACCTCCTCGATGGGGCTCTCCGCGACCTCCAGCACGATGCGGCTGATCACCGCGTGCGTGACGCTGTCTGCGCCCGTGAAGATGCGCTCCGCGGCCATCTTGAGGTTGTCGGCGAAGGTCTCGTTGCGAACGGTCGTCTCGACGTCGAGGATGGCGCGATCGAAGAGGCCGATAAGGCGGTCGAACGGCACATCGCTCCTCGCCGCGAGGCGCTCCGCCTCAGAGGTGAACGCGGCGCCGGCGATATCGCGGAAAAAGTCGCTCTTGCGGCCCGTATCGTCGAGAAACAAGGCCGGCGCGTTGGCGGCCATGGTGTCGAGGATCTGACTGGCCGCAGGCTCCAGCACCGACTTGAACGGCGCCATGAAGACATGGTCCAGCAGCTGATAGATCCGGGCCGCCAGCGCCGCGAGCTCGCCGAGATAGACCTCCAGACGAAAGGCGTCGCTCAGTCGCGCCGCCACGTCCTGCTCGATCATGCCGTCGGCCAAATCGATGGCCCGCCGCAGCATCGACATGCGCGCCGCCGTCAGCGCCTCGCGCCGCGCCACCGCGCACGCGACCTCGTAGTTGCTGCGCGAGTTCGTGATGCCGCGCCCCACAATCTCACCCTGCTCATCGAGCAGCACGGCTTTGGTCGTGGTTGATCCCAGGTCGATGCCAACGATAACTCTCATCTCACCCTCCGCGCTGCACAGTTTTTGCGCCAGCGTTAGGCCGCAACAAATCCGCCCTGCCGCTTGGCCTCAAGCATCTGCAAATAGCTCTGCACCCGGTTGTCGATGTTGCTCTTGCTGAAGTAGCGCGGATCGACCAGATCCGACTCCACAAAACCGCCCGGCACGCCGGTGCGCTCCTCCAGCTCGCGTAGGATCAACAGCTGCCCGGCCGAGAAGCTGTTGCACGACTTGACGCTGTTGATGAAGAACCCGTCAGCCTCGTAATCCTTGATGTATTTCTCAAGAAGGTCGATGCGCGAGGGCAGGCCCAAGTTGGTGTAGCAACCGAGACAGTAGTCCGCGAGGGTGCCCAAGGGGTCGCTGGGGTCGTGACGAAATCCGAGGTCGTACAAACCGCCCACACGGGTGTAGCTGCTCGACACGATGACCGCGCCTTCCTGCGCAAACATCGTCCAGAAGTCGTTGAAGTTGGTCCAGTTCGGCGGACCCTCCACCACCAGACGATACTTCTGGTCGTCGAGCTGCCCGATCGGCGTCTGCGGCCCCATTCCCAGCGCGATTCGCTCCTCCACCTCGGCGCGCAGCTCCCGGTAGTATGCCACGCAGTCCTCACCGCCGCGGAACGACGTGAAGATGGGGCCGATGTAGTACACCCCGCCGAAGTAGCCATCGATCGGGCTCGGGCGATGTTTGGCGGACTCCCACACGGCGCACAGGTCATCCTCAGCCTGCGCTGAGCGGCCCAGATGCTCGGCCAGGACGTCCATGTCGAGCTTGCGTCCCGCGACCTCCTCCATCAGCGGGATCACCTTGTTCTCCAGCTGATCGACCACGTATTGCCGCATCGCTGGAGTCACCACCCCGTCGGGCTGATAAGGCACATGCAGCATCGCGATGGGGCAGTTGTACTCCTGTTTCAAGAGTTCAAACCACTTCAGAAACGTGAAACAACCCGTGTAGCTGAGCAGCAGTAGATCCGGATCGGGCAACGGCAACCCGGTCGGTCCGATGTTGCCGCTGCGCTTCATGCCGATGTCGCATTTGACGTACGTGCAGACATCCTCGCTGTGCCCCGCCTTCTCCGCTTCGGCGATGTAGCCGCCGGACTTCTTGCGCATGCCCGACTGCAGCGCGTTGATCTCGGGTAGCACGGGCAACATGCCAAGCGCGCTGATCAACTCGGTCAAATTGCCGGGAACAAAGGTGTAGACGACCTTCTTGCCCTGCTCTTTGGCGGTGGAGAGATCGGTGAAATGGTCGGCGATCATGCGCTTTTGGCGCGCCTGGCTGGCGTCCTTCAGCGAGGGCGTGGCGGTGGTGGCTGCGGCGGCGGTTGTGGTGGTGCTCATCGGGCGACTCCCTGTTCGGTCGGGCTGGGCTGGGTCAGGCTGGCGTGAGAGGTGTCGCCCCAGAGCTTCACCGAATCTGAGAAGGCGCCGGCCTGCTCGCGAATGACCTGGAATTGACCCGTGTTCTCCGAGTACTTGAACGCGGTGAAGGGGATGCCAACCGCGGCGCAGGCGGCCTCCAACATGGGTTGGTCGAGCAGCGCTGGGTCGCAGAAGGACGCCGCGGCGAAGATGACACCGTCGGCGCCCGTCTCGCGCACCTGCGCGATGAGCGCGCCGCCTTTCTCGTCATCGGCGATGTAGCGAGACGCGGTGGCGATGCCCTGGTCGAGGAAGCAGAAGGCGAGGGTGTCGAGGGGATCTTCGTCGTCGTGGAGCACCACGTCACCGACGATGGTCCTCGCGCCGTGCTGAAAGTCGTCCGCCACGATGTCGCAGCCCGCGCGTTCGAGGCTAATAATCAGGCCCATGGGCGGCTGCTCGCAGAACGCGCCGACGAGCACGACCCGCACGTTGTCGAGTGGCCGGTTGCTGCGCTGGCCGGCGAGGGCGACGTAGCTGTCGACCAAATCAGCGTGCTCCGCTGCCATCAGCACCGAACCGGCGCGCACCACCAGGTAGGCCTCCGACGCGGGGTACAGCCACGGCGTGGCGAAGCGTGCGGCGTCGAGCTGCGCGATGGCGCGGCGACGTCGATTGTCGTCTTCGATAGCGACCCGCAGACGCTCAGGATCGAGCGCCAGCCCACCCAGCGCGGTGATCTCCGAGGCGATCCGACGCAGCTCGTGCGCATAGAAGCGGCCGCCGATGTCGCGATCGAAGTTCTGCGGCAGATCCAGATAGGCGCTGTAGCGGTCGGGAAAGAGCAGCTTCCACATGCCGCCGAGGTTGCGGATGACGTCGCAGATCGACGGGAACACCATGCCGTCGAGGCAGTCGAGGTGGCCCGCGATGCCCAGCTCCACCGTGCTGCGTGGAATGTGGCAGATGTAGCTCTGAAAGTAGCTGTCGCCGCGGATGATGTCGATCTCGTCGCCGCCACCGAACACACCCACCGGCAGACAACCGAGGGCCTCGAGCAGCGGACGTGGCGAGTAGATCGGCATGTGGCCAATCGCGAGACAGCCCGGATTCTCGGCCTTCCAGCGCTTCACCTCGGTCAGATTCAAATCGAGCGCCAAAGTGCGCGCCCGCTCCAGCACCTCAGCGGCGGGGTCTGGCTTGGTGTCGACGGCCATGGCTTCTCCCATCTCGGAACCTCCTCTCTCAACGTCGCGCTGCTAGGCGTCGGTCCACATCGGCTTGCGCCGCGCCACGAACGCCTCGATGCCTTCGTTGCCGTCGTGACTGGTCACCACGTCCTTCAGGTAGCGTCGCTCCAGGTCGTCGAGCACCACGCCGAGCTGCCGGGTGAGGTTCGAGCCGCGCCGCGAGGCCTGCACCGCTTGGCGCAACGCAAACGCAGAGATGTCGCCCAAGTGCGCGCCATACCAGGCCAACCCCTGATCGCGGATGGCCGTGACCGACTCGGGCTTGAGGTGTCCACCGACCCAACCGCACGCCCGCGCCTGGCTCGCCGACAGCTCGCTCCCGGTGAGCAGCAGCCGTTCGCTGAGCGCGGCGCCAAGGCGTGACGGCCCGATGGCGGCGAGCACGGGCGGAAACACGCCCAGTTTGATCTCGGGGCAGGCGAAGATCGCGTCGTCGGTCGCCAGCACGTCGTGACACGCCAGCGCCAACTCAAACGCCCCACCGAGGCATCGCCCCTGCACCAACGCGACGACCGGCACCGGAAAGTTAGCGACCTGACGAATGAGCTGATGGAAGTTCGCCAGCATCGCCTCGACCTGGCCGCGGCGATGCTCCTCGACCGAGGCACCAAACGAGAAGTGGCGACCGGCGGCGCGTAGCAACACCGCGTGGAGGCCGGTTTTATCGGCGGCGTCGGCCAGCACACGCTGGATCTCGACCATCATCGCCGAGCCCAGGACGTTGCCCTTGGGCGCGTCGAGGCAGATCTCAAGCACGCGGTCTTCCGCCAGCCACGCGGTGTGGACGCCGCCGCTGAACGTCGCTCCCGTCGGCGCAGGTCGCGTCATCACGGCGCTCACAGCTCACCCTTGCGGTACGCGCGCCAACCGGCCTGAGAGGACGGTGAGAAGCTGCTGTCGAGGAGCGCGTCGTCGATCCGCGCGCCGCCCGCGACGGCCTGCCGCCAGCCGATGAAATCCGCCTCCCGCTCGCCGCGCGCACCAAAGTGAAAGGCCGGGAAGCCCGACGCCGCCTCGGTGTTCATGTTCAGACTCAGCCAAGACCGATTGCTCTCACTGTTCTGCTGCCAATGCTCCAGCTTCTTCTTGCGCAGGCTCTCGAGGCTCTTGCGGGTGCAGTCGGGGAAGGTGTGCAGCAGGGTGGTGACGTACGATTGCACCTTCGCGTCGAGCAGCGACAGGTCCACCGCGCAGGCCTTCATCTCGTCCTTGCCAGCGTCGAGCGCCGCGCCCGTCTTGAACTCGCCGTGCACAATCTGGCCCATCTCATCGACGTAGCGGTCCACCTGAACCATGGGGTTTGGCACAAACGCGCCGGCTGCATTGCGGTAGACCGGCACGACCTCGTTGAGCAAGCCCAACCGCAGGGACTTGTGCGCCGACCAGGGGTTGCCGCAGATGACAAGCGACTCCGCGGCTTTGGCGTAGCCGAGGTAGAGGTGCAGAAAGTCGGTCGAGCCACCATCGGGCGCTGAGCCGTGCACCGGTCCGGCTTGGCCAAAGCGGGCGTGGTCGCCGGAGATCGAGAAGTCGCACGCCATGCCGATCTCTTGGCCACCGCCGATGCGCATGCCGTTGACACGGCAGATGACGGGTTTGTCGCAGAGTAAAATCGCCGTGACCATGTCGTTGAACAGGCGCATGTACTGCAGGTATTCGTGGGGCCGATTCGCGTAGTAGGTGCCGTACTCCGCCGTGTTTCCGCCTGTGCAGAAGGAGCGCGTCCCCACGGCCGTGAAGATGACGGCGACGCAGCCGCGCTCGCACGAGGCCCGGCGGAAGGCGAGGATCACGTCCTTGACGGCCTCGGTGGTGTAGCTGTTGAGCTGCCGTTCGTTGTCGAGCCAAATCCAGGTCTGGTGCAACCCGTCGACCTCGGCGCCAGCGCGGTCGATGACTGGGCGACGCTCGTAGCGGATATGTTCGAACTCGTAGTTCGGCGCGAGCTCGTGGTTGAGCAGTTCCATCTTCGACTCCAAACTTCAGGTGTGAGGCAGTAAGATCATACGTTTTGTCAGCGAGTGATTCGCCATGTCAGACAGGATCTGCCCGACGGCTGACAGCGGCGCGTAGTCCACGAACGGGGCGATTTGAATGTCGCCGTTGTAGATGCGCTGGAGCACGGCCGGGTACGCCGCCGGCGGGCAGCCCCACGTGCCGTGGACCGTGGCGTCAAAGGCCATCAGGTTGCTGAGCCGCAGCTCGATCTTTCGGGGCGTAAAACCAACCTGCACCAGGGTCGAGGCGCGGCCGATCATCGCGAACGCGGCGAGCTGACCGTCGGGGTGGCCGCTGCACTCCAAGATCTTCCAGCGCAGCGACGGTACGTCCCAACGGCGCGCGATGGTCTGCACGGCTTTGCGGACGTCACGTGGGCTCAGATCGGCCATCAGCACGGTCTCCTCTGCGCCGAAGTGCTTGATGAGGTCGAGGGGGCCCTGTCGCACGTCGCAGGCGATGACCCGCGCGCCTAGACTGCGGGCGATTTGCACGGCGTAGCCGCCCACGCCACCGCCAGCGCCGATGACAAACACTGCGTCGCCCGGCC
>ERZ889078.1593-NODE-1593-length-17664-cov-11.195923_pt1 | contig 17664 bp, 18 predicted proteins | sample MGYA00521266_ERZ889078 | MGnify/ENA primary metagenome ERZ889078 (study PRJEB32303, sample SAMEA104408618) | aquatic metagenome | biome: Brackish water; feature: Pelagic; material: water | place: Baltic Sea | collected 2014-06-16T06:34:00 | depth 76,534 m ...
TGTGGGGGTGCCTTCAATTTGTCTGGACTGAGTCTTTAAAATGCCAGTTATCACTGTAGGTTTCCAGCCGAAATCACATATAAATAGGCACAGCCCTCGCGGTCCTGCCTACCCGAAAACGACACGTTAAAAAAACCGAGTTATAAAGCCCAGTCTGGTCTAAAATTTATTTGGTATTCTTGAAAAATATAGGTCCTGCAATTTTTCAGGATAGACTAATTTTTATATAAAAATTAGTCTATAAGAATGACCGGGAATGATGCCCAGGGTCCATATATCCGTTCTTGAGAAACTGGGGGCTCTCTTTTCCCTGTTAAAATGAAATTGTACATAATCGAGAAATTAAAAGGACTAATATCGTATAAAATTTTAAATGAAATACCTATAGAGTTTAATACTTTGATGAATCATTTTCCTGATAGATCACTCTGAGCTTTTTCGACAATAGAGTCGATTGCAGCTGACTGCTCAGGAGAGATGATGGACTGATACTCAAGTTCAAGCAAATCATATGTTTTTTCCAAGGCTTTATCCCGGATTGTTTTTGAACCTTTGTTTTTCCAGCTTTCCCAGTTATCGTGGTCAAACAAGTCTGAATGCCAGAGTTCTTCCTTAAAATGTTGAAACGTATGCTGGGAAGTCAGGTAATTCCCGCCAGGCCCCACTTCCTTTATGACATCAAAGGCCATGGATTCCGGATCGACTTTTACCGGTCTTAGTGCATGCTTGATAAAGGCCATGCAGTCATTGCAGAACACCAGGTCGGGATAATCTACAACCAGATCCGTATCCAGCTGCATGGCATCCATGATATCGGCATTAAATGAAGAAAGAGTCCCCACCATTCCTGTCTCAAACCCGGCCTGGGCGTCCAGCACTTTGGCATCTCTTAGCATGGACGGCATCCTGATTGGGAAGTCAAGCCAAAGGCCCATCTGGGCCATGGCTACTTTTAATACGGCAAACTCGGGACCTGCCATGGAAATATTGGTGGTTTTCATATTCATCCCCCTGGCAAAACTGGTGTAGACCAATGGAGCACCAGGATTTATCAATTGTGACAGGGTGATGCATCCCAATATCTCTGCATGGGCTTGGGCGATCATGCCTGGAATCGTAACAGGGGATGTACTGCCAAGAATGGGTCCGGAACTGAGCATTATTGGGATATTATACCGGTTCATTTCCATCATGGCTTCAAGAGATGCTGTGTCCATACTCAGAGGCGGCAGGGTCAATACCCAGCCTGAGATAAAAGGTCTTTTCAGGAACGCCTCCCTGCTACCGGCTGCGATACTGACCATTTTAATGGCATCCTGGACACCTCTGTATCCTAAAACGCCACCGGTAATATGTTTGGTTGTATTCTTAATACAGGTGGCCCAGGTATGCCAGTCACATACAGTGTGATCGACATCCTGAGGGGTGATCAAACCACCGGATACCTTGATATGTTCCAATTGATCTGCGATCCTGACAAGCCGTTCAAGATCAATGTTTGATGCTGGTCTTTTTTCACCGGACCAGGGATCAATAACGCTGGTTGCCATCGTCATGCAAGTGATTCCTGGGTCGTGGTCTTCAAATTTGACATCCTTTTCCGGGTTCAGGGCATAAAGTGTAAAATCCTTGCGCTTCCGGGTCTTGTTCAAGGCATCATTGACAAGACGTTCATTTATAAATACCGTATCATTATTGATGATTGTGGCGCCTGCTTTATTGAAAACTTCCAATGCCTCTCGTGCTGGGAATTTCATTCCAACTTCATTTAAAATTTTTAAGGAACATTCATGGATGTTTTCAATATCACTGTTGGATAAATAATGAAGCTCCGGTCTCATTATAGGCCCTCCCTGTATACGATGATCATTTGGATCCTGGTTTCAATAAAGAAACCAGGGGTTCTTCTTTTGTCCGTCATCAGACTTTTACTATGCTGATGGTCCCCTTTTCAGGACAGACAGAATAACAGCCACCGCAGCCCACACAGTTTTCTTCTTTAACGTATACATTTTCTTCATCCGGCTGCATGGCATCTGAAAAGCAGACCTTCAGGCACATGCCGCAGTTGATACATTTTTCCTTGTCAACAATTGCCTTTTCATGGGGCATCTGGCTATATTCCATGCAGGCATCCGTTGCAATTCCTAACATCTGGTCAATGGTCTGGTATCCTTTTTCATCCATAAAGACTTCCAATCCCTTGACCTGTTTTGTGAGCCAGTCATACCCGTAACACATGACCGCAGAGCACATCTGGACAATGTGTGCACCGCTCATGATGAACATGACAATATCGCGCCAGTCATAGGCACCATTGGTTCCAGTGATATAAAGTTTATCACCCAGTGCGGCTCTGACCTCGTTAATCCATCTTAGAGTCAGAGGCTTGGTCCAAGGGCCCCCAACACCCGCTTTCCCATAAATAAGGGGTTTGCCTGTTTCAATATCGGGAACAAACCCGATAAACCGGTTGGTGAGGGTAACGGCTTTGGCACCGGCTTTTTGGAGCATGCTGGAAAATAAAACAAGATCTGTGACCTGGGGGGTTACCTTGATAATAATGGGAACATTCAGGGCTTCCGATACTTTTTGGGTTATTTCGCAGGCATAGTCAAAGTCCTGGCCCACGTTCATACCGGTTCGAACTCCCGGCATCAGTTTGGGGTGGGGGCATCCAAAATTTAATTCAACCAGGGGCACACCGCCGTCTTCCATCTGTTTGCCCAGCGTTACCCACCCGTCAATATCAGTAGAACCAATGCTGCCGATGACCACAGCATCTTTTTGGGCAGCATATTTTACGGTCTCGGTGATTTCCTTCATAAAGTCTTCCGGCGGTTCCAGGGCAAGTCCGCTCCGGCTGTAAAGACTGAATGATCGGGGTACTTTTCCGTGGCAGACTTCATGTTTTGCATTTAAAAAACGCCATTTTGCGCGTTGGGTCAGCTCTCTCATATCAGGAGAATCCGTCATGGTTTTTGCAATAACAGCACCGGCACCGGCATCAATGCATTTTTTCATGTTTGCCGCATTGAGGGTCGGCTCTGCTGATGCAGCAGCCAACGGATTTTTAAAGGTTACACCGCAAAACTCTATTCTTGTATCAGCCATAGTAATTATCCTTTAATTTTATAAAAAACTTTTACGGCCTGCCAGCCCGGGAAAGGTCTCCCTTGCCTGGGCCACTTTTGCAGGGTCAATGTCTGTTTCTATGATCATCTCTTCATCTCCAGCACCCGCCAGAATCGTCCCCCATGGATCAATGACCATACTATGTCCTGCAAATTGACTTCCGCAATTCATACCCGTCGAATTGGCAGAAATCAAAAAACATTGATTTTCCAGGGCGCGGACACGGTTGAGCATTATCCATGGCTCAATTCTTGGATAGGGCCATGCAGAACAAACCAGAAAATATTGAGCCCCCTTATCCACCATCGCCCTGAATAGTTCAGGGAATCTTAAGTCAAAACAGGTGGCCATTCCAATTTTCCCAAACGGTGTATCCACTACAACAACCTTGTCTCCAGGAGAGAGGATCTGGGTTTCCTTTGAATTGTATCCAAATAGATGTATTTTCCTGTATTTGGCAAGAATTTCTCCGTCAGGAGACAAGAGAAGACTGGTATTATAATAGTTTCCTTTTTCTTTTTCTACAAAACTGCCGGTATGAAGAAAAATTTCTTTTTCCCGGGCCAGTTTTTTCATCAGGGTCGGTGTCGGGCCATTGATATTCTCAGCTTTGTCCACATACTGGCCAAAGCTCATGAAACCCAGATTCCATATCTCAGGAAGAATAACCAGGTCGGCATCGCCACATTTTTTTATCGCCTCTTCTGCTTTATTAAGTGTTGCATCCTTGTCACCTTCGACAACCGACATCTGGATTGAAGCAACTTTCATAACAACTCCTCCCTTTCCTAGGATGAAATATGGATAAAGGTCATTTATTTCATGTAATTCATCGGTTTGACTGCATAGCTGAACTCGATACTCCGGTTCAATGTCGGGTCAGACAAAAGACCGGAAAAAGTATCAGCAAAAACAAAATCTTCTGTTTCCATTTTAACTGTCCCGGAAAATATAACAATATTATTTAATGGGCCTTTAATTTTTTGGGAAATTAATTCCATTAGTTCAGACGGGGACATCAAAAGGCCCAAGCCGCCTTTTTGATACAAGATGGTATCCGCACCTTTTTTAACGGAGCATTCCATACTCAAATCGTCCCAGTGTTCAAGCAAATCGCTTAACTCCCAGACCATGGGAGAAATCAGGTTGGGAGTGATCTGTTTTGCCCTGGGGATATCAAGCTCTTCCAGTTTCCGATCCGTGTGATCACTGCCGATCCCAACATAAATCTCTTTGTCGTCTTTTACAAAAAGAACATATTCAATTTCACCAGATGTTTCTTCTCCGTAAACTTCAATCACCGTCTCCGTCGTAAGGGCGGACGGGATGACAGGATAAAGTGTTGGCGTCGAATCAGGCACATCAATTCCCTTGGCAGACAGTTCATCCAGATGGTGTTTTACCTCTTCCTGATCCCTGCCGGTAAATCCCGCATTTACCATTTTCTCAACAGTGAAAGACAAGGGTGTCACCTTATGGTCCTTTTGTAACAATAATTGAATTTTCACGCTAAATCCTTTTTTTTATTTTTTGTAGTATCTGATCTCAAATGTGACACAACCCTGTGGAATCCGGTAAGGTCCATGGGTCATTCCCGGAGGCCTGCAGGCATAATACCCCGGCAGATAGGTTTCGTCTTTTGCGATGTCGTATAGACTTCCTTCCACCAGGAGTACCTCTTCCCAGAAATCATGGACCAGTGTTTCAGAGGTTTCAATACCCGGAGGGAATTTGAGCATACGGGTATAATCACCGGTATCCGAATCAAGGCTCAGGATTTTTTCTTTGATGCCAAGGGTATCCCCTTCAACATCTTTCCATTTATATTCCGTATCATAATCTCTGAATTCAATTTCAGGTTTAGCCATTTATTTTCTCCTTTTCTTTGTCACGTTTTAAATTTTTTAATCATTATTTATTAACAAATTTTAAATATCTATTATTAAGACGCGGGGAGATCACCTGGATGATTTCCATGAATCCGCCGCTTAAGAAGCGAACAGCCAAGATCATTATGACAGAAAAGATCAGAAGACTGTAGCCACTCGCATATCCACTGATCAATTCTTTAGTAATCACCACAAAAAATGATCCCAGAATCGGTCCGTACACTGTCCCCAGGCCCCCGATAATCACGATTAAACAAACATACCCCATTTGATCCAACCCGCCTATCCCGGGATCGATCAATCCTAAAAAGTGGGCAAAATAGGCGCCGGCCAATCCTGCCAAAGAGCACCCAAAAGCAAATCCGAAGACTTTCCAGAACCGGGTTTTTATACCCATGCTTTCAGCAGCGTCAATATCGTCACGGACCGCAAAAAGGTTAAGTCCCCAACGTGAGTGATACAATAATATGGAGATCAGAAAGGCGAAAATCATCAGTCCCAGTCCCATAAAATATCCAAACAACTCGGCATTGGGCCCGGAAAAAAATGTGGGTGCCAGCAATCCGCCAGTCCCGCCGGTTATTTGATGTTCCGCTGTAATAATAACATTAACCACCTCGGCGAATGCCCAGGTAACAAGACAGAGGTAAAAACCGTGTACCCTTAATATGAGAAGGCCGATGACAATTCCTAACAAGCCTGCAATGAACGCACCTGCCACAAGTCCTAAAAAGGGAGACAGCCCGATATGCTGGGCCAGCAGTGCTGATGTGTAGCCCCCGATGGCCGGAAATGCCGCATGGCCGTATGAAAAAAGTCCGGTATAACCAAAAATGATATTCCAGCCTATGGTCAGGATGGCATAGTAAAAAGCCATGCTTAAGACAGTAATCCAGACAGACGGCAACGCCTTAGGTGCAATCAGACCCAATACAATGATTGTAACGGCAACAATTATTTCATTTTTTTTCATAAGACAGTAAATCCTCTATTTTTGTCCGAAGAGTCCCTGGGGTCTGAATAAAAGGAAAAAACCCATCATCAAAAACCCGATGGCATCCTTGTATGCCGATGAAATGTAAAACGCTCCCAGGGTTTCGGTGACCCCCAGCATCAGGCCTGCTACCAGTGACCCGGCAATAGACCCCAGACCTCCAATGGCCATTACTTCATAACTTTTAACCAGAGGAGAACCGCCAATGGTGGGAGACAAAGTGAAGATTGGGGCCACCAAGGCACCGGCCGCACCGGCCAGAGCACACGCAACACCACAGGCAATCCAGCTTTCCTTACCAATGTCTACACCATTTATTTTCGCACCCTGGCGAGACTGGGTAGTGGCTCTCCAGCCACGACCCCGCCACGTTTTTTTTATAAAAATGGCCAGCCCGATAACGAGGATTGCGGAAACCACCCCTGCCAGCACCTCGTTTCCACTGATTTTAACCCCTAGAATATAGACATCAGAGGTAATGTAATCGGCTGGTTTATGTCGGTAAGGCCCAAAGACTTTAATTGCCAGCTGTCGAAAAAAAAGGAGCAGTCCAAATGTCATGATCAGGGCATAATCCATTGGTTTTTCCATTTCCTGCGTGTGAATAGGACTTAACAGCAATTTTTCAACAACAGCACCCAGTATAAAAGTGACGATCATGGCCGTTGGCACTGAAAAATAAAATTGGAATCCCAGCATAGTTGATGCATAGTAGGCCATATAGCCGCCAATCATATAAAACTCGCCGTGGGCAAAATTAATGATCCGCATGACACCGTTTAAAAGTGCCAGCCCGACGCCCATCAGCGCATAAACCAGGCCAATTGTTATACCGCGTATAATCAGTTCCAATAGCATGTGCTAATCTCCAGAAACAAGACTCCGGAGGATGGGGAGTCGTTTGATTTTCCCCCGGAATCTTTTGATCAGGTTAAATACAATTCGTTAAGGATAAATCTGTTCGCGCTTATACCCTTTTCCCTCAACAGCTGTCAGTTTATTGATGAACAACTGATGACCCATCCACTGATTCCAAATAGGTCCTGGTCCTTCTTGCCGTTCAAAAGTTATTAACCCGGTAGTGCCTTCAAACTTTGTATCCTTTAATCCGGCAGCTATATCCTTAGGATCAGATGATTTGATTCGCTCCATGGTTTCAGCCAAAATCATCACCTCGTCATAGAGGAAAAGGGCAAAAACAGGCGGATCTACATCATATTTTGCCTTGTAAGCCTTTTTAAATTTTTCACCCAAAGGAGACAACTTGAGTTTATCCGACTCAAACGTAGCATACGTTACACCGACTCCCTTATCGCCCAAAATTTCCTGAAAGGCGGGATAGGTTGGCCAGTCCCAGCTGCAAAGAATCTGCATTTCAGGTGCAAGGCCGATTTCCAGGGCTTGTTTGGGTATCAGGTTGGTGGCTTCATAAACAGCAGCAATAACCAATAATTCAGGCTTTGGAGATTTGGCCTTGAGCTGCAGAAGCTGGGGTTTGAGGTCTGTTGCCTCCTGGGGATAGCCAATGCTGTAAACGTTAAGCCCCTTGGCTTTTGCAATCTTTTCAAGATAATTTGCAAACCCGCTGCCAAAGGCATTGGTTTCATACAGGATGGCGATATTCTTAAAGTTTTGGTCAATATACGGCAGTGCCAACTGGGCAATTTCTGCGTTAAACGGTCCGACACGGTAAACATAATCTGAATGACCTGCAGTTAAATCGTCGGTCCAGCTGTAATGAAGCATCATGGGTACCTGCATTTGAGTGGCAACCTTTTCCTGGGCCACGGCAACGGAGCTGTGCCACAGCCCCACAACTGCTGAAACTTTTTCTTTGGCAATCATTCGTTTGAGTGCAATAACCCCGGCAGCTGGTTTGCCTTCGTCATCGGCTGTGACGACTTCAAGTTTTTTCCCCAGAACACCGCCCTGGGCATTGATCTGCTCCACTGCCAGTTCAACTGTTTGTACATTGATTTTGCCTGATCTGAAATCACCGGTTGACATGGGCGTCACAACACCCAATTTAATAGTGTCTCCTGCCATCGCACCGATAGGGGGCAAAAAAACGGTTAGAATAAAGATAAAAGCGGTTAATAAGACTGATTTTTTCATGGAACCTCCTTTAAAGATTAAGTTTTATGTCAAACACCTAAATAATTTTTCTTAATATGTTTATTTCCCAGCAATTCTTTGCTGGCACCCTGCATGGAAATTTTTCCGTTTTCAAGCAGGTACCCGCGCTGACTTATCTTAAGCGCATGAAAAATATTTTGTTCCGTCAATAAAATTGTGGTTTTTTCTTCCTTATTGATCCGGACAAGGGCCTTTAAAATATCATTAATGACAATGGGGGCAAGTCCGAGGGAGGGCTCATCTAAAAGAAGCATTTTGGGATTGCACATAAGACCGCGCCCAACCGCCACCATCTGTCTTTGTCCACCGCTTAAGGTTTCAGCCAATTGCTTTTTGCGGTCAAATAGAACGGGAAACAGATCAAATACAAAATCCATTTGTCTTTTTATATTTTTCCGCGCAGATTTGGGATATGCACCCATTAGAAGATTTTCTTCAACGCTCATCTGGCCATAGAGCCATCCTTCTTCCGGAATCAGGGCAAGGCCAAGAGAGGCTATATTGTAGGATTCAAGACCGTGAATGGGCCGGTTCTCAAAAAATATGCTCCCTTGTTTTGGTGCCAGCATACCGGCAATGGTCTGTAGCAAGGTGGATTTACCTGCTCCATTAGGACCCAGTATACAGACAAATTCCTCAACCTGAATTTCCAGGGATACTGAGTAAAGCGCCTGGAGACCGTCATAAAAAACATTTACGTTTTCAATTTTTAACATAACGTCGCCTATTTTTCCTGAAATTTATATTCTTCGCCAAGATAGGCTTCTATCACCTTATCGTTATTTGCAATATCAGCCGGACTTCCTTCTGCAATGAGTGCTCCTTGGTGCAGGCAAAAAATATGATGAGCTGTTTCCATTATAGCGCTCATTACATGTTCAACCCATAGGATGGTAACCTTGAACTCCGAATGAATCCGCTTCAGAATTGTCATCATGTCCTTAGTTTCACTGGGATTCAGCCCGGCAATGGTTTCATCCAGCAGCAATAATTTTGGATTTACCGACAAGGCCCGGGACAGCTCTAAAAGACGTCTTTCCTGAAATGTCAGGTTCTTAGCCAGGCGATGGCGCTTCTCCCACAACCCTGCCAGGTCAAGTAACCGTCTGAAATCTTTCTCTCCTGGTTTGGCACAAACCTGAAGGTTTTGAAGAACAGTCATATTCATGAAGGGCCGGGGAATCTGGTATGTTCGTCCAATACCGGCACGGCAGATTTGATGAGGCCGCAGTCCGGATATGGGCTTCCCCTGAAAGGCAATATTGCCTTCAGTGGGTTTATAAACACCTGTGATACAATTGATAAGGGTGGTTTTTCCAGCGCCGTTAGGTCCAATCAAAGCCACAATTTGATGTTCAAAAATATCAAGGGAGATATCTTTGAAAACATCCAGGCCGCCGAAGGCCATGGAGAGATTTCTAGCCTGAAGCAGTGACGTCTGTTGAGGTGTGTTAGTCATGTTAAGCTCTCCCAAAAAATGACGTATGTAATATATCAGATACAATTACATTAGGTTTTGAAACGTGTCAAGAAAAAAATATCAAAACCGAAAGATTCATTTTAGTTTTTTTTAACAAACTAATAATATGGCAATATATATATTATTGGCCTTCAATAATATCGATTGGATTGAGGATTTTTCCATTAAAAAAATCAAACTAATACTTGACAATATTTTTCTGTATGTAATATATTAGTTGCAAATTTGGTCATCAAAGATCAATTGATAATAAGAACCAACTGCTATACGATGAGGATGATTGATGCCAAAGCTTACGACCATAAAACAACCAGACTCACTCGCCAAGATGGCATATGAAGCCATCCGGCAGTCAATACTTTCCGGTCAATGGCAGATCGGCGAATTATACAATGAAAAAGCCATAGCAGCCGATCTGGGTATTTCCAGAACACCGGTTAGAGAAGCGCTTCTGGAGCTTTCATCCCAGGATCTCATTGTTTTTATGCCCCGAAGAGGGTTAATGCTGAACCGTTTTACCCTGAGTGATGTTGATGAAATATTTGAATTGAGAAAAGCCATTGAACTGGCATCCGTGGAAAAAATTTCCAACGCTTCCCCCCGGCTTGACTTGCTTATAATTGAAGAATCCCTTCTGAACCAGCGAAAAGCTTTGAAGCAAAAAGATTATATCGCATTTATTGATGCGGACAGAATGTTTCATACCAATTTCAGTATGTTGACAAAAAATCGACGTATAATTTCAATCATGGAAAATATAAGGGACATGATCTGTGTGATGGGTGTAAAAGCCCTGAGTATAGAAGGACGTGCCGCAAAAGTGATCCAAGAACACCAGGCAATTTTTCAAGCAGTAAAAGAAGGGAATATTGAAGAAGCCCGCAAGGTCATGGCATATCATCTTGATCAAAGCATGGAAGCGGTCATGGAATCAGAATTATAAATAATGAAGGAGTAACACATGCGAATCAGACCATTTGATTTTAAAGTGGCCACTAGTCTGGCAGACGCTTTAAATCAACTTGATCAAGCCGGTTCCAATGCCCGGGTGCTTGCCGGTGGGACCGATCTTGTCTTAAATATGAAAAAAAAGAATATTCTCCCATCCACGCTGATCAGCCTTCATCCCATAAAAAATTTAGAATATGTTGAAGAAAAAAACGAAATGATCCATATCGGGGCCCTGGCAAAACATGCGGATCTCGCGATTCACCCCATTCTTGAAAAATATGTGTCAATTCTCTGCCAGGCCGTAGGGTTGATAGGATCATGGCAGGTTCGTAACATCGGCACCATCGGTGGAAATCTTTGCAATGCCTCCCCGGCTGCAGATGCTGTACCACCGCTTCTGGCACTGGATGCGGCAGTGGTCATCGCCACCCTGCAGGGAGAAAAAACAGTCCCCATTAATTCATTCTTTTGCGGTCCGGGTCAAACTGTTATGAAACCAAACGAAATTTTAAAGGAAATTCTTATTAAAAAACCGCTCAAACCATCTGCAGGATGCTATTTAAAGCTCAGGAGACGGAAGGCTGTTGATATTTCACTCGCCGGAGTTGCCTTTCAGGCGGAGAGCGATCCATCAGGACAGAGGATAGAACAGGTAAAAATTGCTTTGGGTGGAGTGGCTCCCACTGCTATTAGAGTGCCTGATGCTGAGAACTGCCTTGTGGGACTTTCAATAGAAGATGCGTTTCAAAAAATTCCTATGTGTGCGGATAAAGCGGCCAATGCTGCAAAACCCATTGACGATGTTCGTGCCACTGCAGATTACAAACGTACCATTGTCAATGTCTTTGTTCAGCGATGTGCTCAACACGTTTTGACAACATTAAAAAATTATAGAGGGCAATCATGAACCGGCTACCGATCCATCTTGTTGTGAATAAAGAAGACTATCATCTCTTTGTCAAACCCAATAGAGTGTTGTTGGATGTACTTCGTGAAGATCTGGAGCTGACTGGCACAAAGGAAGGGTGCGGACTTGGGAAATGCGGTGCCTGCACAGTATTACTGAACGGCCGCCCTGTGCACGCCTGTCTGACACTGGCCCTGCAGGTGGATGGCTGTGAAATTACGACCATTGAAGGGATCGGTGGGGAAAAAATGCATCCGCTTCAGGAAGCCTTCGTGGATAAGGGGGCCATTCAATGCGGATTCTGCACACCGGGAATGATTAACACGGCCAAGGCATTGCTGGATGAAAATGCCAATCCCAGCGAGGAGGAAATCAAGCAGGCCATTGCCGGAAATCTCTGCCGCTGCACAGGCTATAACAAAATTGTCGATGCCATTCATTCCTGTGGCTGCCAATCAAAAAAGAAAAAGGGGGGAATCAAATGAGTCAACTGGATATTGTTGGAAAATCTTTCCCTCAGATAGCGGCACAGGAAAAAGCCACGGGTAAGACAAAATTTGTTACTGACCTTGTGCTGCCAAGGATGCTCTATGGGAGGGTGCTGAGGAGCCCTTACGCCCATGCGAAGATTCTTTCCATTGATACGGCCAGGGCTGCTGCAATGCCAGGTGTAAAAGCAGTTGTAACATTCCAGGATACACCCAAAATCAAATTCGGACCCCGATCAGAGGACTGGACTATTTTTGCTGCTGATAAAACACGATTTTACGGTGACGAGGTGGCTGCTGTCGCTGCTGTTGATGCAGATACGGCAGAAGAAGCTTTGGAATTGATCCGGGTAGAATATGAAGAACTCCCCTATGTTATCAGTCCTCTGGATGCCATGAAATCAGGAGCACCACTGATTCATGAGGACAAACCCGGCAACATTGCCGCTGACTTCAAAATTGAGGCAGGTGATGTCGATCGAGCGCTGGATGACTCCTATGTGGTGTATGAAGATCATTTTTATACCAATCAGGTTTATCAGGCTTACATGGAACCTATGTCAACCCTGGCAGATGTGGATCTGTCAGGTCGAGTGACTATCTGGACGGGAACACAGATTCCGAATATGATGCGGATGACCTATGCCAAAGCGCTCGGTATGGCTCCTGACAATCTTCGCATTGTTGTTCCTGAGTATGGTGGTGCCTTTGGGGCTAAAATGGAAAACAACATTCATCTGGTGGCAGCGGTACTGGCTCAAAAATCCGGTCGCCCGGTGAAGTTAGTGAACACGCGGCATGAAGATTTTATTGCCGGGAATCCACGGGTCCCCATGCATTTTGATATTAAAATAGGAGCAACCCAGAACGGCATCTTAACTGGAAAGGACGTTAAAGTCGTCGGTGCAGCAGGAGCCCGACTGGTGTATTCCCAAGTCATCGTTGCCACTGCCTGCTACAGGGTAGATTCCCTATACCGGTTTAAAAATGTTCGGGCCAGAGGATACACTGTCTACACAAACACGGTGCCCACAGCATGTTTCAGGGGGTTTGGCAACTCACAATCCACCTTTGTTCTGGAGTCTGCCCTGGATGAACTGGCCACCCGGTTAAAAATGGATCCAGCCGAACTGCGGATTAAGAATGGAATGGGGTCCAATGAAACCAGCGTTCACGGCTGGAAAATCGGAAGTTCCGGCTTGCGGGAATGTGTTACCAAGGCAAGTGATGCGGCAAACTGGATTCAGAAGAAAAAAGACAAGACCCCTTTTAAAGGGATCGGCCTGTCCTGCTGTAACCATGTGTCCGGCAACCGGCCCTTTGCCAGGGAATTTGACGGCGGGTCCGGAATCGTTCGTATCGGCAAGGACGGCCGTATAACGGTTTTTCATGGTGAGTCGGACATGGGACAGGGTCAGAACACTACCTTTGCTCAAATTGTGGCAGAACGGCTGGGTGTTACCATGGACATGGTAAATGTGGCCCAAGTGGATACGGATATCTCACCGTTTGGTCTCGGTTCCTTTGCTACACGAGGCACACTGATGGGTGGTAACGGGGTATTGGCAGCCGCAAAAGATGCCTATGAACAGATGGCGGACATCGCGGCAGATATGTTAAACGTAAAACCAAGCGATGTTCAGTGCCGAAAAGGAATGTTTTTCCATACAGATTCTCCTGACACTAAAATTTCTTTTCAAAAAGTTGCTTCCGAAGCAACGATTAGACATCATGGTGCTCCCATAGTGGGGACGGGTTTTTACCAGCCGCCCACTGAGCTGCCTGATCCGGAAACCAAAAAGGGAAATATTTCACCCGCCTATCCATTCGGATGTCAAATCGCAGAGGTTGAGGTTGATCCGGATACGGGTCAGGTCTCTGTCACGAATTTTGTTGCAGCCCATGATGTGGGGCGTGCTATCAATCCAATGGCCACCGAAGGTCAGATTCAAGGCGGAATTGCCCAGGGACTGGGATGGACCTTGATGGAAAATATGGCATATGAAAATGGAAAGATAATCAATGCTGATTTTGTCGATTATATTGTTCCCAGTAGCTTTGATATCCCCGACATCACCACAATCCTGGTTGAGCCCATTGAACCCAACGGTCCCTATGGTGCAAAGGGGATTGGCGAGCCGGCTCTTAATCCGACTATGGCTGCCATCACTAATGCCATCTATGATGCAACCGGAGTCAGGATAAGGGAACTGCCGGTAAATCCTCAAAAATTGTTGGCAAAGATACAAAAAACTGGGAAGCATACAAAAAGGTGATTTAAAAGTAGATATAAATACAAAATTAGGAATAATAACAATAACCAAGTGAAGATCGGATTTATTCCTGGGGTGATATGCTGAAGAATAGAGCAAATCACAATAATTTGGTTTGAATTGTTCGATTTTTTACCTGATTATTCGCGAAAGGCGTTTAACTCCTTCTATCAAATCTTTTTTTCCATAAAAGGCAAAGCAGAACCTGAGGTAATTACCAAGGCTTTTTGAGCTTGAAAATTTGATGCCGGGCTGAAACCCTACCTGGTACTCATGTGCCTGGGAAAGTAAAATTTCAGTATCTGTTCCCTCTGGTAAACAGGACCAGATAAAGTAACCACCACCCGGGTCTGTAAAAGCAAGAGAGGGAATATACTGACGGAGTGCCTCACTCAGCGTGACCATGCGGTCTTGGTATTTTTTTCTTAAAAAGTTTAAATAATCTTTTTGTAGATCCAGATCTATGAAGCTGTTCACAATACTTGAAACAAAAGGATTCAAGCCACCCCCGCTATCAAGATAACCGCATGAGATAAACGGTTCCAGTAAAGAAGGTTTGGTTTGTATCCACCCCAGTCTCAGCCCCGGTGCAAGGATTTTGGAAAAAGATCCCAACGAAAAAACCCGTCCCGAAGTATCATAATAGGCCATCGGTTGTGGCGGGGTAGATGTATACGCCAGCATTTGATAGACTTCATCGGCAACAATAAAAAAATCATATTTCCGGCTTAAACCGACTAATTTCTCACGCCGATTTGCTGATAAAGTGACACCTGACGGGTTATGGAAAGTCGGTATCGTATAAATTAAAACCGGCTTGTGTCTGGCCAGTTTTTCTTCCAATGCCTCAATAATTATTCCATTTTCATCGATCGGGGTACCAATGATATTCAGTCCATAATCGGCAAAGATGCGTAAAGCAAGAAAATAAGAAGGCTCTTCCACAATCACTGTGTCACCCGGTCGAGTGTGAAGCGTACAAATCTGATCCAGAGCCTGAGAAATCCCGGCAGTAATAAAAAGATGCTCCGGATCGACAGCGGCATTATATTGAGTCTCTAAAAATTTGGCCAGAGAAATTCTGAAGTCACCATTGCCCTGTTGAATACCATATTGCAATATGTTTCGGTCTTTTTTCCCAAACTGATGAGTGGCTGCCTTGGCCAAGTATTCTAGAGGAAGAATGTCTATCTGTGGTTGACCGATCCCAAAATCAATCCAACCCTCCGGAACGCTTATTTGAGTTATTTTAGCTTTGCCCATTTCTCCTCTCAAATATAGTTATGGTGTTTATAGATTGAAGGATATATAAATTCTTAAGTCGAGTCAAATGATAAGGTGTGGACACCAATGAATGCACCATGGCAAAATTTGGAATTGGGGCTATAAAGTCATAACATAATCAAACCCGTTGCATAACTTGCATTACAGCTGCTCCTTTTAATGACAAACGATTCAAATAATATCTATAACTATTTTGGGTTACATTAAAATGCTTTATAAAGTAAAAAAAATCTCACAATCTAAGCCTGATGTCCTCGCGAGCAATTATGGTATTTATGTAGCGAGTTTTTTTTGTTGCGAGTTCTACCCCGCCTGACCCGGCAGGACCCCGCCCATATTTTGAAAAAATAATACCCCGCCATATCGTCCATCCGATAATAGACCTGAGGAGGTATCAGGTCTATGAAGAAACGAACCCGACAGCGCAGGTGCAAAAACTGTAGTGAGCTATACAAACCCGATCCCCGCCATTTAAAAAGACAAAAATTTTGCCGTAAACCGGAATGCAGAGCTGCCAGCAAAAAATACAGCCAGCAGAAATGGCTGAATAAGCCAGAAAACCAGAATCACTTTTCAGGCGCAGAAAATGTTATACGTGTTCAGGAATGGCGCCGGGAGAATCCCGAATATTGGAAGCGAAGAAGTCCCTTAAAAAAGCCCCCCTTAATTGAGGATACGTTACAAGAGATGAAAACCGGCAAAACCATTGCCGGTAAAGGATCTTCTATAGATTTAATTCAAATACCGTTACAAGATTTAATATCGGCCAAAACCTTTGTCTTTATTGGCTTTGACACACATCTTAACAAAAATGCGTTACAAGAGATTATTGATTCCACGGACCAGGAAACTGTAAAATTGACATCAGATATTCTGAAGCAACTGGCGAAAAAGAAGAGGTGTCAACATGGGCAAACGATTTTCTTCAAAGGAACTTTATGAATTACGAAATTCAATACCTATTCATGTGTTGATCGAAACTCAGCTGGATATCCCAACCAAAATCAGTGAAGGGGTATTCCGCTTCCTGTGCCCTTTATGCAACGAGTTCCAGACAGCTGTTAATCCAAAAACGAACCTGAGCAGGTGCTTTCGATGTGAGAAAAATTTTAACACCATTGATATGGTAATGATCTGCCGTAACACCTGCTTTGTCGATAGCGTAAAATATCTACAGACAATTTTAAGCTCAAGGGAATCCGGTCATGACACCTGATCATCTATTGCCGAAAATCTGTCAACGGTATCTGGACTATTATAGTTATCAAGTCCGTGCTCAGAGAAGTGTCTGGGGAATGCGGCGGATATTGACAGGTCTGAATATCTATCTGAGAAAATCAGGCATCCCCCTGGATGGGATATCCATCCAGCAGGTTGACCAATTTTTAGCCCTGTACAATACCAATTATTCTAAGGGGACAGCTAAATCGAACCGGTCATATCTGCGGCAGTTTTTGAGGTATCTTTATCAGAACGAATATATCAAAAAAGATCTCTCCTATTTGGTGGTAAGCCCTCCGGAGTTCGGACAATTAAAGCCGCCTAAATTCTTGCGCACTCATGAAGTGCAAAAGCTGTTTGACAGCCTGGAACTGTCAACAGCGAAAGACCTTCGCACCAATGCTGCCATGCACCTGGCGTATTACCTTGGATTGAGACCCAAAGAAATCAGTTCGCTAACCCTGGATGACATCTCATTTAGACAGAGAGAGATTTTTATCCATTCAAGAAAAAATTGCAGTCCTGCCCATCTTCCACTGCCGGATGGCACCATCAAGGCAATCATAGCTTATATCGTTGGAGGGAGGCCAAAAAGTGACTACCGAGCTTTATTTTTACAGCTTATCCCACCTTATAAACCTGCCAACACCGGTGATATAAAAAGATATGTGAAAGAATGCATGACTGGAAACAATCTTGCGTCGAGCACATACTGGCTGCGGCATTCATTTGCCCAGAATCTGCTGGAGTCCGGTGCATCCATTTATGAAATCAAAGAAATGATGGGGCATAAAAGCATCGAGTCAACTAAAAAGTATCTGAGTGTTGGGAACAAATGAATTGTCCGGATTTGTAGCACATAGATTGTCCGGTTATAATGGAAGCCAGAAAGGAGGCTTTCATGAA
>ERZ889078.1596-NODE-1596-length-17658-cov-11.899506_pt1 | contig 17658 bp, 13 predicted proteins | sample MGYA00521266_ERZ889078 | MGnify/ENA primary metagenome ERZ889078 (study PRJEB32303, sample SAMEA104408618) | aquatic metagenome | biome: Brackish water; feature: Pelagic; material: water | place: Baltic Sea | collected 2014-06-16T06:34:00 | depth 76,534 m ...
CCATCCAGTCCATGGTAGCAGCACCATCATGTACCTCACCAATCTTGTGATTTACACCAGCATAGTAAAGGATACGCTCAGTAGTAGTAGTCTTACCCGCATCAATGTGAGCAGCAATACCAATGTTCCTTGTATATGTTAAGTCAGCCATCTTCTTCTTAATACCTTATTTAGAATCTAAAATGAGAGAAGGCTTTATTAGCCTCTGCCATTCTTAGCGTATCTTCTTTTTTCTTATAAGCAGCACCTTCTTCTTTTGCTCCTGCAATAATTTCAGCAGCAAGTTTTCTAGCCATTGACTTATCGTTACGCTTACGAGCATAAAGAATCATCCATGTAATTCCCAATGCCAATTTTCTTTTCGGACGAACCTCAATTGGAATTTGAAAAGTTGAACCACCTACTCTTCGGCTTTTTACCTCAACTGGTGGACAGATATTGTTTAAGGCTTTCTTAAACACATCTAGGCCGTTCTCTTCTTCTCCTGCTTTCTCATCTACAATAGCAATGGCATCATAAAACACCTGAAGAGCAACACTCTTCTTACCATCTAGCATTAAGCTATTTACAAAACGTGTTACCAGCGTGTCCTGAAATTTAGGATCCGGAACGAGTTCTCTTTTTTTAGGTATCGACTTTCTCATTGTCTACAACTCTTATTTTTTAACCTTAGGACGCTTTGTCCCGTACTTAGATCGTCCTTGTGTTCTATCACCAACACCAGCAGTATCAAGAGCTCCTCTCACGATGTGATATCTCACACCAGGAAGGTCTTTCACTCTACCACCTCTAACCAATACAATGGAGTGCTCTTGTAGATTGTGACCTTCACCTCCTATATAAGAGTTCACCTCTTTTCCATTGGTTAAACGTACTCTAGCTACCTTTCTCATTGCTGAGTTTGGTTTTTTCGGTGTAGTAGTATAAACTCTTATACAAACACCTCTTTTTTGCGGACAAGAGTCTAATGCAGCCGATTTACTTTTGTTAGTAATCGTCTTTCTTCCTTTCCTTACAAGCTGCTGAATCGTAGGCATAGCGCGGCTTTCGTTGATTTTTGGTTCAATACCCTCTTATTTAAGGGTCGGCAAAAGTACGAACTTGTTGTCAAAAAACAAGGAGAAATAGATTAAATGCAAATTCTTTTTCAAAAGGGGCGATTTTGTACTTACCAAGTTTGTGAAATGCTTCAGTTTTCAACAATTGGGAAAAGCGATACGTTAAAAAGCTTGTTTATTAGGATTTGACAAGGCACAAATGATGCTCTTCATAAGATGTAACAAGACTCGTTTTTAGTCTTAGGCTAATGGAATGCTTGATGCTGTGTCAGTAGTTTGAGCGATGAAGGCTCAGCGAAGTGCGAAGGCTATTTAGCGGAATACAAAGCCCATCTATTGGATGGCGAAGGACGATTTGACACTAGTTATAATGCCTCAGCTGAGTTGCAAGAAGGTTCAGTGAGCTTGCAAACAGGTTCAGTGAACTAGCAAGGAACCTCAGTGCGCTTGCACGATTCCTCAAAGAGAACGCAAGGTGGCTCGGACAGCTTGCAAGGAACTTCGGGGAGCTTGCAAACAGGTTCAGTGAACTCGCAAAGAACCTCAGCGAGCTTGCACGATGGCTCAAGAAGAACGCAAGGTGGCTCGGACAGCTTGCAAACAGGTTCAGTGGGTTTGTATGGCATCTCAGTGCGGTTGTGCGTGAAGGTTTTCGATACAATTCCGATAAAAATCCGGAATTACCCGAACTGACGGTGGTGCGGTAAGGCTGTGTGTACAAGTAAGGTCATGCTGAACTTGGTTCAGCATCTGTACTGGATAGACCCTGAAAACAAGTTCAGGGTGACTGGTGGATTTTGGTTACTCTTTCACAAATTTTGCGGAAGACGAAACGCCATTTTCGCTTTTGGTGCGTACCATATATAGTCCACTCTTTAATGTTGAGACATCTAAAGCCGTATTACTTTTCGCCTTAAAACGAAGCACCTCACGACCGAGCATATCTGATATGGTTATTGCCACCAAAGAAAGAACACTCTTATCTGCAAACCGAACACGCAGTACATCCGCTACAGGATTTGGGTAAACCGATAAGCCAACTTCTTTTTGTTCTTCATTAATTCCAACACTAAAACACCCTTCTACCACACAGCCCATACTATCAACTCTCAAAATCCAACCATCTTGATTTACTTCTCCTGGTGAACGGCCATTACCTAACATCACAATATCTCCATTGGGCATTACCAGCATAAAACGGATGAAATCTATAAGTGATGATAGGTTATAGGTTCGCGTCCAAAGGGTATCTCCATCCTCATCGGTTTTAATCAACCAACCAGCTTGGCTGTTGTCATTGCCAATGGTTACACCGCATGAAACAAAGCTACCATCAGCGAGTTCTTTAACGTCCCAAAGGCCCTGTGCTTCGGGCACGTTATACAGTTGAATCCATATTTCATTACCAGCCGTGTCTATTTTTTGAAGGTAACCGTCTCCGCTTTTTCCACCAGAGATAATTACGTTTCCATCCGCCAGTTTAGTTGCCCTAATCCCATTTGCCGTTGCCGCCCCTATTCCTGAATAAGTTCTATACCATTGAACGTTTCCAACACTATCTGTTTTTACAACCCAAGAACGACCATTATTCAAGCTTGGGAAACTTCCTGTATAACCTACCATAATCACGCTACCTAAGCTATCAACCGTAAGTCCAGAGTGAACGTAATCCGTTCCAGCCCCACCCCAAACAACTCGGTTCAATTCGTTTCCAAGCGTATCAACGGTCAGAAACATCAGATCGGCATTTCCGCTAATCGTATCATTATAAGTCCAGCCAATTAGCAAGAGCTTGTTTGGTCTGGTCTGTACAATATCCAACATAATATCCGCGGTATCGGGACGCTCATAAACTTTGGTAAAAAGCGTATCACCTGTCTGATCCAACTTAGCTAAATAGAAATCACAGTAACCATGGCTGGGAACTGAGAAATCACAAATATGACCTGCCTCAAATATGTAGCCCTCCTCGGTAATCAAGACCCCATTGGGTATAATGTTTGTGTCCACAGCCTCGCGGACAAACTGGTGTTCCAGCAGTCCTTCTTCATCAACCACAATATTCAAAGACCTACCGCAACACGAACCATTTGACTCGCTGGTGTTACCAATAATCAACATTGAACCGTCATCCAATAACACCCCCTCTTTCAGTAATTCCGCTCCTAGATTCGAATCATAAAAATTTGAATAGCGAATAGACTGGCCTTGTGCAACAATGCAGAAAAGCAAAGAGATGGCCAACAGCCATCCCTTTATCGTTATTGTTTTCAAGGCTTTCACTTCAACAAGATAAGCTTGTGCCTTCTAGTGTTGGTGAGAAAGCGCCACTCACTTATTTGATAAGCGTAACGTCTCCTTTAAACTCGTAATCGGTTATGGCATCACCATCAACACCTTTGGCGGTAATTACATAATAGTATGTACCTGCATTGAGTACAATACCGCTGGTTGATCGACCATCCCAGCCTCCTAGCGGCTGTGTCCACTGATAGACTTTCTCTCCCCATCTGTTGTATATCTCGCCATTAAAATCGAAAATGTTTCTAATCTTAAATGGGAAGAAATCGTTTGCTATTGGGTCAATTGGAAACATGTCGTTGAGTCCATCGCCATTTGGTGTAATCACATTAGGAATGATGATTAGCGAGGTTGGCTCTACATACACACCATTTTCTAATACCAATGTATCGGTGCAACCAGTAACATCATTATAGGCAATAAGAGTAACTGAGAAGCTACCAGAATCAGCATACAGGTACTCAAATGAAGCTGTATCAAACGTTGTAATGGTACTGCCGTCTCCAAAAATCCACTCGTAAGCGGTGCCTCCTTCAGAGTTGTTAGTAACGACTATTGGTAAAGGTTGTAAACCAGAATCTGGACTAAGACTGAAGTCGGCCACCAGTACATTTACAGGTGGGTCGATAGTCGCGACCGCAGTTGCGCTACATCCATTTCCATCAGTAACCGTGACGGTGAAATCGCCAGCACCTAAATCTATAGCCGTGCTTCCTGTTTGGCCAGCTGCATCGTCCCACAGGTAGCTGTACGGCATTGTTCCGCCAACAACTGCAGTTTCTGCAACACCATCTTCCGAGTAATCGCACGTGATTGGTGTAGCAGAAGTTACTGTAACCAACAAGCTGTCTGGTTCGGTGATGTTCACATTTAGCCAATCTGACGTACAGCCGTTGGCATCTGTAACAGTTACATTATATGTACCTGGAGAAAGATTCGCAGCAAGGGCAGTTGCCTGAGCTGATGGGTCATCCCATAAGTAGGTATAGCCTGGTGTTCCATTAGCAGCGCTGATTTCAGCCAGTCCATCGGCTGCGCTATTGCAACTTACATTCTCTTGCTGAACCATTGAAAGAAGCATTGCCGATGGCTCAGGCACTAATATATTGAGGAATTCTCCTGTACAGTTGTTTGCGTCTGTTACAGTTACGGAATACGAACCTGCAGGTATACCCGTTAGCGGGTTACCAGCCACTGCACCTGGATTCCATTCATACGTATATCCTGATGTGCCGCCTGTTACAATTGCTGAAATCTGCGCGTCTGAGGCTCCATTGCAAGAAGCACTATCGATGGCTACTGCAATTGAAATTGCGGAGGCCTCTGTTATAACTACCGAAGCAGTAGCCGAACACAGATTTGCATCTGTAACCACCACATTATATGTACCTGCTACCAATCCAGTGGCACTTGCAGTTACCTGTAGCGATGGGTCGTCCCATTGGTACGTAAAACCTGCAGTACCACCAAGCTGAGTAACCAGAGCAATGCCATCGGCTCCACCATTACACGAAACTTGCTGATTCTCTACAGCAATAAGCGTTAACTCATTTGGTTCGGTAATGACAACGGTTAATGTAGTATCACATGTTTGCGATGACGCTACAACAACATTCCAAGTGCCTGCCGGTAAATTATTTGCAGTTGCAGTTTGCTGTAATAATGGGTCGTCCCATTGATATGTAAGCCCTGTGCCACTAGCAGAAACAGTAGCTTGTCCATTTGACTCTCCAAAACAAGCCACTGTTTGATTAACCACCACGGTAGCATTGAAGGCAGCAGCTTCAGCTAACACAACGGTGTCTGTTGCCACGCAACCATTCGAATCTGTTATCTCAGCAGCCCAAGTTCCAGCTGGCAGATTTAATGCAGCAGCTGTGTTTTGTGTTCCCGGATCGTTCCATAAATAACTGTATGGCTCAGTTCCTCCTAATCCCATTACTGATGCCTCACCAGTGCTCGCACCATAACAATCAGGGCTGATAGTTCCGAAAATTTGAGCAGTTAATGTATCAGGTTCTGCGATTGTTACGCTCTGAGTTACCTCGCAACTGTTGGAATCAATAACTGTTATGACATACGTTCCTGCTGGAAGATTTGAAGCGGCAGCTGCATTTCCTCCAATAGGAGACCATGAATATGTAAAGGGCGATGTACCACCGTTGACTACAACTGATGCGCCTCCATCAGTCAGACCGAAGCAACTAACGCTGTCAGAAGTAGATGATAAAGTAGGCGCGCTGATATTTCCAAGGATTCCTAAATGATACGACCCATCATCGGCAGGTCCACCAAATCCATTTCCTCCATTAAGAAGAACACTTGCGCTTATTACGTTTGTCTGACATGGGTTTTGGAATATTTTTATTCTACCGCCTGAACCACCACCACCTAATTGGCCTGGTGTTCCTGCATTAGAAGAACCACTATTACTTCCACAGAAAAAGTCGTTGTATGAACAACCAGGAGTACCTGGTCCGCCAGTACCTCCGTTTCCGCCATTACCACCAATAGAAGTTAATGTGCCGGTAATATTTGCAACTCCAAAAGCTTGAAGAAGAATACCTCCACCAGAACCACCACCTGAGCCACCACCGCCTCCAGCACCTGAAGAAAAGGTTCTTTCACCACATTCGTTGCAAACATCGGAACAGCAATCTGTTGTTGTTCCTCCTGACCCTCCAGTCCCTCCTGCACCGCTTGTCTCTCCATCAACCGAAATATTTCCTGCAACGGTCATTGTTCCTGAAGCGTAAATTGCAACCAACGCACCTCCAGCTCCACCTCTAATTCCTGCAGAGCCGTTTCCAGCGCTTTTACCGCCACCGCCAGCACCTGCACCACCAGAACCTAAATCTATATCTGTTCCTGTTATCGTGCCATAAATTCCTCCAACAGTTCCCCCGGTTCCGCCTGTGCCAGCAACTGGGCTAGCACATCCTGAAATGCTCATTCCTGAGAAATTTCCTGAATTATATGGCGCTCCGCCACCTCCAGTACCCCCGGTGTTTCCCGCTCCACCGTAAGCGCCTCCAGCGGCACCACCAGCACCACCCGATCCTGGTACAAAACCATACTCGTCTCCAAAATTCTCACACACTTGTTTCGGGCCAATTCCCAACGAACCGCTGTTTCCATTTATTCCTGCTCCTGGGCCAGTTCCGGCAGCTCCCGAAGCACCTCCAGCAACATCAATTACCAAGCAGTTGTCTTTATCTACGCAGCCTGTGAGGCCACCGATATTATTACCAGTAGAACCACCAGAACCACCAGAACCACCGGCAAATCCCGAACCATCTCCTACAATATCTCCCATCACTTCTACGTCAATGGCGTTGATAATTAACTCACCACAACCACCACTCGTATATGGAGTGACTGAACAAACCACCCCTGGATCTACTCTAAACAGACCTGAAATATTATATGTTCCAGACAGGGAAGTGTTTGCCGAAATAATGAGATCTCCGGTTATTGGAGTTGTGCCACATTGCGCCTTAGATTCATTAATAGAAAATACACCTACTAAAGACAATAGTGCTAGTACAAATACTTTTCTCATGGTACCAAATAAATGAACTTCTAGGGTGTTATTACCCAAGTAGCAAAGCTATCAATTTTACAAAGATGCGCGCATCAGGAAACTTGATCAATCCGTAGCTTAATTATGTTGAAAACCGAGAAGATTTTGGTTAAATAAGCAAGATGACAATGATTACGATTCCTAATTTTGACACCGTATGGAGTATTTAAACGAGTTGAATGGAGAGCAGCGGAAAGCTGTCGAATTACTAGACGGACCTGTAATGATTATTGCAGGCGCGGGGTCTGGAAAAACTAGGGTATTAACTTATAGGGTGGCACACCTTATTAATAGTGGTGTCGATCCATTTAATATTCTAGCGCTCACTTTCACCAACAAAGCAGCCAAAGAAATGCGGTCTCGAATTGAGACCATGGTTGGCCCAGAGGCGCGGAATATTTGGATGGGGACATTCCACTCTGTTTTTGCAAAGATTCTAAGGTTTGAAGGAGAAAGAATTGGCTACCCTAGTAACTTCACTATTTATGACTCTGCAGATTCAAAAAACCTGATTAAAGCCATTCTTAAAGAAGAAGGTTTAGATGACAAAACTTACAAGCCCAACTTGGTTTTGAACCGAATTTCTGCGGCAAAAACGAATCTCATCTCAGCAAACGAGTATCTCAAAAATGATGAGCTATTCACCGAAGACAGGATGAGTGCTAAGCCTAAGTTGGGATTGGTATATAAGAAATACTCTGACCGATTATTTAAGTCTGGAGCTATGGATTTTGATGATCTTCTCTACTGGACAAATGTGCTTTTAAGAGATTTTCCAGATGTCCTTAATAAGTACCAAGACCGGTTCAAATCCATTATGGTTGACGAGTATCAGGATACCAACTATTCTCAGTACTTAATTGTAAAAAGACTTGCTGCCAAATTTGAAAACATTTGTGTTGTAGGTGATGACGCACAGTCGATTTATGCTTTCCGAGGGGCCAACATTGAAAACATCCTGAATTTTAAGAAGGATTACCCAGATGTAAAGACATTTAAACTCGAGCAAAATTATCGGTCAACCAAACATATTGTAGGGGCAGCCAACCATGTTATTGAGCACAATAAAGACCGTCTTAATAAAACGGTTTGGACCAGTAATGACGATGGCGAACTCATTACGGTAACTCGAAATATGACAGATAACGAAGAAGGAATGAGTGTTGCTCAATCCATCTTTCAAACTAAAATGAACGAGCAGGCAACCGAAAAAGAATTTGCTATTCTATATCGAACAAATGCTCAGTCAAGATCAATAGAGGAAGGCCTAAGAAAAATGAACTTGCCGTATAGAATTTATGGCGGACTGAGTTTCTACCAACGTGCTGAGGTAAAAAATCTAGTTTCTTATTTCAGAATGGTTATCAACCCTCAAGATGAAGAAGCGTTAAAGAGGGTAATTAACTATCCTGCAAGAGGGATTGGAAAAACCACTTTGGAGAAAGCCATTGTTTTAGCCAATGATTGGGAAAAAGACCTTTGGACAATTATTAGCGACCCAATAACACGTAACTCACAATTTAACGCTGGAACGGCTAGTAAGCTTGAGTTATTCGTTAATATGATAAAGAGCTTTCAAGCCGAGTTAAAAACTGTTGATGCTTATGAGTTAGGGTCTAAAATAGCTTCATCGTCTGGATTATTGAGAGACTTACATGCTGACAAATCTCCTGAAGGGGTGAGTAGATATGAGAACATTCAAGAACTGTTAAACGGCCTTAAAGAATTTGTAGAGGATAAACCAGGAGAAGACGAAATTATTGATGAACCAGAAGCAAAAACACTCGACTTGTTCACCAGAGATATCGCTCTACTAACAGATAGCGACAAGGACAACGACCCAAATAACAACAATAAGGTGTCGTTAATGACGATACATGCTTCTAAAGGTCTAGAGTTTCCATACGTGCATATAGTTGGTTTGGAGGAGAATTTATTTCCATCTCAGTTATCACTTAGTTCGAGAGAAGAATTGGAAGAAGAAAGGCGATTATTCTATGTAGCCCTAACTAGAGCAGAGAAGAAAGTAAATCTCAGCTACGCAGTTTCTAGATTTAGATGGGGCAACCTTGTACACAGCGAACCAAGTAGATTTATAGAGGAAATTCCTGAGAAGCATCTTAATGTAAACGCCTCTAAACCAATAAGTAGCAAAAATTCTGTAACTTCACCGTCTTGGAACAGAAAGCCACAACTTCGAACATCAACTAAGCAATCAGGAACAGTGTCAAGAGCAGATCTCAAATCTAGAAACCTTACAAAGTATGACGACAGCCGCGAACCAGGCGAATTAGACACTGGTGATGGCACAAGCGAGCACGTAGCTCGCATGATAGTTGGAACTGAGGTGATACATGATAAGTTCGGAAAAGGAGAAATCGTTGCTATGGAAGGTGATGCTCCAAACATCAAAGCAACTGTTGCTTTTCAAGGTGCTGGAAACAAGCAATTATTATTGAAGTTTGCTAAACTGAGAATTGTAGGCAAAGCCAAACAATAAATTTAGAAGATGGTTTCGACTGAAGAAAATTCAGAAGACCTAATTGTAGCAGAAGAAGATTCTATCGAAATTGCTCCTGCAGTAGAGCAAAAGAAAAAAGTGCAGTGGGCTGAATTAATTGGCTCTTCTTTCCTTTTTGCTTCCGCTTATTTAATTCTCTATATCGTTTACGACTACGCTACGGCCTTGGCTGCTGCCCATTTCGGATTAGAACCGACTCTGTATTACGATACCATTGAATACCAAAACACTTATCCTAACGGAGACCCAAAATGGTACCCACATTGCATAAAAAGAACCTTCTCTGTTGGAGCTATTGTTATGGGTTTTTTGGGCATATTATTCTACGCTTTATACTTATCACTTCGTAAATCTTACATTTTCGTACGCTTGTTTATGCTGTGGGGTAGCCTTATTTCGTTCGCCATCCTTGCACAGCGCCTTATGTGCGTTCCATTTGCTGGCAACTTTGACTATCGCGAGCTCGATGCTCTTGGTTTTGAATTAGCCATTTTCACTTCCTACATGTACTATAAACCTTCGACCGAATGGGCAATGGGATTTTTGGGTTTTGTACTGATAGTAGCTATTGGAATATTGTATGCGAAACCATTTCTACAAACAGCTTGGTCTTCAAAGCAAATTGGGTCTGAAATGGAACGGTATAAGTTCCTCAGATTTCAAGTGCTTCTGCCTGTATTTTTTGGATCTATGATTGTAACCGCGGTTGTATTTCCAACAAACTTAATTCCAAACTCCATAGCCTTCATTTCGTCTTTCATTTGTCTTCTTGTAATGGTAATTCATGCCATGCTCATGGGTTCTTTCAAGATTCCGCGGCAAAAGACTTGGGAGCGTTGGCCTATCGTGCCAACAATAGTATTTGTATTGGTAATTATTGCGATTAAAACAGTGCTGACTGATCCAGGAATCAAAATCAATAACCCTGACATCTATAAACACTTCACGATAACCGAATCAGATCTTTAGCTTGTACTGAAGAGTAAAACTCCTCGGAGCCTCCATAATTCCTGGCCTAACCGAATAGAATTCGTTGAGGAAGTTTTTAGCAATCATAGCCACTGAAGATCGCTGAGATATTCTGAATATTAGACGCGCATCCATATTCCAAATACCCTTATCGTTTAATTCTCGATACTCAGAGAAGCCAGGCAGAAAAGTTTCAAATTCTGCATCAATCCGATTAATATAGCTGTTATAAACCGCACTATAACCTAAAGTGAATTTCCAGAAGTCCAACTCAATGTCGGCCTTAAAAACGTTGGTTATTCTGTATTTAAGAATACTTGCAGATTCGGTTAATGAATCGCTGTTATTAATGCTTTGAAAGAAATTCTGAATATAAACCTCAACGTTTTGTTGGGATGTATCTGATTGTAAATCAGCAGGATAATTAAAAGTGTAGCCAAGAAATACACGGACTGGAATTGGACCAATGCTTCCGTCTCCGGTTAATCCAAATTCTACACCTGCAACTCTAGCCTTACTCACGTTAAAAGGTTTAAATCCAAGTACCGGTTCTGGTTCACCCACGTCAAATATGCCAAACTGATATTCTACCATATCCCTAAATTCCATCCAAAAAAGAGCGAAATCGAAGTAAGCGTTCCATTTAGAAACCCTAAAACCCTGTTTAACCCCTAGCTCTGCAGACCAACCTCTCTCTGATCCGAGGTCATTATTTGGAAGAATTTTCAATGGCCCTAGACTCGCATCAATATACTTCTCACCAATACTTGGGAACCTAAATGACTGACCAAACGAAGCTCTTATATTCGTTTTCTTGGCAACCTTGAAATTCGCACCAGCCCTTACAATTGGCAGGGTGGTTTCTTTCTTTAAAGTCACCACCTCATTCCACTCATTTCTTATTCCAACTAATAATGAAATTTTGTCAATGAATGTTTTTTCTAATTGAGCGTAAATTGATGGGTTGTGAGTGATGATGTTCCCTGCGTCTGGATATAGGCTACTAAAACTCCACACATATTGGTACTGCAAACCAGCTGTCAATCGGAAATTGTACTTGAATTCGTTTTGAAAACGATAATCAAAAAATAGAACATTTGACGCTGAAGGGTCTTCCCAACTATCGTTTCTTCTTTCAACACGATAATATCGGCCTTTTAGAGAGTGAAATCCCGATTTCTCGCTCGAATACTGAATCCAAGGATCTACGTTTATAAACATATACTTATCCGTAGAAGATGTTCCATCGAGTGGTTTGTAGGCACCTTCTAAGTTGTTAGCCCATAAAACAAACCTTCCGCTTTGCTGATATTGAGCAGAACCATTTATACCGTAAGAAAGACCTTTCAGCTTTCTATTTTGAATTCGAGTTTTAAAATTGGCCCTAAACGCTTGTCTATGACCGCGCTGCAAATAAGTAAGGTCGGAACTGGCATGAGCTCCTACCACCACATCGATGTTTTTCACTTTTTGTCTGTGAGAGAAAAATGCTCCAGTAAAAGTTGGACTAAATGTTTTATCCCACCAACGGGCTTCCTTAACTCCAGGATTTGTATAAATACCTTGATAAATTCTGAAAGTCGTTTCTGGCTTATCAGTTGCCCAGCCAGTTCTAACATGAATTACTCCGTTCATGGCGCCTGAGCCATACAATCCGCTAGACGCACCTTTAACAACCTCAATCTGTTCAACAGTTTCCATTGGTATAGCGCTCCACTGGATATCTTTTAAATCGCCCGTCAATAATGGCAAATCATCAATCACCAATTGAACCCTTGACCCAACTCCATAACTATAACCACCGCCACCTCTAATTGAAGCTTGACCATCCAAAATGGTAACACCAGGCACTTTACCTACTGCAGCTTTTAAATCGGGTGAAGCAGTATTTTCAATGAGGTATTCCCTTACCACATCTACCGTCACCATTTCCTCGCTAACCTTTTTCTCAAATTGGCTTCCCGTAACAACAACAAGATCTAGAGTGGTACTTGCCGTAGAAAGCTTCACATCTAATGAAATCTTCTCGCCATTTTTTAGTGAAATTTTCTTTACTACTTCTTCGTAGCCAATAAACTTGAACGTAACTGAATGGTCTCCTTCAGACAATTTGAGGCTATATTCCCCATCAACATTGGTAGAGGCGCCAACACTTTCTTGATTAAATATGTTTACGCCAATAAGAGTTTCGCCTGTAGCTTTATCCGTAACCTTCCCGTCTATAGATTGCGCCAATAACACAGTGGGCATTAATACCAGGAGAACAATTAACAAACTACCGTACAACCTCATTCGACAAAAGTTTAGTGGCGCAATTTAGGTATCCAAGCCACATGGGTTATTGACCAAATCGACTTTTTTTTGAACCTTGAATGTTAATAGATAATTCTGAAATTATGTGTGCTAGACCTGTAACTTCCTCAATATATAGGTGGAATTGTCGTTTGAAAAAAAATGTAGATTTGCACGCATCCCTAAAAACGGACCTTTAGCATATAATTATTGATGAGCAATAGATTTAAAAACATAGGAGATTACATTATTCCAGGCTTATTCATTTTGGCAGGGCTTTCTATCATTTTCTCTGCCACGGTAGGAAGACAGAACGTGTATTGGTTATTAGGTGGCGTGTTAATTTTCGTTGTAGGATTATTTGCCCTTCTACTTAAATTAGAGTTAATCAGCAACGCCATTCAAAAGGTAATGTTCTTTGTATTTATTCCTTTAGCGTTGTTGACTGCCTACTTTGCGTACAGATCAATTCAGGCACCAATTGAATTCAATATTGAGAAAAAGAAGCGCTACGCAAAAGTGGAAGATCGACTTAAAACGATTAGAGATTGGCAATTGGCCTATAAGTCGGTTTACAGAAAGTACGCAAACAACTTTGACACCCTTACTCACTTTATCAACACAGATTCGTTCCCGGTTATTAAGGCGATGGGTACTGTTCCAGACACTTTAACTGAGCAACAAGCTGTTGATATGGGGCTTGTAACCCGTGACACGTTAATGGTAAGTGTTCGCGATTCGCTGTTCAAAACCGATGGAGACATCAACTTAATACGAATGATTCCACCAGACCACAAACAAGAGTTTAGCTTGGAAAGTGGGATAATCGAAAAAGGACAGGTTGAAGTACCGGTATTTGAAGTGTTTGCTCAAAACACATATATTTTTGACGGGATTGAACCAGAATACTACGACCCGACCAAAGGGTTGAAGGTTGGTTCAATGACCGAGCCTTCTACCAGTGGTAACTGGGAATAGGGTTTTGCCTTCTTCCTTATTCAAGAAAGAATTTCACTTAACTGCCGATAACGAGCAGGAGGATACTGGAACTAATGATGTTACCAGTTTCATTGACATTTCCAGATTTGGTATTCAAGTATTAAAACTGAATACTGCTTTCAAAGCCATTGAGTTTGTTTCATTTCTGTTCCCATATTCAGGCACAGACAGTGTTTGGTCATCCAGAATTGAAAACCTTCATAGCACTTCGGAATTCAACAACCTCTTAGCAGATACAAAGAGGCGTTACAGCGTACGAACCGCACAGGTCACATTTATTCCTAAGGCGCTTTACAACGCGGATAAAAAAGCCGAAATATTCAATTCCTTATTTAATTCGGTCAAAGGGAATTCCATTGATTTTCAGAATCTTGCCAACTCAGAAATGGTTGGGTTATTTAGCGTTCCTGAAATTCTAAAAACGCTTACCACGGGCGCAGTCACGAATTCATTTTGTTCCTGGATGGACACCCTTGAAATGGCAGCAAAATTCGCTCGTGCAACTCTAGTCATTGAGGAACGAGAATTTGCACTGGTTATCATAAAAGACGGACAACTTAAATTTTGTAATTGGTTTAGTTACTCAAAGAATGATGACGTCCTTTATTTCCTAATGGCAACATTGGAAAACTTGAAAATCCTTCATTCAGAAATTGAAATTTCACTTGGCGGAATGATTACGAAAGGTGATGATCTACATTTTTCCATCTCAAAATACCTCGGTAATATTTCATTTCTTAAAAAGCCAACTAATCTAACGTACAGTTACTCTTTCAATCAATTGGCTGACCACAAGTTTCCATTCATACTTGCTACTGCATGCGCATAATAAGCGGTTTTCATAAAGGGCGAACGATAAGGGCTCCAAAAAACCTCCCAGTTCGTCCAACAACTGACATGGCCAAGGAAGGTCTATTCAATATCCTCAACAACCTTGTTGAATTTGACGAACTAAACGTGCTTGATTTATTTTGTGGCACAGGCAATATTAGCTTCGAATTCGTCAGTCGTGGAGCGAAAACCGTGACAAGTGTAGATTCAAACTCAAGGTGCGCTGCATTTGTAAAATCTACATTCGATGAGCTCAAGTACGAGTCCGGCACAATCATTAAAGCCGATGCGCTACGTTTTGCAGAAACAGCAAAGAAGAAATGGAGTTTAATTTTTGCCGATCCACCGTACAGCTATGAGCACTATCCAAAGCTGGTTACTACCATTTTGGAAAATGGCCTTTTAGATGATGAAGGAATACTAGTTGTTGAGCACCCTGCTGAAGTTGATTTTAGCTCCTTCCCTGCCCTAACACAAACCCGTAAATATGGACGAGTTCATTTTAGCTTTTTCGAGCTAGAATCGTAGGAAGAAATCCTTCGTTAAATCTTTATACTCATCAGAGTAATCATGTCGATTTGCTGATTTCTCAATCATAAAATCTCTTCTGGCTGGTTCACCAATATCTTTCTTAGTAAAGTTTACCATCAGCCTTATTTCTGGATAATTGGGCTGAGGAAACACATCCAGCACTTCCTTTGGATAAAAACCCTCTGTCTTAGCTGAATTGCAGAAAACCTCGTATTCCGTTTTAGGGAAAATTACTGCGAATCTGCCTTCTGGTTTCAGCAATTGAGAAACATGCTTAAAAAGGTCGATAGGTTTTAAGGCAACTGTGTGTTTTGCCAATTGAATTGATATGTCTTTCGAAGGCTGAGAATGCGAATAAAACGGTGGGTTACAAACAACAAAGTCGTACGTTTTTCCTCGTTTCACAAAATCGGCTACATCTTCATTGTAAACCACCATGTTAGAAAAACATGAGCGCATAACATTCGTTTTTGCTTGATTGGCAGCAATCGGATTAATCTCAATCATATCGACCGAAACAACGGCTCGTTGGGCAATCATCAAAGAAATGAGCCCAGTTCCAGTTCCAATATCTAAAACCGAATCTCCGTCTTTTACAGGAGCCCATGCACCGAGTAAAACACCATCGGTACCTACCTTAAACCCGCCAGCTGAATGGTAAACCCGAAATTTTTTGAACTGAAAAAATGGTTCAGCCATTAATGTAAAGATCAATCAAACCGTCTGGTGCTTCAATCTTAATAGAGCGCTTTTCATTGTCAATATTCTTTACAATAGCATCAACCCACGGCACAAGAATCAACTTATCGTCCTTTTCAATTTCAAGAACTGGATGCTGGGCAGTTTCTAAAATCCCAACCACAGAACCAATCTCTCCTTTTTCGAAATCAGTAACAACAAACCCGATCAACTCCTCGGTAGCATCCGTTTTTATTCCGATAAATCGCGCTTCTTCAATTAGAATATCATTTCCAACGAATCTCTCTGCGTGCTCTAGCGTATCAACATCTTCAATTTTCATAGTCCAGATATTGTGGGATGCTGCAGAGCATTCCTCCACAAAAAAAGGAACCGGTCCACCCTGTAATTGGATGAAGACCGGTTCTTCTGTTTCTAACGGCTGCACTCCAGCCGCATATATATTAACCTTGAAAGCTCCTTTCAGTCCGTGAGACCGAGTAATGGTTCCAAGGACCTTCAGATCAATCACGCTTATTCAGCTGGTTTCTCTTCTTCTTTTGCTTCTTCTGCAGGAGCAGCAGCTTCCTCAGCAGCTGGTTCTTCAGCAACAGCCTCAACAGCCGGTGCTTCTTCTACGGCAGTAACAGCTTCTTCAGCAACCACTTCTGGAGCGGCTTCTGCAGCAACTTCAGCAGGAGCTTCTCCTTCTTCAGTAGCTTCTTCTGTAGCCCCTTCAACTTCTTCCGCAAGCGGAGAGTTTTTAGCAGCAACTTTAGCAGCAATAGCAGCTTTCTTTACTTCTTCAGATTTCAAGGCATCAGCTTTCGCTTTATCCTGTGCTTTCGAAATTGCGTTAGCTCCTTCCTGAATTTTGTTTGATTTCTCGTTCAACCATTTATCAAAACGAGCATCCGCCTCTTCCTGAGAAAAAGCACCTTTTTTAACTCCACCTGATAGGTGTTTCTTATAGAGAACTCCCTTGTAAGAAAGAATTGCCCGACACGTGTCGGTAGGCTGAGCTCCATTCTCCAACCACCTCAATGCTCCATCAACATCTAACTCGATGGTTGCTGGATTGGTGTTCGGATTATAAACTCCCAACTTTTCAATGTTCTTCCCATCTCGTGGGGCGCGCGAATCGGCTACTACAATGTGAAAAAATGCGTAGCTTTTTCTTCCGTGTCTCTGCAATCTAATTTTAGTTGGCATATGACTTTATTAATTGTTTAAAAATTTCGGGGTGCAAAAATGCGATAATCCTAACATATTAACAAGCCCTTTTTTAAATCATTTTAATAGAGCGAAATTAAGTTACAATGGTGCTTGAAATGATACTGGCTGACAAACGGTTGTTTTAAACGTTAAAAAAGTCAAACCCACACAACATTTCTAGGAGTGATGTCGTTGTTAAAAGCAAAGACAGAAATCATGGTAATCGCCTATTTCATATTCTCAGCTGCACTATTTGCCATGGCAATAGATGTGGCAACCGAAGAATAACTTTTAACCATTTCTGAACTCAATTTCGAGCCGTCAGAGATGTTTAAACAGTTATCAACAAGTCTATTTTAAGGGGTTCAAATCCTTAACTTCGGAGTGTCTTACTGCTAAGCCAAACCGTTCATGTTTTTAATTTACGATACGGAGACCACTGGTCTACCGAAGGATTACAAAGCCCCCATATCAGACGCTGAAAACTGGCCTAGGCTGGTACAATTAGCGTGGCAGTTACACGCAGCAGATGGGTCTTTAATCGAGGCAAATAATTTCATTGTAAAGCCTGACGGATTTGATATCCCGTACAATTCGGAGAAGATTCACGGTATTTCCACAAAAAAGGCGATTGAAGAAGGAATTCCGCTGCAAGAGGCTTTGGATCTTTTCACTGAGGT
>ERZ889078.1601-NODE-1601-length-17624-cov-9.515909_pt1 | contig 17624 bp, 8 predicted proteins | sample MGYA00521266_ERZ889078 | MGnify/ENA primary metagenome ERZ889078 (study PRJEB32303, sample SAMEA104408618) | aquatic metagenome | biome: Brackish water; feature: Pelagic; material: water | place: Baltic Sea | collected 2014-06-16T06:34:00 | depth 76,534 m ...
ACAATCTATCTTCTCCTACCGTGGCATCTTCTAACATTCCGATTAGTACCTGATTGAACAGGCTATCCCGTTCTACACTAAACCACAGTCGGCTATCCGCTCCGTTCATTCTGAAAAACTGATTGTTTTGAGCAGTAACACGTTGCGAATTGCTGAAATTAACCACGGCACTTCCGTTAAGTGCTCGAACGTAAAATCCTTGCGCAGTGGAGACAAAGCCATTAGGTGCACCAACACTTCCAGCCCCTGTACCTAAACCGCCTGTGCCATTCCAATAGGCGAAATCCGTTCTGTGGTAGTCTGAACCTGCGCTATTGTCATCATCCCAAAAATAGAGTGTGCCGTCAATGTCTGTATTTGCAGCTATCAAAGAAGCAGCACTAATAGCAGAAGGGTACGGATTGCCAATTAGGTTGAAAGGTGTGCCGGGAGCAATCTGGCTGTATGTATTATCAAATGGCGCGTAAAACAACGATTTGTTGATGTTCCCATTATTGATTGTACCTGAAAAAGTTGTGAGACCAGCTCCTTGTCCTGCATATCCGGTAGCAGCAAGCATCGCTCCATTGTATCCGAACCAACCTGGATCGGACGGAGAGTCATCTGAATCAGCCTGCGTTCCATTAGCGGAGTTGAATCCGTATGAAAAACCTGGAACACTGTTTTGAGATGTTATTGGTGAACTCCAGAAGTTGAAATTCTGACCACCACTCCCTTGTCGCTGAACGTTATATGTTCCCGAACCAGCTAAGGTGCTTCCAGTTTGCTGAAGAAGAGAACCACTATTATTCACGTTAATAGTTCCGTTGTTGGTGATGACCCCATATACGTTTAAGGTGCCTCCAGACAGCATGGTCACGGTGGCTCCATTTTGAACTTCAATGTTTTCAATGTCGGCAACGTAACTAGCAGGAATTTGCGGGAAGACCCCTCCAATAGGCGTTGTTGGAATAATTGCATCGTCAGTAGAGGATGGAATGAACATACTCCAGTTTCCCACAACTCCCCAGGTGGTATTCACATTTCCGGTCCAAACATTTCCTATTGGCGTACCTGTACAAACCCCATTCAGGCATTGATCATTGGTTGTGAAAGGGTCGCCATCATCGCATGGCGCGGTATTATAAGTATGAACAACTAAGTCTAGCACTTCATCGCAGCTATCATCGGTACATCCATTTCCGTCATCTAAAACGGGTGGTGTACCTGCCTGACATCCTAAAATAGCATCGCATGTTTCTTGCCCATTGCACCAAACTCCATCATCACAAAGGGCATCATTAGGGGTGTGAGATACAGCACCATTTGCTGGATTGCATGCATCCAAAGTGCATGGGACGCCATCATCAGTAGAAATAATGCCAATAACTAGCGTTCGGGCTGATCCCGACTGAGCACAAACATCAACCGCAGAAACCGAAATTGTTCCTCCTGTAGTGGTGGTGTTTACAGTGATTGAATTGGTTGTACTTGAACCAGTCCATCCAGGGGGTAAAATCCATGCGTATGAAACTGCTCCTATTACTGTAGCGACTGAATATGTTTGAGAACTATTTGGGCAGGCTGGTGATAAGCCTGAAATAGCTGAAGGTTGCGCTGGAGGGGTGGTTGGAGCAACGGCCATCGTCTGTGGGGCACTATTTCCACACGTGCCAGCAGCCGTTACAGATATCGTTCCTGAGTTTGAAGAAACTGTAGCTGAAATGGATATGGATGTACTAGATCCCGACCATCCGGATGGGAGATTCCATATGTATGACGTTGCTCCTGGCACTGCCGATATTGAGTACGTTTCACTGGTGCTTGGGCATGGCGTGGTATTTCCGGCAATTGCTCCAGGTTGAGCTGGAGATGATTGCAATGCAACCGCCATACTTTGCACAGCGCTTGAACCGCAGGCATTATCAGCTGTAATGGTCACATTGCCTGCATTTGGCCCAGTAACTGCAGAAATGGAATTGGTTGAACTTGACCCAGCCCAGCCAGAAGGCAACGTCCAAGTATATCCGGTGGCACCTGAAACCGCTAAAACAGAATACGCCTCATTATCGCCTGAGCAAACTGGCGTAGTGCCTGAAATGGCTCCCGGTTGTGCTGGTATATTATTAGAAACAGAAACTTGATGCGTACATGTATTTGAATTGCCTGTTCCATCTGTTGCGGTCCAAGTAACGATGGTGTTTCCAACCGGAAAGTTGGCAGGAGCATCATTCACTGTAGAAACCACAAAACAATTGTCGCTGGTAGTTGGTGAACCTAATGCAGGGTTGGCTGTGCAGGTAGTAGCGGAGGCTGTTGTGGTAACGTTTCCAGGACAACTTATTGATGGATTTTCGTTGTCAATAATGGTCACATCAAACGTACAATTGGCAGAGTTTGAACTCGCGTCAAAAACTGTAAGAGTTACTGTTTGAACCGCGCCAAGTCCTGATACTAGGCTAGAAACACTTGGAGATTGACTTAAAACAGGACTGCCGTCACAGTCGCCACCAATTGTAGCTAGACCGGTATAATCAGCAAGTGATATTTCGCAATTTGAAATAGCATTCACCATTGTATTTGCTGGGCACGTAATGTTCGGAGCAAGGTTGTCAACAACGGTTAAAGACATTGTACAATTTCCTGAGTTGCCACTTGCATCTGCAGCGGTGATGGTCAACGTTTGATTTGTACCGATTAAAGAAGAGAGGTCGGTGCTTGCTGCAGGCGATTGACTTACTATTACTGGAGACCCGTCACAATTATCTGCCACTGAAGCAGAACCTGTTAAGTCTGGCATGTCGCAAGTTGCAGTTGGGTTAATTTCAGTAATGGAAGGACAAGTAACTACTGGATTAGCGTTGTCTGCAAGCGTTATCGTAAAGGTGCAGTTTGCAGTGTTTGAACTTCCGTCTGTGGCCGTTAAGGTTACCGTTTGAACCGTTCCCGTGCCTGAGATAATTGTAGTTGCAACTGGCGATTGGGTTATGGTTGGAGAACCCGTACAATTATCAGCGACTGTTGCACCACCGGTGTAATCTGGCAATGAAACTTGACAGTTTGTATTTGTGTTTTCTGTAGTGTTTGAAGGGCAAGAGATAGTGGGATTGGTGACGTCCGTGACCGTTAATTCAGCAGAGGCACATAATCCAGAAGTAACACAACCACCTTCACCACGCACATAATAAGTAATTGTTGAAGTCGGACTGACGGCCATCGTGCTTGTTGCAGTATTTCCGAGTGAACCAACACCGCAAGAAGTTGTATAGACGTACCAAGCTGTTGCATTGTTTAATGTACCCGAAATGTTAAGGTTTGTGCTTGATCCACCTGGGCAAATTGGATTTGCATCGAAACTGAGTGTTGGAACGGTTGGGTCTGTGCAAATTGGAGTAGAGCAGATGTTTAAAGACCAATCGTCAATAGAGCCGCCATCACCGTTTGCATTGTCAATGACTGTTAATGTCCAAATTCCCGCTTGATTTTCTCCATTAAACGCGGATAGTGCGGCATTAGGCTGATATGTTCCTCCTCCAACAGGCGGACAAGGTATGCTGCTATAAGCGGCCCCTGCATCATCGAAACTTAACAGGAAATTATTTTCGTCAGCACATTCTTGGCCCATAAGACTAATAGTTGTACCTCCTGGGCTGGTCAAAGTAATCTCAAGGTCATTAACCCAAGTATGGCTTATGGTGAGGTCAACTAAATCTACATCTGTAATTGTTCCACCAGTGCCTATTGTTAATGTCGAAGTAACCGTTGGTGTGCCACTCGTACTAATTGCAACAGGTACATCTGTGCTTTGAAATGGCTGACAGTTTTCGGTAGTAAATGAAAAGGTCGGGGAGTAGCTAGAAGAAGCGCATGCGTTGTCTACTCGAACTCGCCAATAATATATGGTAGTAATGTTTAATCCGGGCACAGAATAAGAAGTGCCAGAAATAGCTGAGGCTGTATGCACAACAGTTCCGAAAGCCACATCTGTTGCTACTTGTATAGAATAAGTGACTGGAATAGAAACGCTTGCATTCCAAGCCAAAGTGGTTGGAATTGATACGTTGATTGCTCCATCCGCAGGGATAGAATTAGTGACTGCCGATGGCGTACCTGCATTGATGGTGAGCGTAAGATTCTCGGTTTTAATACCGGAAGTACTATTTCCTTGAAGCACCAAAGAGTAAATACCAGGAGTAGCCGAGGCTATGTTCGTAAAAGTTAGCGTTGTGCTGTTCCCCGGAATTAACGGGTTTGTTCCGAATGAGGCTGTTGTACCAGCAGGAGTTCCCGAAACAGAAAGAGTAACTGGGTCTGAATATCCACCAATTGACCCAACATTCACAGTAAAAACAGCATTTGCAGGCTGGCAAACGCTTATTGACGCGGATGTGGTTGCGAGTGTGTAGTCAAATGTGGCTGCTGCAATAGTGAAATCATTATCCGAAATATCGAAGAACGTTCCGTTTTCACACATAACCATAATCCGTGCTGTAGAAGTGGCCGTGTTCGGTACTAAAATAGTCTCCGAACCATCGTTGGAAACATTATCCGCTAATTGCACAGGATAGGTGATTCCACCATCGGTAGATAAAAATATGTCCACGTTGGCGCATGCAACAGCACCGCCTGCTGTTCCAGCTACATTCCAAATAATTGTTTCGTTCGTATTTCCAGTGAACGTTATTCCAGAGGCAGAAGGGTAGGTTACTACAAATGGCCCGCTTGAGCCATCTATTGTCACATTAATATCCTCATGATCTGTACACCCTCCGCCAGGAGCATAGTCTCGAATAGAAATACGAAAAGGCATGCTTCGGCTGACGTTTGACAGCACTTCCCACATTGGGGTAGTACCAGCAACAATGGCAGCCATGTTTGGAAAGTATCGTGTGGGCGAAAGGGTGGGGTCGAATGACCTAAAATTTGGTCCGTCTGTAGCATTGGCAACCGGTGGCATGGTCGCGGCTGTAGGGTCCATTTGTTCCCAACAGTAAAGAACAGCGTCTCCATCTGGATCACTGGAAGTGGCAGTTAATGCAAAAGGCGTGCTCGCTGGCACGGTTACATTTCCAGGCGATCCGGTAATCGTTGGGGCTGAATTGCCTAAACCTGTAACGGTTGCACAACTGTTTCCAGCTCCAGTAATAAAATTGCCCATTTCCTGGAGGCTAATCGCATGGAAATAGTCATCACTATTGTTTTGCACGTTAGGTGCACAAATACCTGCATAGCCCATAATGGTAGCCGCGCTTCCGGGTTCCATCGATGTACTAGCAGTACTATTACAAGGATTATTCTGTGTATGATGTGCTCCAAATTGGTGTCCAATTTCGTGGGCAACGTAATCGATATCGAAAGAATCTCCAATAGGCGCACCGCTTCCTGTAACGCCTCGAGCCTTATTGCCAGAACAGGGAGAATAAAGTTGTGCGAGCCCTCCAGAATTTGTACCAAATACATGACCAATGTCGTAGTTGGCAGCGCCAATAACGGCATCTGTACTTGTCTGATTTTCATTAATCATACTTCCTGGAGTACCGTTTGTAAATGGATCGGACCCAGCATTGGTGTAAATGATAAGGTTGTTGTTGCCAATGATGGTCATTCTAACCGCCAACTCAGATTCAAAAACACCATTAACTCTATTCATGGTGGTTACTTGTGCAGCTTGCGCTAAAGCAACAGATCCGCCATGAAACGCTGTGTATTCGGCAGAAGCCGAAAGCGCCAACCGATAGTTACGATGCTGACAATCGCCATATCGGGCATTGTTCCCGAAAATATCGTCTCTATCTAGGACGCTGTCGTTAACCGTACTACAATCCAAAAACTCTTCAATTTCTCGAGCATGATTTTTCCGATTGTAAACCACATAATATTCTGAATCGATATTCCCAAAAGTGTAAGGATCAACGAACCAAACATCACCTTCTTTTGGAATGACCATAGCATGAAAGCCCTGTGGCGTGTGGTCTAGTCGCACATAACTTCCACCTTCAGAATAGCCTGCAAACGTCTTAATTTCGGGAAACAAATCGGCAAGTGGCTGCTCAATAATCGGAGAATAATAAACGCTGAATTCTTCCATCTCGCCATTTGCGTTAGGAATTTCGAGAATGACACTGCTCGTGGTTAACTGCCCAATCTGTTCAGTAGGTGCGGTAGTTAGAATATCATCCAAACTACTCAGGTTTAGTCGAAATGTTCGGAATTCAAGTGGGGTAATTATCCGAGTGCCAGATTCTGGAATGTCGGCCTGCTCAACTTTGCTCCAAATACCATTTTGACCGTTAGTTGAAACGCTTACAAACAGAAGGAAAAACGGGAAGAGGTACTTTAAAAAAGTAGATATGGTCATTGTTGGGTGTTAAGTAGTGCCCAAGATAACCTAAAGTCTACGTGTAAAACGTAATTCTGAAGCCAAAATCACAGGATTCCTAGGAATCCAGGTTCTAAGGTTAGAAGTTCGGTTTGATGCTGTATTTGTTGTAAAACTCAGTTATGGCGGCAACTGCTTCATCCGCAGTATCCACTACTTGAATTAGCTCTAAATCCTTGTCGCCAATGTTATTCGTAGATTTTTGCATGGTTTTGTTGATCCAGTCTAATAGGCCGCCCCAGTAACTTTTATCGACAAGTACAATTGGGAATCGGGCAATTTTTCCAGTTTGAATGAGTGTTAAAGCCTCAAACAGTTCGTCCATGGTCCCAAATCCACCTGGCAATACCACATATCCTTGGGCGTACTTAGTAAACATCAATTTCCGAACAAAGAAGTAGTCGAAGTTGATAAGCTTATCCATGTCGATGTAAGGATTGGCCTGCTGCTCAAAAGGCAGGTCAATATTTAGTCCTACCGATTTACCATTTGCAAGCCGGGCTCCTTTATTACCAGCCTCCATTATTCCCGGACCACCTCCAGTAATAATACCAAAGCCGTGTAATGATAGTTTGTAAGCAATATCCTCTGCCAGTTTGTAAGATGCATTATCTGGTAAAGTTCTGGCAGAACCAAAAATGGAAACACATGGGCCAATTCTAGCTAGGGTTTCAAATCCCTCCACAAACTCGGCCATAATCTTAAAGATTTGCCAAGAATCTTTAATCTTAATCTCACTCCAATCTTTTTGCTCTAGAGCCTGTTCTATGCGCTTTTCGTTGTCAGTCATGCTGCAAGTTTTGTTATTGAAACGGGAATAAGCTGAGTTTGTTTTAAAGTGCACCCAAGCTCTCCAACTCTTTCTTTAAATGTGGGCCAGTGTGCCCTTTGGTTGAATTGGCAATTTGAACCGGGGTTCCAGTTTCCAGTATTTCTCCACCAAGTTTTCCGCCCTCTAAACCAACATCAATAATATGGTCGGCAGAACGAATAATGTCCATATTGTGCTCAATTACAAGAACTGTATTTCCTCTGTCGGCTAAATGATTTAATACCTCAAGTAAAATCCTGACGTCTTCAAAATGAAGCCCAGTGGTCGGCTCGTCCAAAATGTAAAATGTATTGCCAGTATCTCTTTTAGAAAGTTCGGCAGCGAGTTTAATGCGTTGTGCTTCTCCGCCAGAAAGGGTGGTAGAACTCTGGCCAAGGTTGATGTAGCCAAGACCAACATCATGAATGGTTTTAATTTTTTTGAGAATAGAAGGAATGTTTTCGAAGAAGACAACTGCCTCATCTATGTTCATGTCCAAAACATCCGAAATCGACTTGCCCTTATAGCGAATCTCCAACGTCTCGCGGTTATATCTATTTCCGTTGCAGGTCGGACATTTAATATGAACATCAGGAAGGAAATTCATCTCAATGGTTTTTAACCCAGCTCCTTGGCATTCTTCACAACGCCCACCTTTTACATTGAATGAAAACCTACCGGGTTTGTAACCACGAATTTGTGCTTCGGGCACCATCGTAAAGAGGTTTCTGATGTCAGAAAAAACACCTGTGTACGTGGCAGGATTTGAACGCGGTGTTCTTCCTATTGGACTTTGATCAATTGCAATTACTTTATCTAAATGCTCAACCCCTAACACCTTTTTATAAGGCATTGGTACCTGTTGTGCTCTAAATATTTCTCTGTTTAGAATAGGGTAGAGGGTCTCATTAATTAAGGTCGATTTTCCACTGCCCGAAACCCCAGTTACGCAAATGAACTTCCCTAGTGGAAATGTTACATCAACGTTTTTTAGATTATTTCCTGAGGCACCTTTTAAAATCAGGTTTTTGCCATTTCCTTTTCGGAAGTTCTTTTTAATTGGAATGAGATGACCACCGTTTAGAAACGAAGCCGTGAGCGAATCTTTCGCCAATAACTCTTTAGCGGTGCCTTGCGCTACAATTTCGCCACCATAAATTCCTGCTTTAGGACCAATGTCAATTACATGATCGGCAGCTTCCATCATTTCCTTATCATGTTCAACCACAATTACAGAATTACCGGAGTCCCTTAATTTTTTCAAAGCGTTAATGAGTCGTTCATTATCGCGCTGATGAAGTCCAATACTGGGTTCGTCTAAAATGTACAGAACACCAACCAATTGAGAGCCGATTTGTGTGGCTAATCGTATTCTCTGAGCTTCGCCACCGGATAATGACCTTGCAGGTCTATCTAGAGATAAATAGTCTAGGCCAACATCAAGAAGAAATTGAACTCGAGTTTGAATTTCTTTAATGATTTCCTCGCCAATAAGTTGCTGTCGGTCATTTAGCTTGTCGGGTAACTGATCAAACCACTTTTGAAGTTCCCTTAGGTCTAAGGCGGAAACATCTGCAATATTTAGCCCTTCAAGTTTGAAATGTCTCGGCTCTTGCTTTAACCTTGAGCCGTTACAAGTGGGGCAGGTTATTCTTTGGGTAAAACTAGTAGCCCAACGCTGAAGCGCTTTACTACTGGCGTCATCTGTTTGTCGGCTTATAAAATTGATAATTCCCTCAAAAGATAATGAATATCCGGTGGCGTTAGAATTAGCCTCTTTGACTTTAAATACTTCACTACTTCCGTAGAGAATTACATTCAGAGCTTCTTCAGAAATATCAGCAATCGGAGTTTTTACAGTAAAATCGTATTTGTCTCCAATAGCTTCAAGTTGTCTGAAAATCCAATTGTTCTTGTATTCACCTATCGGAATTATGGCACCGCGACCAATAGAGAGCTTCGTGTTTGGAATAATCTTGTCTACCGAGATTTCTGCAATTGTACCAAGACCATTACACTTTTTGCAAGCTCCGTAAGGAGAGTTGAAAGAGAAGAAATTTGGTGCTGGCTCGTCATATGCTATTCCGGTGGTTGGACACATTAGTGACCTAGAAAAGAAACGAATTTCATTGGTTTCATGATCTAAAGTCATCATGGACCCTTTTCCATGTTTCATGGCCATCTGAACTGAATCTGATAGCCGTTTAGTGCTTTTTAAATCAACTGTCAGTCGATCAATTATAATCTCAATATCATGCACCTTATACCTATCCAACTTGATGTTGGAATCTAGGTCAACAATTTCTCCATCAACCCTTACTTTTTGAAAACCTTGTCTTTGAATTTGAACGAAAAGCTCTTTGTAATGCCCTTTCCTTCCTTTTATAACAGGCGCTAGAAGTTGAATTTTCTTATCTGCAAAGTCAGTTTTTAGAATTCGAATAATCTCTTCATCCGAATATTTAACCATCGCTTCACCGGTATTGTAGCTATACGCGATAGACACTCGGGCGAAGAGAAGCCTCACTAGGTCATATATTTCTGTTACAGTTCCAACAGTTGACCGAGGGCTTCTATTAGTCGACTTTTGCTCAATGGAGATTACTGGACTTAATCCAGTAATGTTGTCTACATCGGGTCTTTCTAGCGTGCCTAAAAACTGCCGAGCGTAAGAAGCAAAAGTTTCAATGTACCGTCTTTGACCTTCAGCATAAATGGTGTCAAATGCTAGGGATGATTTTCCGCTTCCACTGAGGCCAGTAATTACCACGAGCTTATCTCGCGGAATTTTAATGTCGATGTTCTTCAGGTTATGAACCCGAGCACCGTAAACTTCTAGAAAATTATCTTCAGGTAGAGTAGTGTCACTCATGATTTTCCTCCAATTGCAGGGTGTCTACAGTTGAGGAAGAACTATCTAAAGAATTAGGTAGTTCAGTTGAACTGAAATCGTGATATCCAGCCTTAGGCAATCTTATTTCGTACTGCTTTCTAGACTTGTTTGTCAAATAACTTTGGCGTAACCAAGGGTTGAAAATTTTCAGAATCTTGTAGTTGACTTTATTCTTTACGGCAAATTCGGCAAGGTCCTTCACTGCGGTATCTAATTTAACCGAGTAAGTGTTGTGTGGGCTGTAAAGATCTTTCAATCTGTAATGGAAACCGTATTTGGTGGGATGTTCGTGCAACTCTTTTGCTGCCAAAATTCTGAACACATATCTGCTTGTCTCATCATTTAGAAGCAAGTCGTAATACTGGTTTACATCTTGTCGGTCAAGTTGCTTTTGCACGCCAGTCATACCCATATTGTAGCTAGCAGCTGCCAATGTCCAGTTCCCATAAATATCGTAGGCATCTTGCAAGTAATGACAGGCGGCTTCTGTCGCTTTTACCACATTGTAGCGTTCATCGACTTCAGAGTTCACTTCCAATCCATATCCTTGTGCCGTTTTCTCAAGCATTTGCCAAAAACCACTTGCTCCAGCTGGAGACACTACGTTCATCAATCCGCTTTCAACTAAAGCCAAATACTTGAAGTCATCTGGAATTCCTTTTTCTTTCAGAATAGGCTCAATGACAGGAAACCACTTGTTAGCACGTTTATGATATAGCAGGCTGTTTGATTGCCAATAAGTGTTTACCAATAATTCGCGATCTAACCGCTCATAAACATCCTGATCGTGAAGCGGCACGGGTTCGCCACAAAACGTTAAATCTGTAGGAATTGTGAGACTGTAAATTCTGTAATCTTCGTTGAATTTATCTTGAAAATTCTCATCTTCTCCCTTTACTTCATCGCTAGAGTAGATGAAGAATTCCGTTCCAACTATTGCCAATGCTAGCAGTAATATGGTAGAGGTAATCTTGTATAAGATTGGTTTTATCATAAAAAATTTAGGATTCTTTAGCCTTATTAATTCTTGTTATTCCATAAAGGAAGCCAAAGAGAAGTAGGAAGTAGGCTAGGAAAATTCCAAAGTGCCAATAGTCCCAGTCATCAGCAATTACTTGGTCAATTATCACCAAAAAGATAACTGAAAGAAATGAAAGACCAAAGAATGAAAGGGCAACCTGTCTATCAGACAACCCTAAATAAGAAAGATGATGGGTTGTATGATCTCGTCCGCCAACAAACGGAGATTGACCTTTAAGAAGTCTATTAATCGTCACAGTGGTGGTGTCAATAATTGGAACAATAAATACCAATAACGCCACAATGAACTGTTTTGTTTGAATGCGGAAATTTATTTCAGCATCATAATTCCACAAATACAAAATACCAATGGCTGCCAAGAAAACACCCAAAAACTGACTGCCAGTATCTCCCATATACATCTTTGATGGATTCCAATTGTAGTACATAAACCCAATAAGTGCAGCCAATACACCAAGTAAGGTTATGAAGTAAATGTTGAGTGTTTCGTCATTTACCACAAGCATGTACATCACAGCAATGATTACCGAAATAGAGACGGAAGTTGTAATCCCATCCATGTTGTCCAACATATTAATCGAGTTCATAAGGCCTACAACCCAAAGGACAGTTAACGAATAATCTATTGCTGAAATTCCTGAGATATTGATGCTTGTTCCGGTGGCAATAAGAATTACCGCGCTACTCAGTTGCGCGAAGAACTTAAGAAATGGTTTTGTGTTGTAAGCATCATCTGCCAAACCAACTACAAAGCCCAATGAGCATGCGGCCATTACACCTAAGAACCGAACAATATCATTCTCTTTCGTTAGAGTAACGCCTTCAAAAAGAATGGAATAACAAGCAATAGAGAAAAGAAAGAGTATGTAAAATGAAATGCCGCCAACAGCGGGTTTGGATGTTGAACTCCAACGCACCATCGATTCGGTTTGGTCTTTAACCCCTAAGGTTCGAGTGAACTTTAGAAAAAGACCGTTAATAAGAAACGAGAATAGCGTTGCACACACACCAAATGCGATGTAAAACCAAAATACTTGTGTCGAACTCAATTCTAACATTTGTGGAACTTAATCTATTATTTAAAATTGACTAACAAGATCTTTGAAATTCGAAGCTTTTTCGTCCTTTTCAGACAAAGTTGGATTTTCGATGTCCCAATTAATGTTCAAATCTGAATCGTTCCAAACAATGCTTCCTTCAGATTGCTTGTCGTAAACCTGCGTACAATCGTAGTAAAACAAAGTATCGTCTTTCAAAGTCTTAAATCCATGAGCAAAACCAGGAGGAACCCAAAGTGCTTTGCAATTTTCTTCTGATAATTCAATAGCTAGGTGCTCTCCATAAGTGGAAGAGTTTTTTCTAATATCGACAACAACATCTAAAACCGCTCCACTTAATACTCTAATAAGTTTTCCTTGTTCGAAGGGCGGGTTTTGAAAGTGCAGACCACGAACAACATTGGCTTGAGATTTAGAAATATTAGTCTGGGCAATCTCAATATCTAAACCATTTTCTTTCAGTAGGCCTCTATTGAACCCCTCGAAGAAATAGCCCCGCGGGTCGTGAAACACCTTTGCTTCCAATACATACAGACCTTTAAGCCTTGTTTCCGTCAACTTCATCAATCTACCTATTCGTATTTTCCTTGAAACAGACGCTTAAACCAGCTTGTTTTTCCTTGCTCTTCATCTTCTTCATAATAGCCGTACCCGTACCCGTAGCCGTATCCATACCCGTATCCGTATCCATATCCATATCCATAGCCATAACCGTATCCATATCCATATCCATAACCAGACTTCTGTGTGTCTTGACCATTAAGAATAATTGAAAGATTTGTAACGGAATTTTCGTGCTTTAAACGGTGAATATTATCAATAAACGGCTTCTTGGAATAGTGTGCTCTAGCAATGTAAATCGGGTAGTCTGCCTTTTGCATATTAAGTATTCCGTCTGTCACAATACCACAAGGCGGATTATCAATAATAATGATGTCGTAAGACAATTTCAATTCATTAATGATTAAATCCATCCTCTCGTTAATGATAAGCTCAGATGGATTTGGAGGAATTGGACCAGCTGTAATGAAGTCTAGATTTTCAAGGGTACTTGATTTTACGCAGTCTGCAATTTTATCCTGCCCGATGAGTAGCGTACTCATTCCTTTGTCATTCTCAACATTAAAACCAAGGTGAATCTTTGGTTTTCTCATGTCAAGGTCCAAAATAACAACTCGCTTGCCAGCGTAGGCTATAATTCCACCCAAATTGATGGCAACAAATGTCTTTCCTTCTCCGGAAATGGTTGAAGTAATGGAAATTAGCTTCGATTGTCCTCCCTCAGCCGAAATGTATTTAAGATTAGTTCGAATGCCCCTAAATGCCTCAGAAATCATAGACTTAGGATTCTTGTCAACCAAAAGTTGAGAGTTAGGAATATCCTTCTTGTATCTGGGCACTACCCCTAAAACAGCAACGTCAATGTGTTTTACAATGTCTCTAACGGAAGTTATCTGGTTGAAAAGAAGATACTTAAACAGTATGATGGCCAAGCTTAACATAAAAGCGCCAACAAAACTGAGCGTGATTACAGATCGTCTATCTGGAAAAACTGGACGAGTAGGTAGATTAGCATCCTCCAACAATCTATTGGTAGAGATATAGCCAGCTTTTGAGATAGAATACTCTGCTTTTCTATCAACCAAAGTGTTGTAAAAACTTTCGTTAACACGATAAATTCTCATCAATCGAGAATATTCGATTTCATCGTATGAGGCCGCCTTGTCCAGTGTCTGGCTTTTGTAAATGTCTATCTGGCTAGTGGTTTTTTCTAACCTGTTTACAATATTCATTTTTACCGAACCAAGACTCTCTATAATTAGTTTTTTCTGTATTTCAATCTGATAAGTAAGGGCTTTAACCTGATCGCTATTTTCTTTTACTACGTACAACGCTTGTTCCTTTTGAAGTAACAAGTTTTGTAAATTTTTGAGCGATGTTGCCATAATTCCTTCGTATTCAGAACCAGCCAAGAGAGACACTAAGCGATAAACATCAAGATTCTTATTTAGACTGATTTCAGCCTCAACCTCCGCCAGTATGGCTTGCTCAACAGAAAGGTCTACGAGTTCGTTTTCTAGAGTTTCTAATCGGCCTTCTACAGTAGGTAAGTTTCTAACTTGACGCTCTTTCTTGTCATCAATGCTATGAAGATTCCTAAAGCTTTGAATATTATTTTCTGATTCATAAAGTCGGTCATAAATCATTGATAATTGCGAATCGATGAACTCCAAAACGCTGTTAGCCGACATTCTTTTTCGCTTTTCATCGCTAAGAATGAAATCGGCTGCAATTTGATTGGCTATGTCTCGAGCCTTAATTGCATTATGATCCTTAACCTTTACGTTTATGGTCTTAGCAAATTCGTTAAGAATTTCTACTTCCATTTTTGCCAAATACTTGTTCAGGTTATGTTCATCACTATTGAGCACAACGTAAAACTGATTTTGGTCTTCCTGATTCTCGATTATACGTTCGTAGTTGTTGACTAAAATTCTGAGATTAAGATCTTTCGTCTTAACCGTGTCAAGTAAGGATGCCTCAATTCCAACAACTTTATCCGAAAGGGTGTACTCAACGTAAACTCTATAATTGTCAATAAACGTGAGGTTAATCGGCTGATTGTAAATCGAATGATTAAGCACTTCGTAATCAACACTAAAAGGAGAGGTTTGATACAATTCTGAACTTAATACTTCCCCTTTTATCATATAGCTGATGTCTAAAGGAAGCTTTAATAGCGACTCTTCAATAGATATTGGAGATCTTAAAAATTCAATTTCTTGATGGATTGTTTGAGAATAAATATTGCTCGTTTGCAAAAGCGCATTTGTACGAGTATCATAGCCTAATTGCACGGTGGCAACAGACTGATATACTGGTGGCGTGAACCTTAGATATAAGAATGCAACGAACGCGAAAAAAGTGAATAGAATGACAATTGGCAAAACATTCTGTCGTGTAATAGAGAGTAACAGACCTACGTCTATTTCATCATTAATAACCGGAATATGTTTTTTGTTATTTTCCAATTGCCTGAAGCTGTGCAATAATAGTTGCTGTGGTAATCACCGTTGTAAGAATAGCTAAATAAGGACTAAGTTCTGCCAGCACTTTTCTTACATACCCTTTCCTTGTTTCGATATAAATAATATCATTGGCTTGCATCACTAAGTTTGCATTTCTCATACCGCTCAATGTCGAAAGGTCAATGATGTATACTAGAGGGTTTTTCAAATCTCCGCGTATAATTTTTATTCTATCTGCTTTGCCGTCTTCCGGAACACCGCCAGTCGTTGCTAAAACTTCAAAAAGAGTGGTGTTGTCATTAGCTAGATTAACTACAGAACTGTTGGAGCCAGCAAAAATCACAACACGTTTGTTATTTACTTCTAATAACACAAATGGATTATTGTAGAATTCACTGAATTTATCTTCGATTAGCATTTCTGCTTGACGGATGGTTAACCCGGCTAGATATATTCTTCCAAATAAGGGAAGTTTAGCAAAACCATCAGATTCAACCTTGATTTCAAGACTGGCACCGCTTCCTACAAGAACTGAAGTACCAGCGCCCAGATTAATTAAACCCGAACCATCATTGGTATAAACCTTAACTAGAATTTTGTCGTCTGCTGCTATTCTGTATTGAGTTTCAGTAATATCCGAGAATTCCGCGTATGGATAATCAGGTCCAGTGCGCAACATCAAACTTCGATTCAAATACTTATCGCATGAACTCAAGAAGACTAAAAGAAGTAGGCCTAAAATCCTGTATTTCATTCAGTGTTTAGATTTCTGCAAAGTTAACGATTAATCGTGCGTAAGAATTCATTGAAGTTTATGGCAATAGTCGTTGGTATAACGCGTCCATTTTAGAAGTGAGTTGACTATAGTGAAACCGCTCACCAACATGGCTCCAACCTTTTCCCGCCATTTCATTTCTAAGCCCATCCGATTCAATTAAACTCATTAGGTTTTCAGCCATCTTCAATTCATCTGTCGGTTCAGCGAGCAATCCTGTTACACCATGATTTACCACGTTTTCAACACCCCCAACATTGGTCGAAACTACGGGTGTTCCGCTAGCTTGAGCTTCAATAAGACTAACTGGAGTTCCTTCGTTTTTGGAAGTGAGAATCACAATATCTAGACCAGCATTTATCGCGTCAATATCGTTACGCCAAGAACAAAAAGTCAATGGTGCACCTTCCGGTTGATAATTAGGGAAAGCATTAAAGGTGATCTTTATTTCACCACAAAATGCTTCCAATTCTTCTCTCATTTCTCCATCTCCCACTATAAAGAATCTGACCTTTTTCGTGGTGTTATCTAGGACACTTTTAACTAATCGTAGAAAGTACTTGTGGTCTTTTACATCCACCAATCGACCAATAATTCCCACGGCTATTTCGTCCTCTTGAATGTTGAATTCCTTTCGAAAGGAAGCTCGCTTTGTTCCTGTATCTGTTCTAAATCTATCTAAATCAAAACCAAGTGGAATCACTTCAAACTTGTCTGGCGGAGCAATCTTATGTTCTATAGAAAGTTCATGCTTTTGAATATCGCTAATCGCAATAATCTTAGATGTTCGCTTTGCCAATGAACGTTCAATTTGCTTGAACATGTTGGTCTTCATTCTCCCGAAATAAGAGTGGAAGTAATGACCATGAAACGTATGTACAATAACGGGCACTTTGCGATTGTGTGCCGCCAATCTTCCAATTGCTCCTGGTTTGGAAGCGTGGGTATGAACGATATCGGGCTTGAAATCATCAATGATTTTCTCAATTGCTCGATACGCAGCCATATCCACTCCAAGACTAATCTCCCGTTGCATTTCTGGAACAATGATGGGGGTAATTCCCAAATCTGCTAATATGTGACTGGAACTAGCTTCGTTTTCTTCTTTATCCCCACCAATGAGCAACGTCTCATACGTATCTGGTAAATACTTGGTAAGATAGGCCACATTAAAAGTTGGCCCGCCTAGGTTAAAGCGGTTGGCTATTCGGAGTATTCTTGGCATTGATTACTGGCGAATATACTTTTTCCACCACGTTTGAAACACAATAAGATTCCAAACGTGCGTAGCAGAATCTCCAGGATTAGAAGAGTGTAATTTGTTAACCAATAGCTGAACCGCTGACCAGTTGAAAATCTGCTGTTCATCAATCAGTTTTTTACTTAATAGGTCTTGTTTAATCAGACCGTTCAATTCGCCTTTAAACCAATTTAATAATGGAACCTCAAAACCATGTTTTGGTCTGTTAAAAAGCATTTCTGGAAGTTCTTTTCTGTACGTTTCCTGAAGGATTCGCTTTCTGATGTTCGATGTAATCTTGTATTCTTGGGGAAGAGAACAAGCAAACTCAACCAATTCATGATCGAGAAAAGGAACCCGAACCTCTAAACTGTTGGCCATGCTCATCAGGTCAACCTTCGTGAGCATGTCGTTTCGCA
>ERZ889078.1602-NODE-1602-length-17617-cov-6.961280_pt1 | contig 17617 bp, 17 predicted proteins | sample MGYA00521266_ERZ889078 | MGnify/ENA primary metagenome ERZ889078 (study PRJEB32303, sample SAMEA104408618) | aquatic metagenome | biome: Brackish water; feature: Pelagic; material: water | place: Baltic Sea | collected 2014-06-16T06:34:00 | depth 76,534 m ...
AAAAATTAGCCGTCTCTGTAGAGATTCGGTTTATTCATTGGAGAAAATTGGGCTTCAAAGGCATTATTTATTTGCTTCAAGTATTTCTGGGTACAGACGAATTATTTTGTGGATTGTTTAGTAACTTGATCAAGAAATGAAAGATCCTATGCATGTTCTTATCGTGCCTGACTCATTCAAAGGAACTATGTCAGCGACGCAAGTGGCTGATATTATGCATCGGGCAGTAAAGAATGTCTTTCCTCTGGCAATTTGTACCGTTTTCCCCTTTTCTGACGCAGGAGAGGGCGCCCTTGCTGTGCTAGAAAATGTCTGTTCTGGCAAAACGGTAAGATGCCCAACGGTGAATAGTCTCGGGGAGCCTATTGAAGCTCCTTATTATCTTTTTGAAGATGGAAAAAGTGCCTGGATTGAGCTTTCACAAGCATCGGGACTTGCCCAATTGACAAAAGAGCAACGCAATCCGCTACACACCTCAACCTACGGAACCGGATTACTGATCCGAGCTGCTTTGGAACAGGGTTGTCAAAATATTTATTTGGGCATTGGAGGCAGCAGCACTCATGATCTAGCGACTGGAATTTTTTCTGCTTTAGGGGGAAGACTTTTTAATCATAACGGGTTGCTTTTAGAGCCCTGCGGCGCATCATTGAGCGCGGTTTCAAGTATTGATTTTGATCGTGTCCTGCCTTCTGCTCTTAATGCGCGGTTGGTTGTTGCCTGTGATGTCGACAACACACTAATCGGCCCAACGGGCTCGGCTCATACATATGCCCAACAAAAAGGAGCCTCTGATGAGGATATTTTACGACTAGAAATGGGAAGTACTCACTTCGCTAACCTGATAAAGCAACAGTCTGGTCGTGAGGTGACTCAAGTCATCGGAGGTGGCGCTGCTGGTGGAGTTGCAGCAGGTTTGTCTGGGCTTTTTAACGCAAAAATCGAAAATGGATTCGACATTCTATACCGACTTACCCCTTTAGAGGAACACATTAAAAAAGCAGACTTAGTGTTCACTGGCGAAGGCCAATTTGACGCGCAAAGCATCCGGGGTAAATTGCCGTTTAGGATCGCAAAAGCAACCCATGAATTGGAGATTTTGACTTACATTGTTGCGGGACAAGTATCTGAAATAACGTTGCCACAATTTCCGCGCGTATATATCGAGCAGGTCAAACCAGATCACCTGTCATTGGAAGAGGCCCTAGATTGTGCTCCTATGCTTTTGGAAAGGAAAATGACCGAACTATTGATGCATTTAAATTATTGATTTATGCTGCTGTCTCTAGGGTCTATTTGTTGTGTCATCATATGGGTTATTGTCGGGACGTCCTACACCAAGCTTCATCCCTTTTGGGTGTTGTTTTCTGCTGCTCTCTTAATGGCCTTTTTGTTAGGGCTGGATGTTTTGATCACAACACAATATGTCGTGGTTGGGTTCTGGAAAGCACTAAAAAGCGTGGGCTTGCTCATCCTTTTTGGCACATTTATCGGTGCCGCTTTGGAGTTGTCCTCTGGAGCTATTTCCCTGGCAAAAGGTGTGTTAAAATTATTGCACCGCTTACCGCTTCCTTACGCCATAAGTTTCATTGGTTATTTGGTTTCCATACCTGTGTTTTGTGATGCCGCTTTTGTCATTCTCTCTCAATTAAACAAAACCATCTCCAAGCAAACAAAAGTTTCATTAAAAGGGCTAACTGTTGCGCTTTCAACCGGTCTATTTGCTCCTCATGTGCTTATTCCGCCAACCCCAGGACCGCTGGTTGCCGCAGCAAACTTAGAGGTTGATAATCTTTTTTTGTTGATCCTGGTTGGTAGTGTGTTGGCTTTTATATTGGTTATTGTCGGCGGGGTCTACGGGCATTATATTATTAAAAAAGACCGGCCAGAAATTTATACAACCCCCCTAAACTTCGCCCAGGATTTTACACAAAAGGAGTCGCCTACACCAAATTTTTATAGGGCCCTAACGCCCATCTTGGTGCCTATTGTTTTAATGACTCTTGGCGCTATTGTGCCTCATATTGGTGAAGAAACGCTCATGACCAAAGTTGTTGATTTTGTGACAATGCCTGTTACAGCACTGGCCGTTGGTGCATTACTTTCTTTGCGTTTGAATACCACGCGTCATGGTGGGTTTTTTCTGCGCGTTCTCAAGAAGGGTGCTCTTCAGGCCTTCCCTATTGTGATGATTACTTGTATGGGTGGCGCTTTGGCGACAGTCATTCAAACAATCCCTTTAGAGGACTATGTTCTTCACATCTCAACCTTTACGGGTCTCGGTATATTGATCCCTTTTGCCATTGCTGCTTTGCTCAAAACAGCTCAAGGATCCTCAACAATTGCGATCATTACGACCTCTTCAATTATATTGCCGTTATTACCCCTTTTAAACTTAGACAGCGAGATGGGAAAAGTCTGGGCCATTATGGCCTTAGGAGTGGGATCAATGACAGTGTCTCATGCCAATGACTCTTATTTTTGGGTTGTGGCTCAAATGAGCGGTATGAATGTAAAAGAAGCTTATAGGACCCACACCGTAGGCACGCTTCTTCAGGGCGTCGTGGGGCTGATCCTAGTCTATCTCGGGCACAGTCTGTGGTCTGCTTATTATGTATAGTTTCACGCCCTAATAGCGTGTGGATTTACAAGCATTAAAAGGTGCTATGCCTGTTGTTTAAGCCTTCTGAAATAGGTTCTATTGCTTCTTCTTAAAGGCCCCCTAAAAGAAAATATGTTGGCAAGACCAACAATAAAGAGGCTGAAAAATGATTTCCCTCTTTTTTTCAATGCATTATTTTCCGCGACCTGTTTTTCTTACCTCTGTTATTTTATTTGTGTTTTGGTTGCTGCCTTTTGATTTGCCACCCTTTGTCGTATCGGTTTGCTTAACCGTTTTGTTTCCAAAATATTTACTACTCATAATGTTCGATTTTAATTCAAAAGTACTGAAAAGGCGTAACTATTTTCATGTTAGGTCAAATAGTTATATAATAATTGCGCTCTATTTTTGAGGCCTTTAAATAGCTGAATTGACAGAGGAGGATATGCTTATGGTTTAATATATAAAGCCCCACATCACTGTGAGGCTTTGATTCTTTCTGTGGAGAAGATGGGATTCGAACCCACGACCTCTTGACTGCCAGTCAAGCGCTCTAGCCAACTGAGCTACATCCCCGAAAGTGACAGCGAAAATAATAAAATTTAATGATTAATCCCTTCGGGGTTCAAACATTTGCAAGCCAAGAAAATTATTCCTGTTTTCCCTTGTCAACTCCTCTACCCATAATTTTAATTCCGAAGCTCTAAATCGCTTATCTTTGAAATAAATAAACTCCCAGAGCGCAATGAAAAAAGTTTTTTTATTCCTTGTATTATCTTTTTTTTTAAGCAGTAGTATTGCTCAAGAAGCCCCCAGTGGCACTTCTGAGGCTTCATTCATAGAATGGAATTTCGGCGTTGCTTTGTTAAATGAAGTTATTTTTCCTGGGACTTCAGTTCTTTGGGGTAAAACATTTATCAATGAAAATGACGTGATTTACGAATATGAGGCGGGTTTTGCGTTGCCGACATTGGTCACGGGTAAAATCGGAATAGGGAAGAAATTTAACAACACCAAAATAGTTGTCGGAATAAGACCGTGGCCATTTAATATCTATGGTCAATCTAGTTTAGGAACGCGTAAAAGGGGACACTGGATAACCTCCGTGGAATTTAATCCCTTTTACTCCCCTTCTAGGGGATTCGGTCAAAAAGCTATTTTGAATTTTGGCTACAGATGGAATTTAAACCTCAGCGAATAGTAGGCTTAAAAATAAAACCCTTCCAAGGCTTGCGCTTTTGAATTTTTAGAACATGATCAGTCCAGCGAAACAAAGTGACCTAGATACCCTTTTGGCCATCACCAGGGCTTGCGCCACTCACCTTAAAGAGCAAGGTATTTATCAGTGGAACGCGCATTATCCCAATAAGGCGGCTTTTGCTTCAGACCTCCAGGCCGAAGTCCTAAATGTTTATCGCGTGGCAGGTCGTGTTGTGGGTTGTATTGCATTACGCACAGACATGGATGCCGAATACACCCCCATCAATTGGCTTACCCAAACAACCAAACACCTCTATGTCCACCGTTTGGCGGTACATCCTGAATATCAGGGTCAAGGCATTGCACGCCAGCTGATGGACTTTGCAGAAGGCCACGCCAAAAAGATTGAGTGTGCCTCTTTGCGGCTAGACACCTTTGGCATGAACAAACGTAATCTGAGCTTTTATGCCGCGCGCGGATACCGCGCCACGGGAGAAATCTTTTTTCCAAAACAAAGCGAGCACCCTTTCATTACCCTAGAGTTGGTCTTGGATCAGCGCACCAAAGAAAAATAGCCGGTCACGGCCTCACCGTCGGCGGTTGTCGCGCGATACCAATACCCCTCGGCTGGCATGGCGGCCCCCCGGTACGTGCCATCCCACCCCTGGTTTTCAGGGCCAAATAGGGCCAAAGTTTTGCCGTACCGGTCAAAAATGACTGTGCGCACGAGCAATAGCGGATTAATCAACGGCTTTTCGTAACGCCAAAAATCATTGATGCCGTCGTCGTTGGGTGAAAAATATGGCGGAAAGCCCTTGTCTGGGAACGTAATCCGCAGAGGATATTCGGTAATCCCACAACCATTCAAATCATTGATGAACACGGTATACCATCCATCCGAAAGGCCTGTAAAAAATCCTGTTGGCTGATAATTTTCACCATCAAGACTGAAGACATAATCCCCAAAACCATCGGCCACAACCTCTAGGTTAAAGCTAAGCCCTACACGCGTAATGAGGGCCTCCTGTACCTGTCCGGCGCCCGAAAAAGACACCTCAAATTGTTGACTATAGAGACATTCGATGGTTTGGTCCTGATCCGAAACCGTATTGTAGGCTTCAAAACGATAGGTCCCTGTTTCGTAAAGCGTAAGTTCTTGTGACGCTCCCAAAAAAACCTCGCCCGAGCCCTGTATCTTATACCAGCGATAACCTTGCGCTCCATCGGGTGCGCTGATCGTCTTGGGCACTTGGTTATTACAAAGTCCGATTTGCGCAGGAAACTCGAGATCGGGATAATAAGAGGTGAGTGCTCCGGTTTCTGGATCATAAAAAGGCCCACAGCCCAAAATAGTCGAAAAGGATTCTTGGGCACACCCCAGTGCTTGGCCCGCATCATTAAACGGGGTAATGGTCACATAGTAGGTGTTGTTCGACTCAAAGTTCAAAACAAATGTTGCGGTCTCTGTAAACACCCCCTGATCCAGTATGTCCGAACTAAAGGGCGTACTGCCAATAGACATAATGTACCCCAAGGCATCAGCAACCGCTTCCCATTCCAAAAACGGGGACAAGCCTACATTGATCGCGCCATTTGGCGGGGTAATAAGATAAGTACAATCGGGGGGAGATCCTTGAGACGCGGTGTTAAAAGAATTCATGGCGCAACCCTGCGCTTCTCCTAATGCGTTATAGGGCTCTATCTGAACATAAATTGTGGTGTCGAAAGGCAAATTAACAGGGGGGTTGTAAGATAGGGTCGTGCCCATATCTGCTTGATTCAATAATTCGTTGCCCGCTGGTGAGGTTCCCAAAGACAATCGATATCCCGTAGCCTTCGGCGCATAGGTCCAGCTCAAATTAGTGGCCACATTAACGCCAGTAGCGCCATCACCAGGAAAGGCTAGTGCGCTACAACCTGGAGGTTGTGAAATAATTTCTGTGGTAAAGGATTGGCTCAGGCAAACTATATTCTCCTGGTTAAAGAAAAATAGGGTTAGGGTCACATAAATGGTCTCCATTTCCGGCATTCCGTTGGGTGGCGCAAAGAAAGTATCGTTACCCACTTGCTGTTCGTTGACCAAATCGTTGCCTCCTGGGCTTGTACCCAAGGAGATGATATAGCCCGTTACGCCAACCACGGGGTCCCAACTAATGGAGGCCTCAACAGGCACATTGGTTTGTCCGTCAACCGGGCTGATCAAATTCGGGCAGCCTTGTGCCTGAACAGATCCGCTTAAACCGATCCACAGCAGTAACACCCCAAAAAACAATCCTGGTTTCAAATTCTTTCTTTTTCAAGCGCCTTAAAGATACATATTCCGCATGCAATCTATGGATTCTGATTGCCTTCTCCTACCTTTGTTTGTGTGAAAGAGTTATCCTTCAAAAATATCCAGTATCTCGCCCTGCCAGCCATCATCTCGGGGATTACAGAGCCGATACTTTCGGCAACCGACGCGGCAGTGGTGGGCAATATTCCCATTTACGGGACCGAGGCACTAGCCGCGGTAGGTGTTGTGGGTTCATTCCTGTCGATGTTGATATGGGTTTTGGCGCAAACCCGTAGTGCCATTTCGACTATTGTCGCTCAGAATTTGGGCGCCGGCAAAGTTGCTGGCCTCCATCGATTCCCTGGCCAAGCCATTGTTTTTAATGTGGGCTTAGGTGTCTTGGTTTTGGCCATTACCTCACTCTTTATTCAAGAAATATTCGTGCTGCTCAATGCCCAAGGCTTGGTTTTGGACCTGAGCATGTCCTATTACAAAATTCGGGTGTGGGGCTTCCCTTTTACCCTGTTCACCTTTGCTCTTTTTGGGGTGTTCCGGGGGCTTCAAAACACGATTTATCCAATGATTGTGGCTGGGCTAGGTGCGTTACTCAATGTTGGGTTAGATTTTTTGTTGGTCTATGGCTACGGCGATCACATCCCGGCCATGGGTGTCGACGGGGCGGCATGGGCCAGCCTTATATCTCAAGCCTTTATGGCATTTTTTGTCCTGATAATCTACTTCAAAAAGTCAAGTATTAGCCTGGCTTTCTTGGGGCCCATCCATCACGAGATCCGCCGCCTGGTTACCATGAGTGTCCATTTATTTTTTAGATCCATTGCTCTGAACGCGGTGCTCATTATGGCCGTGCGCGAAGCCAATGGCATCAGCCCTCAGGCGATGGCCGCGCATACCATTGCGATCAATATTTGGTTGTTTTCTGCCTTTTTCATCGATGGTTATGGTGCTGCTGGGAACCTGATCGGAGGTAAGCTTTTAGGGGCCAAGCAATACAAGGGCTTATGGCTGCTCACCAAAAAAGTCAATCAATATAACCTCGTTGTGGCTGGTGGGCTTATGCTCTTGGGCGGCCTTTTTTACCGACAGATCGGCCACATATTCATTCAAGATCCCGAGGTACTCCCGTTGTATTACGGGGTGTTTTTTCTCATTGTCCTGATCCAACCTTTTAACGCCATCGCTTTTACCATGGATGCCATTTTTAAAGGTTTGGGGGAAATGGCCTTTTTGCGCAACAGCCTGGTTGGTGCGGCATTGTTTGGTTTTGCCCCAATCCTTATCCTGTCGCATTATCTCGATGGTGGACTCGTTGGCATCTGGTGGGCGATGCTCGGCTGGCTTGTTTTTCGCGCAGGAGTCTTGGTTTTAAAATTTAAAAAAAGTTACTACCCTTTAGCCATCGCGCCAACTTCAATGGACTAACCCGCTTGTTTGCATAGCGCCATCGCCCATAGGTTTCAAACCAAAATACTGTATCTTTACCCCATGAGTCAGATCCGCATCACCAAGATGTTTACTTTCGAAACCGGGCATGCCCTTTATGGATACGACGGCAAATGCCGCAACGTCCATGGCCACAGTTACAAACTGTCGGTCACGGTTCTGGGCACGCCAATTGCCGACAAGAACAATGTTAAATACGGTATGGTCATCGACTTTACCGATCTCAAGCGTATTGTCAAAAACGAAATTGTGGATGTGTTTGACCATGCCACGGTTTTCAACAAGAACACCCCTCATGTGGAATTGGCCCATGAATTAGAAACGAGAGGCCACAAAGTCCTTTTGGTAGATTACCAGCCCACCAGCGAAATGATGGTTATTGATTTTGCCGCCAAAATCGCGCAACAATTGCCCGACTCTATTGCCTTGTTCAGCCTCAAACTTCAGGAAACCGAATCCAGCTATGCCGAATGGTATGCCGATCAAAACAAATAAGCCATCGTGTCTGCTGCTCACCACATAACACTATCTCAAGGTCAAAAAGTTTACTTTTCGAGTGACAACCACTTGGGCGCGCCTGATGCAGATTCTAGCGCAGTCAGAGAACAGCGATTTGTCCGTTGGCTCGATACCATCAAAGCAGATGCCGGTGCTTTATTTTTGCTTGGGGATCTTTTCGATTTTTGGTTTGAATATAAAACCGTCGTCCCTAAAGGGTTTGTCCGCGTATTAGGTAAACTTGCCGAAATAAGCGACTCGGGGATTCCCATATACTTTTTCGTGGGCAACCACGATTTGTGGATGCATGATTACCTCAAGACCGAATTGGGCATCACTGTATTTCACGAGCCACAGGTGTTTAACATTAACAACAGCTCAATATTTATAGGCCATGGCGACGGAAAAGGGCCAAATGACATGGGCTATAAGCGCATGAAAAAAGTATTCACAAGCCCGTTTTTCCAATGGCTTTTTCGTTGGCTTCATCCTGATATTGGGGTGCGTATTGCGCAATACCTCTCGGTAAAGAATAAGCTTATTTCGGGAGAAGAAGACAAGGCTTTTTTGGGAGAAGAAAAAGAATGGCTCGCTCAATATGCCCGCCGCAAATTAAAAGACCAGCACTACGATTATTTCGTCTTTGGTCACCGGCATTTACCCATGACTATTGATCTCAATGGGCAATCTACCTACATTAATTTAGGCGATTGGATCACGCACGATACCTACGGTGTTTTTGACCAAGACACGCTCCGCCTCGAACGCTTTACAGCGTAATATCCTTAATCATTAACTGAATGCTCGATTGGCCTTGCCAATGGTTCTGGTCTAGGCTATAGGCCAAGGCGCATTTTTGGGCTTCTTTGAGCTCTGGCACCTGTGCGCCAAATCCAAAGGCAATGCCAGAAATAGAAGGGCTTTGGTTATGAGTAACCACCATACGCAGGTGAGATTTATCTGTCCCAACTGCCTTGGTCTGTGGCAACACAGACACATCGTTTGTAGCAAATACCGGCCGTCTATTCTCTGGACCAAACGGGGCGAATTGTTCGATAATCCGGTAGAGTTTTGGTGTGATTTCATCGAAATTGAGCGGCGCGTCTATCATCAACTCCGGTGTCTGCAGTTCTGGGGGTAGTGTCTGCTCCACGACAGACTCAAAACAAGTTTTAAAGGCTGGGTAGTCCTCTGGTTTTATGGTGAGGCCTGCGGCATATTTATGTCCCCCAAACTGAATGATGTACTCCTGACACTGCTCCAAGGCTTCATATACATCAAACCCTTTGACCGAGCGGACCGATGCGGCTAAGACCGCCCCGCTTTTTGTAAACACCACCGTAGGGCGGTAATGATTTTCAATAAGTCGCGAGGCCACAATGCCAATAACCCCTTTATGCCAGTCCTCTTGGTATACCACTGTTGCGGCAGAATTTTGTTCGCCTAATGTTTCTATCTGGGCCAACGCTTCTTGAGTGATGCTTTGATCCAGTGATCTTCTGTCGCGATTAAACACCTCAATCCCTTGGGCCATTTCTGCGGCCAATTTCTGATCGCGTTGTAATAATAGTTCCACGGCATAGGCACCATGTTTCATGCGTCCCGCAGCATTGATTCTTGGCGCAGCCACAAACACCACCTCACGCACCCGCCATGGTGTTTGTTTGCTGAAGGCCAATAAACTTTTGAGGCCTGGTCGCGGCGCTTTATTGAGTTGTTTGAGGCCCCAATATGCCATGCAACGATTTTCTCCTGTCATAGGCACGATATCCGCCCCTATAGCCGTCACCAAAAGATCCATATAAGGCAGTAGGTCTTCGAGGACACCCCCTTGCTGGGTGTGTAAGGCTTGGATCAACTTAAAGCCAACACCACAGCCACAGAGTTCTTTGTAGGGATAATTACAGTCCTCGCGCTTTGGGTCCAAAACAGCAACCGCACCAGGGAGTATGGGCCCCGGTCGATGGTGGTCACATATGATAAAATCAATCCCTCGCTCTGCGGCATAGGCCACTTGTTCGATTGCTTTGATCCCGCAATCTAAAGCAATAATTAGTGTAATGTTTTGTGCCGCGGCATAGTCAATTCCTTGTAAAGATATGCCATACCCTTCGCCATAGCGGTCAGGAATGTAGGTCGTGACTTGTGCCTTTTGGGTCAACAAATACTCCGCCATTAATGCCACAGAAGTCGTGCCGTCGACATCGTAATCGCCAAAAACCATGATGAATTCTTGCGCAGCAATTGCCGCATTAACCCGCGCTACCGCCGTAGTCATGTCGGCCATCAAAAACGGATCATGCAACTGGTCTAGCGAAGGCCTAAAAAAAGTCTTGGCCTCATCGAATGTGGCAATACCTCTTTGAACCAACAGGTCCGCTATAGATTCCGGCACGCCTAGCGCTCGGGCTAGCGATTGACTTGTCGCTTGGTCGGGTTTGGCCGCTTTGTTCCACCGCATTTTGGTCATTGTAGATTGTGTTTCTCCATCTGTTTAAAGATAGGAGTTTGGGGGTTGTCCTTTAGGCCGAAGCAATATTTTTTCGCCCTGTCGCTCCCGCAACTACGATGACGAATTCCCCTTTTGGATTGTGTTCTTGAAAGTGTTGCAACAGTTCTTGGCAACTCCCTCGCAGGGTTTCCTCGTGTAACTTGCTCAATTCACGAGATATCGACGCCGGGCGATCTGGCCCAAAGTGCAACACAAATTGCTCCAGTGTTTTTATCAATTTGTGGGGAGATTCATAAAAAATCATGGTCCGCTCTTCTTCAATAAGGGACTGTATTCGGGTTTGTCGTCCTTTTTTGACTGGCAAAAAGCCTTCAAAAATAAATCGGTCACTCGGTAATCCGCTATTGACTAGAGCGGGAACAAAGGCTGTTGCGCCGGGCAAACATTCGACCCGAATCGATGCAGCAACTGCGGCTCTGGTCAGCAAGAACCCAGGATCACTGATGGCTGGCGTCCCTGCATCACTAATCACGGCTATATCATCACCTGAAGCCAATCGGGCAATCAAACGGTCCATAATTTTGTGCTCGTTATGCATGTGGTGGCTTTGCATCGGTGTTTTGATCTGGTAATGCTTGAGTAATTTACCACTGGTTCGGGTGTCTTCGGCCAGAATGAGATCGACCTGGTTTAATACTTCTACAGCCCGAAAGGTTATGTCCTTTAAGTGGCCTATTGGGGTGGGTACCAGATATAGTGTTCCCATTTAATTAAGCGTTAAATCGTTGCGCCACTAGGGTCAAAAATCGCTCAACCACAGCCTCTTTACCTTCCCAATACCCATATTCGGGCTTGACTTGTTGGTGCAAAAACTCGGTCGCTTCTTCAAAGGACGAAAACGTCGTTATTTGCGAAACAACACGATTATACCCTTCGATGTCTTCTGAAAATAATTGCTTAACGAAGACCAAGCGGTCATTGAGTCCGATCATCAAACGGCCATGCTGGCTATTTCGGTTTTTGGGTTGTTTGTTCCGGTGTTGCAGATGCACCGATGAAGCTTCCCCGCCAACATCGACTACTGATTCTTCTGCACCGGACGCTTCTATTTTAAATGGGGTCTTATCTAATAAGGATTCGGTTTCTTTTGGCTCAAAAACAACCGTTTGGCGGTAATGTTCCATTGGGTCACTTGCGGATGCTGCAGCAGGATCGAGATCGGCTAACGCTTCAAGAAGCTTGTCTACCTGTTGGCTCTCTGTGGGCATTTGGGCCACAATGTCTTTGATTTGTTCTGTGGATAATTCCATCCGAGGCAACAAAGGGGGTTCGTCTAAAGCAAATTCCTCTTGATGTGCCGCGACAACCAATTGCTCATAAAGGGTCTGACTCAGTTCCTTTAGCTGACCCAAAGACGCGTCTTGATCTGCTTCAAGAATTTTCCGTGCAATGGCCACTAGGCCTTTGTGCAATGCGTTCTTCATTCTTTTTTGGATTACCCGACTTTCTCTATTTTGTTTTGTTAAATTTACGCATCATAATACGAAACTTCAAACAAAACTGTTTTATTCTAAAGCTCCGTTATGTTTCTTGAAAACGCCGCACACAACTCTGTTTCTTTTGGCTGGATCGAAGTCATCTGCGGCTCGATGTTTTCGGGCAAAACCGAAGAGTTAATCCGCAGAATTAAAAGAGCTCAGATTGCCCACCTTAATGTGGCTATATTCAAGCCGGTTATGGACGACCGCTATGATCAAAACAAGGTTGTCTCACACGACAGCAATCAACTTGCCGCGATGCCCGTAGCTCATTCTGCGCAATTATTTGATTTAGCGCAAGGTTTTGATGTTGTGGGTGTTGACGAAGCCCAGTTTTTTGACCCCGCAATAGTTAAAGTCTGTAACGACCTTGCCAACCAAGGTATACGGGTTATTGTTGCTGGCTTAGACATGGATTATACCGGCAAGCCTTTTGGCCCAATGCCTGCCTTAATGGCCACCGCAGAATATGTCACTAAAGTGCATGCAATTTGCACGCGAACCGGGAGATTGGCTCATTTTAGTTTTAGGACGAACCAAAACGACGATCTCGTCTTGCTGGGCGAAACCGACAATTATGAAGCCTTGAGTCGATCGGCCTTCTATTCTGCCATGCGCGATGAACGCTCTAAGCAGTCCAATGAAACCCGTACCGGTAACGACCCCATTCCATTGTCTTAGAGCGATGACTTTACAAGAAACCCATCTGGAAATTAACCTTAAGGCCTTAGCACACAACTACAGTGTGTTGCGCAGCAGGTTGCAGCCTCAAACGAGCTTTTTGGCCGTTGTCAAAGCCTTTTCTTATGGACACGAAGCTGCTGTTGTTGCCCAAAAACTTGAGGCATTAGGGGTCAACTATTTTGGGGTGGCTTATGCGCCAGAAGGCTCTAATCTGCGCCATCACGATATCCAAACCCCTATCTTACTGCTGCACCCATTGCCCGGACATTTTGAGTCTATTGTGGCCCATCGTCTTGAGCCTAGTCTTTATAGTCTTGATTTAATCACGCAACTTATCACCTATCTCGAGCAGCGCAATATTGAAGACTTTCCTGTTCACCTTAAATTCAACTCAGGCCTGAATAGGCTTGGGCTTTCTTTAAAGGATATTCCTGATGTGCTTGAGCGCCTGGCGCAAACCAAATCGGTCCGTGTTGTTTCTGTTTTTTCGCACCTCGCCGCCAGCGAAGACCCCAAAGAAGATGCTTTTAGCCGAAACCAAATAAACCGTTTCGAGGCATTTTATGAGGGTGTCACCCTGGGACTTAACCACAAGCCGTTTCGGCATATCCTCAATACCTCAGGCATTTTTAACTACCCCGAAGCCCAATACAATATGGTTCGCTCAGGCATCGGTCTTTACGGTTATGGCAATGACACCCAGTTCGATGCTCTGTTGCAGCCTGTCGCACGTTTAATAACAATCATTACCCAAATCCATCACTTAGACCCTGGCGCCTCTGTAGGTTATAACCGCGGTCACCAAACCAATCAAGCCATGACCACCGCTACCTTGGCTATTGGCCATGCCGACGGCATTTCTCGCCTTTATGGCCAAGGCAAAGGCTGGGTGCTTATTCATGGACAAAAAGCCCCCATCGTCGGAAATGTCTGTATGGATATGATCATGGTTGATGTGACCAATATTCCCTGCCAAAATGGAGACCAAGCCATCGTTTTGGGGCCCGAACTCCCGGCCAGTAGTCTTGCGGAGTCTGCCGGGACAATTTCTTACGAATTGCTCACCAGTCTGTCTCAAAGAATCAAACGCGTGGTCATTGATTCGTGAGAAAATCTTTTGTAAATTAGGCTACACCTATAAAACCCATATCACGATGCTTAAAGAATTCAAAACCTTTATCATGACAGGCAACGTCATTGAATTGTCTGTCGCTGTTATCCTCGCAGGAGCAGTTGGGGCGGTAATTTCAGGATTTACCAACAACATTATGATGCCTAGCGTCGGGCATTTCTCTGGCGGAATGGACTTTTCTTCATTCAAAATTGTTCTGAGTCCTGCCGTGACCGACCCTGCAGGGATTATGGTCACTGCCGAAAACGCCATTTTGTATGGTCAATGGATCAACACCCTAATCAACCTCATTATTGTAGGGTTCTTGTTGTTTTTGATCATCAAGAGTTATCAATCATTGCAGCGCAAGAAAGAAACAGCTCCTGCGCCAAAACCGGGGCCTACAGAAGTTGATTTGCTTAAAGAAATTCGGGACGCGCTAAAAAAATAAAGGCCCGGCAAGCGTCTCATATGTCTTCTGGAAAAAGACCTCTAGGCAGAGTGCGTGTCTTTTTTTTTGCCAGCAACGCGGCATGTGTGGCTTAAATCGTATTTTTGAATTCTAAACCTTTTGCTTATGAAAGTCGCTGTGGTTGGGGCTACCGGAATGGTTGGCCAAGTCATTCTTCATCTCCTCGAAACCAGATCGTTTCCTGTCACCACGCTGATCCCTGTGGCCAGTAATGCCTCGGCAGGGCGCGTCGTGCGGTTTAAGAACCAAAATATCCCCATAGTCACTATTGATGAAGCTTTAGCACAAAAGCCTGTCCTCGCGCTTTTTTCCGCAGGAGGGGATGTCTCGCAAGAGTGGGCCCCGAAATTCGCCGCTGCAGGAACTACCGTTATTGATAACTCGTCCTTTTGGCGTATGGATCCCAATATCAAATTGGTTGTGCCCGAATTGAATGCCGCCGTCTTGACCAAGGACGACAAAATTATCGCCAACCCAAACTGTTCTACGATTCAATTAGTAATGGCTTTAGGGCCACTACACAAAGTATTTGGCATGAAGCGCGTGATTGTATCTACCTATCAGTCCGTTTCTGGCACCGGGCAAAAAGCGGTTCAGCAATTAGAAAATGAAATTAAGGGGGTTAGTGGCCCGATGGCTTATCCCTATCCGATCCACAAAAATGCCTTGCCGCATTGTGATGTTTTTTTAGATAATGGCTACACCAAAGAAGAACAAAAGCTCGCCACAGAACCACAAAAAATATTAGATGACACGAGTTTTATGGTCTCGGCGACCGCTGTCCGTATTCCAACGGCCGGTGGGCACAGCGAATCGGTCAATGTTTCTTTTGAGCGCGATTTTAGTCTGGACGCCGTGCGTGCGCTTTTGCAAAATGCCCCTGGAGTGGTGGTACAGGATTTCCCAGAAACCAACACCTACCCCATGCCCGCTATCGCCCATGGAAAAGACGCCGTTTTTGTGGGCCGTATCCGACGCGATCTCAGCCAAGAGCGCACTTTAAATCTTTGGATTGTCGCTGATAACCTGCGTAAAGGAGCGGCAACAAATGCCGTTCAGATTGCCGAGCACCTTGTTTCTAAAGGATTTATATAGCAGTGCCAATGTCTGTTGATTCAGCAGTGGCTTCTTTTTTCAGGCTTTATTATTTTCATTTTTTCTCGTTATTTTTTCCTATTTTTAGGCTCATTTCAATGACCTATAAGCACTTACATATCTCACGTTTCTATAGCCGCAAGGTGCTCGCTCTTTGTGCGGGCTTCGCTCTGTTTGCGGGCTGTAATTCGGATGATGATGGTTATACCCCTTTGGCGATCAATACAACGCCCGACAGTGGTCAAGTCTATCAAAATGCCACGCTTAATCTGAATATTTTTGTCAATGATAATAATATTCCAGAGGCTGGAACTATTGAATTCAGTACGCCAAGCAAAGGGATCGCTGCCATTTCGACTCATGGCAACGGGCAAGATTTGGCCCAACAAGAACTCATATACACCCCATCAGGGGCCTCTATTGGGGATGATGTTTTCACCTATACCGTTTGTGATGCTTCTGGTCAGCAGTGCAGTACGGCTTCAATCACCATAACCGTCTTGCCTTTTTCTCCTGTGCAATTGGATTTAAGTAGTGTGCCTTACCCCAAACTTTCCGACTATAATTTTTTTGAAGGACCAATGTCGGACCTCAGCCCTGTTTATGGTGTATTGCCTTATGAGCCTATCAGCGCATTGTTCAGTGACTATGCCAAGAAAAAAAGATTTGTATGGATGCCCAACAATACGAGTGCCTCTTATGTGTCGGATGCTGTTTTGCTCGATTTTCCCACGGGTAGCGTCCTAATCAAGGCCTTCTATTACAACAATGTTTTGCCGGCAATAGAGACAAAAATTATCGAAACGCGCTTGCTCATCAAACAAGAAACCGGCTGGATACTCGCCGAGTATATCTGGGATGAAGCACAACAAGAGGCTTATTTAGACGTCGATGGTTATGGCGCCAATATCCCTGTCGAATGGCTAGAAAATGGTGTGGCCAAAGAGGTCAACTATCGTGTGCCTTCTCAGAGCCAGTGCTATACCTGTCACAAGTTTTATGAATTAGCCACCCCAATTGGCCCCAAACCTCAGGGCCTTAACGGCCTGTTTGACTATGCCGATGGGGCGTCAAACCAGCTCCAAAAATGGCAAGAAATGGGCTATCTCGATAATTCTTTGCCCCAAAGCATTGAAACGGTTGTGGATTGGTCAGATGCCACGGAGCCTCTAGACTTGCGTGTGCGCTCTTATTTTGATATCAACTGCTCGAGTTGCCACAGCGACAGCGGGCATTGTGACTACCGCAGTTTACGCATGAATTTTAATTTGAGTCATGACCTCGCTAATCTGGGGGTGTGTGTAGATCCCGACACGCCAATTCCTGGTTATGAGAACGATAAGATCATTGAACCTGGAGATGCTTTAAATTCAATTTTGTACTTTCGTCTGCATACGACCCTCGAAGAGTATAGAATGCCCTTGCTTGGTCGTACCTTAAGGCATGATGAAGCACTCCTTTTTATCGAACAATGGATATTAAATTTAACACCTGCCTGCGACTAATTCAGGCTTTAATAATCACCCCTATGAAACTAAAATTAACCCTTGCATCCGCTCTGCTTTTCTCTGTAATTGGGATGAGCCAAGTTACGTTTTCAACTCAAGGTATTGGCACCAACCGATCTGATCGGGCAGTTGTCGATATGAATGGTGACTTTTTGGATGATATTATCTCTGTGGCGACTTCTTCCGTCCAGGTTTTTTATCAACAACCCGACGGAACGTTCATCGAAGATGTTTTATTCACCACGCCTGCCGACAACTTGCCCTCTTGGAGTCTCGCCGCGGCTGATTATGATGGAAATGGCTACACTGACTTACTTTATGGTGGGGGAAATGGCGTGACGTTTATGCGCGCAAACGCAAACGGAACAGGTTTTGACGAGGTTTCTTTTCCTCAATATGTTTTTTCGCAACGCTCTAATTTCGTTGACATAAATAACGACGGTCACCTAGACGCCTTTGTCTGTCATGACGTTGAGCCTAATGTCTATTATATTAATGATGGTTTTGGCAACTTTACCTTCAATCAAGGAGGTATCGGAGACTATCCTACCGGCGGGCATTATGGATCTGTCTGGATCGATTTTGACAACGACGGAGATATGGATATGTTCAACGCCAAGTGCGGTGGTGGGCCAGATCGCAGAACTGATCAATTACACCAAAACGACGGGGCAGGCTCCTTTATTGAAATTGGTGCTACCGCTGGTGTAGCTGACGCCATGTC
>ERZ889078.1603-NODE-1603-length-17609-cov-18.246781_pt1 | contig 17609 bp, 20 predicted proteins | sample MGYA00521266_ERZ889078 | MGnify/ENA primary metagenome ERZ889078 (study PRJEB32303, sample SAMEA104408618) | aquatic metagenome | biome: Brackish water; feature: Pelagic; material: water | place: Baltic Sea | collected 2014-06-16T06:34:00 | depth 76,534 m ...
ATTTGAGCCGCAGGGTCAAATATTTCTCTCCAATGATTTGTTATACATTTTGTTGTTTCTTCCACTCTTCTAATTCTTCTTTTATAAAAAAATCTATCATCATTTTATAAATATCTCCAATCAATTCTGGAGAGGCTCCATGTTCAATCGCCAATTCTTTTTTTGATTCAATAACTTTGGCTACTCTATTTGAATCTTTTACTGCCGTTTCGTCTTTTTTAAATTTTGACGCTTCATGAACATATTTTGACCTTTTTGAAATCAGCTTCACAATATTGGCATCTATTTCATCTATGGCAAATCTTATATCATTCATATCTTTACATTTTTTTGGTTCTATCATTTCATTTATTCCTATCACTTACTAACGTATTGTTTATACCCCAATTATCACATGAAATTTCTTCAATGATGACAAAAGTTGTTTTAGGATTTTTGCCCAAAACTTTTTCTAAAAGTTCGGTTACTCCAGAAACTAAATTTTGTTTTTGTTCTTTTGTCGTATTTCCTTTAGTTATTTTTATATTTACATAAGGCATTTATTTTACTAACTCTTGATATTTTTTTAAAAGTTCCGGTGATTCTATTGAACCGTGATGATGTATTTGCCTGTAAAGTCCACCAATTAGTTTATAAATTCTGCTTGTCCTAATTGCTAAATCTAATTTTTGTTCACCAATTTCTACATAGCCTCGTTCTCTTCCTATAGCACAAAAACCACCATCTAAACCAACTATAGTGTAATCATAAAATTCAACATAAACTTTTGCTTTACCACTAAAAATACGATTATAAACTGATTTTATTTCATTCCAACCTCGTTTAATCCCACCTAGAGGATTATCCATTGCAATTTCTTCATTTTGTAACCAATTTTGAGACATTAACTCGAAATCTTGATTATTAAATGCATTATAAAACTGTGCCAACACTTGAATTGGATTTGTTAAATCTTCAAAATTCTCATTACCTGTAATTGCTGTTTGTATTGTCTTCATATCTTCTCCTTGACTGATTGGTTAAGTATATCGGATTTAAACCGATTGGTCAAGAAAAGAGTTGTAAGTTTTTTAGCTGAAGTTCTAATTGATTTATTACTATTAAATAGTTTTGTTTATTTTGTGATTTTTTTGCAGTTATTAAAGCGCCTTCAATAAGTGCAACTATAAACATTGATAATTCTTTTGTGTCACATTGTTTGATTTCATTTAAAAGAATTGCTTTATCTAAAGCAATTCTTATTATATCTTCAAAGTGAAGATATACACTTTCTAAAGCTATTTTAAACTCTTTATCAGATGGTGATAACTCTTGAATAAGATTATTAAGTGGGCAACCTTGTATAAAATTAAACTTACTTGTATCTTTAATAATTAGTAATAATTCATCAATGATATTTTTTTCAATGGTCAATAAAGTATCATATTTCTCTGAAATATTATATTTTATGATTTTCTCAATTACATCTAACATTAATTCTTTTTTTGATTTATAAAGATGATACATTGAGCCTTTATTTACATTTGCTTTTTTTAATATGGCACTTAAACCAGTACCATGATAACCATTTTGATATACTTCTTCAAATGTTGCTTGTAAAAGTTTTTCTTGTGTCGTTGATTGATTTTTCATAATATTTGATTGTATCATATATGTTATTTAAACTGTATAACGGTTGAGTACAAAAATTTGTTACCTCTTTCTGTACTCACTTAATTTTACAATGGTAGCAAAACTTTTCTAGGTTAAAAGCTTTTTTCGGCGAAGGTAACATATTTTTGTTGCTACGATTTGTTATATCTTTGTAGAAGTTTATGAAGTATGCATTCTCAAGTCATAAAATATTGACTCTACTGCACAGTTTTAAAATTATTTTTCACCAATATATTTTTCTAATATATTAGAAAAATCTGTTCTTCTAAATTCCTCATAATCTGCCTCTGAGTAGTGAGAAAACACTCTTGCCCCATAATTTTCTACATTACATTTTTTACCATTATAGGTTATTTTATGAGCTTTTAAAATATATTCAATTAGAAAGTTTTTACTTAAACATAAAACTACAAAAACTGCCTCTTCAAGATTACTAATTACATTCTTTGGTGGAGTACCATAACTTGTTAATCCATGCCGAGAATTTAGACCTAATATTGACATATTATTACAAGCCGCTGTAAAAGCATTTATCTTACTTTTTGGAATTAAAGTATTTATATTGATACCCTCTTGTTTACACCCGTAATTCACAGTATCATAGATCTTATACAAAGTTCCCCAGCTTAAAATACTATCCTCAAAGCCATTTGGGTTACTTATTAGACCAGCAAGAAATAGTAATGTTCTTATAGTGCTATCAATCTTTGTTAAATTATATACGACATTATCCAATGACGTATTCGTATATTGAAAACAACTTTTATCATAAAAATCTGGATTATGACAAAATGGATATTCTTCAATTTCAGAAGCCCATAAATTTTCGGAGAAACCTTTTCCATAAATTGATTTTGCTCTAACTTTATAGTTTAAATTTAAACCAGTAATATATTGAGACCCATTGTAAAGTAACATGAGGCTCATAGTTCTTTTCATAATGTGCTTTGCATCTGTTAAATTTTCTATATGTGGGGAATAAGCAGAATAAATATATTGTTCTATACTCAAGTAAAATGAAAAAGCATAAAACTTATCTTGCTAAAGCTCTCTGAAATAGGGTATTTATGCAAGTATTAAAACTGGTGTTTTGAACTTTGTTGAGTATAAATGATCTGAGTCCCATGAAAGAATCAAATCTTTTGATTTCCAGCGTTGTGTTTTATCAAGTAAAAAAGCAGCGTCAGCTAAAATTATTTCAATCTCTGTATTCGTTTGAAAATAGTATTGTTCGCATTCAGTCATGGAAGTCCTTTTAGGTTATGCTTTTATATAATGTTTAAAATGAGCCAATGAATTGCCCGCAGGGTAATTTATTGGCTCCACTGATTTGTTAGCTGTTCTCAATTGAAAGTTTCAGCTTTTTTAGCTTCAAGTGTATTAATAACTTCTTCTAAAGAAGAGTAGTTTTCCACTAATTCATATTTATTTTCTATTGATGATATTTTTAAATCTTTATAATTAATAATTCCACGTACATTTAATCGTTCAAGCTCTGATTTTAATTTAAAAAATAATGGTTCTATTGATTCAAACTCTTCATCTGACATTTCAAGTGGTTTTGGTATTAATATTTGGAGAGTTTCAGCATTATAAATTATACGGCTTAACTCATTTACTAGATTTTGGTTTTTTGCATAGTTTTTTTGAAAATCGAGTGAGTTCTTTGAAATTTTATAAGAACACCAAGCAGCAATTGCAGCAAAAGTTGTTGCGGCAGTAGTAAGTAATAATGAGGTATTTTCAATCATATTTATTGGCTCCACTGATTTATTCCATTTCTCTGATTGCTTGTTTAATATCCCTTAGTGCACGGTCTAGCTCATCTTCTGCATTACGAAGTTTTCTACGTGCATCGTCATCAGCATCTCTCTTAGCTCTATGAACTGAATCAAGTGCTTGTTGTATTGAACGCTTGGCTCTTTCTAGTTTTTGTAGTGTTTCCATATTGTCATCCTTTTTGTTCTGCTAACGTTTGTCGTGAGCAATAATTTTCCCGCAGGGTAAATTATTGGTCTCGTATTTGTTATGTTTTTTGTTTCTTACACCCTAAAATTGGATATTCAATCACAGTTACTCTCAAGCTTTTGTTATATCTTTGCTAATTAATAATTTCCCATTTCCCATTTTTGTATTCTAAATTAACATCTATAGGACTGTTATAATAATTTGCTCTAACTTCTAATGGTGATGCTTGTTTAACTATATTCATACCATTTTCTTTTATAAATATCTGTAATTCATTTGGTATTTTATTTCTCTCAGATTCTTCCATAGTTTTTTTTCTTTTTTCAAGTTTTTCATTTTCAAGCTTTTGTATTTCAATTGCTTTTTGCCTTTGAGTTTTTATTGTTTCGCTTCTATACTTTATATAAAGTGATAAAGCTCTAGCTTCGTCGCCATCAGTATTTTGTATAGCTTTTAGCCAAAGACCTTCTTTTCTAATCTCATTTGATAATTCTTCAGCAACTTCATTGTAAATGGATTCTTCATATTCACTAACTTTATAATTTTCTTCTATTTTTGGTTTGGATTGGATGTCAGACAAGTTAGTATAATCATTAGATGTAGGGATAATTTTATCTTGAATATATTGAAATAACTTTGGTTTTGTAAGTTCGTTATATGAAATTTTTCTTGCTGTAAATATATCTTTTATTGATTGAACTCTGTATTTCATATAAATCGATTTAGCATTTGCTTCGTTACCATTAGAATTAGCAAGTGCTTTGCCCCATAAACCTTTAACAATAACTCCACTTTCCATTTCATTTAATACATATTCGTAAAGAAGCTCATCATCCACCCTATTGGAGATAGCCATCTTTTTAAAATAATCAAACATTTAGTTCCTTTATAGTTGGTATGTAGATATAACTATTTATTCAAGGAACACTATAGCACAAAAACACTGAATACCCATTATTAAAGGAACATGCAAAGTGTCCCCTCATAAGTATAAATTCAAGCAATTATATGACAAAATGTCATACTTTTGATGTTTTGTCATCGTTCACATTATTATCCTTAAAGAAAAGAGTGTCCAATTAGCATGAAATTAGCCATTATTTGGACAAAGTGTTCCGTTATTTGTCAAATAACCCATTAAAAGGACATAATGTCCCTTAAGCAAGAGATGTTCGTTGTGAAAGTTGCGGAGATAGAGTTATACACTCACAAGGGTGCAGAATCCTGAATCGGCCGTGCTTGTGTATGAGGCGACCAAATACTCCGTAAACAAGTACTCGGTAAAAATAAAAATGGCGTAGTTAGCGTTAAGGCACTTGCGAAACACGAGATGTCCACATACAACATGATGGAGAAGAAAACGGGAGACAGGGAGAACGCGAACTTCATCACCCATATCTCCGCCACCGTAAATGGTGAGACTGTGTTTGACGCTTCAATGTCGCAGTTTCTTTCAAAAAATCCAATCTTCAAGTTCGCCTTCCAAGGAATCGGCGCCAAAGGCGACACGATTGAGATAAGATGGATTGACCGCAAAGGCAAGGCTCAAACTGGTGAGGGAAAAATTAAATAACTCATTTTATTGTATAATGAGACTATGAAAATATTAATGAAAACACTTTTGCTGGCGGGGTTGTTCGTCGGTTTTTTGAACGCCGGGGAAAACTTTAGCGAGATGAGCACTCAGGAACTTATCGCCATTATGGGCTACGTGAGACCCAGCGAGGCCAAAGCGTTTGAGCGCGAGCTCAAATCTCGCGTTGACTCGATGAGCAAGACTGAAAAAGCAAAATATGAAAAAAATCTTCCCAAGTTAAAATGAGTTTGGGATGAAAGCTAAGATCCTGTTGCTTGAAGACGACGTCACCTTGAGTGAAACCATCGGAGAGTTTTTAGAAGAGCGTGAGTTTGAAGTCACTCCCGCTTATGATGGGGAGGAGGCTTCAGAGCTTATTTACGAGAAGAATTTTGACCTCCTCTTGTTGGACGTGAACGTCCCCCTTCTCAACGGCTTTGAGCTGCTCAAACAAAAACGCCAAGACGGAGTGCGAACCCCCGCGATTTACATCACCTCTTTAAACTCCATGGATTCGCTTGAGAGCGGGTACGACAGTGGATGCGACGATTACGTTCGCAAGCCTTTCGCCCTCAAAGAACTTCTTTTTCGCGTGCAAAGCATACTCAAACGCGAGTTTTTTCACTCGCCAAACCCCAGAATAGAGCTAAATGAAGATGTGGAGTATGATTCAGAATCAAATCTCTTGTTTTCGCATGGAGAAGAAGTCGCCTTGAGCGCGAAAGAGGCGCTGCTTTTAAAACTTTTTTTGCAGCGCAAAGGTGAAGTGATAACGCATGAGGTCATTTACGAAACGTTGTGGGAGTATGAAGAGACGCCGAGCGAGAGCGCTTTACGGACTTACGTCAAAAACTTGAGAAAAATCATAGGAAAAGATAAAATTGTCAGCGTCAAAAAACAGGGTTACAGATTTAGCGAGTAGTGAGAAGCAGACGCTTTTTCGTTTTGCGTCGCTGTTCGCTCTTCTTTCCATCATCATCATCGGAGGCTTCTCCTACATGTACTTTAGCGCCCAAAGAGAGTTGATGCTTCAAGAGAAAAAGTCCACCTTGGAAACTTACTCAAAACAACTGCTTCAAGAGTTGAAATTCTTGCACGTCAACTTTGACAAGACGCAACTCTACCCAAGGCATGAGGAGTATGAGTCCGCCATCTTTGACAGTGACAAAAAGCTGATTTTCAGTTCGGCGCCCACGACGCTTCGAGTCGACAAAATTTTATATCTTGAAGACGCCTACGTCACGTTGGTAAGCATCGCCGAGTCTTATTATCTTGGAGCCAAGTACGTTGTCGTAAAGGTAAAAGATGATGGAGTTTGGTTGAAACAAACGCGAAAAGAGCTCATCGCCTTTAACGTTCTCGCGTTTGTGTTCATGTTCGTCATTGGCTACGCCTTGTTGCGCTTGTTTTTGAAACCCATGCGCGACGCTCTCGCGCTGCTCGACAGGTTCATAAAAGACACGACGCATGAGCTAAACACTCCCGTGAGCACCATCGTGGCAAACATTGAGATGATAGACAAATCCATGCTAGATGAAAAAACGCTCAAAAAGATAAATCGCATAGACATAGGGGCAAAAACCATCTCAAACATTTATCAAGATTTAACCTACCTCACTTTGGGCAACAAAATCGTGACGAAAGACGAGGAGCTTGACGTGGCGCGCGTCATAGAGGAGAGAATGGACTACTTTAAATCTTTGGCGGACGCGAAAAAAGTGAGCTTGAGCAAAGAGATCATAGACTCGCCGACGCTGCTCATGGACAAGGCGAAGTTCTCAAAACTTTTAGACAACCTGATTTCCAACGCGATAAAATACAACAAACTCAAAGGTTCCATAAAAATCACTTTGCAAAACAACGTCATGAGCGTGGAGGACACCGGCGTGGGCATAGCCAAAGAGCACATCTCCAAAATGCAAGAGCGTTATTCACGTTTCAACAATTCAAGCGGTGGTTTTGGTTTGGGGCTGAACATCGTCTCGAGCATCGCCAAAGAGTATGACTTGAAGATAAAAATAGATTCGCGAGAGAAAGAGTGGACGAAGGTGAGCGTGTCATGGTGAGAGCATTGTTTTTACTTCTAGTTGCCTTTTCTCTCCACGCGGACGTCTACCAAACGAATTGCGTGAGTTGTCATGAAAAACTCCCCGTGAGCATCGACAAATATTTCTACCGTTACCTTTTAAACTACAGCAGTGAAAAGGACGTCAAAAGAGCGATGCTAGAGTACTTGCGAAAACCCGACAAACAAAAGAGCGTCATGGGTGAATCCTTTATAAACCGTTTCGGGGTGAAGCAAAAGAGCGAACTCTCAAATGGCGACCTTAAAAAAGCGCTGAACGTTTACTACGAAACTTACAAAGTCTTTGGAAAATTGAAATGACTTCACGATCGCTCCACGATTAGTCGTTACACTACGACTATCAAACAACAAAAAGGAGTTTCAGATGAAAACTACAAACACAATGATAAAAGGTTTAGTTTTAGTAGGGGCTATTTTAGCTTCAAGTTCCGCGATGGCGAGCGCCGATTTGTACAAAAAATGCGCGGGATGTCATGGCGTTCATGGAGAGAGAAAGGCGATGGGCAAATCCAAGGTGATCGCCTCAATGGGTGAGGATGGCGTAAAAACGGCGCTTCACGGTTACAAAGATGGAACATACGGCGGAGCGATGAAAGGTCTCATGAAAGGCCAAGTGGCGAGACTCTCGGACGCCGAACTCGACAGCTTGGCGAAATACATAGCGACGTTGAAGTAATTCTACGCGATTTGGCGAGCTCATCTCCCCTTTGAGCTTTCGCCGCTCGACTCCCGATAGACTTCTACTCGCCTAAGCCTGCAAAAGCTCCGCCAAAGGCTCTTCTCTGCTTTGCGAAGCCAAGTCTATTTGCGCGACGACGCCGACGCCTCCATCTTCTTTTAAAAAGACTCCGCTACTTTATATTTATATCGTGAGATAAAATTTTCATCGGAATACCTTTCTTTAGGCGTTTACTCCAATCCATGATTAGCCTTGGATAGTAGGGTGTCCCTCCCCTCTAGAGTGATTAAAGCAAATTGGATTCCATTATAAATCTTGGAAAGCGCAGCCACATTAATGTAATGTTAAGCTTTTGCTGTATGATTTTTATACAATAACAGGATTAACAAGGAGTTTTTTAAAAGTATAATTTTAAATCTAATATTTACTTAATGAAAAATTAAGTTTATTAATTTAAAGGAAAATAATATGGCGGGATTTAAAGACTTAAAAGGACAAGGACACGCGCCGACGCTGTTCATGGCTTTTTTATACTTCGACATGAGTTTTATGGTTTGGACGATGCTCGGTCCACTCTCTACTGAAATAGCCGAAGCGTTGGCTCTTGGCGGACATATCATGAGCGCGGGAGAAAAAGCCACCCTGCTTTCGCTTCCGATACTTTCAGGCGCGCTTTTGAGAATTCTGCTTGGATTCGGCGTTGACAAACTTGGAGCCAAAGTCACGGCGCTTATGGCGCAAAGCGTCGTCATCGCGGCTCTTTTGACCGCTTTTTTTATGGGTGATCGCATTACGTACAACGCTCTTCTCATAGTCGCGCTTGGTCTCGGTTTCGCCGGAGCCTCTTTCGCGGTCGCTCTTCCGCAAGCGGGTCAATGGTATCCGCCGAAACTTCAAGGAGTCGTTCTTGGAATAGCGGGAGCTGGAAACATCGGCGTGGTAATCGACTTTCTTTTCGCTCCTAAAATCGCTCAACTTTGGGGATGGGAATCGGTCTTCGGCGTCGGCGCGGTTATGGCGATCGTCGTTCTCATAGCCTACGCTTTTTTAGCCAAAAACGCTCCGGAATCGGTTTACAAAGCGAATCCTAAAAAATTAAAAGATTACGCTAAACTTTTAAAAGACAAGGACACATGGTGGTTCAACCTTTTCTACGCGGTGAGTTTTGGCGGTTTCGTCGGTTTCGCCGGATACATGAAGGTTTACCTCATGAACACGTATCAAGCCGACATGTCCGCGTTTGGTTTGGACGTTCTCGACGAGAGCAACGTGAAGGTGATCGCCGGTTATTTTGGCGCTTTGTGCATCTTCGCCGGCGCGGTTTTGCGTCCCGTCGGTGGAGCTATCGCCGATAAACTTGGCGGAGTTAAATCGCTTTACGTTTTCTTTGGATCCGTGACGCTTTTGGCGGTTTTAAACGCCACCATGACTCTGCCGTTTGGAGTGGCGATATTCGTGCTGTTTTTAATCATGGCCAACCTCGGCATGGCGAACGGCGCGGTTTTCCAACTCGTTCCTCAAAGATTTGGAAAAGACATAGGCATCATGACGGGAATCATCGGAGCCGCCGGCGGTCTTGGCGGCACGGCTCTCATCAAAACTCTTGGCTGGTCCAAAGGCGCGTTTGACGGTTACTCGGCTGGATTTATGATATTCGCCGCGGTCGTTCTCGTCGCTCTTATGGGAATCTCTTTGGTAAAAACGAGATGGAGAACCACTTGGGGAGTGAGCGCGGGTGGTAGAATTTAATCTAAGGAGTCGCGAATGTCCTCTACGAGCATAAAAACTTCCGGCTTCTCGCTGGCCAAAAGGCAAGAACTGACAGGCGACGACTTTTACGACATAAAGACAATGGGCGGCATGACCGTCGCCATTGTTTGCGACGGAGTAGGAAGCGCTAGCGAAGGCGCCCAAGCGGCGAAAAGAACGACTTCCTACCTCATGAACAACTTTACGATTCGTCCCAAAAGCTGGAGCGTGGAAAAATCAATCAAAACTTTTATAACCTCAATCAACTCCATTTTGTATCAAGAATCGCAAGTGAACTACGAAAGAAGCGAGATGGTTACGACTCTCACCATCGTCGTGATAGAAGGCAACAAACTCTACGGAGCCAACGTTGGCGATAGCAGAATCTATCTTTACCGCGACAATGAAATCAAGCAACTCTCAAACGACCACTCCATGGACGAGGTCGGTTATGAAAACGTTTTGACGTCCGCGATAGGCATAGACGCCCAAGTCGAAACTTACTATTTTGAAAATTTCGTTCAAAAAGACGACAAGATACTGCTTTGCAGCGACGGTTTGTACAATATTTTAAGTCCAAATCGTCTTGAAACGGGAATTTCCCTAGGCGCTTCATTTTTGGTGAAAAAGGCGAGCTCCCTCATGGAGGGCAATTTGCCAGACGACGCGACCGCCGTGGTTTTGGAGATAGAAAAAGCGGACGAGAGGGAACTCCTAAAGCGTCAAGAGCTTGCAATTCCCAAAAGTTTGAAACAAGGGCAAGTCGTCGACGGCTACGTTTTGGAAAAATCTTTGATACAAAACGACAGAACGTGGCTTTGCGGAAAAAAAACGAAACGCTACGTCTTGAAATTCGCTCCGCTCGAAGCGATTGAAGATTCCGCGATTTTGGACCTTTTCGTAAAAGAGGCTTGGAACGCCAAACGGCTCAAAAGTGATTTTTTTCCAAAAGCGGTCATACCAAAAAATAGAACATGTAGATACTATGTGATGCAACTTTTCGATGGTGAAAATTTGGATGAATTTCTAAAAAATAAAAAACTCTCCATCGACGACGCGGTTAAACTCGCGCAGACGCTTCTTGAAATGTCACAATATCTTTTATCTAAAGACTTAGTACATGGAGATATAAAACCTCATAACATCATGGTTTTAAAAGATTTCAAGGGAGGTTTAGTATTTAAAATCATAGATTTTGGAAGTATCACGGAGATATTTTCAAGGGATTCAAAAGCTGGAACTCCTAGCTTTCTCTCTCCACAAAGATTTCAAAACGAGGCGATAAGCGAAACAAGCGAACTCTTCGCCATAGGCGTCACTTTATATCTGGCATTGACCAAAAAGTACCCTTATGGAGAGATAGAACCATTTCAGACGCCTACGTTTAGAGAAGCTAAAAAACCTAGCAAATTCAATAGCAACGTTCCCGACTGGTTGGATAGCGTAATACTCAGAGCAATTGCGTTGGGTAAAGAAAGAAGGTATGAACACTACTCCGAAATGTCGCATGAGCTTAAATCTCCAAAAAACGTCAAGCCCTACTTCAATGAAAACGCGTCACTGATAGAGAGAGAGCCCGTGCTTTTTTACAGAGTGGGATTTACGATTATGACGCTTTTAAATATGGTTCTTTTGGTATTGTTGTTGAAGTGAGAGAGCGTTAAAAAGCGAAGGAGGAGCTTGCTTTTTAACGATGTTTTTATTTAGTGGCGAATTTGTAATCCAACCCAATCCAAGCGACTTGCTTGTCACTTTGAGACGCTGCAAAATTATTTGTCGCATCGCCTTTAGAAAATGAAGCGTATTTGACAAGTCCCGTGAGATCGTTTACTCCAGGAATTTTGTTCGTATACACAACGTCCATTTCCGAACCAAGATCATCAGAGGCACCAGCAACTGTAGTCTCTGACGTAAACTTATGGTAAACAGCGAGTAATTTTCCAAATCCTTTAGCCGTATATCCCAAACGAATGTTCGCGTCTTTCAAACCGCCCGTTGGAACGCCAGCTACGTAAAACACATCCGCCCAACCGTTAAATTTGTGACCGGTCGCTAAAGGCGTAGAAAACGCAGTCTTTGCACCACTTGCGCCACTGAGCACTTCATAGTTAACTCCAGCCAATAGACCGGAGATATTAGCGCCCAAATCAAGATTCATGTAATCGGCGTCAATTTTATTTGCCGTCGCTCCATGCATCTTCATTGTGTTGTCCTTTTGTATCGCATATTCCGCGCGATAGTCTAGTTTCGCTCCAGACGCGTTTATCTTTCCACTCAAAGCGATACCCATCGTATCATGAATGTTGGCTAACATATAGTCGTAAGCCGTCACGCTTAACTCGTCCATAACTTTATAGTCGACATGTAAAAGCACTGAATTCGTATCCGCCGTAGGCTTTGAATCAACTCCTTGGAAACCGTAAACCCACGCGACTAAAACGTTTAAGTTTTCAATACTATTGTCAGCGGCGTAAACAGTGTCGTATGAACGTTCTTTTTGTCTCCAACCAACCGTGCCTATGAATCTTTGATTGTCAAGATTTACTTGAGAACGACCGGCGTGTAAAGACGTTTTGTTGATTTTGTAATCTACGGACGCTTCTGAGAGCATGGCAAACTGAGCATCAACGATTTTATCAAAATTTTGATCGTTGACGCCATCGTTATACTCATTAGAACCAAAGTTGTTAACAGATTGAAGACCTATAGTCGCGCTTAAGTTTTTTACTCCCAGCAATCCCGCCGAAGCGACAAGGTGCGTTCTAGCCGTAAACGCTTTTCCAGCGTCCACTCCATTGTCTTTAACGTCCGCAGTTTCATAACGAGGACGAATCTGACCTTTAACTTTAATGTCGTTAAATATATTAACGCCATCATCAGCGCTAGCGCTCACGCTTAATCCACCGATAACTAATGGTATAGTCGCCATTGATAGTAATAATTTCTTCATTTATACTTCCTTAATAATTAATATAGACGCAAAGTATAGCGCTAATCGTTTTTAACAAATTTGACATAAATCAAGAAAAACTTAATTTTTTTTGATACTATTTTACTAATGATAAATATAATAGATAATATAAAATTACTGGATTTTTTTAAAACGCTTGATATGGATAATTTGCAAAAACTATCCCGATTAGCGACTATTGGCTCTTACGCTTCTGGCTATGTGCTTTATTATGAAGAAGACATGAAAGATAAAATCTTTTTTTTAGTGGATGGTTTAATAAAATCATACAAAGTGGATAGATTCGATAATGAAATTTTCTTAAACTATATCTATCCAAACACTCTCATATCAGAAATTTCATCTTTGCATGACGAAAAAGTTTATTGTTCCACCAACACGGAATTCTTACAAGACAGTATTGTATTGGAGATAAATTATGGCGTATTTAAAAAAAATTTTATTGATACAAATATTTTAACAACGCGACTACTAGATGAAATCATAAATAAAAGTAAGCAACTCTACTGTATAATTGATAGAGAAGTGGTCTATGACGCCACCGCAAAAGTCGCTTATAGTTTATATGACGATTTGCGCATGTTCAACAAGCTAAAAAGACAAGAAGTCGCGAGTATGTTACATATTCAACCCGCGACTCTCTCTCGAATACTGCAAAAATTAGTTCGTCAAAACATTATCAACATTGAAACTACGCAAATTATAATTAAACAAAGAGACGAATTAAAAAAGATTTTTAATGGATGCAGTTTATGATGAAAAGTAGTATAAAAATTTCGACAAAAATCAAAATTTATGGATTGGTTTTAATCTCCATCATGATGATCGCGATCATGATTACGATTTACTTTAACAATAAAAACGTCAAAGACTCTTTGCTTATCAACATCGCGGGCGAGCAGAGAATGCTGACGCAAAAGATTTCCAAAGACATCTTTTACATTTACCAAAGCAAAAAAATCGATTACGCCAATTTAAATAAATCCGTAGATAAGTTCATCGATAATTTTAAATACATCAAAAGCAGAGAGGAGATTCAAGAAATTTTAAGTTCTCCCACGTCTAAAATATCTTTACAGATTGTAAAAGTGGATAAATTGTGGTCCATTTTTCATGGAGACGTGAAAAATTTTACAATCATGATGACTTTGCCCAATCGAGACAATGACGCAAAGTCTACGCTGGAAACGATTTATGAGCAAAGCAGCGTTTTGCTCACAGAAGTCAATGAACTTGTGACTATGCTAACCGTTCGCAATGAAAGTAAAAACAACAATATTAAAAATCTACAATATCTTTCCGCTTTTTTACTACTTGGGTTAATGTTATTCATCGTTTCACAGCTCAAACACATAGAAGCCAACGCGCATTCGTTTATGCAATATTCCAAGAATTTGGCGCTCTCCTCAAATACGTTGAAAATAGAGCCTATTCATGATAAAGCGGAAAAAGAGTTGATAGAGATGGACGAAATAGTGCGATCATTCGCGAATAAAATAAATAGCGCGATTGATTTTTCAAACGAAGCGCTCTCTCAATCGGAAAAAGCGTCGGAAAAACTAGAAGAGATTAGCGAAGAATTCGACTATATACTCGATGAGTTGGCTCACCATCCAAACGCTTCGCTTCATTTAAGCAATAGTGAAGACATTATGATCGAGTACACCGAAGAACTTCTAAACTCGAGTAAAAAACTACATAGACTCAAAGAAGAGTTAGACAAACTTCTCATTGGCTGTAACCCAAATACAATAAATCCACCACTTTCTTAAAAATAGTTTCACTTTTTGACTTAAGTCAATAATTAAATTTTTAAATGACGTTACCATAGTCAAGTTAAATTTTAATCTTAAGTTAAGAGGAGTAAATATGTCACTTTCAAGAAGAGAATTTCTTAAAAGTTCAGCTGCGGCGTCCGCCGCGGCGGCTATGGGTATGGCAATACCCGCCGAACTAGAAGCGCAAGCGACTAAAGCTGAACATGGATGGAGATGGGACAAGGCGGCTTGTCGTTTTTGTGGTACTGGTTGTGGAATCATGATGGCTACAAAAGAGGGTAAAATCGTTGCGGTTAAGGGCGATCCGGCGGCGCCGGTGAATCGCGGTCTCAACTGTATAAAAGGTTACTTCAACGCTAAAATCATGTACGGAGCCGATAGACTTACTCAACCTCTATTAAGAGTCGACGCGACAGGCAAGTTTAATAAAAAAGGTCAATTCGCTCCAGTTAGCTGGAAACGAGCGTTTGACGAAATGGAAACAAACATCAGAATCGCGCTCAAACATGGTGGACCTGAGAGCGTTGGCATATTCGCGTCTGGACAGTACACCGTCATGGAAGGTTACGCGGCTCAAAAAATGATGAAAGCGGGATTTCGTTCAAACGCGATAGATCCAAACGCCCGTCACTGCATGGCGTCCGCCGTTGTCGGATTTTACCAAACTTTCGGGATTGACGAACCATCTGGTTGTTACGACGATATTGAACTTACGGACACGGTTATATCTTGGGGCTCGAACATGGCGGAGATGCACCCTATTCTTTGGTCGCGAGTAACGGATAGAAAACTTTCAGACCCTGAGAAAGTAAAAATCATCAGTTTACAAACGTACACGCACAGAACGTCAGATTTAGCTGACACTGAAATCATATTTACTCCAAACACCGACCTTGCTTTATGGAACTACATAGCGAGAGAGATCGTGTATAACAATCCAAAAGCCATTGATTGGGATTTTGTAAAAAAACACATAGTTTTCGCAACTGGTCCCGTGAATATAGGTTATGGACTTAGACGCGCTGGAGAAAAATCCATCACTCCCGTCAATCCTGATGGAAGCGCTGGAAAGTATAGCGCGCAAGAGATGGAAATCATCAACAAAGAGATGAGTACAAAAGTTTCAGAGATGGAAGGTCCCGCCTTAGAACCGTATGGTTATAAAGCTGGCGACACGATGAATCATACCGCTGGCACTTTAGGTCACTGGGAAATATCTTTTGAAGAGTATAAAAGATCTTTAGCTCCTTATACTTTAGAGTACGTAGCCAAGATCGCAAAAGGCAATCCTGACGAGAGCATGGAAAGCTTCGCGGCGAAACTACAACAACTAGCTGATTTATACATAGAAAAAGATAGAAAAGTCGTATCTTTTTGGACTATGGGAATGAACCAACACACTCGTGGAACTTGGGACAACACCTTGGCTTACAACGTTCACTTTTTACTAAACAAACAAGCTCGTCCAGGTTCTGGCGCATTCTCGCTAACCGGTCAACCATCGGCTTGTGGAACGGCTCGTGAAGTTGGCACGTTTACTCACCGTCTTCCAGCCGACCTTATGGTCGCAAATCCAGCGCATAGAAAAATCGCCGAGAAAAAATGGATGATTCCCGCCGACACTCTCAATGGCGTTGGAAAACAACACATCATGAAGATTCATCGAGACATAGAAGACGGACTTATCAAGTTTGCATGGGTGAACGTTTGTAACCCTTATCAAGACACGGCAAGCGCGACTCATTGGATTAAAGCGGCTCGCGAGATGGACAACTTCATCGTGACAAGCGATGGTTATCCAGGCATCTCCGCTAAAGTTTCAGACCTAATCTTGCCAACGGCCATGATTTATGAAAAATGGGGCGCTTATGGAAACGCGGAACGCAGAACGCAACACTGGAGACAACAAGTCCTTCCGGTAGGCGATTCCATGAGCGACACTTGGCAATGGGTGGAGCTTTCAAAAAGATTTACCGTTGACGATTTGTGGGGAGCTTACGCGCCATCGGGACCGAGAACAACTCCTCTAGCGGACGTAAGAGAAGCCGCGTATAAAATGGGCTACAAGGGCGACACGACTATGTATGAAATCCTTTTCGCAAACAGCGTCGCAAAATCTTACAAACTTGATCAAAACGATCCAATTCAAAAAGGTTACGACAACTCCGAGGGTTATGGCGACAGCAGAAACGTCGTCGGTAGTGATGGAAAAGTGTTTAACGGTTACGGCTTTTTTATTCACAAATATCTATTTGAAGAGTACGCCGCGTTTGGTCGTGGACATGGTCATGATTTGGCTCCATTTGATATTTATCATAAAGTTCGTGGACTCAAATGGCCGGTTGTCGATGGAAAAGAAACGCCTTGGAGATTTAACGCCAAGTATGACCCTTACGCCGCCAAAGAGACAAAAGGCACGGACGACGAGTTCGCGTTTTATGGAACTATCGCCAAAGCGCTTTCTCAAGGCGATTTAACTCATGTTACAGACCCGGCGAAGAAATCTCTAAAAAATAAAGCCAAAATATTCGCGCGTCCGTACATGGATCCTCCAGAAATGCCAGACGCGGAGTTTGACACTTGGTTGTCAACTGGTCGAGTTTTAGAACATTGGCATTCGGGAACTATGACTATGCGCGTGCCTGAACTCTATAGAGCCGTTCCAGAAGCGTTATGTTACATTCATCCAGAGTACGCAAAAGAGAAAGGTTTGGTTCAAGGCGGACTAGCATGGGTCGAGTCTCGTCGTGGACGAGTTAAAGCTCGCGTTGAGACTCGTGGAAGAAACAGACCTCCAAAAGGTTTGGTGTTCGTTCCTTGGTTTGACGAGCGCGTGTTTATAAACAAAGTTGTTTTAGACGCGACATGCCCTATGTCAAAGCAGACCGATTATAAAAAATGCGCCGTTAGAATCTATAAAGCGTAAGCAAAAGGGAATCTATTTTGAGTCAAGATACGCCAAAAGATAAAAAAGAACCGATTAGCGATAGAAGAAAATTTATCTTTAACATGGCGCGCGGCGTAGGGATTGCTACGCTTGGCGGGTTTGTATGGAGCGCTTACATTGACGAGGCGAAAGCTTCGCAACTGCTTCTTCGACCACCCGGAGCCATAAAAGAGAATGATTTTTTAAAAACTTGTATAAAGTG
>ERZ889078.1604-NODE-1604-length-17605-cov-5.844217_pt1 | contig 17605 bp, 16 predicted proteins | sample MGYA00521266_ERZ889078 | MGnify/ENA primary metagenome ERZ889078 (study PRJEB32303, sample SAMEA104408618) | aquatic metagenome | biome: Brackish water; feature: Pelagic; material: water | place: Baltic Sea | collected 2014-06-16T06:34:00 | depth 76,534 m ...
TTCCTCCATCACAAAATGCCCGCTTTCACAGGCTTCAGTTGTCACCTCCTCCGCCCAAGCCTGCCAGATCCGCGCCGGATCACCCGTGCGGGCAGGAAAGCCGTGATGGCCATAAAGGAAGTGGACGGGCGCGGCAATGCGATGCCCGGCAGCACGATCATCCTCATCATGGCGGCGGTCGGTAAAGGCCCCGGCGCGGTAATCGGCACACATGGCATGAATACGCGCCGGATCCCGCGCTTGGGAGCGGTAACTGGCAAGCGCGGCCTCAGGAAAGTCGGCCAACGACTTGCTCAGCGTCCAGCTTGCCAAAGTCCAGTCCATATAGGCCTCCGGATCGGCATTGATCATGCGTTCCGGCAGGGGCGCTGGCTGGGCGAGGAAAGTCCAGTGATAGGCCGCCATCGCCATCTCTGCCCCCCATGCTGCCCAATAATCCGCCGTTGGCGCAATCTCGATAATCCCCAACCGTGACACGCGCTCCGGATGATCCAACGCCAAACGATAACTAACCCGCGCTCCCCGATCATGGCCCAACACCATTGCCTGTGAAACACCCATCGCATCCATCAGCGCCACAATGTCCGCCGCCATCTGCCGCTTGGAATACACGTGATGCCCGGCATCATCCGCTGGTGCATCACTTTGCCCATAGCCGCGCAGATCGGGAATGATCACCCGGAAATGCTTGGCCAACTCAGGCGCAACCTTGGCCCAACACATGCCATTTTGCGGAAAGCCATGCAGGCAGATCAGAGGCGCGCCCTGCCCCGCCACCTGCACCGAAAGCTCCACTTCGCCACAGACAACCCTCTGCCGTACAAAGCCCGAAATCTCCACCATTCCCCCCCCAAAAAAGCGGCCGTCGCTGTACATCAGTCCCAGCGTTCTGGCTGCCGCTCGTAACTAATATAGAGCGGATGTTTGGGATGACCAGATTTCGTAAGCCCCAATTGAAACAAAGGCTTCCCCAATGGGCGCAGCAACGCCTCAACCCGCGCACCCCGATACATATGGGCTCCATGGCTTCCCCAGGCGCAAACCAACCTGTCCGCCCAATTTGCTGCCTCTAAAATCGCCGCATCATTGCCCGGCCCCACCGGGTCCGCCTGCGCACGCATCAGCTTCGGATCGGTCGCGCGATAGGCAAAAATATTCACCACCCGAAACGCACCAAAGCCCAAAGCCCGCGCGCGGCGCTCGCAACGCTCCACCGTGGGGTCATTCTGTATCTCGGTCGCAGTCGATGGGTTCAACATCACAAAACCCACCTTTCCGCCTGCATCATCCCACACCCGCGTCAACGCATAGCGATAAGCCTCACAGGGCGAATACACCGCCACACTCTGCGCATCGCCTTTGGTGAACCGCTTTATAATCACAGTCCCGCCCTCATTTTATCTTTGCAAATAATACTCACATCCCACCCCTGCCACAGGCCGCACCCTAAAAACAAGCAAAGCACCGCGCGCCATAGGCGCCAACCGCCCGCAGGGCTCAAGTGGCTTGTGCCGCAGGCACTCCGCTGGGTTCGCCAAACGCGAAAGGCCCCGGCGTTTCCACCGGGGCCTTTGCTTCATTCAATCCGAAATCAACCTTCAGCGGCTGCTTCAGAGATCTCTTCGCCAGTTTCCTGATCAACCATCTTCATGCCAAGGCGAACCTTGCCGCGATCGTCAAAGCCGAGCAGCTTCACTTTCACTTCCTGGCCTTCCTTCAGCGCCTCATTCGGGTGCTGCAGGCGCTTGTTGGCGATCTGGGACACATGGACCAGACCGTCACGCTTGCCAAAGAAGTTCACGAAAGCGCCGAAATCGACCAGTTTCACAACCTTGCCGGTGTAAACCTTGCCTTCTTCCGGCTCTGCCACGATCGACCAGATCATGTCATAGGCTTTCTTGATGTTGTCGGCATTGTTCGAAGCGATCTTGATCACGCCATCGTCGTTGATATCAACCTTGGCGCCCGACACTTCCACGATCTCGCGGATCACCTTCCCACCCGAGCCGATAACTTCACGAATCTTGTCGGTTGGTACGGTCATGGTCTCAATCTTCGGAGCATAGGCAGAGAACGCCTGCGCCGAGGTCAAAGCCTTCGCCATTTCGCCCAAAATGTGCATCCGGCCTTCTTTGGCCTGCGCCAAAGCCTGCTCCATGATCGCGGGCGTGATGCCTGCAATCTTGATGTCCATCTGCAAGCTGGTGATCCCGTTTTCGGTACCCGCAACCTTGAAATCCATGTCGCCAAGGTGATCTTCATCACCCAAAATGTCGGACAGGATCGCGAATTTGCCGTCATCATCCATGATCAGGCCCATGGCCACACCGGCAACCGCCGATTTCAGCGGAACGCCTGCATCCATCATCGACAAAGAGCCACCGCAAACAGAGGCCATTGAGGACGAGCCGTTGCTTTCCGTGATCTCGGACACCAAGCGGATGGTATACGGGAAGTCGGTTGTCGCAGGCAAAACTGCCTGAAGCGCGCGCCATGCCAGCTTGCCATGCCCGATTTCGCGACGGCCGGGAGGGCCGAAACGACCAACTTCACCCACCGAATAGGGAGGGAAGTTATAGTGCAACAGGAAGTTGGATTTCGACGTGCCGGTCAGCGCGTCGATGAACTGCTCATCCTCGCCCGTGCCCAGCGTGGTCACAACCAAGCCCTGGGTTTCGCCACGGGTGAACAGGGCCGAACCGTGGGTGCGCGGCAAGATGCCGGTTTCCGAAACGATCGGGCGGATGGTGGTGGTGTCGCGGCCATCAATACGCGGTGCGCCGTTGATGATATCGCCACGCAGAACGCTTGCTTCCAGCTTCTTGATCGCAGCGCCAAGGTTGTCGTCGGCCCGGTCTTCTTCCGACAGTGCCAGCTTGATTGCAGCCGCAGCGTTGCTGTTGGCGGTGGTGCGCTCTTGCTTGTCGCGGATCGCGAAAGCGGCGCGCATATGGGTTTCGCCAGCGGCTTTCACACGGCCATAGAGGTCCGAATAATCGGGGGGCGTGAAATCAAAGGGCTCTTTCGCGCAATCTTCCGCAAAATCACAAATCAGGTCAATGACGGGCTGAATGCTGTCATGGGCGAATTTGACTGCGCCCAGCATTTCGGCTTCCGAAAGCTCATAAGCTTCGGATTCCACCATCATCACGGCGTCTTTGGTGCCGGCGACAACCAGATCGAGCCGCTGCTCGGGGTTTTCGCGCAGCTTCATCATGTCGTCGCAAGACGGGTTCAGCACATATTCGCCACCCACGAAACCAACGCGGCAACCAGCAATCGGCCCCATGAAGGGCGCGCCGGAAATGGTCAGTGCAGCAGAAGCCGCGATCATGGCCAGCACGTCCGGCTCATTCTCAAGGTCATGGCTCAGCACGGTGATGATCAGCAGAACTTCGTTTTTGAAGCCGGGAACAAACAGCGGGCGGATCGGACGGTCGATCAGGCGCGATGTCAGGGTTTCTTTTTCCGAGGGCCGCGCTTCGCGCTTGAAAAAGCCACCGGGAACTTTACCAGCCGCGTAGTAACGCTCCTGGTAGTGAACAGTCAGCGGGAAGAAGTCCTGGCCCGGCTTTTGCGATTTCGCAAAGGTCACGTTGGCCATGACGCTGGTTTCGCCCAAAGTGGCGATGACCGAACCATCAGCCTGACGAGCCACTTTGCCCGTTTCCAGCGTGAGCGTTTCACCGCCCCATTCGATCGATTTTGTAGTTACGTTGAACATCTATCGTTTCCTATATGGGGGCATCCCGGCGCTCCGGGCCCCCCGTTTGCATAGCGGCCCCATTGCCGCCGCCCCCCATCCTTTGCATGCGGCCGGGGGCAGGCCTCACGTCACAGATTTCGCGCGTTTACAGGAAAAGGGAGGGATTGGGAAGGGTAGTGTCTTGAGGGCGGGGGAAGGACAACTATGCGGACTTTGCCACCGTTCAAGCGATTGAGCCAAACGGAAAAATGGGCCTGTATTGCAACAGACCCATCTGACCGAGTAACTTTATCTGAGAAACATTAGTTCGTGCAATATGCTCTTCTTTATTTGATCATGACGCTCGCACGCATTCCTGCTTCCAAATGGCCGGGGATTTCACAGGTGATTTCAATGGGCTCATCGGTTGTTTGGACAGGAACAATGAACCATTCGACTGTTTTCCCGGCGCCGACTTCCACTTCACGCACATTACCTTTAATTTCGGCGACCAGTTCACCCTTTTCGTCAGCAATTTCGATTTTGCGCGTGAAAATCCGCTCGACCATCTCGTTGAGAGATAGCTCGTGCTTGATTTCATCAACATTGATCAAGATAAGCTTATAAGCCTGCCCGGTTACGAACTCGTAATTATCGGGCTTCAGATACATCCCGTCGTCATTGGTTCCCATTTCGATGACAACGTCGATCACATTCGCGCGGCTCAGGTCGCCTTCGGCGTACACTGGGGTTGCTAGTGCGAACGCCAGAACAGTACAGGCTATTGTTTGCGGATTCATTTGGTTTTCCTTTGTAAAGTTAAAAATGGCCGTTCCAAAGAAATTCTTCGTCACTAATTGTTGCACAAAGCCGAGCGCCGCGCCGTGATGTGGATCAGTGTAATAGGCATGGGTTTCCTCTGGGGGGGGGACCCAAAAGCGCCTGTGTTGGGCAGATCAAGCCATTCGCCGCGTCGCAGAAAATCGCCAATCTGGGCTCAAAGCCGACCTGCCCACCAAAAACCAAAACGCCCGCGTCTTGCGACACGGGCGTTTGGTATTCTTCGGCTCGGGCTGTGCCTTAGCGGCGGATGCCGAGGCGTTTGATCAGCGACTGGTAACGCTCATCGCTTTTGGATTTGGTGTAATCCAGCAGCTTACGACGCAAAGCAACCATCATGAGAAGACCACGACGCGAGTGGTTGTCTTTCTTATGGCCTTTGAAGTGCTCGGTCAATGTCGCGATACGCGAGGTCAGAATGGCAACCTGTACTTCGGGCGAACCGGTGTCGCCTTCTTTGGTTGCGTATTCTTTGATCAGTTGGGCTTTCAGTTCTGGCGTAATCGACATCGGGTTCTCCATAGTTGAATGTGACGGCACAGGCCGGGATGTCGTCCAGCAAGGCCCTTGAGTAATCCGATGCAAGCAAAGGATGGGCGCGTATAGGGGGATTCTGTGCAAAAGGGAAGGGAGAGTTGCGCAACGCAAAAGGCCCCCGGATTTCCCGAGGACCTTTCGCACTTTGACTCGCTGCTTACTTCGGCGCTTTGGCGTAGCGCAGATAGGGTAGCCTAATATCCAGATCGCCAAACCTCTCGGCTGCGGCCTTATCGTTCAGCGACAACGCCACGATCACGTCTTGCCCCGGTACCCAGTTGGCGGGCGTGGCGATAGGTGCACCATCAGTGGCCTGCACGGCATCCAAAGCGCGGAGAATTTCGGCAAAGTTGCGGCCCACCGACATCGGATAGGTCATCGTCAATCGCACCTTTTTGTCCGGCCCGATGATATAGACACTACGCACCGTGGCGGTGTTGGCGGGCGTGCGGTCAGCGCCGGGCAGGTAGTAATCGGCGGGCAGCATATCAAATGCCTTAGACACGGTCACGAGGTATCGTCGATGATCGGGAAATCGGCAGGCGCGCCTGCAAAGGCCGCAATGTCATTTTTCCATTTGATATGGTCTGCCACGGAATCAACCGAAACACCCATCACCTTGGTTTTGCGCTTGGCAAATTCCGGGGCAAGCTGCGCCACCGCGCCAAACTCCGTGGTACAAACGGGCGTAAAATCGCGTGGGTGGCTAAAAATGATGGCATAGCCGTCACCGATCCACTCATGAAGCTTGATGGTGCCCGCAGTACTTTCGGCGGTGAAATCGGGGGCGATATCGTTGATGCGCACAGACATAGAAATCTCCGGTTAAGTTTCATTACCCCTAACTTATGCGTGGCTTTGCATGCTTGCACTCTTCCTGCGACATAATGACGACAAATGGGGACGGTCTTCCAAAGAGTCGCATGGTGGCAAACCGATTTTCCGCAGTAACTGGCCTTGCAGGTCCTCCCGTCCGGTGACACCCTTCGGAAAACCATTCGCCCACAAAGCTGCGCCCCGGAGGCCAACATGCTCAACAAACGCCAATTCTACATCAACGGCCAATGGGTCGCCCCCACCACTCCGCGTGATTACGATGTTATCAACCCCTCGAATGAGGAGGTTTGTGCCGTGATCTCGTTGGGCAACGAGACCGATACAAACGCCGCCGTGGCCGCTGCCAAAGCCGCGTTTGATACATGGTCGGTAACGCCCCCCGCCCAACGTCGCGCGGTGGTCGAAGGAATTCTCGCGCAATACGAGGCGAGGACCGAGGAGATGGCGCAGGCGATCAGCATTGAGATGGGTGCCCCGATTGATATGTCGCGCGACGATCAAGCGCCCTGCCTGCCTTGGCACCTGAAAAACTTCCTCACCGCCTTTGATGAAATGGAATGGATCCGCCCGCTTGGCCCACATGCCCCGAATGACCGTATCGCGATGGAACCCATCGGCGTGGTGGGGCTGATTACGCCATGGAACTGGCCGATGAACCAAGTGACGCTCAAGGTGATCCCGGCGCTGCTGGCGGGGTGCACCTGTGTGCTTAAACCGTCCGAGGAAAGCCCGCTGTCTTCGATGCTGTTTGCCGAGTTCTGCCATGATGCGGGCGTACCTGCGGGTGTGTTCAACCTTGTGAATGGCGACGGCATGGGCGTGGGGACACAACTCTCCAGCCACCCGGATGTAGAAATGATTTCCTTTACCGGCTCCACCCGTGCAGGGCGTGCCATTTCCAAGGCGGCGGCAGAAACGCTCAAGCGCGTGACGCTTGAACTGGGCGGCAAGGGTGCCAACCTGATCTTTGCCGATGCCGATGAAAAGGCGGTCAAGCGTGGCGTTCTGCGTATGATGAACAACTCAGGCCAAAGCTGTAATGCGCCGAGCAGGATGCTGGTGGAGCGCCCGATTTACGACAAAGCGGTGGAAATCGCCGCCGAGGCCGCCCGATCCATCAAGGTCGGCCCCGCATCCGAGGAAGGTCGCCACATCGGTCCGGTGGTCAACCGCCGCCAATGGGACCAGATCCAGGGCTATATCCAAAAAGGTATTGATGAGGGCGCGCGGCTAGTGGCCGGAGGGCCAGGCCTGCCCGAAGGCATGAACAAAGGCTTTTACGTGCGGCCCACGGTGTTCGCCGATGTTAAACCCGGCATGACGATTGAGCGTGAAGAGATCTTCGGCCCTGTGCTATCGATCATCCCGTTTGACACGGAAGAAGAGGCAGTGCGTATCGCCAATGACACGCCCTATGGGCTAACGAATTATGTCCAGTCCGCCGACGGTGCGCGGCGCAACCGCCTCGCCCGCCGCCTGCGCTCCGGCATGGTGGAAATGAATGGTAAAAGCCGCGGCGCAGGGGCACCTTTCGGCGGCGTCAAAGCCTCGGGCCGCGCACGTGAAGGCGGACATTGGGGGCTAGAGGAATTCTTGGAGGCCAAGGCTATCTCCGGCTGGGACAGCGATGCCGAGTAAGTAGAAGCCTTTGAAGGGGACATCGAGCCCCCTTCAAAGGCGCTGCCGCAGTCTATAGTCAGGAATCTTGCTCCACGCATTGAGGTTAGAGCCTCCGGCAGGGATACTTTTCCCGAAAAGAACGCGTGAAGAGAGGAAGTATCGCACTCTGGCTTTGTTAATGGCGTGGATGCCCCCTCCCGACGGCATCCCCGCGCTCCCGATGCCGTATTTTGACATTTATCCGTCGCGCTGCCCGCTCACACCACCCGCGCTGACACGGCTAGGCTGGTGGAAATCGGAGGTCCCATGGATCAGCACGCCAAGCTCCTTTCCCCTTTGCAACTGCGTGGCCACATCCTGCGCAACCGGATCGTCTTTGGCGCCCATACCGCGAATATGGCCAGAGATGGCCTGCCCGATGCGCAGTACGGCGCCTATTTGCTGGAACGCGCCAAGGGTGGGGCGGCGATGATCGTAGCCGAGCCGATGCCGGTTCACCCCAGCGGCGTGCTGACGCGCGGCAATTTCCGCCATTCCACCGATGATGTAATCCCCCATTTCCGCCGCATCACCGAACCCGTGCGCGATGCTGGTGCTGTGATCTTGCAGCAGCTTTACCATATCGGCGCGCATGGCGATTCTGACCTCAGCTTTGCGCCGCATTGGTCGCCATCCGGTCATCCCAGCTATCACGATTCGGACGGCTCTCACGCGGTCACGCAAACCGAGATTGAGGAATTGATCGCAGCCCACATCGCCGCCGCGCGCCGCTGCCGGGATGCGGGTTTTCAGGGCGTGGAGGTTTGGGCCGCCTATCACTCATTGCTCGATCAGTTCTGGACGCCATGGTCCAATACCCGCACCGATCAATGGGGCGGCAGTTTGAGCAATCGCACCCGCCTCTCACGCCGCATTATTGCGGGCATCCGCAAAGCCTGTGGCGAGGATTTTATCATTGGCTTGGCGGTTTCCACCTCGGATAGCTTTGACGTCCTGCTTTCCACCGAGAGCCTTTGTGAGGTTGTCGCACTGCATGACGCCACAGGCGATATCGATTACGTCACCTGCGGTCACGGCGGGTATTTGGATTTCGAACGGTTGATGCCCACGTTTCTCTTTCCCGAAAAGCTGACCGCACCCGTGACGGCGCATCTCAAGGCCGCAGTGACCCATGCCAAAATCACGTCCGAGGCGCATATTCGTACGCCGGAAAATGCCGAGGCTGTCATCGCCTCGGGTCAGGCCGATCTGGTGTCCATCGTGCGAGGGCAGATCGCCGATCCGCATTTGGCGCGCAAAACCACGGAAGGGCGGGCCGGGGATGTGCGGGGCTGCATTTCATGCAACCAGATGTGCTGGGGGCGGCGCAGCCGGGATTACTGGATTTCGTGCCTGATCAACCCAAGTGCGGGGCGCGAATGGGAATGGGGCTCAGAACCCTTTGCCAGGGCCGATGCGCCCAAAGACATCCTCGTCATTGGTGCCGGCCCCGCCGGACTGGAAGCCGCACGGGTGGCGGCAGAACGCGGCCACCGCGTGAAAATCCATGAAGCAAGCGGGCAAATCGGCGGCCAGTTTCGCCTTGCCGGAATGCAGCCCCGCCGCGCCCAAATCCTCGATTTGATGGATTGGTATGAGCGACAATTCACCAAGCTGGGCGTCGCACTGCACCTCAATTCATTCCTAGAGGCGGAAGACCTTCCGCTTGCCGATCACACCATCATCGCCACCGGCTCTCTGCCCGATGAGACAGGCCGCCAGCGCTGGAACCCGGCCCCGGCATCACTGCCGGGGTTGGAGAATGGCAATATCTGGTCACCCGAAGCGGTGATGCGCCGCGAGGCTAAGCTGGGCGATACCGTGGTGGTCTATGATGAGGGCGGTAACTGGCGCGGGGTTGGCACAGCTTGGCATCTGGCCCAGCAGGGCAAGCGCGTGATCGTGGTCACGCCCGATGCCTATATTGGCAAGGAAATCAGTCGCACCTCTGCCGATATGCCCGCACGACAGCGGCTGGCACGGGCGGGGGCGCGGCTGATTACGGAACATTGCATCACCCGCTGGCACGGCAATGGCATCACGATCCGCAGCTTTCTGACGGGAGAGGAGGAAACTATCCCCGCCTCGGCCCTTGTGATGGCTACCACGAACATCGCCTTTGATCCTTTTCCCGAATCCATAGCGGGTCACAGCCTGCACCGGATCGGCGATTGCGCCGCACCGCGCACCGCCCCTTACGCGTTCCATGAAGGCCGTAAACTGGGTTTGGGGCTGTAATCGGCCTTTTGCGCGGGGCGGGGTTTCACCCTGATCATGTTTAATACCGTGCGTCGGGTTTTGTCGCAAAGTATTGGCGGTTGGGTGAGAGGTCTGGGTTGTGTTCGTTGGGAGTTTTTGAGTTAGCAGGCAAGCGAGCAACTGAGATACTTGATTTCAAAGGGATCTACTTCCCCAAAAGTGGTGCCAACTTGGCTGGCCTGCAAAGTCTCAATCTCATCCTCAAATTCACAGGATCTGGCCTGATCATCAGTATCGTTCAATCCAAATACCTCAATAATATTGTTGAACAGGACCACCGCTTTATCAAAAGGATCACTCGGCCGATGCTAGGCTTCAAGGAATTCAATTCTGCTGCAGCAACGTTAACCGGGATCGAGGTCGCCCGTATGATCCGCAAGAGTCAGCTGGCCCAATCCGGAAACTCTTCTTTCAAGCAGATCGCGGCCCTCGCAGCATAACCATGTCCAGACCCTGAGCATTTCAGCTTAAGTAAACGTTTGCGATACAATGAGGTGGCGCTGACCCGCGAAAAGCCTGTGGTGATTGCCGTTACGAAACCCTGTCCGTTGCGCTGTGCAGGACTGGCGTGCATGAAGATTGCCTTGCGCGGCGGGATTACATCCCGCGCCTCTGGCTCACGGAGGAATGAATGCGTGGCACGTTTGGCGCTTCGCCAAATATCCAGGTCAACACTCGCCTTGCGGCCCGACAGCAGCCGAAGGCGTGCCCGCGCCCTGAGCGTCAGGTGATTTTCTCCAGTCGTTCCTTCGACATATTGCCCGGAACAATTGTGATCGGCACCGGCAACCCGCCCGAATTGCGGCTTAGCTGGCTGACGAGGGGGCCGGGGCCAGATTTGTCATCACCCGCACCCAGAACCAAAATCCCGATCTCGGGGTCGTCGCGCACCTGTGCCAGAATCTCGGTCACCGGGTCGCCTTCACGGATCACAAGCTCCGGGTTCACACCCTGCTTGTCGCGCATCCATTTGGCAAAAAACTCAAAATGCGCCTCGATCCGTTCCCGTGCTTCGGCACGCATCAGGTCAGCCACACCCATCCAATGCTGATACTCTTCGGGCGGGATCACCGACAAAATCTGCACCCCGGCCCCGGTATGGGCAGCGCGCAGCGCGGCAAAGCGCATCGCGTTTAGACATTCGCGGCTGTCATCCAGCACCACCATAAACTTGCGCATTGTATCCCCCGGCGTTTCGCCCGGATCATGGCCGATCTGCCCCCCGGCTGGCAAGCCTTACCCTATGGCAAAGTTCAAGCTATCCGCACGCTGCGGACAGGGACTGTATCTGATGGCGGCACCCAATTTAGGCCCCAGCGCTAAGCGCCCAATCCCAATACAATTGCCGCGCCCGCCGGGTTACGGGCCCAATCTGATATTGCGTATCATCAAAGGCCTTTACCGGGGTCACTTTGGCAAAGTTGCCAGACAAGAACACCTCATCAGCGGCGTGGAAGTCTTCAAAGCTCAGCACGGCTTCCACCACTTCCACCCCATCGGCGCGCAAGTTGGAGATATGACGCGCGCGGGTGATCCCGGCAAGGAATGTGCCATTACTGATGGGGGTAAAGGCCACGCCATCCTTCACCATGAACACATTGGCCGTGGCAGTTTCGGCCACATTGCCCATCGCATCAGCGACCAGCGCATTGCCAAAACCCTTGGCCGTGGCCTCGGCCAGCATCCGCGCATTATTGGGGTAAAGGCAGCCCGCCTTGGCATTACACACCGAATCTTCCAGCACCGGGCGACGAAACCTTGTGCGGGTCAGGGTGGTGGCAATCGTTGGGTCTGGCATCGCGACCTCTTCGAGGCACAGCGCAAAGCCGGTGGAATTGGCTTTTGGCCCCACGCCCAGCTCATTTCCATCCAGCGCCCAATACATCGGGCGCACATAAACCGCTTGACCGGGGCCATAAGCCCGCAGCCCCTCGCGGGCAATCGCCATGATCTCATCATCCGTCATCGTCGGCGTGATCATCAGCGCCTCGGCTGATCGGTTGGCACGGGCGCAGTGCTTGTCCAGATCAGGGGTCACCCCATCAAAATGCCGCGCGCCATCGAAAATGGTGGAACCGAGCCAAGACCCATGATCCGCCGCCCGCATAATGGCGACATCGCCATCATGCCATTTGCCCTCAAAAAAAGTGCGTATGTTTTTGCCAAATGCCATGGGATGCCCTCTCACACGAAACAGGTGGAGTTAAACACCCCGCCCGCATATGGTCCAGCCCTTCAATCCTATATTCATGTCAGGAAAAACGTCGTGCGGCATCCAGTGCCAAGCCCGTGCCAACACTGCCCAGCAAATCGCCTGTGGCTATTCTGGCCCCCGGCAAATGGGCGCGCACCAGTCTGTGTAGTACGGGCAGGCTTGATGACCCCCCGGTCATGAACACGGTGCCAATCTGATCGGCTCGCACCCCCGCCTGCGACAGCACAACCTCCATCGCCTCGGCTATCCGGGACACGGCCTTTTCCACCGCTGCCTCAAACATCGCGCGGCTGGCCCCGGCATCCATGCCGATGACGTCGGCGAGGCGGATCGGCGTGGCCAGCGTATCTGTCAGCGCTATCTTCGCCGTCTCCACCGCCATGGCGATAGAATGGCCGCGCCGCGCTTCGATCACATGGATCAAACGGTCCAGCAAGGCAGGCTCTGCCGCGTCATAGCGGATTTGCTTCACCTCGGTCAGCGCGCGGCTTGTATAGACAAAGTTGATCCGGTGCCAAGTGGCAAGATCATGGTAATAATGCAAAGGCATCAGCGTTTTACCCTTGTTGATCATTGAGCCAAGCCCCAGCAAGGGCATCACGGTTGCGAGGCTGAGAAGGCGATCAAAATCGGTGCCGCCAACCCGGATACCATGATTGCCCAAAATATCGCGTTCGCGCTCGGCACGGCTGCGGCCTTCAGGCGAAACCCGCAGGATGGAAAAATCCGAGGTGCCACCGCCGATATCGACGATCAGCACCAATTCCTCTGCCGTCACCGTGGATTCGTAATGCAGCGCCGCCGCGACAGGTTCGAACTGAAACTCCACATGCTCAAACCCGAGGCTGCGGGCGATCGTGGTCAGCACATCTTGCGCCGCGCGGTCGCCTTCCGGGTCGTCATCAACAAAATGCACCGGGCGGCCCAGAACAGCATGGCACGTGCCGGGCTGCGCCGCATCCAGCTTGGCGCGCATATGGCCAAAGAAGCGGCCCAAAATATCGGTAAAGGCCAATGCGCGGTTGCCCACACGGGTTTTCTCATAGATCAGAGAGGAACCGAGCGTGCTTTTCAGCCCGCGCATCAACCGCCCATCCTCGCCGCCCACATAGGCCGCAATCGCCGCGCGGCCAAACTCCGGGGGCGCGCCATCGCTTTCCCAAAACACCGCCGAAGGCAGGGTAACAGCCGCACCCTCCAAGGGGATCAACCGGGACTGACCGCCTGACATCACTGAAACGGTGGAATTCGACGTTCCGAAATCGATGCCGCAAACCTGCGTTTGATATGCCATTGGGTGCCCCACCGCGTGAATGGAAAGGCAGGGGGTTTAGGGGGTCCGTGTGGCGCTGTAAAGCCGCTAACCCGCCTCGGCCAGCAACGCCGATATATCAAGCCGTTTGCTGTACATCGCCAAATGTCCTTGCGCATCGCGCGGCCAGTCGGCCTGCGGGCGGTCGCGGTAAAGCTCCACCCCGTTGCCATCGGGATCCCGCAGATAAAGCGCCTCTGACACGCCATGATCGGACGCACCATCCAGATCAATACCCGCTGCCAACACCCGTTTAAGCGCGGCCCCAAGACTCGCTCGGTTGGGGAATAGAATAGCGGTGTGATACAGCCCCGTGTGGCCCGGCGGCGGCGCCCCTGCACCTTTGCTTTCCCATGTGTTCAAGCCGATATGGTGATGATAGCCCCCCGCCCCCAGAAACGCCGCCTGATCGCCCATACGCTGCTGCACCTCAAACCCAAGGACGCCGTGGTAAAAGCCCAGTGCGCGGTCCAGGTCGGCGACTTTCAGATGGACATGGCCGATGGTCGTTGTGGCGGGCAGCATTTCGGTGGATATTTCTGCATTTGTCATCTCGTCACTCCTGATCTGCCAAGCAGCATATGGTCAGCGCCACCTGCAATAAAGCCTCCGCAGCGCACAGGGATCATGCGGAAATGCACGTATTGTAATTAAAAAAAACGCCCTTTCCCTCGGGTTTGGGAAAGAGCGTGAGAATCTGGTAAGCCTTCTCGGCAAGATAGCCGGCACTTGGGACGCTACAACAAAGGCCTAACCCAACATTCCAGCGGCTCACGGCTCGCATATGGGAGATGCTGCTAACCACAGAAACGCTTTGCAGCCTGGTTATAACTGGCAGCTAACTCAGGGTGAAATACCCCCGGACCCAAGAACAGATCCGAGGGAAATAACTAAAGCCAGCTCTACCTGCTTACGTAGGGGGGGACCGAACTGACACGGCCAAAAAAATCTGCCGCAAGAAAACTTTATCAGGCCACGATATGTTGCGCTGTTACCTCGGTGACAACCGGGTTGAATTTAGCGGCATTACTTCGCCGATTTTGTCAAATCACGCGCGAACGGATCATCCCTACGATATCATAAACCTCGTCGACAATCGGGCGGGCAATTGCATCGGCGCGCGCGGCCCCTTCGCCCAAAATCCGGTCTATTTCGGCCACATCCTGCATCAGCCGGTTCATCTCTGTCGTGATCGGACTCATTACCGACACGGCCAGATCGGCCAGCGCGGGTTTGAAGCTGCCAAACGGCGCTCCGCCATGATCGCGGATCACCTCTTCTGCCGTCATGCCCGCCAAAGCGGCATAGATATTCACCAGATTGCGCGCCTCGGGCCGGTCCTTAAGCCCTTCCAGATCGCTGGGCAAAGGCTCCGGGTCGGTCTTGGCTTTGCGAATCTTCTTGGCAATCGTGTCGGCGTCATCGGTCAGGTTGATGCGGCTTTGGTCCGACGGATCAGATTTTGACATCTTTTTCGTCCCATCCCGCAAGCTCATCACCCGCGTCGCGGCACCCTCAATCAGCGGCTCGGTCATCGGGAAAAACGCCACCCCGAAATCATTGTTGAACTTGGCGGCGATGTCACGGCACAGCTCCAGATGCTGCTTCTGGTCTTCCCCCACCGGTACATGCGTCGCCTTATAAGCCAGAATATCGGCGGCCATAAGTGCTGGGTAAGCAAACAAGCCAAGGCTCACATTCTCAGAGTTTTTGCCCGCTTTATCCTTGAACTGCGTCATCCTGCTCATCCAACCCATGCGCGCCACACAGTTGAAAATCCAAGCCAATTCAGCATGCGCCGTCACCTGAGACTGGTTGAACAGAATGGAGCGCACAGGGTCGATCCCCGCAGCAATAAACCCCGCCGCCGCTTCGCGCGTTTGCTGGCGCAGCTTGGCCGGGTCTTGCCAGACGGTAATCGCATGCATGTCTACGAGGCAGTAAACCGTCTCAATCCCTTCATTCTGCTTTTCCACGAAACGCTTCAGCGCCCCGAGGTAATTGCCAAGGGTCAACCCGCCCGAAGGCTGAATGCCCGAAAAGATGCGTGGCTTAAAAGCTGTCTGGCTGGACTGAGGCGTTTGGACCGGCTCGGCCATGGGAATACTCCATCTGGAAACTGCGCTGCATTCCGCTTACCCTTGCCGCAAAGGGGCGTCAATCAACTGCCCCAAAGCCAGAGGCCTCATGCAGACAGACCCAAACGCCGCCCCGCTCAACCCATTGCCCCCCGTCGTGTGGCTTTTAGCCCTGCCGATCATCGCGATGGAGGTGGTCCTCAACCTCGCGGCCAGCGGGCTGGTGGGCGGTGCTTCCGGTGTGGGCTGGCGGCTTGATGCGGTGCAGCGCTTTGCCTTCTCGCCCGATTTCATGCGCGAAATGATCGCCAACAGTTACTACCCGTCTGAGCATCTGATGCGGTTGGTCAGCTACCCGCTGGTGCACATAAACTTCACCCATGCGCTGTTTGTCATCGTCTTCTTGCTAGCGCTTGGCAAAATGGTGGGCGAGGTGTTTCGCGCCTGGGCCGTGCTGGTGGTGTTCTTTGGGGCAGCGGTGGCCGGGGCGGCAGCCTATACGACCTTGCCGATGATCCACACCCCTCTGATCGGTGGCTATCCGGCGGTTTACGGGCTGATCGGGGCCTTCACATTCCTGCTTTGGACCAACCTTGCCGGCACCGGAAACACCCAATACCGCGCCTTTTCCCTGATCGGCTTTTTGATGGGAATCCAGCTGCTCTTTGGTCTGCTCTTCGGCGGCGGCTGGGATTGGGTTGCAGAGCTTGCGGGCTTTTTCACCGGGTTCTTTCTGTCCTTCGTTGTCAGCCCTGGTGGCTGGGCAGGCGTGCGACAAAAGATACGCGCGCGGCGCTGATACGCCTGAGCGGCAGAGGTTCCACATCCTTTGCACACGCCACAATCAGCAACCCGCAAGCCGCGTTTTGCCAAAACGACAATACCCGTGCGCAGACACCCTGCCCGAAAGTGCGTTTTAGAACGGACAGGGTGCAGAAAAGGTCATCATTACCCCCGTCTCGGCATGCCGAATTTTCAAACTATCCGCATGCAGCATCAAGCGCGGAAAATCCGCCGCTGCCCCGCTAGCGTAAAGTGGGTCACCCAAGATCGGATGCCCGATCTCGGCCATATGAATCCGCAACTGATGGCTCCGCCCTGTCAGCGGCATAAGCCGTATCCGCGTTTCACCCCCGCCCCGCTTCAACACCCGCCAATCAGTAACCGATGGCTTGCCCGTCTCGTAATTCACATGTTGGCGCGGCCTGTTGGGCCAATCCACGATCAAAGGCAGATCCACCTGCCCCGCATCTTCCGCGACCTCTCCCCATAGCCGGGCGAGGTAGATTTTCTTGGTCAACCGCTTCTCGAACTGCTGCCCCAAAAACCCCTGTGCCGCTTTGGTGCGGCCAAAGATCATCACCCCCGAGGTGTCCAGATCCAGCCGATGCACCAGCAAGATATCGGGAAAACCCTCACGCAGCCGATTGATAAAACAATCCGCCCGATCCTCCCCCCGCCCCGGAACTGAGAGCAGGCCCGAGGGCTTGTCCGCGACCACGATATGATCGTCGGAATACAGCACATCCAGCGGGGCGTTGGGAGGAGTGTAAATGAATTCGCTCATCCCTCGCTCCTACCCCAGTCGCCGCCTTCAGACAATCCGGTGCGCAGCTGTCCACAATCGTCGCTCCATACGGTGCGCCCACCACCGCTTTTGGGCATTCCCTCACGGGCCGGCTCCGGCGCACAAATCGCAATAGGTGGCCTTAGCGACTTCAAGGCATCAGGGCGTTGAGAAGGGGAACGCGCGTGATTGCAGGGTAATTTTGCGTGGCAAAAGTGCCTTTGGCATTCGAAAGAAAGGCCGTCTGAATAAGTTGAGAGGCCGGAACGTAATTGTCACGGACCCTTCCTGCGGTGGCGTCACCGGATCCCACATCAAGCCCGATGAATGCTTGTTTTAGGACAGGCTCACCGTCCTTCATTTTGAGCAGTTTAATGTGTGGATTTAGTAACATGTTACAAGTAAGTTTACTAAATAAATGATTCGAGCGAGAGACACATATGCGGGTTAAGTTCGGGATTTCTGCGGCCTTGGTCACCCCTTTTGATACTGACGGTTCCGTGAATCATGTCAAAATGCTGGATCATGCGAACCGCACCTTGGGCCGAGGAGCCGATGGGATCATGCTCTTTGGAACCACAGGCGAAGGTGCCTCGATCAGCCCGTTGGAGCGTCT
>ERZ889078.1605-NODE-1605-length-17599-cov-13.237859_pt1 | contig 17599 bp, 15 predicted proteins | sample MGYA00521266_ERZ889078 | MGnify/ENA primary metagenome ERZ889078 (study PRJEB32303, sample SAMEA104408618) | aquatic metagenome | biome: Brackish water; feature: Pelagic; material: water | place: Baltic Sea | collected 2014-06-16T06:34:00 | depth 76,534 m ...
CAGTAATGTGGTATTGTTGGTTAGAATTCTCATTCTATTCTTTTCTTTGATTTTTTAATAGGCGGCAAAAATAGCGTATGCCCTCAGATACGAACGGTAATTAGCGACATTTAAGAGATGAGCAAACGAATTAGGATTGAAGAGTTGGAGTTTCTGGTTGAGTTTACCAATGACAAACAAGATTCCGGTAATTTGAACGGTGCAGATTTTAAGTGGGATGTAGCCGAATTGGGAAACGGTGTTTATCACGTATTAAAGGATTCGAAATCTTACAACGTTGAGGTTTTGCCTGAAACGGACGGCAAAAGAGGAATCAAGGTAAATGGCATCATGTATCAGTCCGAAACGATTGGCCAATTTGACGAGCTACTCAAGAAGCTCGGTATGGAAAAAGGAGCGGGTAGCAAGGTAAATGAGCTCAAAGCTCCTATGCCCGGACTGGTGCTTAGCATAGATATTGTTGCAGGGGACGAACTGAAAAAAGGTGATCGCATACTTGTACTGGAGGCAATGAAAATGGAAAACGTAATCAAGGCACCAGCAGATGCCATCGTGGCATCTGTTGAGGTTGAAAAAGGGAAAACCGTAGAGAAGAACCAGGTTATGGTTCGGTTCGCTTAGTCGTTAACTAACGAAATATCAAACTGAACAAGATCAATGAAATCTTGAACTCTGTCATCGATTTCATCTTGGGTAAGATTAATCAACCTTTCAGTTCCAAATTTCTCTACACAGAAAGAGGCCATTGCTGAGCCAAATATGATTGCTCGTTTCATATTGTCGAACGAAATGTCTCGTGTACTAGCCAGGTAACCGATGAATCCGCCTGCGAAGCTATCCCCGGCACCAGTTGGGTCAAAAACCTCTTCTAACGGAAGAGCAGGAGCAAAGAAAACGGACTCTTTATTAAACAACAAAGCTCCGTGCTCACCCTTCTTAATTACAAGGTAAGATGGCCCCATTTCAAGTATAACCTGAGCGGCTTTTACCAAAGAATATTCGCCTGATAATTGACGTGCTTCTTCGTCATTAATAGTAAGTACATCCACTCTCTTCAGAACGGTTTTTAGCTCCTCTAAAGCGATGTCCATCCAAAAGTTCATGGTATCAAGCACAACTAATTTTGGACGATTTTTGAGTTGATTGATAACCGAAATCTGCACAGCAGGAGTAAGGTTTCCCAACATCAAAAACTCACAGTCCTGATAAGAATCCAAAACATTAGGCTCAAAATCAGCAAGAACGTTTAATTCTGTTGCCAACGTATCGCGACTATTCATATCGTTATGGTACTTACCGCTCCAGAAAAAGGTCTTCTCACCTTGTTTTACCTGAATTCCATCAGTGTTTGCTCCGTGGGCTCTGAGGTTTTCCAACGCATCCGCTGGGAAATCATCTCCAACCACAGAAACCATGTTAATTGGTTTAGTGAAGTAAGAAGCAGCTAAAGCAATATAAGTAGCTGCTCCTCCTACGATTTTGTCCGTTTTTCCGAAAGGAGTTTCAATAGCATCAAAGGCAACAGTTCCAACAGTAAGTAAGCTCATTTTTATAGGTCTGAAAATTTTTGACAAAGGTATTGGATTATATGACCGAGCAAACTACATTTGCAGCCCTTAAATTCCTCCTTAGCTCAGCTGGTTAGAGCATCTGACTGTTAATCAGAGGGTCCTTGGTTCGAGTCCAAGAGGAGGAGCAAAAGCCCAACCAATCGGTTGGGCTTTTTGTTTTTTTATATTCGATCTCATGCAAAGCATTACTATAGAAAGTGAACAACTAAAGGTTGGATTCAACACGAAAGGGGCTGAGTTATGCAGCTTAGTCGATAAACGCGATGGTGTAGAACACATGTGGAAAGCCGATCCAAATTTTTGGCCACGACATGCTCCAATTTTGTTTCCGTGTGTTGGAGAGTCCAAAAACGGAAAGATTAAGGTGGACGGAGAGTCGTATTCAATCGGTCGTCATGGTTTTGCACGGCATGAACTTTTTTCGGTAGTAGGACAAGGAGAGTCTCACGTAACGTTCGAATTACGCAGTGACCCAAATTCACTGCGTCAATATCCGTTCGATTTTGTGCTTAGAATCCGATATAATCTGGATGGTCCTAAACTGACGCAAAGCTTTGAGGTAGTCAATTCTGGCATTACTAAAATGGCATTTCAGCTTGGCGGACATCCTGCTTTTGCTGTACCCTTTGATAGGAATGAATCTTACAGCGATTATCAAATTACATTCGATCAACCCCAAATGTTAGACCGACACTTACTAACAAAAGAGGGTCTGTACAGTGGGGAAACCCGATTGTTTTTAGAAAATGATTCGTCTTTTGGCTTAATCTATGAGTTGTTTTCAGAAGATGCTTTGGTATTCAAAAACATAGAATCTCGGAAAGTTTGGATTGAGAAAAAAGTAGGTGGCAAAAGGCTCGAAATGGAATACAAAGACTTCCACCATTTTGGAATTTGGTCCGTGCCTGGTGCAGATTACGTTTGTCTTGAACCATGGATCGGCTGTGCCGACATGGCGGATGCTGAAGCTGATTTTTTTGGTAAAGACTCCGTCATTTCACTAAAGCCAGCAGAAGTGTTTTCAGCCGAATTTAGTATAGCCCTACATCAATAACGCAAGCCAACAAGCAACACGTCATCAACTTGATTTAAAGGGCCCTTCCAGTCTTCAAATTTTTGAAGAAGCTTGGTTTTCTGTTCGTCCATTGGAAGGTCTTGAACTGATTTTAGAAGGGTGGCAAACCTTTTTTTCATTAATTTTTTACCCTCAGGACCACCAAATTGATCTATATAACCATCCGTAGATAAATAGACGGTATCTCCTTTAGAAATGCTTACCATGGTGGTAGTAAACTCCTTTTGCACGTCTTCTAAGTGTCCCCCAACGGAGTGCCGATTTCCAGGATAGAATTCGAGCTCATTGTTTCGGCAGAGGTACATAGAGGAGAGGGCACCGCAAAAGGAAAGTTCGTTTTTTGAGTGGTCAACTACAATTAGGCTAAGGTCCATCCCGTCTCGCATATTTGTTTCATCCCTCTGTCGCAATGTTCTTATCATCAACTTATTCAATGCGGTTACAATTTCCGCTGGGTCTGATTGATTCATTAGTTCATTTGCAATCATAGACATAAGAGCACCTGGCACCCCATGTCCCGTACAGTCAATTGCAGCAAAGTAGCTAAGGTTGCTTCGTTTGAAATACCAATAGAAATCCCCACTTACTACATCTCTCGGCAGGAACACAATAAATCCGTGACTAAAGCTCTTCTTCAATAAACTTACATCAGGAAGAATGCTTTCCTGAATACGTTTGGCGTATTCAATACTGTCTTTTAAATCGAGATTGTTGTGGTACAATTCATCACTGATGCGCTGATTTTCCCAAATCTCCTTTCGTAATTCCAGGTTCTTTTCTTCTAGCTCTGCAGTTCGCTCTTTAACCCTGTGCTCCATTCTAACAAGCATGGTTCGTTGCAACTCTTCAAGTTCTTTTTGCTTGCTTATATCCGTTCCAATAGAGACGATTTGTGTGATGTCTCCTTTAGAATCAAGAATGGGAGTGAAGGTTGTATGCACCCAGCGAGAACTACCATCCTTATGAAGTAGCTGATTGTCGGAACTAAACGGTTTTCCCTCTCTTATTTTTTGGTACGTGAACTCAACAAGCTTTTGGTTTGTGTTAGAACCCTCTAAAACTGACCAAGGCTCCTTCCCAATCAATTCTTCAAGCTCATACCCTGTAATCGTTGTAAATCCTTTATTAGTCCATAATGTTTTTCCTTCGGCATCATGGATAAGTACCCCGTTAACCGTTTCTGAAGCCACCAGAGAGAGGGATTTAATTTTTTCTAAAATCTTTTTCTGCTCCGTAATATCTTCTGTGATTCCAGCCATTCTCACGACCAACCCGTTACTGTCCTTGATAGGAAATGACCTGTCTCGGAGCCATTTTATTCTGCCGTCTTTCATCAAGAGCCGGAATTCATGGTCAAAAGTACCCTTGGGAGCGTTTTCCTTAAAGGTCTTTAATAGAAGTCCTAAGTCATCTGGGTAAACAACTTTTCGCCAAGAGCGCGCATCATTGTGCAATTCTGCTAGCGAAAGTTCGTAAACCGATTCGTAAAGAGGACTGGTGTACAACACTTCACCATTAACCCAATCTGTTAGATAAAAAACACCATCAATGTTCTCTGCCATTTGCCGAAACAGTAGCTCACTTTCTCTTAGTGAGGTTTCTATTTTTCGTTTTTCGGTAATGTCACGAGTAATTCCAGCCAATCTAACAACTTCACCTTGCCTGTTTTTTACCGGGAATGCTTTGGCGTGAAGCCATTTTGTATGTCCGTCAGGATGATTAATACGGTATTCAACTTCGAATTTTCCGTTTAACCGATTTTCAGCCCATTCTTGAAATACCGTAGGCTTATCATCAGGGTGAATATTATCAGCCCAAGAATTTCCGTCCGCATAAATGCTTTCCATAGACTTACCATAGATTTCGGAATACTTTGGACTCATATACAGCACTTGGTCTCCTTCTGAATTGGTTATCCAAAAGACATCATTAATCGACTCCGCCATTTCGGTCAATAAACGCTCCTTTTCCTGAAGTAGAATTTGTAAAGAAACGCTCTCAGTTGCGTCTTGTAGTGTGCCCGCTAATCCAACAACTCGACCATCGTTATCTGTAACTTGTTTGGCACTTGAGACCACAAACTTCTCATTGCCCTTAGCCGTATTTATTCTGTAGTTGATAACTGGTGTGATGGAACCAGACAGGTCGTTTGTGGCAAGACCAACAACTCGTTTTTGGTCATCTGGATGTATAAATGACCGAATATCATTTATGGTAAGCGGCTTTTTATTGATTTCGTAAATGGCATAAATTTCATCTGAAACCGAAACGTGTTTATCATTTTTATTCCACTCCCAACTCCCAATTTTTGCAATCTGCTGAGCCATTTTTAAAGAGGCCTCGCTTTTTCTTAAATCTAGGCTAGTTAGGTACGGTTCGGTAATATCTTGTACCGTTCCCGAAAGGTCAATTATACTTCCATCCGGATTTTGAAGAACCCTTCCCTTGCCACGTAAATAGCGAATGTCTTTGCTCTTTGGGTTTATAACCCGATAAACGATGTTCGTGTTGGTGCCTCCAACTAAGGTTTTTAAGGCTTCATCAAACAGGTTAAGATCCTCTGGATGTGTTAAATTTCTTATCAGTTCTAGGCTTAGAGGCTGTTTTTCTATGCCGTGAATTGTGAACATCTCACTAGACCATTGAACTCCATTTGTAACTAGGTCAAGTGACCAACTCCCAATTTTTGCGATTTGTTGGGCTTCGGATAAGGATTGGGCAGTCTTCTCTAATTTGGAATGCGTGATTTCCTTTTCAGAAAGATCTTCAATAAACAGCACTGCACCTCCAATTTCACCATCAGGATTGTACCATGGGTTCATTTTCCAGCGAAAAACCTCAATGCTTCCGTCTACCCGGGTCATCTTTTCTCTTTCAGAGCCATGCGTTTCACCAGACAACACTTTTTGGTGTATAGTTTTCCAAGAATCGGGTATTTCCGGAACTACGTCATAGTGGTTTTTTCCAATAATTTCCTCCGTTTTTCTTTCATGACTAAGCCAAAATGAGCTTATCTCGAGGTAATTCATGTTGCGATCAAACATAGCTACTGCTATAGGGGCATTTCTGACCATGTTTCTAAGCGCAGCTTCACTGGTTTTAAGCCGCTGCTCACTAAGCATTAGTTCGATTTGAATTTTATGTCGCTGTAGCGCTTTTCTTATGGTGATTGGCAGTCGTTTTAGTGTGCTGGGCTGAACATAATCTTCAATTCCCTCAGCTAATAGGTCGATGGCAATGTCTTCCGATAAATCGAAGGCAAGGAGAATAAATGGCACATCAATTTTTAGTTTTCTAGCAATACCCAGAAGTTTAATGGCATTTGTGCCACGCAGACTGTACGGGCTTAAGATGACATCTGGACGAAATGAAATGAGCTGAGACCGATAGGCTTTTTCATTCTTGACAACGGTTATTTCGTGCGGTAATTCTGCATCGCGCAATTCCAATTCAATAACCTCGGTTTCCACATGGAAATCTTCAACTAATAAGATACGAATTGGGTTAAGTTTAGTCACTGTGATTCCGTTGTTATATCAAGTGTACAAATGATTAGGCAAATTGGTTTCAAGACTTGGGGTCAGATGTGGTATTTTTGACAAGAGCAATACAAACCATTTAATAAATGAAAACAATACTTATAACGATATTGATGCTGGCGAGTTCGGCATTTCTAACAGGAGAACAATTAAATATTGGCGATAAAGCTCCGAAATCAGACCTTAAAATGACAGGAACTGATGGCACTGAAACAACCCTTTCAGAATTGGCTAAATCAGGTGGAATTTGCGTTATTTTTTCGTGCAATACATGTCCGTATGTTGTTGCATGGGAAGACAGATATAATGAGTTAGAGGAACTTTGCAACCAATATCAAGTTGGGTTTGTGCTTGTAAACTCGAATGAGGCTAAACGTGATGGAGCGGATAGCATGGCAGAAATGATCGAACACGCTAAGGAGAAAACCTACAACAATTTCGCTTACGTGGAGGACACCAATCATGTATTGGCGGATGCCTTTGGAGCAACTAAAACTCCCGATGTTTTCTTGTTCGACTCAAACATGACTTTGGTGTACAAAGGAGCCATTGATGACGATATGAAGGATAAAAGCAATGTAAAAGAAGCTTATCTTAAAAACGCACTTACTTCAATGGTATCTGGAGAAAAGATTGACCCTGCTACCACTAAGGCAATTGGTTGCAGCATTAAGCGCAAAAGTTAAAGAAGACCAAGTTCTTGGAGCTTTAGTTCCAAATCACCCTCTTTAAAAGACCCTTCATGAAAATGGCGGGTCTTTTTTTGTGTGTTAACGAAAAGGGTGGCGGGTATGGCTCCACTCCATTCTTGGCTTACCTGCGGAATCCACTTGTTAGGGTTGCTCTCATCAAGCAACATCACGTCACTTTTAAGCTCTTTATTAGCAACAAATGGCACAACTTTCGAGTCGATATTCTCGGAAAAATCTAGCGTAATAAGTAATACCCTAATCTTTTGTTTTGAGTAGGCCTCTTCCACTGCTTCAAAATACGGGAGCTCCTTTACGCAAGGACCGCACCATGTTGCCCAAAAATTTACAACGTAGGTTGTATCGGCTCCATTTGACAGGCGCGTTTCCAGCTGTTTTAGATTAATAATTGGAATGTTTTGTGCTGAAGATTTGGCAGTAACACCAATAATTGATGCAATTAAAAACAATGCAATACTAAGATTACGCATTCGATCGGTATTCTTCATAAAGCAATCGGGTAATGCCGTCTGAAAGGCCAAACTGTGGCACAATCATGTCTTTAATATTCGCCCTTTTCATGATTGCGATAAAAATTTCGCAAGCTGGTACAATTACGTCAGCTCGGTCGGCATTAAGCCCTAGGTCCTCAATCCGTTGCTCATAGCTCATTGCCGCCAACATGTCGTGCATTTCGGTAAGCTGATTAAAACGCATTGGTAAACTTCCACTTATCTCGGCCATCTTGTACAGCTTATTGATGTTTCCGCCAGACCCAATGCCATCTAATTTATCTAGACCGGTCGTGTTGGTTTCTACCCACCTAAGTAACTTTTCCCAATACTCTGGCTCAACTTTGTTTCTAAGAATCCGAATTGTGCCAATTCTGAAAGAACGGCTCGCAACTGGTTTGTTGTTGCTGAAAACGGTTAGTTCAGTGCTTCCGCCACCGACATCTATATACAAATAGCTACGATCTTTAAACAGGCGCTCTTCAAAGTGATTTGAGAAAATAATATCAGCCTCTTTTTTCCCTTGAATAATCTCGATATCCAGATCGGCTTCTTCGGAAATAGCCTCAACCAAGGCCTCACCGTTGGTGGCATTTCGCATGGCGGAAGTGGCGCACGCACGGTAAGAAACCACATCGTGTACCCCAAGCAATAGCTTGAAAGCCCTCATGGTTTCTATCATTTTTTGAAACCGAACCTCGCTTATGCTTCCAGTTGTAAAAACGTCATCTCCTAAACGAATTGGAACACGAATAAGGGATGATTTCTTGAACAACGGACCTTTTTTGGTTTCATAAACATTGGTGATAAGCAACCTCACCGCATTGGATCCAATATCAATTGCGCCAAACTTCATCCGAGTTCTTTGGGTATCATCTTAAATAGCTGCTTACCACTTGAGTTTTTCAGCTCTTTCCAAGAAGAAACCGGTAGTTCAATTCCAATACACCCACAAGTTGGTAGGTTAAAAATGGGCTCTTGTTGCAGCAGATTTACTAATCCAGTAAAGCCTGGGTTGTGCCCAAATAAAAACACCGTTTGATTTTCTTCTGGAATGGCAACAAGCACCTCTAATAATTCTTGAACGGAGGCTTCATAAATGGAATTTTCCGTCACAATATCGTTCAGTGGATACGCCATATTAGTGGCTACAATTATTGCGGTGTCTAAGGCTCTTACTGCAGGACTTGAAATAAATAAATCTGGTTGTAAATTGAGCTTAATTAGCTCTTCTGCAATGGTGAAGGCGTTGTTTACTCCGCGCTGCAAAAGTGGCCGGTGGTAATCTTTAAGTTCTGGGTGATCCCAACTCGATTTCCCGTGTCTGATTACAACTAATTTCTTCATTTTAGTTTGTGAAACTTAGCACATCTTCGCTTTCTGCTAAGTAAGTCTGTAGAGACTTATTTGCGTTCTCTATCGAGAGGTTTAACAGAACAGCAAGTTGTTCATTTAATTCAACCGCATACTTATCAGCCAGCGCTTTTTCAAAATATAGCCTTCCCGTTCTTCTAATTAGAAAGTCAGACAAATCTGTAATCATTTCATGTTCTGAACAATAAGCAAGCTCGGCTAACAATAAAGCTTTGGTGGTATCTCTTTCGGAGGCATCAACTAGTGTCAATATTTCGAAAGCGTTACTTCCAAAACGATGATAGAGATCGTAAATCTCTTTATCTGAATAAATAGTTTCACCGAGCTCGACTAAAAATGCTCGGTAACTATGAAACCCGCCCCCGGTTAGTTTTCTGGCGTTAGAACGCGAAGCAGATCGAGGCACTTCAAACTCTTCGTGCAGTTGTTTCAATGCTAAATCAACAGTACGTTCGGCCATTTTTCTATAACCAGTAAGCTTTCCTCCCGCGATGCTAATCAACCCACGATCAGAAATGAAGATTTCATCTTTTCGAGATAGTTCTGATGGAGATTTACCATCCTCATGAATAAGCGGTCTAAGGCCTGCCCAAGAAGACCGAATATCCTCTTTCGTTAAAAGCTTTGTTTCAAAGGCTGCGTTTGCTGCTTTTAATATATAATCAACATCTTCTAGGCTAACGGAAGGCCGCTCCATTGGTCCAGAATAATTCGTGTCCGTTGTTCCAACATAAGTTGCGCCATTGCGAGGTATGGCAAAAATCATTCGGCCATCTTCCACATCGAAGTAAACAGACTGTTTAAGAGGAAGTCGGTCATGGTCAAAAACGAGATGCGCTCCTTTGGTAAGATGCAAGCGTTTCCCCGAAATTTTCTCATCATTTACCCTTACTTCATCCACCCAAGGACCAGCTGCATTAATGGTTTTTGTGGCCGAAATATTGAATACAATATTTGTTTTAATGCACCTTACTGCGGCACCAGAAATGTGGTTTTCAGCATAATTGAATGATTGAAACTGACAATAATTAAGCAGCAAAGCTCCATCTGATGCAGCGGTTTTTGCTACTTCTGCAACTAACCGAGCATCGTCTGTTCTGTACTCCCAGTACACCACGCCAGCCTCTAATCCGTCTTTTCTAAGAAGAGGTTCGTGTTTTATTGAACTCTCTCTATCGAGAACAACCCTGCGCTCATTGCTATTAACGCCAATCAACCAATCGTAGGTGTAAATACCCAATGAAGCTGATGCTTTGCCAAACGAACCGCCTTTAACTATGGGTAGCAGCATTCGTTCTGGCTCAACTAGATGTGGCGCGTTATGATATACGGTTTTACGTTCATGACCAACCTCTCGAACCAAGCCAAACTCGAGCTGTTTCAAATACCGCAGCCCACCGTGGATTAGTTTGGTGCTTCGACTACTCGTTCCAGCTGCAAAATCTTGTTTTTCTACTAACGCTACTTTGAGGCCTCGGCCTGCAGCATCTAACGCTATTCCAACACCAGTAATTCCACCTCCAATCACAAGAATATCGAAGGTCTCGGATTGGAGCTTCTCTATTATTTCTGGTCGGTTATTAGCTGAAAACATGCAATTGGTTAAGGTTGCGAAGTTAGCTGTTCGTTTGCTTCAATTTGAAGCTAAACAGCTATTACAAGATTAATATTTGAATAAACTTGAATCAGGCTCTAAACTGATGTTTTCATCACCAGTTTGATAAGGTAAATACGTGATAATGAATTGGAACATTTCATCCGTTGTTTTCATGTCACGGTTTACTGGCTCTATCACCATTTTAGGTGGATCATATGGGTTGTTTGGATTCTCAAGGGTATTGTCATAAATCCCTTCTGCATGAATGACAGACCCTTTCGGGATTTTTAACATCTGATGAAATGTGTAGAAATACTGCCAACGAAAATCCCATTTAGGGATTGAAATAAGTGCTATTTCTTCTCCATCGGGGGTTGTTGCCCAAGCCTTAAAACTGCGTCCAATCAAATGCATGTGTGGGTTAATCGTTAGTAGCGAAACATCTTGAGGCACCTTGAAATTCGTTTCTACGGTCATTATCGTGTCTGGCGGAACAACGAGAGCAGGTTGTACCTCGGAAATTCCAAGTGTACCTAACATCCATTCTTTAAGGGGGCGTTGTGGCGGAGCATCAGCATAAAAAACATTGAAGTAAGATTGATCATACGCTTCTTTTGGTGCAGGGCCATAATGCATGTTCTTAATCAGGAATGCGGCTTTTTGAGAAACGCTATAAGCACCTATTCCTTTGGGATATATAGCGGGAAGAACACCTGGCAAGTAGTTACTTACCGATGGGGTAAGCGTAGGGAAACTACCATCATCGTTAGCAACCGATAAAGCATAATATGTTTCCAAGGTACTCCCGTCTACATCTCTTACAACATGGCTTCCCTCAAAAACGTCTGCTTTTTTATCAAAATCATAGTTCAACAAATGGCCGTTCATATGATGAACTAGTTCTCGGTTTCCCGGTACAAATTCAATCAACCGAATAAACGTGTCTTGAGGGATTTCAAATGGAACTTTCATTACCATAAAATGGTCTAAGTTGTTTCCATCAATCCTAACAGAATCGCGAAATGAAACGACCAGGTCTGGTTTGCCAAACATTGAACCGGTTGGGAATACCGGTGGTGTTGGCGGCTCATCATCACCCTCTTCACTACCATCTTCGATCCACTTGTCTAAAATCGCTATTTCACGTTCGGTGAGGTAGCGCTCACCGACAAACGACCTGTAGTCTGGGTCGGCTGGCCATGGCGGCATGTATCTGTCTGCCGTCACTGCCTTAATCATTTTTGCCCTTTTAACCACATCGTGATAGCTGAGCATTTGAAACGGGGCACCGCCATCTTTGCGGTGACAAGGCGTGCAGTTATGATGAATTATGGAAGCAACATGCTGGTTGAAAGTTACTTTTTGGGGCAAGGCAAAATCTTTATTGCCGAGCTGAGCGCAAGACGTCAACAGCGCAAGAAAAAAGACCCAAATAGCATGCTTCATTCGATTAAACATCCAATTGGTTCGGTGTAGGCTGGGGTAATTTCCTTACCATCTAAAGCTAATTGAATAGCGTTTTCGAGGTAATGGTTTGAAACGGCTAACTTTTTCTTTCCCAAGTCATTTACCCAATCGTCAATCTTGCCACTATATACCACATTACCATCTGAATTAAGAACAAAAACTTCGGGAGTAACACTTGCCTTCAGAGCGTAGGCAAGCGTATTTTGTATGTCGAATAACATGTCAAAGCCAAGACCGTACTTCGATTGAAAATCGGCCACGTCCCTAGAAGAGTACCATTCTTTAGAGAAGACACCGTAAAATTCCAAACTGTCAGAAGCGAATTCAGTTTCTAATTCACGCATTACTAGCGTGTAATTAATACACAGCGGACATTCTGGCGAAAGGAAGTAAACTACCGTGAGATTGTTCTTGGTCGGTTCAATCTTTGTTTCTGAATTATCAATTCTTAAAAGCACAATTTCATGAACCTTTGGAGCATTTGCGCAACCAGTAATGAAAACCGTAAGAAGGAAAAAGAAAGGCCTCACACGGTCAAAGGTATGAATGGATCTACTTTTGCACGTTCAAGCTCCAATCGTATTCATAGAACGAATACGTTGGACTGAGTTTCACTTTTTTGAGCAGGTATTTCTGAATAAACGGTATCACGTTTGTCTTACCATCAAAATCCGCAGCATACCATTCAAATATTTGCGAAACCGTAGCTGTTTGACCTTCCAATCGGATGAATGTTGGGTCGTTAATTACGAACCGAGTTTGATCTTCAAGTTGTGACTCTAACTTGTCTCCAACAAAGGCAAATGAAGCCAATTTGGGACAGCCAATGGCAGCGCAAACAAGTGCAAAATGCAGCCTTGGATCTGGAAACTGTATGTAAAGCGTTCCTTTTTCAAGTCCATTAAGAGTAATCTTCTTCCCACGAAATGTAAACGATTGTTTATCAAAGAAACCATCAATTTTTAGAGGACCATCAACGGGATAGTGGTCTACAATTCCCTTAATAACAAAAACATTATAAGCGTTAATAAGAAAGGCTTTTTCTTCATTGCCTTTATACATAGGAGCATTTGCAATTTGCTTAAGTAGGGAGTTCAACTCCGCAGGTTCACTTTTTATCTGTTCATAGTCAACCATTCCGTCAACCACATTGGATTTCAAAAATGAGTCTACTTCTTGTGTGAAATTTTGTGCGAATCCGCTAAACCCGATAACCAGCAATAAAAGGGAAGTAATTGTTTTCATGATGATGAAATTAGATTGGTGATATTGTAGGTAAGTCAAACATCAGACCAAAGCACCTTACCAAGGGTTTTTGAGGTCGCTGTCGCTGTATTTATGATGCTTAAAAATGAAATTGCTCTTACCTGGTGCGCGAAGTTGAAGCGGGTCTTTCTTTCCGATTCCGGACATGAAAGCAATTGGGGTAAGAATGAAATAATAAATGAAAAACAGCAAAATTGCAGAGTTAATATGCCCCAACTTTTCACCAATCACCAGCCAAGCCCGCTCTATCAATACGGCAAGTTTTTCGCTTGAGGCAGAAAAGAACAATATTGTAAGAGCAAATGCCAAATAGACAACTCCGCCAAATAGAAGATGCAAGACGCAAAAACCAGCTATTAGGACTAGGATATTTCTGTAGACTTTCGGCACTAAAAAACGGTGTAAATAAAAGGGGCAACCGCGGTACCCGCGCTTAATACAATTAATGCACCCAATAGTAGAAGGACTAGCACGATTGGCGCCAGCCACCACTTTTTTCGTTCCATTAAAAACTTGAAGAGGTCAGAAAATGCTTCCATGTGGAGTCTTGCTCGAGGCTTTTGTTCAGTTCTTGAGCGAAAATACGGTTTCCCTCTGCGTTCCAATGCCCGTCATACTGGTAGTATAAAGGTTCATCTGTCCCAAATAACGAAGGGCTAATTAATGGGTTATTGAGATCGCTGACGGCTAATTGTGTGGGAAGACTGGCGTTCAACGTATCGCAACCTTTCACGAAATACCCCAAGGCATCTAAAGCCTTTAAGGTGTTTGGAAAACCATAAGGTCTGTTTGGCAGGTCTAGAATGATAAGGTCGCTTCCTATTTGATTACACAATTCTTTAACCTCCTTTAGGTGGTCATGCATTCTGGTAATGCCATTTTTACACAACGCATTACTTGTGTCTACCGACTCTAAAAACATCTTCGGATGATTTAACGATTCGTGTATTAGGGATGGGTTCAATTGTCCGTTTTCAAACGCTGTTCGAATGTCTAATTCCAGACTTTCATATTTAGCATTCTGCTCTTTGCTGAGTTCAAATAGTAATTTTGTAGCGTCTGTTTTCCACCGCTGTTGGATGTTCGCAATGCGAAAGAATCGTTTGGTGAGATTTGGGAAGATAATGCGCAAGTAGCGCTGAAGTTTGGCATGTTTAGATTCCACTTGATTTGAATCTGTTTCGATGATTTTTCCAGACTTTTCAAACTCAATAACCCGCATTAGTTGATTGTTGTCATTACCCTGAAGTATGCTGATAAAAACCAAATCTGGGTTTAATAAAGGAATAGCACGTTTGGCTATTCGAACATAATCCCCAGGATGATTTCCTCCCTGACCAAGGTTTAGGAATTCGATGTCAGGGTATTTTTGAGAAAGGAGATGAATCCAAGTGTTTTCTAATTCTACTCCCCACCCAAATGAGAACGAATCACCGAGTAAGAGAACACGCTTTCGTTGTTTTTCGATTGAAGTATTGGGACCTCGAAACCCGAGATTGTTGATTCGTACTGTTAATTCAAACTCGCTTGTATTATGATTGGCAACACTGAACGCAGGAAACAGCAAATCTGCCGTTTCGGGCATTAAATAGCGTCCGTAGAGACGGTCAGCACCAATTGAGAATGCGATAGTTAGCCAGCCAGAAAACAGCAATAGACCTACGTTAACGATAGGCCTATTTCCGATTCGCCAAACAGAAACACCAATAAGTGCAATTGCTATTTCCACTAAAACTACACCAACAAAAACAGCTGTAGTAGTTATTTGCCCATCGTTTGAAAACAATTTAGCTAGGACCCAGGGATTGGAAACAGATCCCGCTACTATTAGCAGAAATCCCAACACTTTTTGCCCGCTACTCATTTGTTATTGCTCTTGCTTAAGCGCTATGAAAGAGCCAATAGCCAACACATCCATTTCAGTGTTTAGAAAGCCATTTATCGCATCTTCTGGAGAACAAACAATTGGCTCATTGTTTACATTGAAACTAGTATTGATGGCAAGTCCGTGACCAGTTTTCTCTTTCATTTTGGAAAGGAGTAAATGCATCTTCGGATTATTTTCCTTGCTTACAGTCTGAACCCGACCGGACATATCGACATGCGCCACAGAGGCAAACTCTGAACGGACCGTATCTAGCTTTTCTAGCCACGGCAAGGCGGTATAATTTTCAGGCAACAGGTTGTGCCATTCATCTTTCCACCTGTGTACTTGAAGCATGTAGGGTGATGGAAATTTCACATCGAAATAGCGTTCAAGGTCTTCTTCTAAAAGAATAGGTGCAAAGGGTCTAAAACTCTCTCGGAACTTGATTTTCAGGTTCACCTTTTTCTGCATTTCAGGATTGCGCGCATCTGCAATAATGCTACGGCAACCCAAAGCCCGTGGTCCGAATTCCATTCTTCCCTGAAACCAACCGATCACGTTTGCAGAAACAATCAAATCACTCACTTTATCCGTCAGGTCAATTTCGTTTTGAGCCTTAGAGAATTTAATTCCTTTTTCCTTCAGCGCAGCTTCAATTTGGTCATCTGAATATTCAGAACCTAGCAACGAACCAGACATTGCATCGGGACGAATAGCAGTTCGTTCCTTTCCTTCAAAAATGTGGTATGCGGCCAATGCTGCACCCACAGCCCCACCAGCGTCTCCAGCCGCAGGCTGAATATAAACCTGATCAAATAGGCCGCTATCTATCAGTTTTCCGTTGGCTACACTGTTTAAAGCCACACCGCCCGCCAAGCAAATATTCTTGCAGCCTGTTTTTTCCTTGGCAGTCTTCGCCATTTTAAGAAAAATGCCTTCGGTCACTTGCTGAATAGCCAATGCCATGTCGCAATGTGCGCTCAACATGTCATCTTTCGCGTCACGTTTTTTAATACCGAAAAGCCTGTGCCATTTATCGTCTTTCGCCATGCGTAGACCTGTAGCGTAGTTGAAATATTGCTGATCCAACCAAATTGAACCATCCTCATACACCGTCACTAGGTTTTCGGTAATAAGCGTTCTGTATTTGGCGGTTAGTTCACCATCTGGATTCCCGTAAGGAGCGAGCCCCATCATCTTGTACTCACCTTTATTCACCTCAAATCCCAAGTAATAAGTGAAGGCCGAGTAGAGGAGGCCAACCGAGTGCGGAAAATTCATGGTGGCAAACATCTCAATGTCTTTGCCCGAACCCTTGCCGATGCTTGCGGTGCTCCATTCACCTACACCATCAATTGTGAGGATGGCCGCATCCTCAAAAGGAGAAGGATAAAATGCCGAAGCTGCATGAGAAAGATGATGGTCTGGAAAACGGATTGGAATCTTCCTCACTTCCTTGGAATCGGAAATTTCTTTCAACCCAATTCTGATTTCACGCTTGTGAAACAACTTTTCGCGAAGCCAAACGGGAACAGCTTTATGAAACGAGACAAAGCCGATTGGTGCAAATGCATAATACGTTTCAAGCAGCCGTTCAAATTTGAGCAACGGTTTATCGTAGAACGCAATGGCATCCACATCTTCTAATTGTAAATTGGCAAATTCCAAGCAAAACCGAACGGCATTTACAGGAAACGAAGCATCCTGTTTTTTCCGTGTAAAACGCTCCTCCTGTGCGGCTGCAATTATTTTTCCATCAACGATAATTGCCGCAGCAGAATCGTGGTAAAAGGCCGAGATGCCAAGGATTGTCATTTATGCGTCTTCCCACTTCATGGTGCGCTCAACAGCTTTCTGCCAGCCTTTGTAGAGCCTTTTGCTGTCCGAAACGGCCATATTAGATTTGAAAGTTCTATCGATTGCCCAGTTTTTAGAAATCTGTTCTTTCTTGTAGAAGCCAACCGCAATTCCAGCTAAATATGCTGCACCCAAGGCGGTTGTTTCAATCACTTTAGGTCGTTGAACATCGGTCTGAAGGATGTCTGACTGAAACTGCATCAGCAAATCATTGGCACATGCTCCACCATCAACGCGAAGTGCATTCAACGTGATTTTCGAATCTTTTTGCATCGCATCTAGAACATCTTTCGTTTGATAAGCCAACGATTCTAGCGTAGCGCGGATTATGTGGTGTTTAGATGTTCCGCGAGTAAGGCCAAACATGGCGCCACGAGCATACATATCCCAATATGGTGCGCCCAAACCAGCGAAAGCTGGAACGACATACACGCCATCGGTATCTTCCACTTTCATGGCGTAATACTCCGAATCAGGCGACTCGTCTATCATTTTCAAACCATCGCGCAACCATTGAATTGCCGCGCCTGCAATAAAGACGCTTCCTTCTAATGCGTATTCCACTTTTCCGTCCAATCCCCAAGCAATTGTGGTAAGTAACCCTTGCTTTGATTTCACGGGAGTTTCGCCTGTGTTCATCAACATGAAACAGCCTGTTCCGTATGTGTTCTTTGCCATTCCAGGCTCAAAACATGCTTGGCCGAAAAGGGCGGCTTGCTGATCACCAGCAATTCCTGCAATGGCAATCTCGCCACCGAAAAGCGATTTCTCTGTCTTTCCGTAAA
>ERZ889078.1607-NODE-1607-length-17581-cov-14.624615_pt1 | contig 17581 bp, 15 predicted proteins | sample MGYA00521266_ERZ889078 | MGnify/ENA primary metagenome ERZ889078 (study PRJEB32303, sample SAMEA104408618) | aquatic metagenome | biome: Brackish water; feature: Pelagic; material: water | place: Baltic Sea | collected 2014-06-16T06:34:00 | depth 76,534 m ...
ATAACGTTCATGGGAATTATGAGGAGTTGCTATATAAACAATATCAACTAACCCATTTTGCAATAATTCTTCATAAGAACCATAAAAACTGCTTGAATTATATTGTTTAGAAAAAGCTTCTGCTTTTTCTAAATTTCTAGATGCAACAGCTTCCAAAGAACTGTTTTCAATTAATAATAAATCAGTTGCAAATTTATGTGCAATGCCCCCAAGTCCTATAATTCCCCATTTTGTTTTTGTGTTCAAAACATCAATTTTTTTAAAGTTTAAAACTAATAATATGTAAATATAATTTTTTTGGCACAGATTTTGAAATTCTTAAAGTGTAACCAATAAAATAAATGATTATGAGAACTTTAAAATTACTTTTTGCAACCATGCTTGTTGGAATATCATTTACGTCTTGTAATATTGTAGTTGATGAGATTAATGATCCTTATTATGTAAACCTAGAAGATGTGGTTACTGGTTATGATTTATGGTATGTAGATTATAATAGTACAACAGGAACTGGCGATGTACCTTTTTTATCTAGAGCCTTCACGGTTTCATTTATCAATGGAAAAATGTATGCAAATAATAATTTAGTGGGTATTGGGTCTTCTGGAAATGGATATGGGATTCAAATTGGGTATTACGATACGTATAATGGGATTCTTGAAATTGATCATAATTTAGATGGTTATTACGATTTTGATGTTGTTCATTTATCAAGTGATAGAATAAAATTAAAAGATAACTATAATAATGTAAGTTATTATTTAGAAGGATATCAAAAATACAATTTCAACTATGATCAAATATTTTACGATAACATTGAATATTTCTTGCAAGAATATAATGTTTGGGGAAAAACATATACGAGTTCGACAGGAGAATTAAATGAATTTGATAACGAGAATTTTTTAAGCTTTACCCCTGAAAATATTACAACTTTTTACTCGTCACAAGATGTAGTTGGCACAAATATTGCTAATGTATATTGGGATTATGTAGGAGATTATTCGGTAGCAAATGTGCAAGGATATGATAATCTAAAAATTTTAACATTAGATTATGATTCTTGGGGTACTGAAGAGTTTGAGTTAACCGTTATTAATGATAGTACAATTAGTTTGTATCATAATAACTCAGGAACAACGTATGAATTTAAAGGAAGAGGATACATTCAATATTTAAAATCAAGTTCAGCGAAAGAAACTGTAAGAAATGAAGATAGAAAGCGAACTAAAGTAATAAGAGAAACAAAAATTAGAAGAAATTTAAAATAAAGTTTGGTTAGTTGATTTTTAATTGGTTATTTTAATAACCAATTAAACCGAACCGCTCCTTGGTAGGAGCGGTTTTTTTGTACCTTTATCTCAATAAAAAATTTAAGTAGTATGAATCAAAAAACAGCTTTCATAACAGGAGCAACTTCAGGAATAGGAAAAGCAACAGCACAACTTTTTGCGAAAAACAACATCAGGTTAATTCTTTGTGGTAGACGCAGTGAACGGTTAATTCAATTAAAAGAAGCGTTAAGTGTATTTACAGATATTATAACACTACAATTTGATGTTCGTAAAAAAGAGGAGGTTTTTAAAGCAGTTGAATCGCTTCCGAAGGAATTTCAAAAAATAGATATTTTAATAAATAATGCAGGGAATGCTCACGGTTTAAGCACTATTCAAGACGGGAATATGGATGATTGGGATGCTATGATAGATATTAATGTAAAAGGATTATTGTACGTTTCAAAAGCAATTCTTCCAAAAATGGTGGAAAGAAATGATGGTTTTGTGGTAAATATAGGCTCTGTTGCAGGAAAAGAAGTATATCTAAACGGAAATGTATATTGCGCATCTAAGTATGCGGTAAACGCTTTAAATAAAGCAATGCGTATAGATTTAAACAAACATAATATCAGGGTTTCGGCAATTCATCCGGGGGCAGTCGAGACAGAATTCTCTGAAGTTCGTTTTAAGGGTGATATTACAAAAGTTAAAAATGTGTACAAAGGATTTAAAGCCTTACAAGCCGATGATATTGCAGATATTATATATTTTGTAGTTACACGTCCTTATCACGTTAATATTGAAGATTTAGTTGTGTATCCAACCGCACAGGCAAATACTACAATTTTGAATAAAGTATAAGAGTTTAAAATGATTAACAAGCGTTTATTAATAAAGAATTTACTTGCTCATAATGATGAAAATAGCTTTTATGATAAGAAGCAAAAAATCTCATTGGATTCTAGTGAAGGGAAGGCAAAATTTTTAAAGCATGTTTGCGCATTATCAAATTCAAACCCTAAAAACAATTCATATATAGTAATAGGAGTAGAAGATCAATTTAATAAAATAGAAGGAGTAGACTTTTTTGATGACAGTAAAATTCAAAATATTATAAACTCTTATCTTGAGAACCCACCACAAATTCAATATGAAAATATTCCATTTCCAAGCTTGCCAAGACACAAAGTGGTTGGTTTAGTAACTATTCACCCCAATAATAAAGTTACTTTTTTAAACAAACCTATTTGGAAATATGTAAGAGGTCGAATTTTCTTTAGAAGAGGCAGTAATTCCATGTCCACTTTAGGGAATTTTGAATTAAAAAACACCAATCAAGCTATTGTAGAATCTATTGAAATAAATGCCAATAATAGTATTGAATTAACGTTAAATGGCGTTTTTGACTTTATGAATAGACATAAGAAAGAATACCATCCAACTTATAAAGTTTTTAATGAACAATTTGTGTTGTGTTGGGCTGGAAAAAAAAAGAAAGTAGATAACAAAGTATTTTATTCTCGTGTTGATATTGAATTAATTAATGAACAAGTACGATTGTTTTATTCAGCATTAGATGAGGTTAAAATTGAATTTAACAAAAGATCATTTATAATAACAGAATACGTTTATTTAAGAATTAAAGATGAATTTGATTATTACCCATTAGAAAAAACGGTTATCCATTTTAAAGATAATGGCAAACATGATATTGTGAGCGAGTTATTATTTCAACCACCTCTTTTTGATAAAAAAGCATTACATCACGTATTTAACAATTGTAACTCTATTTTAAACAAATTAAAACAACAACAGCCGCTTACTGAAAATGAGTTAGTTGATTTACAAGAATTACCTACAAATTATATGATTTGTATTTTAAATGATTTTGAAGAAGCTCGAAAAAAATTAGAAGAAGCCAGAAAGCTACTCAGAGAATTAGAAGATAAATCAGCCTATATAAAATATAAAGAAGCTGTTCGAGTTTTAAGAAAAGTTAAAAATCAATAAAGAGTTGGAAACTATCTTTTAACTTATTTGAGTTAAAGGACTATTTCAATTTAAAATAGAAGCCTGGCATTTGAAGCAAATAGTTTTACAGCAATAGCTAATAGGATTACTCCAAATATTTTTCTTAACACATTAATACCATTTTCCCCAATTATCCTTTCAATTTTCACAGATGTTTTTAATACAATATACATAAAGATCATATTGATAATTATTGCAATTACAATATTAATTGTCTCATACTCTGCCCTTAATGATAAAATAGTTGTTAAGCTACCAGGTCCGGCAATTAGCGGAAATGCTAGTGGGAAAACCGAAATAGTTTTTGCACTATGATCTTCCTCTTTGTAAAGAGAAATACCTAAAATCATTTCCAAGGCTAAAAAAAACAAAATAAATGCACCTGCAACAGCAAAGGAATTAACATCAATACCAATTAAATTTAAAATACTCTTTCCTAGAAATAAAAAAGAAATCATAATTAAACCAGCAATAAGTGAAGCTTTTTCAGATTGAATATGACCGAATTTAACACGTAAATCTATCACAATTGGGATATTTCCAATTATATCAATTACAGCAAACAACACCATTGTGGCAGTTAATATTTCTTTAATATTTAGTTGCATAGTTTAACTTTTAGAAGTCTGCCAAAAGTACTAAATAAGGATTTGAATTATAATAAAAGTATGTGAAAAATAGTTTATTTTTGTAGAATGTTTCAATTAGGAAAAACCATAGTTTCAGAAGATATATTAGAAAAAGAGTTTGTTTGTAATTTATCTGCCTGCAAAGGTAAATGTTGTATTGATGGAGAAGCTGGAGCTCCACTAGAAGAAAAAGAACTTCAAATATTATTGGATATATACCCATTAGTTAAACCTTTTTTAAGACCTGAAGGAATTGCAGCAATTGAAGATCAAGGACTTTTTATTACCGTTGAAGGTGAATATGAGACAACTTTAATTGATGAAAAGGATTGTGCTTTTGTAATTTTTGATGATAAAAACACGGCTAAATGCGGTATTGAGGAAGCGTACAATAAAGGTGTAATTAAATGGAAAAAACCTATTTCTTGTCACTTATACCCAATTAGAATTATGGAATACAGCGAATTTTCAGCTGTAAATTACCATCAATGGCCCATTTGTGATGATGCATGTGCGTTAGGAAAGGAATTGCAAGTGCCAGTTTACAAATTTGTAAAAGAAGCATTGATAAGGAAATTTGGAAAAGGGTGGTATGCAGAACTTGAAAAAGTAGCTGAAAATTTCAATAAATAATTTTTTTGAATAGATTTATAAATAAAACCTCCAATTAATTTTAATTGGAGGTTTTATTTATAAAGTACTAATTAACTATTTTTTCGTAGCGTACAACTCTAACAAATCCATAGTTGCTTTTATTAAATCTTCAGTTTCTAATAAAATACTAAAATAAAGGGTTGTATTTTTCGGACTAGATTCTGAAGTTCTTGTTCGCTCTACTTGAAGTTGAACATAAGAAGACACATCTTTTAACAACTCTTGTTTTTCCTTGATTAAAGAGTCTATTTTATTAAAAGAACGAGCATCAAAAATAGTTCTTATTTCACCAAACAAATGAGTTAATTTTTCATCTATTTCTTTTAACTCTTTGGCTTTATTTGGTTTTATAGCTTTATGATTGTTATAAACGTGTTTGTGACTTACTTTTGAAATAAAACCAACAGACTGTGCAATATCTTGTAAATCTCCAATAACATTAATATAAAAAGTACTTGCACTTACTGATGATTCATCTAAATTTTTAATAAAATAGAAAATATTATTTTGTAAATCTTCTATTTCAGACTCTAATTTTCCTACTGTATTTTTAGCCTTTTTAAGTGTTGGAAGATCCTGATTGATTAAGCCATCAATAGTATTTTCATATATTTTACTAACTCTTTTCAAAACTTTTGAAATAGTATCTGCACTTTCTTCAATAACACCTTTTACCGATTTGCTTTCAGCTCTATTTAAACTATCTTCTGCTTTTATTTCATTTGATTTTTTAAGATGGTTTAAATAGTTTCTTATTAAAAGTACGATTGCAATTAACAATAAAATTGCAACCATAGTTGCACCCCCTAAATAAATTAAATAGGCTGTAACCCCTGATGCAACGAAAGCCATTAAAGCTGTAAAAAACCAACCTCCAATTACATTTATAACACCAGCAACTCTATAAACGGCACTTTCACTTCCCCAAGCTCTATCAGCTAATGAAGAACCCATAGCAACCATAAATGTAACATAGGTAGTAGAAAGAGGTAATTTATAAGATGTAGCAATAGAAATTAACACACCTGAAACCATTAAATTTACAGCAGCACGTACCATATCGAATGAAGGCAATTCAAGTTTTTTTCCTTGAACTAATTCAATCACTGGTTTTTCAAATTGTTTGTCAATTTTATCTTGAAGCCTATTTGGAATTAGAACAGAAAAATATTTTGAAAACATCATGGAACCTCTAACTATAACACGGGACAAAAAATTAGGTTCAAAACGCTCTTTTCCATGACCTTCTCTTGACAAATTTAATTCCGTTTCAGTAACATATTTAGCTTTTTTTGAAAACCATAATGTAAGTACCATTATCATTCCCGCTACAAATAATAATATGGTAGGAGTTGGAACTTTTGAGCCCAAAATACCCATGCTAAATTCATTTGCTGGAACACGAAGCCCGTCAGCCCCTACTGATGCCAGCCAAGCTTCATATGATTGCCAACCTGCAATTGGCACCCCAATAAAATTAACTAAATCATTCCCCGCAAAAGCCAAGGCTAATGCAAAAGTACCAACAACAATAATAATTTTATAAACACTAATTTTAAAATAGGTTATTAAGATGTAGGCTAAAAAGGACCAAAAAACCATATTGAATCCAATTATCGTAAAAACATAATTTTCAAGATAATGCTTTATGGTATTTCCATCTAAAGCATCAAAGCTTTTACTCGCATAATTAGTTCCTCCAATTCCTTTCATAAATATAAAATACATGATAGAGGTTAATGCAATTCCTCCAAATAAGGCCCCAATCCAATTTGCTCTCTTTTCAAAATTAAATGTAAGAAGTAAACGTGAAAAATACTGGACTAAAGCACCAACAGAAAAGGCAATTACGACAGAGAGTAGAATTCCAAAAATAATTTCTGTGGCTTTTTCAGTATTTATAAAGTTTATAACGTCACTAAAATTACCGTTTTCTGCTCCAATTTTAATTAAAGCAACAGCAACAGCAGCGCCTAATAGTTCAAAAACAATAGAAACAGTTGTTGATGTTGGCATTCCAAGTGTATTGAAAAAATCGAGCAATAAGATATCAGTAATCATTACCGCCATAAAAATGATCATGATATCACTAAACATAAACATTCCAGGGTTAAAGATTCCTTTACGCGCAACTTCCATCATACCACTTGAAAAAATGGCTCCACAAGCAATACCAATACTGGCTACAATCATAATGGTTTTAAAAGAAACAGCCTTAGAACCTATTGCAGAATTCAAAAAGTTTACAGCATCATTGCTAACTCCAACAACTAAATCAGCAATAGCTAATATAGCAAGAGCAACAATCATTAATAAGTAAATATTATCCATTTCTATTGAGATTTTTTATAAAGGTAAATGTAGTAAGTTAATTTTTTTTAAACTATTTAAATGTACTTTTTCTCGAGATTTTGAGGTGAAGAAAGTGGAAAATATAATTGTTAAAAGTGTATTAGCACATTCCATTTAAGTAATCGTTTTATTATTGCAAAGAACTAAAAATTACACGAATGTAATGTTAACATTAAGTTATCATTTAAGAAAAGTTAATTCTAAAAAATAGTTTTTTAAACCATAAAATTCATATTTCAAAATTAATAAATGTTTATCGCTTATTAAATAGGGTTATTATAGACTATGCAATGTAAATTTAATGTTAAGAAACGTTTTTTGATTAAAACCTAACATTTCAATCAAAATTAGCATATTTACAAATAGCTATAAATCAATATATTAACTGTAGTTTAAAAAAACTTAATGTAAACTTAACGTTAAGAAAAGGTTTAAAGAAGGTAAATTATATACATTTGATGTATAATTAGATGTTGAGTATTAACTAAAAAATTAAAGAGATGAAAACATTTGTAAATATAATTATTATGTTGTTTTGTATAACAGCATTTTCACAAGAACAAAAGGTAGATTATAAAAAAGTAGATAATGATTTAGTGCAAGCAACTTATTATTTTGCAGATAATAATACAATTGTTGAGCGTGCAGGATTTTTTAACAAAGAAGGTAAATTACACAATACTTGGATTAGCTACGATTTAGAAGGTAATAAAACAGTAATAGCGAATTATAATAATGGAAAAAAAGACGGTGTTTGGACGTATTTTAAAAATGATAAAATGAGTATAGTTACCTATAAAGAAAATAAAATTACGAATGTTGAAGAAAAAGCATTGGTGGTAAATTAATGAAAAAATAAATGTGATATTTTGTAAACAAAAAGGCTGAAATTTAAATTTCAGCCTTTTTGTTTTTACACACTAAATTTTTATAAGCTAATACTGTATCCCAAAGAAAACGAGGTTCCCGGTTGCCTTAAAGAGAAAGACCGTCCGGTTGCACCAAAAGAATAGTACAAACTTTGACGTTTTTCAGCCAAAATATTATCAACTTTAAGACTTATGGATGAATTATTGTCCTTCCCCATCGTTTTTGAAAAATTGAAATTTAAACTGTTGAAAGGCTGTACATAAACATCGGGGTTTTGGCCAAAACCAACAACTTCCAGTGTTTTTCCCTGTACATTGTAAAACAATCCTGTTTCCAATCCAAAGGTTGTATTGTTGTAATTCAATCCGGCATTGATAAGAAATGGCGATTGCCCTTGCAATTCTCTGGTATCTTTAATGATTTCCCCATCTCTGGCGAAAGTTTTTCTGGAATCAAACTCTTCATTTATCCCTTGATTCATTTTTATTTTAGAGCCAATGACGGAAACATTTACATTTAAACTTAGATCTTTTAAATTTTCAGCCATAAAACCAAAATTCTTTCTGCCTTCAAACTCAAAACCAAATACTTCAGCAGATGGCGAATTTCTGGGCGTAAATTGGTTTGGCGCAATCACAGAAAATGCAACCAATTCAATAGGATCTTTAAAATTTTTATAAAAACCGCTCAATGCAAGCATTTGATTCTGATTGCCATAAACTTCATATCTAAAATCAAGATTGTCAATATATGAAGGTTTTAAATCAATATTTCCAAGAAAAATTACCCCCGTAAGTAAATCAGGAATTTGAACCACCGAAAGTTCTTTAAAACTTGGCCTTGCTGTTGTTTTAGAATAGGAAAATCTAATGTTTGTATTGTTGTTGTATTCATATATGATGTTGGCAGAAGGGAAAAAGTCCATTTCTTCAAGGGTATTTTCATTGTCATATATTTGACTGCCTAAATTATTTTGACCCGTAAAGAAAGTGGTGAAATACTCTGCTCTTACCCCTAAAATTGTTCTCAATTTTTCTCCAATTTTAAATTCATTGGAAACATAGGCCGCCGCAGTGTTTTGATTGGCGTCAAAAGAATTTGCAGGCTCAAAATTACCACGAATATAGGAACCCGAATTGGTGGATGGTGTCCATATATTTTCATCGGCCAAGATGGCGTTAGGGTCGCCGCCAAATACCGTCGGACTTATATCTCTAAAAGCTATTTCGTAACTGTAAACAGAATAATCACGCTGTTTATAGCTGTACAAGCCGCCAAATTTAAATACCGCCTTGTTCGAAAACAGCTCATATTTTTTGGTAAAATCTATTTTTCCAACCGCATTTATTTCTTCCAAATTTCTCCAAATTCTGTTAGGAAAACCGGCATCTGAACTGATGGTAAATCCGTCAGGCAATTTTATAAACGTTGTCAGTCTAACATCTTTATCATAAACTCTGGAATAGGTTGGCGATATTTTCCATTCAGTAATAAACGAGGCATCTTCACTGGTGTTTTTACCCGATAAAAGCACGTTGGTAATGGCACGTTCTGTATATTCCAAATTGTCTTTTACAACATCTATCGCGTTTGAGATCTCCGTTTTTTGATCAAATAAAGCCGCCCTGCTTTCACCATTTTGAATGTGCAAAAAGTTAAGATTGTATTTTGATTTTAAGGTTTTATAAGACAAACCCGTTAAAACAGAGGCCAAAACATTGTTTGTGCCAACATCTCCTCTTTGTCTTCTATCAAAACGAAGCTCAAATTCGTCTCTTTCTTCAGGCTTTTGATAAATTCCGTTTTCAAAACCTTCATAAAAATTGGTGGTGTTTTTGTAATCAAAAGAAACTATAAAACCAAGTTTATTATCATTTACATCAAACTGGTTTCCATAATTAAAGCCGATGCTAAAATCGGGCAAGCTTGTTCTATTTTCAGTTGCCAGCGTAGGATTAAAAGCGCGGGTTATTGGCTCTAATGTTCTGTTTTTTGTTGAAGCTGGATTTGGGATAATTTGCGCGGTTGAAATTGGAAGAGCTCTGTTACCATCATCAAAACCCAAAAAATCTGTTGTGCCACCTTTGTAGGTTAAATAATTGTCTTTAAAATGCATATTGGGATTAAAACCTCCTGAAACAGATAATTCCATTTGCTTTTGTGTAGGAAAATCTTTGGTCACAATATCAATAACGCCACCAGTAAAATCGGCTGGTAAATCGGCAGAAGCAGACTTAATAACGAGAATATTTTCTAAAATATTGGTAGGGAAAATATTCATTTGAATGGTATTTTTATCCGGATCCAGCCCTGGAATATCCATCCCGTTTAAAATAGATTTTGTGTATCGGTCACCCAAACCCCTGACATAAACAAACTTTCCGTCCTGGACAGAAACCCCTGGAACGCTTTTTATTGCGGAAGCAATATTGCTGGCGCCAGTTTTGTTTATGCTCGCAATAGACAAACCGTCTATTAAGGTTGCCGATTTCTTTTGATAAAATAATATGGATGCTTCCGTATTTTGTCTGGCTGAAGAAGTAATCATCACTTCATCTAACAAAACCGAAGAATTTAAGGTAACGTTTATAGTAATCACTTCATTAGCTTTAACATTTACTTCCGTTATTTCTTTTGATTCATAGCCAATAAATGAAAAAACCAAGGAGTAAACGCCTTCTTTAAGTTCCAAAGCGTAAATACCCTCAAAATCTGATGTTGTTCCTTTTTCTGTATTTTTTACCGAAACATTGGCGAACGCCAGTACATCATTATAATCGCCATCCAAAATTTTCCCCGTCACTTTCCCTGTTTGTGCATTTACCACTTGCATAGCTATCATTAAACACACAATAATAAGAATTCCCTTTTTTAACATTTCTTTTATTTTAGTTGAATATTTGTTGAATTAACAAAATGCCCATAGCCTAAAAAGGCATATGGACATTTTGTTTTAAAATTTTAAAATTATATTAGTAGGCACTTTTTGATGATGCATAAGTCCAAGAAAATACAGAAGTAGTTGCACCAACTGTTGCTGCATTAGGTGAAGCAATTGCAGTTACATTGCTGGTAAATTTTGTTACATCAGCAGGATTTGCCCCAGTAATTAAATCGGCTACTGTAACGCCAACCGGTAAAACAACTTGCCAAGCAGAAAAAGTAATTCTGCCATTTGCCAGTTCAGTTACAGAATCAGCACCATTCACTTTTACTTTAGAATCGGCTGAAAAACCGTAAGCCAACACATTTTTCATATTTGCAATAAGTCCGTCACGTAAATCTGCATATTTGCTTGAAGTTCCAACGCCTTTCAACGTTACGTTTTCAATAGTATAACCTGCTTCTGTTGCAGCAGAACCTGCAGGACCGTCTAATTCCATTGCGCTATCTGAGTCAGTACCCAAAATAACCAACGCATTTTTTATTGATCCCGACCAAGCTTCATCAAAGTCTAAACCATCATCACCTTGTCCCCAAGTAAGTATATTGGTTACATTTACAGATCCTCCAAAAATTTCAATGGCATCATCTTGGTTTGCAACAATTTCAATATGGTCAACAACAGTTCCAGATCCTACACCTCCAAGCGTTAATCCGTTAATTTCATTATCAGCACCAATGGTGATTCCTCCGTGTCTTATAGAGATGTATTTAAAAACACCTGAATTATCGTTGGCAACATTTCCTCCATATTGCCCAAATGTGTCTGTTGCAGGAATACCTTCAATTTGTTTTGTGGCCACATCACCACCTACAGAAATTGGTGCTTTACCTAAAACAATTACGCCACCCCACAAACCGTTGTCGGCAATCGTTAAATTGGTTCCGGCTTTTTGTCCGATTTGGATATTGTCCAATACAGATGTAAAAATAATTGGTTTGGCAGCGGTTCCTGCAGCGTTTAATTTTCCGCCTTGGTCAACTATCAAAGCAGAAGCCAATGAACCTTGACCTTCAGCACCTTTAATAATTGTTCCGGCTTCAATGGTTAGTGTCACACCATCATCAACAACAACTTTTCCCCCTAAAATATATATTTTATCAGCAGTCCAAGTTTCATTCGCTTTAATAATTCCGGCTTTCGTGATTTGCGTAATTGGCTCTTCGTCGTCTATAATTATAGGAGAGTCGTTGTCATTTCCACAGCTTGTGGCAAAATTTGAAATAAAAATCAATACAATTAAGTAATAAAAAGTTTTCATAAAGTAAAATTTTAGTTTAATTTATTTGTTTAATGTTTGATGCAAAGAAATTGCACTGAGTTAAACAGAAGGTTACTTAGAGGTTATAAAAAAGTAATAAAAGGGTAAAGTTAATGTTAAGCGGAATTCAATTAATTAACCTGTGAAATATCGGTATTCAACTTTAAGGCACTTAATTTTTGATTAATGGAAAGCGTATTTCCTGCAACAACTTCAACATTGCGCAATTCAATGGTTGCATAGCCCAAAAACTGTACTTCCAGAATGTATTTACCGGGTTTTAAATTGAAGGAAAAAGACCCGTCTAAATCAGAATTTGTTTCAATATCTGTATTTTTAACTGAAATAGTTGCAAACGCCAGAGGCTCATTTTCGACTTCATTGTCCAAAACCACACCTTCAATTTTTCCATTTTTATGAGAGTCAGAAAAGAAAGAACCAACTTCAAAAGATTGACTTTGTGCTATAGCACTTGAGAATAATAATAGTGTAAACAAAAAAATCTTCATTTCTCTTAAATAATTATAAGACAAATTAACACTGCTAATGTTAATTAAAGGTTATGTGTAGTTTATTGTTATATGTTTTTAATGTTAAGTTTCTTAAAATTAAAAAGCCTAATTAAATAGTAAAGATTTAAGTATCTTGCATCAAAACTTTTAATAATGAATTGGAGTCAGTTATTGTCCTTAAAAAGATTTGGTGATGCAAAAAAGAGATTGCGTATAAATCAAGACGAAACAAGGTTGGGTTTTGAAGTAGATTATGACCGTATTGTTTTTTCAGATTCATTTAGAAGTTTACAAGATAAAACTCAAGTTGTTCCACTTTCAAAAACCGATTTTGTTCATACACGCTTAACGCATAGTTTAGAAGTAAGTGTAGTTGCGCGTTCACTTGGAAGAATTGTTGGAGAACAAGTTTTAAAAAAATACCCAAATTTAAGTGAAGAAGGTTATAAAATGAACGATTTTGGTGCAATTGTAGCAACGGCTGCTTTAGCACATGACATTGGAAATCCTCCTTTTGGACATAATGGAGAAAAAGCTATTGGAGAATATTTTCAACATGGAAATGGACAAAAATATAAAGAGCAACTAACTCCTAAACAATGGCAAGATTTAATTGATTTTGAAGGAAATGCAAACGGATTTAAAATTTTAACTGAACACAAAGAAGGCGTTGAAGGTGGTTTGCGATTGTCATATGCAACTTTAGGAACTTTTATTAAATACCCAAAAGAATCATTACCTAAGAAACCAACAAATCAAATAGCTGATAAAAAATTCGGAATATTTCAATCTGAAATTACCTTCTTTAATGATGTGGCTCAGGAGTTAGGTTTAATAGTTACAGGGATAGATGAAAATATTGCGTACAAAAGACATCCTTTAGCTTATTTAGTTGAAGCTGCTGATGATATTTGCTATACGATCATTGATTTTGAAGATGGAATTAACTTAGGTTTAATTGAAGAAGAATTCGCTTTAGAATATTTAATAAAATTAGTAAAAGACACTATTGATTCTAAAAAATATCATCAATTAAAATACAAAAAAGATCGTTTAAGTTACTTACGTGCGTTAGCTATTGGAACATTAATAAATGAAGCTGCTTCAGTTTTTTTAGCAAATGAAACTGCTATTTTAAAAGGAGAATATTCACACTCGTTATTAGAAAAATGTAAGTATGAAGCTCAAATTAATGATATCATTAAATTAAGTGTCGAAAAAATTTATAAAAGTAGAGAAGTTGTTGAAAAAGAGCTAGCTGGATATACTATTATCACAAAATTATTAGAAGTGTTTTTAACAGCTACTAATAATAAATTTGAAGGGGTTTTAACTAATTATGATAAATTAATCATATCTATATTGCCAGAAAGTATTCAACAACCTAAAAACTCACAGTATCTTCGAATTTTAAGTGTTTGTGGTTACGTAGCTAGTTTAACAGATGGTTTTGCTTTGCAGTTATATAAAAAAATAAATGGTTAAAAGAATAGCTTACTATTTATAACTTTTTATAAGGTCACTTAAAATTAGGTTTACGTTTTTCTAAAAAGGCGGTGGTTCCTTCTTCAAAATCATTGGTATTAAAACTAACTCCAAATTGTTCTATTTCAACAGAAAAACCATTTACACAATTGGTATAATTTGCATTTACAGCTTTTATAGCTGCAGCAATTGCAGATGATGAGTTTCGTGTTATTTTACTTGCTAATTTTTCACACAAAGACAATAATTCTTCTTGTTCAACTACATAATTTACCAACCCCCATTCTTTTGCTTCTTCCGCAGAAATCATTCCGGCAGTCATAATCATTTCCATTGCTTTTCCTTTCCCAACTAACTGAGGTAAACGTTGTGTACCGCCATAACCAGGAATTAAACCTAAAGAAACTTCAGGTAAACCCATTTTTGCATTTGAACTTGCAACTCTAAAATGTGCAGCCATCGCTAATTCTAAACCTCCACCTAAAGCAAAACCATTTATGGCTGCAATTACGGGTGTATTTAAATTTTGGACAAAATCAAACAACAATACTTGTCCTTTTCTTGCTAATTCGGTTCCTTCTTCAATAGTGTAATTTGAGAATTCAGAAATATCAGCACCTGCAACAAATGCTTTTTCACCACTTCCTGTGATAATAATTGCTTTTACTGAAGCATCTAAATCTAACGCTTTAAAAGCATCGTGTAATTCTTCAATGGTGTTTTTGTTTAAGGCATTTAGTTTAGCAGGTCTATTTATGGTAATTACAGCTAAATTTTCTTTCAGTTCTATCAATATATTTTCGAAATTCATATTGTTATTTTTTAGGTAATACAATTTTAAAAACGGTTCCTTTATTTAATTGTGTTGTAAATGTTATAGTTCCATCATAAGTTTCTACAATATTTTTAACCATTGGCAATCCTAAACCCATACCACTTGATTTTGTAGTAAATTTAGGTTCAAATACGTGCTCTTTATCTTCGTTAGAAATTCCTTTACCATTATCAGCAACTATAATAATTACATTGCTATTATCTTCATCAACAGAAACTTCAATTTTTTTATTTTCCACTTCATCTAAAGCATGTGTAGCATTATTAACTAAATTAGTCATAATTCTAATCAATTGTGTTTTATCTAACTCTGCAATAATAATTTCTTGTTTTGAAAAATAAGAAATATAATCTTCTGAAAAAATATCTAATGAATTTTTTACAACTTCAACCACATTTAACTGTTCACATTTTTGAGTTGGCATTTTAGCAAAGTCTGAAAATGCTGATGCAATTGAACTCATAATGTCAATTTGCTGAATTAATGTTTTACTGTATTCATTAATTTTATCATAAATTTTTGGGTCATTGGCATTAAATTTTCGCTGAAAACTTTGTACAGTCAATCGCATTGGAGTTAACGGATTTTTTATTTCGTGCGCTACTTGTTTCGCCATTTCTCGCCAAGCTTGTTCACGTTCGCCTTTTGCTAATTTCACGGCACTTTCTTCAAGCTCGTTAACCATGTTGTTGTAAGCGTTTACAAGTGTAAAAATTTCTGTACTAGGATTCTTTAAAATAATTTTTTCGTTACGTTTATTTAAACTTGTTTGCTTTATTTTATCAGTTACAGCCTTAATATTTCTAGTAATATAACTTGAAATAAAATAAGCTAATCCAATAGCAATTATAAACATTAAAAAATATACAAATCCCATTCTAACCAAAAACTCCTCTAAATCTTTGTCTTGCACGGTATTATCTTGTACATATTGCAAATTTAATATTCCAATTGGCTTAAACTTAGTATCTGTTATATATGAATATGAAGATTGAAAATTATTTCCTTTTAAGGTTTTCTCATTTATATAATGATGCTCATAATTATTAGAAATGTTTGTTAAAATGATATCCGACAATATATCAAGAGCATCACTTTTTACAAAACCTGAATGTGAACTTTTAACTCTATTTCCTTCTAAATCGTAGATGTTTATTTCTAATTTTTCAATGTCAGAAATTTCATAAATTTTATCTTTAAATATTGCGGCTAATTTCTCGGTTATTAATGGATAAGAATTTTGAGAAGAGTTTAACCAAAAATTTATAGCTGCTTTTACTGATTCTTCTTTTCTATCTAACCTTCCTTTATTGTATTCGTCGGTTTGTTCTTTATACTGATAAATAGTAACTACTGCAATTAATATAGAAGCTATTAACACCAATAATATCATGGATATGAATATTCGGATACGTAAAGAAAGTTGTGTTAATTTCATCTGATTAAATTTATTATTTTTTAGTAGTCAGATGGAATTCACATAGAAAGATTTTTGATAGGTATTTAAATTTTACTATGCTCATTTCATTCTTTAATTTGAAGTAAATATAGGTAATAAATTTAATGGAATGAAACAATAAGTGTACCAGTAAACTACTTTTTAGTCAGAAAATTTATTGGCACTATTTATTTCTAAATTTTTTTATTGAAGGAGAAGTCAGATAAAACAAGCTAAATCCTGAAAAGACGGTTAGAATACCTAATACAGAAAAAATTCGAAGCACCCAATTAGTAATGTGATCTCTTGTTGAATAATCCATTGTATGAAGCATCCATAAAAAATCAAAACGTCTCCAATTGTCATTACGTACACTTGTGATTTGACCTAATTTTGTTGAAACGTAAATGGTAGTTTTTGTTGGATGATCTAATGTGAAAGCGTATGCCGGAAGGGGACTCTTTCTCTATATTCGTGATGCGCTCCAGTACTATGTTTTTCTAATAATTCAGCTTTTATAATTGGAATTGATTCTTTTAATTGCTTTTCTGCCAATTCCAAACATTCCTGACCAGTAAAAGGTGGGCGTAAGTTTCCTGTTTCAGTTTCAATTAATTGTATTTTTATATGGTGATTTTTAAAATAGCTGAATTACACTAAGGGCTTTCCAAATGCTTCAATTAATTTAATTGAATGTACGGAATCAATATGAACCTCCATTTCTAAAGAATCTATCCCTTTTTGAATTTGAGAAAAATTTATGGATTCAACATATTTTCTTTCTTGTTTTAACAACGTTTCTCCATGAACATCATCTATATTGTTTCAACTAAAATACAATCCGCCGAGTGTCCAAAATAAAAACTGGATTCTAATAAAAACACCTAAATAACGATGTGTTTTTCTAATATTATAATTGATGTTTTTCTTGAATTTCATTATTTATACCTCAACTTAAATATAATGAGAAGGAATGTAAATATGGCTGTAATTGAATTCGCAATTATCATGGATATACTCTTTAAATGAACACCATATACCAACCACAATATAATTCCAACAAAGAATGCCAAATACATAGTTAAAGATAAACCATCTGCTGATTTCGATTTCCAAGTTTTATACACTTGTGGTAGAAAAGAAGCTGTTGTTAAAAGTGCTGCTAACAAACCTATTATTTCATAGTTGTCTATCATTTATTTTAAATCGATTTGTTATTCCTGCCTTTGCAATAATAATAATAATTAATTATCCTACAATATTAACAATTTTACCAGGAACCACAATCACTTG
>ERZ889078.1608-NODE-1608-length-17581-cov-11.347084_pt1 | contig 17581 bp, 18 predicted proteins | sample MGYA00521266_ERZ889078 | MGnify/ENA primary metagenome ERZ889078 (study PRJEB32303, sample SAMEA104408618) | aquatic metagenome | biome: Brackish water; feature: Pelagic; material: water | place: Baltic Sea | collected 2014-06-16T06:34:00 | depth 76,534 m ...
AGATTCAGAAACTAAAGAAGAAGTTGTAGAAGAAACTGTTGAAGTTCCTGAACAAGATTCAGAAACTAAAGAAGAAGTTGTAGAAGAAACTGTTGAAGTTCCTGAACAAAGCCCTATAACTGGAGGTGTTATTTCAAATATTTTTGGTTTTATTGCTAGATCTTTTATAGGTTTGACATCTACAGGGAAATCTATTTCAGAAGAAGGAAAAATTCAGGCAGATGTTTCTTATACTAAAGAATTTAGATATTCTCTTAATTCTGGTGAAAGTATAAAAATTGTTTCTGATAGTGTAAGGACAAACACTAAAGAATTAAGTGTAGGAGATTTACAAATTTTTAGAGAAGGAAATGAAGTTGTTGTTAAAACAGATTATTATGAAGAAACTTTTGGTTTTGGGAAGAAATATCTTGGTGAAGCTACAAATGGATTAAATATTAATTTATCTAGTTTAAATTTTAATTTTAATGATCCTAATTTAGAGATAAAATTAATTTATGAAGACTTGGAACTTAAATCTTTTAAGATAAATTTGGGAGATAGTTTTGTAGAAAATCTTGATAATGCTTCTTTAGAAGATTCTGAAGCTCTTGGGTTTTCTTTAACAAATCAAGAGAAGAATATCTTAAATAATGCATTTGGAAATATTTCTGTTGAACAAACTGCCAGATCTTATAAGGATTGGATTATTGTTCAATTTAAAATAGGGGATTATGAAGTAGAATATTCTTATAATAAAGATTTATCTAGGGAAGAATTAAATTCTTTAATTGAGAAAGATAAAATTAATTGGTTAAAAGATATTTCTAAGGAACTTGTAACAGAGGATACACCTTCATTTAAATTAGATGAGTTTAATAAAAATTCAGATCTTTCTTAAGCATAAAAGGGCTTTGGTGCAGGTGATTCTTCTATCTTTCTAATTATTATATGTGTGTCTTCATTAGATTTGATTGAAGTTAGACTAAGATTTCCCAAATCTATTTTTGTTATTCCCTCTGAAATCGGTATTCTTGCCCTTGTTGAAAATTCGCCTAAGATATCTTGAATATCTTGTTTTGTTAAGGTTATATTTGTGTTTTTTCTACCCATAGTTCCTGTGACAATTGCTTTTTGATTTTCACTTTCAACTTCAATTGTTTTTACATTATCGTCCTGTAAAAGTATATTTAATTTTCCAATATTAATGTTCTCATTCTTTTGAGGTTTTAAATAATTTAAATTTGAAGGTGTTCTTCGGCTAGGAATTCTAAGAATTTTTCTTTTATTTTTTATAAGAGAAATTGTGTTTGCTGAAGGAATGGTTTTTAATTCTTTTTTTAATATGTCTGAATCTTGTTTTTCTATTTGAAGATATTCTTTTTGTTTTATCTTCTCTTGTATTTCCTTTTTTGTTATTTGTGGTGCTTTTTGTTTTTCTGGGAATTTTTCTTCTAATATCAAATTTAATATTGAAATATTAGCATTTTTATTATTTTTTATTAATTGTCTTGTGAATTCTAATAAGAAATATCCTCTTGCTTCTTTTGTTGATGTTTCAATCATTTTAGTAAATAAGAAAAACTTTATTTGGGCATCTCAAAAACAGGGTTTTCATCTTGTTCTTGAACCGAAGGTTTTTTCATTTGATTTACTGGATTTCTGCTTTGAATTATCTCACTTTTTTCTACATTAAGGTAGGGTTTGTTTGGTTGTGGGATAAATTCTCTATTTGAAAAGCTTGGTTCTTTATCTTCATGAATTAATGTTAAACCTTTTGCAATAACTCTGTTTTGGTCTGCTAATTTATTTATTTTTTCTAAAAGTTCTTTACTTAAATTATCTGATCTTCCTGATTCCATTTCTTTTTTTACTAAGACTTTTGCAGAATCTTCAAATAATTCTAGGAGTTCTTCTATTTTTGTAGATAATCTATCAAATCTTTCAATTAATTTCAACATAATTTTTTGCATCTCTGTAGAATTTTGAATCAAAACATTTTCAGCAGTTTTGGTATTTGCTTTTTTCTTTTTAATCACCTTTTTTTTCACCATGGTTTTTAAACGCTATTTAGATTTATAAATTTTGTTAAATCAAAAAATTCCTAAAGGATCGTCTTCAGCCCCCTCGGAAATTTCTTCTGGATCATTTTCTTCTATTTCTTCTTCATTCCCAGGCAAATCTTCTTCTACTTCTTCTGGATGTTCTTTTAAATATTCTTGTTTTTCTTGTTCAATTGCTTGAATATCTTTTTCAATTTCATTTGATATGGGGGCTTCTGGTTTTATTTCTTTAACATTTTTTTCAATTTCTGCTTCTTGTTTTTTTAATTCATATTGTCTTGGTTCTTTATCCGTGCCTTTGAGAATTGTACTTTCTAATTCTTGAACATAATCTGCTATTTCTTTTGCTGCATCTGCATTAACACTTATACTATCTATTTGATTTTCTACTAAGAATTTTACCATTTCTTTTTTACTTCCAGCTTGTCCACAAATACTTGTTTCAACACCATATCTTTTACAAATTCTTATAACATAAGCTAATTGATACAAGATTGCAGGATGCATCTCATCATATAGATGTTGTACTTTTTGATTTCCTCTATCTATTGCAAGCATGTATTGTGTTAAATCATTTGTTCCAAAGGAAATAAAATCTATTTTTTCTTCACAAAGATCTCTTATTAACTGAACTGCTGCAGGAGTTTCTATCATTATACCTACTTTTAATTTGTCAAAATTAAGTTCTTTAATATATTCTTTAACTTTTTTTAATTCTTGAACTGAAATTACTTGAGGCATTAAAATTCCAATTGTTTTTCCATCATCTGCAATTCTTTTTAATGCTTTTAATTCAGCCTTTAATATTTTAGGATTTTGAAGGCTATATCTTATTCCATGCATACCCAACATTGGATTTGCCTCTTTTTCTTGAGGTGCTCCTTTTAAATTTTGATATTCATCTGTTCGTATATCTGAAGTTCTTATCCACATTTCTTCAAAATAATTTGCAATTCCTTGAATTCCCTTATAAATTATGTTTTCATATTCATCTATTGTTCCTTTTTCCAAAAAATAATTTGGATGAATTCCTGATTCTGCAATTATTCCTTCCATTCTTGTTAATCCTACTTTTTTTAATCCTGTTTTTGAAGCTCTTTCTGCAAAGCTTGGTAAATCAACCATTACTTTTATTTTTGTTTTTGTTGTTGCCGTTACAGGTAAAACTTCTTGTTTTTTTGTTTCACTTGTTTTCCCTGAATATACTTTTCCCTCATACCCATCTACTGTGATTACATCTCCATCTTTTAGAATCTCTGTTGCTTTTCTTGTTCCAACAATACAAGGTAATCCCATTTCTCTTGAAACAATTGCTGCGTGTGCAGTCATTCCACCTTCGTTTGTAACAATTGCAGCTGATTTTTGCATAGCAACAACCATGTCGGGATTTGTCATTTTTGTAACTAAAACATCCCCTGTTTGTATTTTGTGTAGGTCGTCTAAATCTTCTACAATTCTTACTTTTCCAGAAGCAATTCCTGGTGAAGCTGCCAAACCTGTTAAAATAACTTCCCCCTTTATATCTGATTCTTTTCGTTGCTCTTGTTTTTTTATTGTTGTTATTGGCCTTGTTTGAACAATGTAAAGATCTTCACCTTCAATTGCAAATTCAATATCTTGAGGTTTTTGATAATGGTCTTCTAATTTTATGGCAAACCCTGCTAATTTTTGTAATTCATATTGTGTTAATACCTGGTGTTTTGATCTTTCTGGTTGTAATTCAATTGTTTTTGTTTCTCCTGCTGAATTTCTCCTTATTGCAATTTTTTTATCTTCTATTGTTTTTGATTTTAATTCTAAACTTTGAGATATTACATAATTATCTGGAGTTATTGTTCCTGAAACTATCCCTTCTCCTAATCCCCAAACAGCTTCTATTATAATGTCTTCTGTTTTGTTTGTAGGGTCTTTAGAAAATATTACACCGGATTTATCTGCATTAATCATTTTTTGAACAACAACTGCTAAACTTGCTTCTTCATGTTTAAACCCTTGTTTGTTTCTGTAATATGTGGCCCTTGCAGTAAATAAAGAAGCAAAACATTTTTTGATGTGTTCTAATAATTTTTCTTTTCCTTTTATGTTAATATATGTGTCTTGTTGTCCTGCAAAACTTGCTTCTGCTAAATCTTCTGTGGTTGCTGAGCTTCTTACTGCAACAAAAATAGGTTCATGTGCTGTGTTTAAAATATCTGCTGCAGAACCTTTTTCAATTTCTATTTTATTTGCACTTAAATGTTCATAAGAATCTAAAATTTCTTCTTGTAAATCATCAGGAAGTTTAGAATTTAGAATGAGATTTCTTACTTCTGTAACTTTTTCATTTAATTGTTTTGTATCTTCATATTTTATTGAATCTAAAATTAATTTTACTTTTTCATTTATTCCTGCTTTTTTCATAAAATAATCATAGGCTTGTGCTGTTATAACAAAACCTTCTGGTACAGGAATTTTTAGATTAAACATTTCTCCTAGATTTGCCCCTTTTCCGCCAACAAGGTTTCCAGAATCTTTGTTAAGTTCAGAAAACCACTTGATTAAATCATCTCTGTTTATCATCTCTTTTTCTTCTGACATAGAATTATTTATTCAAGAGAATTAATAAAGGTTTTGGGAAAACATTTAAGGGGATTTAAGCTTTATTTGCTTATAGCATCTACTGGACATGCTTCAATTGCTTCTTCTACACAGGGTAATTTTTTTTGAGCTTTTACTATGGCTTTTCCTTCATCATCTAATTCAAAAACCTCTGGACAAATTGAGGAACAACTTCCGCATCCAATACATAAATCTTTGTTTACTTTTACCATTTTAAATTATTATCAGATAAGTTTATAAATTTGTCCTATTTCTTTGTTTTATGTTATGGTGGATTATTTTAATTATTGCATTGGTAGCATTGTTTTTGATAATGCTTTTTAGTTATTACAATAGATTTATTAGATTAGCAAATAGGATTAAAAATTCACTTGCACAAATTAATGTTCAATTAAAAAGAAGAGCTGATTTAATTCCAAATTTAATTGAAACTGTTAAAGGATTTGCAAAGCACGAGAAAGCCGCTATTAAGGCTGTGACAGATGCCCGTAAAGCGCTTGTTAGTGCTAAAGGTGTTGTTGATAAAGTTAAAGCAAATAATCAACTTGAAGGTGCTTTGAAAACTATTTTTGCAATTGCAGAAGGTTATCCTGATTTAAAGGCAAATACTAATTTCTTAGAACTTCAAAGAGAATTAGCTGCAACAGAAGACAGGGTTGCTTATTCAAGGCAATTTTACAATGATTCAATTTTATCCTATAATAATTTGATTGAAATGTTTCCTAGTAATATTTTTGCTAAGATGTTTGGAAGAAAAGAGCAAGAATTCTTTAAGATAGATGCTGTAGATACTAAGTTGCCTAAGGTTGCTTTTTAATTAAATTTAAATAACTTCTTTTATTTTGTTAAATATGAAAAGAATAGATTTTCGTGATCAAATTAGTAGAAATAAAACAAAATCTGTTTTATTGATGTTTTCTATATTTGTATTGATAATTGCATTGGGTTATGCAATATCTTTTGCATTTGATCCAGGTTATTTTTTTGTTATATTAATTATTGCAATTATTTTTTCAATAAGTTATCTTTTAATTATGTTTTATAATTCAGATAAAATTGCTATTGCAAGTGTTGGTGCAAAATTAGCTGATCGTACTAAATACAGGCAATTTTATTCTTTAGTCGAGGGTTTAACTCTTGCTTCTGGATTACCAATGCCCAAACTTTATGTAATGCCTTCTAAGCAAATAAATGCTTTTGCATCTGGTAGAAACCCTGCACACGCTGTTGTGTGTGTTACAGAAGGAGCTTTAGATAAATTAGATAAAACTGAATTAGAAGGTGTTTTAGCACATGAATTAGGGCATATAGCAAATTATGATATAAGATATATGACTTTGATTGCTGTTATGGTTGGAATTATTTCAATTGTTTCTCAAATATTTTTAAGAAGTTTGTGGTTCGGGGCAGGAGGCAGAGGAAATAATAAAGGTCAAGCTATTTTTATGATAATTGGGATTGTGATGGCTATTTTAGCACCTATTGTGGTTTATTTTGTTCAAATGAGTATTTCTAGAAAAAGAGAGTTTACTGCAGATGCTACTGCTGTTAAATTTACACGTTATCCTCAGGGTTTAATTAATGCTTTGAAAAAGATTAAAGAAGAAAATACTGTGCCTGAAAAAAAAGTTAGTAAAGCCATTGCTCCTTTGTTTATTTCAAGTCCATTTAAACATGCAGGACGAACACACCCGCCTTTAGAAAAAAGAATTGAAGTTCTTGAAAGAATGTGATTAGTTTTAAAAACTCTTTTTGATTATCTTATTTATGGGATTTTTAAGGGGTGCTGCAATTTTTATTGTAAGTTTGGTTTTATTTTTTAGTTTGTTTTTTGCTAATGTTTTTCTTAATTTATCATGGTCATTAGAATATAATGTCCTTGAACCAAATCTAATTGATGTTGCTAATAAATTTGTAAATAAGAGTGGGATAAGTGATCAAATTAACATGGCCTTAGATACTATGGAGCTTTATTGTATGATTCATTCAAATTATGTTTTCATGCAAGAAGATATTGGGGTTGAAATTCCTTGCTCTGTTGTCGATTCTGGACCAGATAAATCCATTAGTTATGTTATTGAATATGTAATCTACAAGGTTTATTATGATAATTATGATTGTAATTTTTGGAGTTGTGTTAAAGAATCTAAACTTCCATTTGTTTTAATTTCTGAAAAAGCTAAAGGATATTGGCATGACAAATATAAATTAATGATTTATGTTGCTTTAATCGCATTTGCTTTGAGTCTTGTACTTGTTAGAAGAAAATCAAATGCTTTTATTAATGCAGGAGTTTTAACAATTGTTGCAGCTGTTTTGTTTAAACAATTTGATTGGGTGTTGAAGGTTTTCCCAGATAGTTCTTTATTTGAATTATTAGATATTTTCTTTGCTAAATCTTTGAATATCATGATATTTATGTGTGTGATTGGAGGGCTCTTATTTATTGTTGGATTTTTATTTAGATTCTTTAAATTGAGCCAAAAAATAACGGGGTTATTTAAGAAAAAAACATCAAGGAATAATGTTTCTGATAATAAAATAAAAGAAACTATTAGGGGTGAATTATCGAGTATATTAAAAAATGAAAAGAGTTCAAAAAAATCTAAGAAGCGTAAGAAAAAAGATGATTATAAAGATTTAACCAAATAGTTTTTATATTGAGCTTTCTAAAGTTTAAAATGATAATAGTAAAAAAAATTAAAGCACTTGTCTTATTCTCTGGAGGATTAGATAGTAGGTTAACCATTAAGATTTTACAAGAGCAAGGTTTAGATGTTGAAGCTCTTTATATTAAACTTCCTTTTGGAACAGGTTGTTGTAATGAGTTTAGTTGTGTTTTTAATTTTTCTCAATTATCAGGGGTTAAATTACATACAATTGATTGTACTAAAAGCAAATTATTTAAAGATTATTTAAAGATTATTAAGAATCCAAAATACTCTCGTGGGGCAGGATTTAATCCTTGTAAGGATTGTAAAATATTTTTATTTAAATTAGGTAAGAAATTTGCAAAAGAAATTAATGCAGAAATAATTGCAACAGGAGAAGTTGTTGGACAAAGACCAATGTCTCAAATGAAAAGAGATCTATTATTAGATGAAAAAGAGGCAGGATTAGAGAATAAGATTTTAAGGCCTTTATCTGCAAAGCTTTTACCGCAAACAATTTATGAAGAGAAAGGTTTAATTGAAAGGGCAAAACTTCTTGATATTTCTGGGAGAAGAAGAGATCGACAAATTAGATTAGCTAAAAAATATGGAATTAAATACCCTAATCCTGGAGGAGGGTGTTTATTATGTGAAAAACTTTTGAAAAAGAGGTTTGAAATTTTATTAGGAAGAGGTTTAAAAGAAAATCAAGCACAACTTATTAATCTTGGAAGGCATTTTCTAATTGGAGATTCTTGGATTATCTTAGGGAGAAATCACCAAGAAAATAATTTTTTGAAGGTGATTAATGGAGGAAGGTTTATTGAACCTAATTTTATTGGTCCGAGTGCTAGGATATACGGTAAAATCAAAAAGCACGAAATTATGAATTTAATTATGACTTACTCTAAACAAGGGGGAGTTAAAGAGAAGGATTATTGGGAGAAATATAAAATTTAAAATGTGCAAACTTTGTGAAATAAAACCAGTTTATGAGTTTACAAATCAAAGAAAATTATGTAAAAATTGCTTTATCCATTGGTTTGAGAAGAAATTCCTTTATACTATTAGAAAATTCAATATGATTTCTAAGGGGGATGTTATTGGCTGTGAAAATAAAAAAGATTTTAGAAATATTGTTTTAAGGGAACTCTTAAAAATGTTAGAAAGTAAATCTCCAATTAAAATTAATAATAAAAAATTTACTAAAAAAGCTGTTGCAGATACAACCGACATAATTGCTAAGAAGATTATGGATGATTTGGTTAAGGGAAAATTTAAGGAGAAAATTAATCCAGTTGAAGGAAAAATCATTGGGCCCCTTTATTTGTTTTTAGATATGGAAGTTTTAATTTATGCAAAGCTTAAAGGCTTGAGATTTAATAAAATTGTAAAAGAAAAAGATAAATGGTTTAATTTTGTAGAGGGGTTAGAGAAAAAACATCCTGAGATTAAGAGGGGAATTATTAATAGTTATTTGGAACTTTCTCCATGAAATTTCCTATCTCTTTCTAATCTATCCATAAATCCTGTTATGAATTTAGAATGATCTGGTTTTGAAACAATTTCTCTTAAAGAATATGCTTCGATTTTATTACTTTGTACTTTTTCTGCTTTTATTTTTGATCCTAGCTCATTTTTTATTTTTGTTGTCAAATAAACTTGTTTTTTTGAAAGATGAGACATTCTTTTTAAATTTGTAATTAAAGAAGTTATTGCGGTAAATTTAATTACATTTGGTTCTGATTTTAAGATAATGTCTCCTGAATCTATTGCTATTCCATATTCTATTTTTTGTTTGAATAATTTATTATGGTGTTCTAGAATTTTTATTATTTCTTGAATAATATTTAATGATTTATCTGCATTTTGAAATGTTCTTGTTTTTTCAGGGGCAAATATAAAAAATAAATTATCTGCACTTTGATAAATTAATCCTTTTTCATTTTCAACTGCACGTATTATTTTAGTTAATGTTTCTTTTACACCCCCTTCACCAGCACCAAATTCCTTGTAATTTTTTAAGTTTAAATCAATAACATTAGAAGTTTGTTTATTTCCATGTATTGATAATGATAATTCTACTGGAATTGTGGGATTTATTAAATTTCCTTTAAGGGTTATTCTTTTTTCTTTTTCTACTTTAACTGGTTTGAAGTTATGTCCTAAATTATGTTTTTTTCCAAAAAAAGTTCTTTTATACCCTTTTCTAAATACCATATAGGCTATTAAACATAAAATTATTATTATAAAAACCCAAATAAAAGGTTTTAATACAAATGTTTTTTCTGCAAATTTCTTTACATCTATAGAATTTCCTGTTAATCCCACTGTTTCAGTTTTTTCACCGATTTGTATAAGATATTCTCCTTTTGGCGCAGTTAGAGTGAATTTTTTACTTTCTCCAATTTTAAGATTTAGTTCTACTTTTTTTATTTCTTCTCCTATTTGTATATCAATTGTTTCTTGATATACAACATTTCCAATATTGGTTATTACTACTGTGCTATTTAAAATTTCTATTTGGATATCTTTTTTCTCATTGATTGTAAATGCTGCATTTGTACTTAATTCCCCTGAATAGGCATTTATTCTCCAGATGCTTGGGATTTCTGTTTCATTTATATAATGTTCAAAATATTCATCTGTTGTTTTTTCGAATTTTTCAATAACCTCTCCCTCTGGATTTTTTATGGCAAAATACACTTTTTCAGCCATATTGTCTCCTGTTTGATCATGTAAAATTGCTTTTAATCTTAATGTTTCTCCAGGATCTAGCTTTACATCATCCAAAATTATCTCAAGATTTGTAGGAACTTGTTTTATATTTATGTTTGTTATTAAGCTCCCATTGTTTATTATTTCTCCTTTTGAATCTTTTTCGTAGGTATATAAATGAATAGTGTGTGCTCCTGCCTTTGTGTTTTGAGGAAGATTAATCTCAAGTGTAAAGGCTCCGTTTTCAACTAAATTAGAATAAATCATCTTGGTAGCCCCTTCTGTTGAGAGATTAGCTTCAATAATTCCGTTTATTCCTTTTGAGTTTTCTTTTAATGCAGTTCCAATTAAAGTTATTTTTTCACCAGGAGCAAAACTTTGTGTTAATTCTTGTAAAATTATATTTACTTTATTTGATATTATAAATTTTGAACTTAAATTTCCTTCTTCAATTCCCAACTTATAATTTATTGAACAAGCCCCTCTTGCTTTTCCTACAAATTCTTTAATCAAAGGAATAGATAAATCTCTAGTTTTTTCACCTTCTACTAATGCAATATATTCTTTGTAAATTTCTATTTCTGTTTCACCACAAGTTAATTTTATAGATAAAATATCATTTATTTGTTGAGAGGCAATTATCTTTATTGGCAATTCTATTATGTCTCCAAGATTATATGTTTGTTTTGGTTGTTGTTCTAAACTTATTGTTGCTGATGCTAAAGAAATCATTAAAATTAAGAAGATAAAAGTTATAATTTGTTTCCTCATTTTTTATATATAAATATGGAGAGAATTGTTTATAAATATTTGTGGAGTTTTGGATAGTTTTAAAAATTAAATCGTCTTGTATCTCATATGACAAATGAAGTTTTTAATCCATGGGAAGTTTCTGGAAAAGTAGATTATGATAAATTGATTAAGAGATTTGGAATTAGTGTTTTGAAGGAGTTGCCCGAGGTTTTTAATAGAAATATTCTTTTTAGAAGAAAAGTGATTTTTGCTCATAGAGATATTCAAAGAATTCTTGATACTATTAAAAATAAAAAGAAGTTTGTAATGATGACTGGACTTATGCCCACGGGTAAATTCCATATAGGGCACATGTTGGTGGCTCAGCAGTTTGTTTTTTATCAGAATCTTGGAGCTAAAATATATATTGCTGTAGCAGATTTAGAGGCCTATAATGCTAGGGCCCAAAATTTAGAAGAGAGTAAAAAAATAGCTTTTGATTATATTTCTAACTATGTTGCCTTGGGATTAGATTTGAAAAAATGTGATGTTTATTTTCAAAGTGAACGTTCAAAAGATGCTAAGAAAGCTAATGCCTATTATAGATTACAGAATTTATTAGCAAGATATGCTACTTTTGCGGAGTTTAAAGCAGTTTATGGAGAAATTACCCCTGGAAAAATGTTGGCTTCTGTTTTACAGGCTTCAGACATGTTGCATGCTCAACTTCCTGAATTTGAAGGAAATTGTCCTGTTTTGATACCTGTTGGCATTGATCAAGACCCGCATATACGGCTTGCAAGAGATATTTCTAGAAAAATAAAAGAGTTTAAATTTATTCAATTAAGTTCAACCTATAATTTGTATATGCCTGGTTTAGATGGAGGTAAAATGTCTTCATCTGTTCCAAGTTCTTTTATTGCTATGACAGACACTCCAGAAGATGTTAAAAATAAGATAAATAAATATGCTTTTTCAGGAGGACAAGCAACTTTAGAAGAACATAGGAAAAAAGGTGGAAATCCTGATATTGATGTCTGTTTTCAGTACTTAAAGATGTTTTTTGAATCAGATGATAAAAAGCTTCAAGAAATATATAATAATTATAAATCTGGGAAATTAACTACAGGGGAACTTAAGAAATATACAATTGGTAAGATAAATGCTTTTTTAAGTGAACACCAGAAAAAAAGAAAACAGGTTGAGAAAAAAGTTAAAGAATTTTTAAATTAATTCTAATTTTTTTAGATAACTTCTAGTTTCTTTTGGTAATCTATTTATATCAAAATCTACTCCTTTAAAACTTCCAATTCCCCAATTATATGAAGATGTAATTTGTTGAGCTTTTTCTTCTTCAGATAGAGAATTAAAATTGGGATTTATTTTTTTTAATGAATTTTTAATTTTTCTTAAATATTTTAAACTTACTTCTAGATTTTTTTCTGGATCATAAACTCCGTCTGTATATGGAGTAATTGTATCTACATCATTCCAGGCAATTTCTAATAATTGACCTAATCCTCTTGCCTTTGATTTTGGATGGTAAGCATAAATATTTTTACCAGATTCTGCCCTTATTATTTTTTTAAATAATTCTTTTGAAATTTCTTTTGGAGCAATACCTTTTGCATATAATTTATCTATATATTGATTTAATTCCTGGTTTGTCAAATATAATGGTTCTTTTTTTGAATTAAATTTTGTAATTTTTTCTGCATTTTCTCTAGCTTCTTCAAATTTAGCGATTTTCTCTAATTGGTTTTGTTTATTTGCCTGATTTAAAGAATCAATTATCTGATTTGTTTGATAGCTGTTATTTTTAGAAAAAAGAGAATTATTTGAAGAAGAATTGTTTGGGATTGCTAAATATGATAGCAGAGACATTACTGGTAGTAAGTATTTGATTATATTTTTCATAGTTTTCCCTATTCTTCACCTTGTGTGTGTGATCAATTGGCATATTTTCCATTTGAGATCCTTTGAATATGATTTTGTTTATAAATCTTTGTGGGATTTTTTTCGAAAATTCTTAAAAATTTTGATAATTAGTTTTATAAAATCTGTTTTCTTGTGTTTTTTATGAAAACATTAAATTTACATGTTGATTATATTGAATTTCAGTCTTTGAAGAAGGCTTTGAAAAGTATGTCTGATTTAAGTGAAAAAGATAAGGCTCCAAAAAAGATTCAAGAGGCTTTGGTGGTGTTTATTGCAGTTGAAAAGACAGATTCTAATGTGGAAGGGGTTGTGAAGAAATTAGTTGAAAATACTAAAGATATTGCTGGACAAGTTAAAGTAGAAAATATTGTGTTATACCCTTATGCTCATTTATCTTCAAATTTAGGGAGTCCTGAGCTTGCTATTAAGATTCTTGAAGAAGCTCAAAAAGCTTTGGAAAAACAAAAATTTAATGTTTCTCGTGCTCCTTTTGGATATTATAAGAGTTTTGAAATGAAAGTTAAAGGTCATCCTTTGAGTGAACTTAGTAGGGAGATTATTGTTGAAGGAGATGAAAATGTTGAAGAAAATACTAGTCATGAATTACTTTTAAAAAAAATGTCTAAAATTAAGATGAGCACTCAAAAAGCTCCTGGAGGACTTAAGAGCAATGTTGAATTAGGTAGGGATTTGGATCTATATATTGTTAGTGAGATTGTTGGGGGAGGTTTGCCTTTGTTTACTCCTAAGGGTACAATTATTTATAGGGAACTTAAAAGATTTATTGAAGATGAAGAAATTAAAAGGGGATATTTGTATACAAAAACTCCTATTATGGCTAAAAGTGATTTATATAAAATTTCAGGTCATTGGCAACACTATAAAGAGGATATGTTTTCTTTAAATATTCGTGGGGAAACTTTTGCTTTAAGACCTATGACGTGCCCTTTTCAATTTGTTTTATATAAAAGAAAACCAAGAAGTTACAAAGAATTGCCAATAAAATATGCAGAAATAGCAGACTTGTTTAGAAATGAAAAATCAGGAGAATTAAGAGGTCTTACAAGGGTGAGGCAATTTAGTTTAGCAGATGCTCATGTTATTTGTACAGAGGCCCAATTAGAAAAAGAGTTTGAAGAAGTTTTAAATTTAGTTAAGTTTGTTATGAAATCTCTTAATGTTAAAGATATTTGGTATAGATTTTCTAAGGGGGATATTAAAAATAAGGAAAAATATATTGATAATCCTGCAGCTTGGAAAGAATCTGAAGCTAAAATGAAGAAAATTCTAGATAAACTTAAGTTAAAATATGTTGAAGTTAAGGGTGAAGCTGCTTTTTATGGCCCGAAATTAGATATACAATATAAAGATGTTTTTGGAAAAGAAGATACTTTAATTACAATTCAAATTGATTTTGCTCTTCCTGAGAACTTTGATATGACCTATAAAGATGAAAATAATAAAGATAAGAGACCGATGGTGATTCATAGATCTTCTATTGGGGCTCTTGAGAGAATTATTGCTTATTTGTTGGAGAAGACACAAGGGAATTTACCTTTATGGTTGTCTCCTGTTCAAATTAAAATTCTTCCAATGACAGATAAAAATATTAAATTTTCTGGAAAAATTAAACAAGATTTAATTGAGAAAGGATTTAGAGTTGAGATTGACGATAGAGAAGAATCTATGGGTAAAAAGGTAAGAGATGCCCAAATAGAAAAAGTTAATTATATGATTACTATTGGTGATAAAGAAGAAAAATCTAAAACTCTTGCAATTAGAAGTAGAGATGGTAAAGTAGAATATGGTGTTAAGATTGATGATTTTGTTTCTAAGTTGAAAATTCAGATTGAAGAGAGATTGTAGAAAGATTTAAATATACATCTTGTATACTGATTGTATGGAACAAACAACAATTAGGATTACGAATGATTTACACAAAGCTTTGGGCAGTTTGAAAGCATCTAATGAAAGTTTTGAAGATTTAATTTGGGATTTGGTTGAACCTTATTTAGAGTTATCTCCACAGACAAAGAAAAATATTGCAAAATCTTTAGAAGAATATGAAAAAGGAGAATTTTATACTCTCGATGAGGTTGAGAAGGAGTTTGGATTTAAATGAAAGTTCTTTGGTCAAAAGATTCAAAGAAACAATTTTTTAAATTAAATTTAAGATTTCAAGAAAAAGTTTTGGATTCTCTAAGAAGATTTTCAAAAGGGGAAAGGGTAGATATAAAAAAGCTAAAAGGAAGGCAAGAAGAATATAGAATTAGAATAGGAAATTATAGGATTATTTTAACTAAAAAAGAAAATAATGTTTTTTTAATTACAGATCTTGGAAAAAGAGAAAATATTTATTTAATATTTGGTGTTGTTTTGTAACTCTTTGGTTTATAGAAACCCTTAAAAATTAGTAATTTCTTTAATAATTATATCTGCCCTGGGATTGCACTGCAAACCCAGGCTTTTTTTAAAATGACAAAAATTTCAATATCTATTTAATTAATTTTATAAACTTCTTAATAATTGTTTTTTTATGAACCTTCAATTTTATATTGAGAAACTTGAACATTCTAAAGAATATAAAGATTTTATGAAGAAGTATAAAGATGCTTATTTTTATTCTGGATTTTTTAGTGTTGATAAAGAAGGAAAAGATAATCAAGCTCATTTAGATTTTTTTATTCCAAGTTCTGAAGAGGTTTTTAGTTTTAGAGTTGATGGAGATATAGCACTTTCTCCTATAACAATTTATGATGAAAAAGTTCCTGAAAAGATTTCAGATAAATTAGATGTTGATTTTGATTTTCATGAGAAATTAATTTTAAAAGAAGTTGAAAATCAGAAGATTAAAAATAAGATTCAAAAGTTTCTATTTAGTTTACAGAGGTTAGAAGACAAGAATTATATGATTGTAACTTGTTTTTTATCAAGTTTTGGTTTAGTTAAGTTACATGTTTGTTTAGAAGATAATAAAATCTCTGATTTTGAGAAGAAATCTATTTTTGATATGGTTAGTGTTTTCAAGAAAAAATAATTAGAAATGGTATCCTTGACCTGAAGCAAAAGGATTATTTTTCATGCTTTGATAAAATTCTAATTCTTCATTGAGGTTACTATCATCTTTTTTAAAACAGTATGAAGAGTAATCTTCAATAATTTCTTTAATTTCTTTAAATGCTTTTTTGCCTTTTAGTTTTTTATCTTGAACTTCTTGTATAGCTAATTTTGTTATACAGGCGTTGCCGCAAATAAAATTTATAAATCCAGAGAGTTTTTTTGTTAGATCTCTTCTTTCTTTTGTTGGAATTTTCATATCAACTAATTTTCTATGATATTTTATCATTGTTTTTGTTGGAATTTTCATATTTTTAATAGCCTTGAATAATATTTAAATGTTACTATTTTTAAGTTAATTTAATAATATTACTTTTCTACAATAAAATTAATCATCATCTCTGAATTGTGGGTTGATGTTATTTTGAATCCTGCTTTTTTGAAAAGATTGTGAATTTCTTCCTCATTAAATAAATAATAATATCTTTTTCCTTTATCTCTCCAACCGATTGATAGTTCTTTTGTTTTGTTTTTAAATCTTTTAGAATTTTCATTCCATACCCCAATATATGCTTGTGCTTTTGGTTTTAAAACTCTGTAAAGTTCTTTAATTGCTTTTTTTCTGTTTATTTCTTTTTCAATGCAATGTAGGGCCGAGATTGAGATTGTTGCATCAAAAAAATTGTTTTCAAAAGGAAGTTTAGTTAAATCTGTTTTTATAAATTCTGCTTTAATTTTTTGTTTTTCTGCTTTTTGCCTAGCTAAATCTAACATTTTTTGTGAGAAATCTATTAAATATAATTTTGCCTTTTTTGTTTTGATTAAGTATCTTCCAGAACCAGAACCTAGATCTAGAACATTACCCTCACATTTTTCTAAGAATTTTCTTGACCTTTCAGATGGAATTTGTTTAAATTCATGCCATTCTTCTGCAATATTATCCCAGACTTGTTCTTGATTTGGTGTTTTCATATAATTTAGAATATTGGGGGTCTTAAAAATTATTGGGTTTTTATGCTAAGGGAGGATTAGATTTTTATATACTAAATGAGATAAGATACTATGAAAAAAGATGTAAAGCCCAAAGTAGATGCTATGAAAAAGAAGATAAAATCTAAAACAAATCAAAATACATCTAAAAGAATAGAAAAAGATACAAAAAAGACTAAACTTAAAAAGAGTTTATTTAAAAGAAAGTTCTTTTGGATTGGTTTAATTTTAGTGGTTTTTTTGGTCGCTTTGTTTTTTGGAACAAAAGCTTATCTTTATTTTCGCCTTATTATAGGAAATGATTTTGTAGTTACATTAACTTCTGAAAAAACAAACTTCTTTCTTCAACACAATGAACAAGAGCAGGTTATTTTAAAATCTCATTTTTTTTCAAATCCATTTTGCACTTCCACATGTAGTTCTTCCTTTGTAGACCTGGGTTCTGGAGAAATAATAGATACTAAAGATTTTAATTTGGAATCTACAGTTGTTCATACTCAAGAATATGATTTAGTTGCAAATAAATTAGGAAGAGGCCAAGAATTGTATAGATTTGAAATTAAATGTGAAACCATTAAAAGCATATTTTGTCAAACAACTGGTGAAGAAAAAACAAGAAGTATGTTAATTACTTTAGATTATGATTTAAATTCAAAGGAGGAAAAACAAAAAGAAGAATATGGTCAAATTATCTCTTCAGGATTTGAAAATATTTCTTATTTGAATCTGAATTTTTTAGAATTAAATAATAGTCTCTTGAAATTGATGGAAAATAATAATTCTATTAATCTTTTAGAAGAAGTGGGAAATTTATCTAATTTTATTTCTTTAATTAATCAAACTTATCTTGATTTA
>ERZ889078.1609-NODE-1609-length-17568-cov-15.369440_pt1 | contig 17568 bp, 19 predicted proteins | sample MGYA00521266_ERZ889078 | MGnify/ENA primary metagenome ERZ889078 (study PRJEB32303, sample SAMEA104408618) | aquatic metagenome | biome: Brackish water; feature: Pelagic; material: water | place: Baltic Sea | collected 2014-06-16T06:34:00 | depth 76,534 m ...
TATTGAATATTGACGAATTTAGGGATTAAAGTCTCACGTGCGAAGCTTTTAATTCTTCATTCTTCATTCCTACATGGGGGTAAAAAATGGCGTACGAAAATATTATTTTTGAGGTGGATGGAAACATAGCGGTCATTAAATTCAATCGGCCAAAGGCCCTCAACGCAATCAACCCGGGCGTGGTCGAGGATATGGAAAATGCCTTGGAGGAGATTGAAGCGAATCCTGCCGTAAAAGTCCTGATTCTGACGGGCGAAGGCGACAAAGCATTTGTGGCTGGAGCGGATATCTCTCATATGGTGGGGTTTTCACCTCTTCAGGGACGGAGTTTCTCTAGCCGGGGGCAGGAACTGCTCCTGCGGCTCGAAAGTCTCCCCATCCCGGTCATCGCCTGTGTCAACGGGTTTGCCCTGGGTGGCGGCACGGAAATAGCCATGGCATGCGACTTTATCTATGCCTCTGAAAATGCAAAATTCGGCCAGCCCGAAATCAGCCTGGGAATTATTCCCGGATACGGTGGGACCCAGCGTCTTTCCCGTCTCGTGGGAAAGGCCATGGCCAAGGAACTGTGTATGACAGGGGGTATCATCAGTGCCCGGGAGGCCAAAGAAATCGGTCTGGTAAACAAGGTATTTCCCCATGATGATTTATGGAAAGAAACCATGAAGACAGCAGGAATAATGGCTTCCAAGGGAAAGGTGTCCATGAGAGCCATCAAACAATGCATTGAAAGGGGTGTCGACCAGGACCTGAGGACGGGATGTTGCATGGAAACCGACGCATTTGCCGTCTGCATGTCCAGCCCGGACAGCAAAGAGGGGATGACTGCCTTTCTGGAGAAGAGAAAGCCCGAATTCAAAGGGGAGCTGAGCTGAAGATGGATTTTACATTGACAGAAGAACAGAGCATGGTGAAGGACATGGCGGCAAAGTTTGCCGAGGCCGAAATCAGGCCAAAGGCCGCCCAACTGGATGAAAAGCATGAGCATCCGGCCGATATTGTCCGGCAATTGGGTGAGCTCAAGATGCTTGGCATTGCCGTTCCTGAAGAATTCGGAGGGGGGGGCATGGATTATGTGAGCTATGTCCTCGCGCTGATCGAAATATCAAAGGCATGTGCCTCAACCGGGGTGATCATGTCGGTCAATAATTCTTTGTACTGTTATCCGGTCTATGCATACGGGACCCAGGATCAGAAGAAAAAATACCTGTACCCCTGCGCCTCCGGAGAGAAACTTGGATGTTACGGCCTTACAGAGGCAGGAGCCGGCTCTGATCCCTCGGGACTGAGAACCACCGCGGTAAAGGATGGGGATGAGTGGGTCATAAACGGAGAAAAAAAATTCATTACCAACGGGAACGTAGCCTCCTATGCCGTCATTGCCGCAGTAACGGAAAAAGGCAAAGGGTATAAGGGAATCAGTTCCTTTGTGGTGGACCTGGAGAACACCGACGGTTTTAAAGTGGGGCGGGTGGAAGAAAAGTTGGGCATCCTGGCGTCGGGCACATCCGAGCTGGTTTTCGAAGACGCCCGTGTCCCCGCCGATAGTCTCCTCGGGAAAGAAGGTGAAGGGTTCAAACAGATGCTCAGTACCCTGGATGGGGGAAGAATCGGTATTGCATCCCAGGCCATAGGCATCGGGAGGGCCGTTCTGGAAGATGCCCTTACCTATGCGAAAACCCGTGAGCAGTTCGGAAAACCGATCACCTCTTTTCAGGCCATTCAGTGGAAACTGGCCGATATGGCCACGGAAATTGACGCTGCAGAACTCCTCACCCTGCGGGCGGCCTGGTTGGAAGATCACAAGAAACCCTATGAAAAGGAAGCAGCCATGGCCAAGATGTTTGCATCAGATGCAGCCATGCGGGCATCCATTGAAGGGGTACAGATCCTTGGGGGATACGGCTATTGCAAGGAATATCCCATGGAACGTCACATGAGAGATGCCAAGATCTGTCAGATCTACGAAGGAACCAACGAGATCATGAGGCTGGTCATTGCCAGGAATCTTATCAAAGGTTAAACATTTTAGGCTCATTCAATCGAAAGGGGGACAAACATGCCCTTGACTTTTGACCCGAAGATATTTGACGACATTGAACAGGAACGAGCCAGATGGCAGGGAGAGCTGGAGAAGGTCTTTTCGAAAAAACCGGAAAGGCTGGGAAAATTTTCCACGGTTTCCGACAGCGAGATCAAAGCAATCTACACCCCTGAGGATATCAGGACCCAGGACTTCGGAAAAGATATCGGTTTTCCCGGGGAGGCCCCTTTTACCCGGGGCGTTCAGCCGTCCATGTATCGAGGGCGATTGTGGACCATGCGCATGTTTGCGGGACTGGGAAGCGCCAAAGATACCAACCGGCGTTTCCACCACCTGGTAAAGGCAGGACAGACGGGACTTTCCACGGCTTTCGACATGCCCACCCTTATGGGCTACGACTCGGATGCACCCAAAGCCAGAGGGGAATGCGGCAGATGTGGTGTCGCCATTGACACGCTCAAGGATATGGAAGACCTTTTTGAAGGACTTCCCATCGACCAGATAACCACTTCCATGACCATCAATCCGCCGGCATCCGTGCTCTGGGCCATGTACATCGCCATGGCCGAAAAGAGGGGAATAGACAGAAAAGTCATCGGCGGAACGATTCAGAATGACATGCTGAAGGAATTCGTCGCCCAGAAGACTTTCATGTGTCCCCCTGAACCATCTGTACGAATCGTTACGGACACGGTTGAATTCGGGACCAAGGAAGTTCCCAGGTGGAACACGATCAGTATCAGCGGTTATCATATCCGTGAAGCGGGTTCCACTGCCGTACAGGAACTGGCTTTCACACTGGCGGACGGCATCGCCTACACGGAAAAGGCCCTTGAACGGGGACTCCATGTGGATGATTTTGCTCCACGATTTTCCTTTTTCTTTAATTCGCACCTTGATTTTTTTGAAGAAATCGCCAAGTTCCGTGCCGCACGACGTATGTGGGCCAAGATCATGAAAGAGCGTTTCAAAGCCAAGGATCCCAGGTCCTGGTGGTTGCGGTTTCATACCCAGACGGCAGGATGCAGCCTCACAGCTCAGCAACCTTACAACAACGTGGTCAGGACCGCTCTCCAGGCCCTGGCGGCGGTCATGGGAGGGACCCAGTCGCTGCATACCAATTCCCTTGACGAAGTGCTGTCCATCCCAACGGAAGAGGCGGCAACCATTGCCTTAAGAACGCAGCAGATTATTGCTGAAGAGTCGGGAGTAACCAACACCATTGATCCCCTTGGCGGGTCCTACTTCGTGGAAGCCTTTACGACCCGCATGGAAGAAGAAGCATTTGCAATTATACAAAAAATTGACGACATGGGCGGCATGCTTTCCGCCATTGAAAAGAATTATCCCCAGCTGGAAATCGCCGACGCAGCCTACCACTACCAGAAACAGATAGACAACAGGGAAAAGACCGTGGTGGGCGTAAACAAATATGTCCTGGAAGACGAAGAAATACCGGTGGAAGTACTGGAGATCGATGAGGAACTGGAGAAAATCCAGATAGAGAAAACCAGGAGGGTCAAGGAGCAGAGGAACAGTGGAAAAGTAGCGAGATGCCTTGAAAGGGTAACTGAAGCCTGCGCCGGGAAGGAAAACGTGATGGAAGGCCTGATAGACGCAGCAAAAGAGTACGCCACCGTACAGGAATTGTGCGATGTATACAGGAAAGTTTTCGGAGAGTACCGGGATCCGGGAATCTATTGATTGAGAAGGGGTTATTATGGCACAGCAGAGAAGATTGAGAGTGATGGTAGCGAAGCCTGGTCTGGACGGACACGACCGCGGCGCCAGGATTATTGCAAGGGCCTATCGCGATGCGGGGTTTGAGGTGGTGTATACCGGCCTTCATCAAACACCGGAAGAAATTGTGGAGGCAGCCATTCAGGAAGACGTGGACATGATCGGCATGTCGAGCCTGGCAGGCGCCCATAAGTACCTTTTCAAGACCGTCGTCGAAATGCTGAAGGAAAGAGATGCCGATGATATTGTTGTCTGTGGAGGCGGCATCATCCCCAACGACGATATCGTCATGTTGAAGGAGGCCGGCGTCAAGGAGATCTTTACACCGGGAACCACCCTCGACGACATTGTCAAATGGGTAAAAGCGAACGTGACACCGAGGTAAAGGGAAATCATGCAAAGCATTGTTGAAAAGGTGGTTTCCGGAGATGTCAGAACCGTTGCCCGCCTCATCCGGGATATTGATGACGGAATGCCCGAAGTACGGAATGTGTTGAAGGAGCTGTATCCTCATACGGGGAATGCCTACGTGATAGGTATCACGGGAGCTCCCGGCGTTGGAAAGAGCACGCTTGTCGACCAGATGATCGCCCACCTCAGGAAGCGGGACAAAACCGTGGGAGTCTTAGCCGTGGATCCAACCAGCCCATTCAGTGGGGGAGCTATTCTGGGAGATCGGGTCAGGATGCAGCGTCACAGTATGGACAAGGGAGTATTCATCCGATCGATGGCAACGAGAGGACATTTCGGCGGCCTGACCCAGTCCACCCGAAGCGCCATTGACGTGCTGGATGCCATGGGAAAAGACTACATTCTCGTTGAGACGGTGGGTGTAGGCCAGGACGAAGTAGACGTGGTCAGAAGCGCCCACACGACGGTCATCGTGGTTATTCCGGGAATGGGAGACGGAATTCAGGCCATCAAGGCGGGTATCCTTGAAGTGGGAGATATTTTTCTTATCAACAAGGCCGATCGTGACGGATCCGATAAGACCTACACCGACCTGAAGCTCATGATTGAAATGGATCAGAGGAAATATGACAAAGGGGGCTGGAAACCTCCCATACTGAAAGCACAGGCGGTTTTTGATGAAGGGGTCGCCGAATTCATGGAGGAAATAGAAAGGCATGCCCAATCCCTCAAGGCCACCTTTGGTGGGCTGGATATTCGAAAACAGAAGGACATGGTTCGTCAGGAACTCAGCGAGATGATAAAGGCCAGGCTTCTCGAAGAAGTCATCAGTAAGCTGACCGAGACCGGCGATTTTGACAGGGCCGTTCAAGCCATAACCGCTGGAAAGATCGACCCCTATAGCGCCTGCGATAATCTCGTGCTTCCCATCGTTGGTCTTTCCCATCCGTAAACCGCCGTGAATACCCTTCTCTGGTGGGCGCGCCAGATACTGTTAGTGGCCATAGGGACTTTTTTCCTGCTTTTCGGGATATACGTCCTGATCGCCGCGTACCATTTAAAAAATCCCTATGCCTTTGTCATGACTTTTTTCGCTTCTAATCTATTCATACTGATCAGCGCCGTGCTGGTATTGGGGTTTATTCTGAGAATGATCAAGGTTTTCAGACTGACCAGAATACCCGAGGAAACAGAAAACAACGCGCCGGATAATAAAAAATAATCCAGCTTCCAGTGTCACCACCATCGCTCATTCATAATTCATCATTCTTCATTCATAATTTACCAACGGGGGTGTTCTGATGCCGATCGATAAAAAAACGCTGTCCATAGGCAAGAGGCTTTTCAAACTCAGGAGATCCAAAAAACTGACCCTCAAACACCTGGCAAACGAAACCGGGCTTGCGACAAACGTCATATCCCAGATAGAAAAAGGCGAGATCATGCCGCCTGTTTCCGTGATCTTGCAGCTTTCCAGGGCACTGGAGATTGATTCGAGCATACTCCTCAAAGAAGAGAAAAAACACGCCGGCAAGAAATCGGCAGAGGATTACCAGAAACGGACCGAGGCATACACGTACGAAACCCTGACCCCGGAGGCAAGGCATAAACACCTGAAGGCCTTCAAGATATTTATTGATCCCAAATCAGAACACAAGTCTGTGAGCTACAGCCACCTGGGAGAAGAATTTCAGTATGTCCTGAAGGGAAAAGTGGAGATCATGGTTGGAGAGAACAAAAACATTCTCGATCCTGGACAGAGTCTGCACTTCAACTCCTCGATTCCCCATAAACTCCGGAACCTCAGCCCCGAAAAGGCCGAGTTGCTTGTCGTGCTTTACACACCCTGACCGGAGGTAAAACAAAATGGCATATCAGTTGAACGAAGAACAGCGCATGATCCAGGCCATGGTCAGGGAATTTTCCAGGGAAAACATCCTGCCCACCGCCGCCGAAAGAGACAGAACCGGCGAATTTCCCAGGGAGAATCTGAGAAAGATGGGAGAGCTGGGACTGCTGGGGATGAATGTGCCCACGGAATACAACGGGGCGGGGGTGGATTCCGTCAGTTATTCACTTGCCTTGCAGGAAATTGCCTACTCCTGCGCTTCCACCGCCGTGGTCATGTCCGTTCACAATTCCGTTGCATGCGGTCCCATCTACCTGTTTGGTTCGGACTATCTGAAAGAGACGTTTCTGAAGCCGTTAGCCGCGGGAGTCAAGATCGGTTCCTTCGCGCTTACTGAATCCAGCGCAGGATCGGATCCGGTCAGTCAGAAAACCAAGGCGGTAAGGGACGGCGACAGCTTCATCATCAATGGAACCAAGATGTTCATTACCACCGGGAAGAATTCCGATCTCACCGTGGTTACGGCGATCACGGACAGGGACAAAAAACATCGGGGAATCAGCGCATTTGTGGTGGAAAAAGGAACACCGGGATTTCACGTGGGAAAAGAAGAAGCCAAAATGGGGCTGAAGGCGTCCGACACGGTGGAGCTCATTTTTGAGGACTGCAGGATACCGGCGGAGAACCTTGTGGGCAATGAAGGAGATGGCTTTATTATCGCCATGACTTCTCTCGACGGGGGCCGGATAGGCATCTCCTCCCAATCGGTGGGCGTCGCCCAGGCATGCCTCGATGCCGCCGTCACTTATGCCAGGGAAAGGGTGCAGTTCGGCAAGACCATCTCCCAGTTTCAGGGCATCCGCTGGATGATTGCGGACATGGCCACCCAGATCGAGGCGGCCAGACTCCTGACCTTCAACGCGGCGGCCATGAAGGACCGGGGAGAAAATTACTCTGCATCCGCGTCCATGGCCAAGGTATTCGCGTCGGAAATGGCCAACAAGGTCGCCTACACGGCCCTCCAGATTCACGGGGGATACGGGTATATCCAGGAATTCCCTGTTGAAAGATATTACAGGGATGTGCGGGTATTCACCATTTACGAAGGAACATCCGAGATCCAGAGGAGAGTCATCGCAAAACATGTGATCGGAAAATGAGTGGTTACCGGTTGCCGGTTGCCAGTTACCGGTACATAAGGTCAGAGCGAAGCGATTCCACACTTCGGCATTCTGCGGTTCGCCTTTCCCAGTTCTCACGAGCATGAGAACGAGAAAAGACAAACCGTCAACCGTCAACTGTGAACCGCCAACCGCTTTTTTACAGCTTCTCCTTCAGGGCTGAAACCACATTAAAGAGATCGTCCACAACCCCGTAATCGGCAACCCTGAATATGGGCGCTTTTTTGTCTTTATTCACCGCGATGACGGTGCCCGCACCTGCAATCCCTGCCACATGTTGAAAGGCGCCGCTGATCCCCAGGGCAAAATAGACTTTCGGCTTCACCGATTTTCCGGAAGTGCCGACCTGGTGGTATTTCGGGAGCCAGTTCTTGTCCACAACGGGTCGTGAACAGGACAGGGTTCCCCCCATGACGTCCGCCAGTTCCCTGATCCTGGCAATGTTCTCTTCCTCCCCTACCCCTCTGCCCACCGATACCAGCAGTTCGGCCTGGGTAATATCCACATCCCCGGCCCCCGTATCCACAAATTCCAGAAATTCTTTCCCGGTTTTCGCCATATGGGGATAGGGCTCATGCATCTCGATCTGACCTTCTCGCTGGAGCTCCCCTTCCGGCACTAAAAACGCCCCCGGTCTCACCGTAAACACATACCCGGCTGATTCCCGGAACGAAACCCTCGAAAAAAGTTTGCCGCTGTAGATCTGGCGGATCGCAAAAGGCCTGCCATCCTCCAACAGGATATTCACACAATCCGTCGCCAGGGGATATCCTGATTTAACAGCCAGAGCGGGAGCGATATCCATTCCCCAGGACGTATGTCCGATGAGGGTCAGAAAAGGCTTTCTTTCCCGGACAAGACTTGTAAGAACTTCCCCATACACATGGGAGTCGAAGTTCTCGAACCGGGGGCCCTGGAAAACAAGAACCTTGTCTGCCATTTTGGCCACTTCCTGCACCATGCTACCGGCATCATCACCGACCAGAACGACGGCAGCCAGTTCATGGGATGCACCGCTGCAGAGTTCACGGGCTTTGAAAAGCATCTCCCTGGTGATCTCCCTGATCTCGCCCTTCCTATGTTCCACCACTACCAGTATCTCGCCCATTTAGATGCTCACCCCCTTTTCGCGGATAATACGGATGATCTGCTCGGCAACCGCGGAAGAATCCCCCTCCAGCATCTCGGCGCCATCGGTTTCGGGCGGTAGAAAGACCTCTTCTATCCTTGTCATGGGCGTCAGATCCTCTTCGCTGAGCCCCAGTTCTTCCACACCGATCACGTTCAATTCCTTCTTGCGGGCCTTGCGGATGCCCATGATGGACACGTACCTGGGTTCATTGATGCCGGTCTGAACGGTCAAAAGCGCAGGCAAACGCAGATTGGAAACTTCATCCATGCCGCCCTCCAGTTCCACCTTGACTCTGGCTTGATCGCCCTCCGGTTCCACACCCACTACAACGGACGCATGTCCGATCCCCAGTTTTTCGGCGACCATGATTCCGACCATTCCCAGGTTGTCATCATCTGCCTGAACTCCAGTAAGAACCAGATCAAACTCCAGATCGCGGATCACCCGGGCAAGGATACCGGCCACCACAAAGCCGTCCAGTTCCCTGGCTCCCGGGTCCACTCGAACGGACTTGTCCGCACCCATGGCAAGGGCCCTTCTCAGAACTTCTTCATCTTCCTCATCCCCGATGGTTACGGCAGTAACCGTGCCTCCGAATTTTTCCTGCAGAAGAACGGCCTCCTCAATGGCATAGTTGTCCCAGTCATTGATGACGTAAGCCAGTTCCTCTTTCCGGACTCCCTTCTTCCCCTCGTCAATGATCAGATCAACTTCCTGGGTCATAGGGACCCGCTTTATACAAACCACAATATTCATGCTATGCCCTCCATATAGACTAAAGTCTCCCAATCACATTCCGGCCGATGATGATCTTCTCCACTTCCTTGGCCCCTTCATAGATCTCCAGGACCTTGGCTGCCCGATAGAACCGCTCGATATCCTGATCATTGAAGTATCCGTACCCCCCGTGAAGCTGGAGCGCCTCATCGACTACTTCCACGGCTGTTCTGCCGGAAAACATTTTGGCCATTGCGGTGATGTCCGTATTGCCTTTTCCCTTGTCCAGCAGCGTGCAGGCCTTGTGGGTCATGGTTCGAGCCATCTCCACCTTGGTGGCCATTTCAGCTATCTTGAACTGCGTGGCCTGGAAAGAGCCGAGCTTTTTCCCGAATTGCACGCGGTTCCGCACATGTTTTACGGCCTGGTCCAGTGCCCCCTGGGAAAGACCTACCCCGTGGGCCGATACATATGCCCGAGAACGGTCAAAGAACGCCATAAGCTGTGAGAAACCGTTTCCCCGCTCCCCCACCAGGTTCTCTTTGGGAACCCGGACATCTGAAAAGAAAACAGATGAGGTGTCGGAGGCTCGCAACCCCATCTTGCCATGCATGGGATCCGCTTCATATCCGGCCCGATCCGTTTCAACGGCAATAATACTGTGCCGTTTTGCCCTTTTCTTTTCGTCCGGATCCGTAAGACAGAACACCAGGAGAAAGTCCCCCACGGAACCATTTCCGATCATCACCTTGCTGCCGTTTATTCTGTATTCATCCCCTTCCAGTACGGCATGGGTAGACGCAGACAGGGTATCGCTCCCCGCATCCGGTTCTGTAATGGCAAACCCCATCATCTTTTTTCCTTCCACTAACGGTGGAAGAAATCGACGTCTCTGCTCTTCACTGCCAAAAAGCAGAAACTCTTCCGCCCCGAAGGAAACCGAACAGAGCTGTTGACCGAGACCGGGATCAATTCTCCAGAACTCCTCTAAAATAATGGCATGTTCCAGAAATCCAAACCCCGCCCCTCCATATTCTTCATCAATAAATGCCCCTAAAAATCCCAATCCCCCAGCCTTGGTTATGAGTTCCCGTGGAAATGTCTCGTTCAGATCGCAATCCTTCGCGATATCCTGGAGTTCTCCAATGGCAAACTCTCTCGCCGCCTGGCGAACGTCTTTTTGCTCTCGTGACAGCTCAAAATCCATCTGTTCCTCCTTCAACCTTTCTGTTTCAAAATACCTCTTGTAAAGATCTCCATGAACGTATCCGCCAGTTCATCCAGACTCACCCGGCCATCTTTATCATACCATTTGATGGTGTAGTGTACCATTCCGAAAAAAGCGAAGAGGGCCGTTGTAGAATTCATTTTTTTCATTTTGCCCTGCTCCGCCAGTTCCTCCAGGATAGACCGGAATAGATGAACATAACGTCGTTGCTTTTCGAGCAGAGTACTCCGGTATTTCCCTTTCAGAGAGTTCATCTCATTTACAAGCAGAATCTCCCTTTCCAGGTCACCGGCAAAATATTTGGCATAATAGACGAGAACCCTGTCCAGCTTTTCCTCGGGCAATATATCGGCCCGGCATATTTCCTCAATGGTCACCAGGGCTTCATTCATAGCGTCGTTCATCAACTGAAACAGCATATCCTCTTTTCCCTTGAAATAGTGGTAAAGGGAAGAGGCATTCATATTCAGTTCCCTGGCGATATCCCTCATGGAAGTGGAGTGATAGCCGTTGCGGGCAAAAAGGTGCGCGATACTGTTGTGTATCTCTTGCCTTTTTTCAAAATTTTTTGATTTGGACATGTACCGGCACCATTTAAAACAAACGAACGATCGTTTGACAATAGAACTCTATGAAGGCTCTGTCAATACTTTTTGTCAGGATTTCGTCTATTCATGGGGAATGCTGAACGGTAAAGATCAGGTCTGGTAGTGCAGCAAATATGGGGATTTCATTCTTCCGGTTTTATGGAATTGTATTGATGTTTTAGTCTCTATATTATATTGTGTTCTAAATTGTATTATTCTTCTTCTTAGAATGTTGGATTATTCAAATGACAAAAACCCCGAATATTCTCGTTGCAGACGACGACCCTGTTACCCGAAAACTTCTGAAATTCCAATTAGAAAAGCACGGGTTTAAGGTAATCGTCAGCAGTGATGGCCTTGAGGCCAAAGAGACCATTGAACATCATCCGGTAGATATGATTATCGCGGATTACATGATGCCTAATATGGATGGGCTGGAGCTTCTAAGCGCCCTGAGGGAAGAGGGGAAGGACATTCCATTCATCATCATCACTGGATTTGGAAGTATTGACAGCACCATGGAAGCCATCAGACTGGGGGCGGTTGAGTATCTGACCAAACCTCTTGATCCAATGGAAGTCCTTTTGGCGGTCCAAAAGGGGTTGAATATAGGACAAATAAAAGAAAAATTATCCCACCTTCAAAAGGAGGTCCAGGCCAAATATAGTTTTGAAAATATCATTGGGCAGAGTCCCACCATGCAGGTTATTTTTAAGGATATCCATAAGGCCTCCCAGAGTACTGCAAATGTCTTGATTGTGGGAGAGAGCGGCACAGGAAAGGAATTGGCCGCAAAAGCAATCCATTACAATGGCCTGAAAAAAAATGGACCATTTATAGCTATAGCTTGTTCTGCCTTTTCAAAGGGAACACTGGAAAGCGAATTGTTCGGACATGTCAAAGGGGCATTTACTAGTGCCTTCAGGGATCATAAAGGCAGATTTGAACTGGCCGATGATGGGACTCTCTTCTTGGATGAAATAGGTGATATTTCACTCAACATTCAAGTCAAATTGCTCAGGGTGCTTGATGAAAAGCGGTTTGAGCGAGTTGGTGGCCAGGAAACAATGCAATCGGATTTCAGGCTGCTTGCTGCTACCAACAAAGACTTGAAAGCTCTGGTAAAAAAAGGGCGGTTCCGTGAGGACCTCTTTTATCGACTGAACGTTATTAATGTTACCATGCCACCACTCAGGGAGCATCCTGAAGATATTTTTCTTCTAATTAAACATTTTCTTAAACATTACTCACAGGTTAGCGGGAAAGATATTAAAACTGTTTCCATGGAAGCCTTGAAGCTATTGCAGGGTTACTCCTGGCCGGGTAACGTGAGGCAGTTGGAAAACGCTATTGAAAGTGCTATTGCAGTGTGCGATGGAAATATGATTAAAATTTCTGATCTTCCTTTTGAATTAACCGATCCTCCCACTGAAAAATCCTCCGATTTACAGGACTATCAAGGGTCTTTAACCGAAGTTGTGGCCTTATTCGAAAAGCAGATAATTTATAAGGCGCTTGAGCAAAATGAATGGGTCCAGGCTTATGCAGCAGAGAAATTGGGCATAAGTGAGAGGGTCATGTCCTATAAAATAAAGAAATATGGCATTGTCAAGAAAGGTATATTAGTCGAACAAATATCGTAGGTTGCATTCAAATAGTCGGTTTTTCAGTCTTCGCAAAGGACATATCTGCTTACCAGACTTTTCTGCGCTCCGGCTTGGCCCTGATGACCAGGTTCGTGATACCAAAATCAATACCCGTTTTTCCGGTTCAGGTGCGCTTTTCTGCCTTCTGAGCCGATTTATCATCCCAGACCTTCACCAGGTAATCCTTGTTGGCTTCGAATTTGGCTGCCTGATCTTCCACCAATTTTTCAGCCTCCCGGGAACTCATATCCCAGCTTTCCTTGACAAAGGAGGCCACTCGGGCAAAGTAGAGAGGTGTCATGAGATCCAAAAGCTTCATGCGATTTAGATCCCATAGATGAAAGGTCGCCGCCAGTTCGTAGAGGATTTCAACCCATGACTCCGTTCGCAGATGAAAATCGGTAACATCCATCTTGGCGGCTTTTTCAATTTCCTGCAGGCACCCTTTCGAGAAGAGGCTTTTCCAGAGGGGGAAAAACTGGCTGTAGCCCGCCTTGAACTGTTCGATCAAGACTTCCAGATTCACTTTGACGGGTTCAGGCTCCAGGGAATTCTCAAAGCCGAAGGTTTCCACGGGTTCGCTTCCCTTGATCCCCTTCCAGTAAGATTCGTAACGCTCCATCTGGGAAAAGAGGGCGGAGAGCACCTGGCGGAACATGGGACCCAGGTGCTGGCCGGGATCCTTGGCATCGTGTATCTTGACGCCCAGGTTGGACTGGCAGATGCGAAACCCCTGGGTAATGGCGCTGGTGGTCATCCAGATGTCAATACCGAAGCGGGCCACATCCGAATCCCATACATCCTGTTCGATATAGTATTTGGCCAGGTCGCTGGAAATCGCGAAGTCCCCGCCGATGGGTTGGCGAATCCGTTTGCCGTAAAGGGCGCGGGTCAGGTTGTAGACGATATTATTAGTAATGGTGCCGTCAAATTTGTGCCTCACATAGACCGGCGCCACAAACTGATAGCCCTTTTCGAGCACCGGATCCAGCAGGTATTTCACCCAGTCCGGGGTAATGCTGCGGAGATCCGAATCCACCATGGCGCAAACGCGAACGTTCAGGCGGCTCGCAGTCTCAAAAAGAGATCTCAACGCGCTGCCTTTTCCACCCGGCCCCCGGTAAATGGAAACCAGTTTTTCCTGCCAGGGTTTCAATTCAAAATCCTTGGCCACTTCCCGCGTATCATCGGTGGACCCTCCATCAGCCACGAAAATCACGCTGCGAATGCCTTTGTAATGGGTGGCCAGGCCGTGGCTCACCATCTGGATCACATGGGCAATGGTGGTCTCGTTATTATAGCAGGGAATCCCCACCAAGACGTCGGCGGACTGAATCTCTTCAATCCTCTTGGATGTGTATGCCCGCAGGCCTGTGTCGTATTGCATGGTTTCATCTCCGTGCTCAGGTTTCTAAAAAGATCGCTACAGCTACCTACACACTTAACAGGATCCGCTCAGGTTTGCAATAGCCACGTGTGAAAATGATCGCGGATTTCGGAACGTAGAATATTTGTACTCAAAAGTTTCATGCCTTGCTGCGACAAGAAGCATACAGGGAATGGCTTCTTTGAATTTTCCCTTGATTGCACCGCACTTAACGCGATACAATGAGCATATATACTTGTTTTCCAACTCAACGAATCAACCACTCAACTATTTGACGAAGTTTGCAGGGAGTGTTTAGAAAATGGAAAGACACCTGCTTGTGACAGTCAGTGAAAAGTGCGATAATCTGTTCGCTGTTCGGTTCGTGGGGATTTTTTTTGCCCTGAGTGAGTCGGGGTTTTTCAGGATGACGCCACCCCGCTTTTCAAGCGCACATTCGACAGGGACCGCCTCCACGCCCTGATTGGGACATACCGCGGCGGTGTGAGCAAACGGGGAATTGGCATGGAAGAACTGCACGAGACCAGAGCTTAGAGGAAGGTTATGGATGATATCCACCCAGAAGACAAGGGCAAGGCAAAAATTCCGGGGCAGATCGTTTCAGTGCGCGGCAGCGTGGTGGACATTGAATTCCTGGAAACCCTGCCCCCCATCCATTCACTGATCCGGAGCGGCGAAAACGACGTCATTTTTATCGAAGCGGCTATCCACCTGGATGAACAAAGGGTTCGCGGCATTGCGTTGAACGCCACTGCGGGGCTGTATCGGGGCGCCCCGGCCTGGACCTACGGTGATCCCTTAAAGGCGCCCGTGGGCAAGGCATTGCTAGGCCGCATGTTCAATCTGTTCGGAGAACCTATCGACGGGAAGGAAGCACCGTCCGGTATGGATTTCCGATCCATTCATCAGCCACCCATTGAACTGGCCCGACGGGTCACCACGGAAGACGTTTTCTTTACGGGCATCAAGGCCATTGATCTGCTGGTTCCCCTGGAGCGGGGCGGAAAAGCTGGTCTTTTCGGCGGGGCCGGCGTGGGCAAGACCGTGGTGATCACCGAACTGATTCACAATATGGTGGGCAAGCATAAGGGCATGAGCATCTTCTGCGGCATTGGTGAACGGTGTCGGGAAGGGGAAGAACTCTATCGGGAAATGGGAGATGCCGGCGTCCTGCCAAATACGGTCATGGTCTTCGGCCAGATGAATGAGCCGCCCGGAGCCCGGTTTCGGGTGGGGCACACTGCACTCACCATGGCCGAGTATTTCAGGGACGACCTGGGGCAGGACGTATTGCTCCTTATCGATAACATTTTTCGTTTCATCCAGGCGGGTTCGGAACTCTCGGGGCTACTGGGCCGGCTGCCCTCTCGCATGGGTTACCAACCCACCATGGCTACAGAACTGGCAGAACTGGAAGAGAGGATCTCCAGCACCAGCGAGGCGGCCATCACCTCCATTCAAGCGGTCTACGTGCCAGCTGATGATCTTACGGACCCTTCGGCGGTGCATACCTTCGGCCATCTGTCCGCATCCATTGTGCTCTCCCGAAAAAGGGCCAGCGAGGGATTCTATCCGGCCATCGACCCGCTGCAATCCCGATCTATCATGCTGCAGCCCCGAATCTTAGGCGAACACCACTACCAGGTGGCCCGGGAAGTGCGCAAGACCCTTGCTACCTACGAGGAGTTGAAAGACATCATCGCCATGCTGGGCCTGGAAGAGCTTTCACGGGAAGACCGAAAGACCGTTTACCGGGCGCGGCGACTTGAGCGTTTTTTTACCCAGCCCTTTTTTACCACCACCCAGTTCACTGGCCTTGAAGGCAAACTGGTGGATATCGAGGACACCATCGACGGGTGCGAACGAATTTTAAACGACGAATTCTCGGATCATCCAGAGCGCTCCTTGTATATGATCGGCGCCATCGGGGAGGCGAAGCCTTGAAACTCCGGGTATTTCTGCCGTCCGACGTGTTTCTGGATCAGGATGTGGACAGGGTTTCGGCCGAAGGACCTGAAGGCACATTCGGCATTCGTCCCCGACATCTGGATATGGCTGCCGCCCTCGTGCCCGGAATTCTCAGCTATTGGACCCTCGGGGGCGGCGAGAATTTCATGGCCGTCAATGGCGGCATCCTGGTCAAACAAGGGGATACGGTTCAGGTGGCCACGCGCATGGCCATTTTTGGAGAACTGGGGTTGCTCCATGAGACGGTGGCCCGGTTTATCAACGACATGGACGAACGGGAACGAAAGGCCCGCGCGGCGGTGGCCCGCCTGGAAGCGGACTTTGTGCGACGGTTTGTGGAGTTTGGAAAAAATGCCTGATGATTCTCCAAGACACGGAAAGCGTTTTTCAGAAGAAGTAGGTATCCGGGAAAAACGCAAACTGCGGGCCCGGGACAAAAAAACCGACGGGATCTGGTTCGGCCTGGGCATGTTCGGCGTGGTGGGGTGGGCCGTGGCCATTCCCACGGTGCTGGGCATTTTCCTGGGAGTGTGGATCGATTTGAAATGGCCCAGCTCCTATTCCTGGACCCTCATGCTGCTCATGATCGGCCTGGTTGTGGGGTGTCTCAATGCGTGGTTCTGGGTCAACCGGCAGCGGAGTGCCATTAATAGGGACAGAGAAGAGTGATGCGGCCCTTCAGTCGTAAGTTTTTAGATTTTGGTTGAAACCAGGAGAATCGGATGACTTTTGACGTAACCGTTTGGGGGTTGGCTTTTTTCTGGGGTGCGGTCCTGGGGGTGTTCTATTTCGGGGGATTGTGGGTAACCCTGAAAATGATGCCCCGGAAACAAAGGCCGAAAAGCTGGCTGGCGGTCAGTTATGTTGTCCGTGTGGCTGGGGCTCTGGCCGGCTTCTGGGTCGCGCTCCAAAGGGGTCCGGGGGCTTTCCTCTTCACCTTTCTGGCATTTTTCGGGGTCAGAATTATTTTGACCCGTACCCTGGGACATAAACGCGCGGAAAAACACCATGCAGCTCAGTCCTGACGATCATATCTGGTGGCGATTCGGCCTGTTGGTGTTGAACAGCACCATCTTGTACACCTGGGGTGTCATGGCGCTTCTCACGGTGGGGTCCTGGCTGGTGACGCGACGGTTAGCTACAGGGGTGCACGTCTCGCGGGTTCAGCACCTGCTGGAGGTGGCGGTTCATGGCATCGATCAACAGCTTCAAGAGATTTCACCCCACCGACCCAAAGGATTCCTGCCCTTCCTGGGGACCCTTTTCCTGTTTATCGCCGTCTGCAACCTTCTCACTATCATTCCGGGGTTTGAGCCGCCCACCGGGTCGCTTTCCACCTCGGCGGGCCTTTCCATCTGCGTATTCGCGGCGGTTCCCATCTACGGGATCGGAGAAATCGGGTTGGCACGGTATTTGCGGAACTACCTGCGCCCCACACCTTTCATGCTCCCGTTCAATATCATGGGCGAACTGAGCCGGACCCTGGCGCTTTCCGTGCGCCTGTTCGGAAACGTCATGAGCAGTTCCATGATCGGGGCGATCCTGTTGATCATTGCGCCCCTGATTTTTCCCATCCTCATGCAGTTGCTGGGACTTCTGACCGGGCTTGTGCAGGCGTACATTTTCGCTATCCTGGCGGCGGTTTATATCAGTGCGGGGATGGAGGCAGGGAAAGATT
>ERZ889078.1610-NODE-1610-length-17566-cov-102.586660_pt1 | contig 17566 bp, 18 predicted proteins | sample MGYA00521266_ERZ889078 | MGnify/ENA primary metagenome ERZ889078 (study PRJEB32303, sample SAMEA104408618) | aquatic metagenome | biome: Brackish water; feature: Pelagic; material: water | place: Baltic Sea | collected 2014-06-16T06:34:00 | depth 76,534 m ...
TTATTTTTGATTTCACTTTTAGTTATCACTGGTATTATTTTTATAATAAATTCTGAATCAGAATTTTTACCATCTGCTAGTCATAGATATCTTAATGCTATGAATCCATTTTTAACTACAACCGATCCGTTAGTAGATTCAGTTTCAGAACATGCAACAACAACATTAGCTCAATCGTTTTTATTCCATTCAGTTTTAATGATTTTTTCAGGTATTGGAATTTGGATAATAATTAAAAATATTCAAATAAAAAATTCTAATTTTATAAATAATGACATGTTATCTTTTTCATTAATTTTAGGCATCTGTGGAGTTTATATCAGTTCGACATTTGTTAGATTGGAACTTTTTGCCTCAATTGCTGTTATTGTTTTGGCATCTTTGGGTTTAACAGCATTAACAAAAGAATTCTTTAAAAATAAATCCCAATCTAAAAAATCAATCCATAAATTATTACAACTTCCATTTATTACAGGAATAATTATTCTTTTATTAATTCCAATGATTTATCCTGTAGGTTCAGAACCTTCATCAATTGCACACACTCCTCCTACAATTTTGAATGGAGGCTCATCTTTTCCAATCGCAACAAATGATTGGTTGGATGCATTAGATTGGATGAAAAATAATACTCCTAAAGATGCTGTAATTGCATCATGGTGGGATTATGGATATTGGATTCAAACAATGGGTGAAAGAGCATCATTGGCTGATAATTCTACCGTTAGCACGAATATAATTAAAAATATAGCAAAAATGCTACTTGACAATCCTGATTCTGCTTGGAGTACTCTTAATGAAATGCAAGCAGATTATGTATTGATATTCGTAGCTGCTGAAAAATTGAATGTGAATGCAGATGATTCACTTTATACTCTTAGAGGAGGAGGAGATGAGTCTAAAAAACAATGGTTTATCAGAATCGCAGGTCATGATATTTCAAAATATTTACATTCTGATGGAAATAGTGGAACTGACTATTTCTGGAATGAAACTTTACTTGGAAAAATGTTCCCTTTCTCTCTATTAGGTTATGTTAATCCTAATAATCAAAACCAACAATCATTAACTTATGTTCCAGGATACGTTGGTATCTATAGTAAAGATATCAAATTTACTTCTGATGGTGATGGACCACTAAGACTAGTTTACGCATCTTCTAGTTTTACTGAAGAAAAAGCTGGACCAATGATTGGAGTCTTTATCTATGAAATAAACAAAGATTACAAACCAATATCTTAGGAATATCTTTCTGCTAATCTATATCTCATGTATTTATCATCTGGTGAAAATTTAGCAGGATGTGCTGAAATTGTTTCTTCACTACATTTTGAGCATTTTTCTTTTAATGTATAATGATAACATTTAGAACATTTTCTAAGTAAAAATCTCATTTTAGTTATCTCTTGTTTTCTTTGAATCTTCTCTAGTAAATTTGAATGAACCTTTTTTCTTTTCTATGCTTGTTTCAATTTCTTCAATAATTGGCTTTAGTAATTTTTCAGCTGATTTAAAATCTTCTGAATTAATTGAGAGTCTATATTTTGGGGCACCTAGATATGTAATATCTATAGTGGAATCTTTTTTGATAATATCTAGTAATGTTTTTTTAATTATTTCAACACCATTAGATTGATTATTTGTAATTTCCATAATTCCTCTAATTTCAACTGAAGGAAGTTTAATTTTTGAGCAAACATCTTCAATTATTGTTGCAGTTTTTTTTGCAAGTTTTAGTTCTTTGACTGATTCTATTCCATTTCTTCCAATAGATATGAAAGCATCATACACTGAATCAAATTTTGAATAAATACTATCTTCTAATTTCTCAATCTCTTCATCTGATAATTTACCTTTTTCTTGAACATTTTGTAATAGTGTTTTACCTTTTTCAAACTTTTTTACTTCTTTTAGCTTTTGTTTTCTCTGATCTTTTGAAACTTGTTTTAAAGAGAGATCTATATCTCCACGTTGAGCATTAACTTTCTTTACAAGGAGAACTTTTTTGTCTCCATCTCTAACAAATCTATTAACTGATCTAATCCAACCTGGAGCAATTTCTGAAATATGTAAAAATCCTTGAATATCATCATATTCATCTAATGTGACATATGCCCCATGATCCATCACTTTGGTAATGGTGGCAATAATAATCTCACCTTGCTCAGGCATTTCTTGGATTTCAGTAGACATTTCTTCTAAAACTTTCTTATACGTAAATTAATGTTTGCTGGTTAGAAATCAATTCCTTTCTTTGCTTTGATGCCTTTTTGAAATGGATGTTTTATTTCTCTCATTTCTGTAACTAGATCAGCGATTTCAATGACTTCATCTTTGGCATAATTTCCTGTTAATATCAAATCAATATTCTTTGGCTTTGATTTGATTATGTTTAGGACATCATTTACTGAAATTAAATTGAGATTTACTGCATAGTTAATCTCATCTAAAATTACAATATCATAATTTCCTGATTGAATTTTCTCATTACTAATTCTAATTGCTTCTTTTGCTACTTTTTCATGATCTTCTTTTGGGCTTTTATCATCAATTATACCTACAAATCCTTTACCAACTGCTACCATTTCAAATTCAGGTTCTAGTCTTTTTGATGAATCCATTTCACCATAATGCCATGAACCTTTAATGAACTGAATCATACAAGTTTTCTTTTTATATCCTGTTGCACGTAAAGCAATTCCTAAAGCTGCAGTTGTTTTTCCTTTACCTTTTCCAGTATAAACAATCGTCAAACCATCATTTTCCATAAATTACATTCAACAGATCTCACTAAAAACATTGAGGATATCTACAATCTATCAATTTAAATAAAAAATGATCCTAGTCATGCAAATTGAAAATTCCTAGAATCGTAATTGCAGGTGCTACTAGTGGAGTTGGAAAGACATCAATAACATGTTCAATAATTTATGCATTACAAAAACGTGGTTTTTCTGTCCAACCATTTAAGGTTGGACCTGATTATATTGATCCAGGATATCTCTCAAGTATTTCAAAAAATCAAACATACAACTTGGATGCATGGCTTATGGGCAAAAATCAACTTTTCAATAGTTTCACTTCAAATTCTCAATCCGACGTATCTGTAATAGAAGGAGTCATGGGATATTATGATGGATTTGGTGGAGATTCAAATTATGCTAGCACTCATCATGTAGCATCATTAACAAAATCTCCTGTCTTGTTAGTTTTAGATGCTAGTAAAACTTCTCGCTCTATTGCTGCAACTGCACTTGGATTCTTAAAATTTCATAGAAATTCTCGTATTGCTGGAATAATTCTAAACAAAATAGGTAGCAAAAAACATGAACTTTTGTGTAAAAGAGCTCTGGAAACAATCAAAATTCCAATTATTGGTGTGGTTCCAAAAAATCCATCACTGAATATGCCCTCAAGACATTTAGGATTAGTTTCAACATTAGAAAGCAAAGCTCTCAATATACAAATTAGAAAAATTTCAAAAATAATTTCTGAATATTTTGATGTCAATCAAATTATAAAAATTGCGAAAGCCTCTATTGATCTTAATAAAAAATTAAAACCTACACATAAGAAAACAAAAACTACTATTGCAGTTGCACTAGATACATCCTTTAATTTCTATTATCAAGATAACTTAGAAGCATTACGTCGTGAAGGTGCAAATTTAAAATTTTTTAGTCCTGTAAAAGATAAAAAAATTCCAAAATGTGATGGACTTTACATTGGAGGTGGATTTCCTGAAATTCTAGGAGATGCTCTTGGAAAAAATCAAATCATGAAAAAATCAATAAAAAAATTATCTGAAGATAATCTTCCAATTTATGCTGAATGTGGTGGGTTAATGTATTTGACAAAATCAATTTTATCTGAAAATAAAAAATACAAAATGATAGGTCTATTTGATGCTGAAACTAAAATGACAAAGAAAATGAGACTCAATTATACTAAAGGTAAGATAACTATGAAAAATACAATTTCTGATAAATTACATAATTTTCAAGGTCATGAATTTCATTATTCTCAATTAGATTCTGTTGCATCTGATTCAAAATTTGCTTATAGTTTAGAAATTGGTGAAGGAATAAAGAATCACCAAGATGGATTAATCCAAGATAATACATTGGCCTCTTATGGACATCTGTATTTTGACAGCTCAAACTATGCAGAAATTTTTGTTAAAAATTGTTTAAACTATTCAAAAAGTTGATTCTGCTCTAATCAATTTAAAAATTGCATTAATTGTAGCAGATACAGAAGAACTACCTCCTTTTCTACCAATATTGGTGATAAATGGTGCTCCTTCTAACTTTGATAACTCTTCTTTTGATTCTGCAGCACAGATGAATCCTACTGGAATTCCAATGATTAAAGCAGGTTTTACAATTCCTTCTTTGACCATCTGAATTACTTCTTGAAGTGCAGTTGGAGCATTTCCAATAGCTACTATTCCTCCATCCATATCTGAAATGGCTGCTCTCATAGATACTTGTGAACGTGTTTTACCTTCTTTTTTTGCCAATTCCATTATTTCTGGTTTAGAAATATTACAAACTATGTTATTACCAAAATCTTTAGGGTTTTGTTTATTCATTCCTCCTATTACTCCATTAACATCAACTACTATACTACAACCATTTTTCAAAGCATTCATTCCACTCTCAATTGCATCTTTGTGAAAAACTAACTTGTTTTTATTTGCAAAATCAAAATCTGCTGTTGAATGAATAATTCTTCTAACAATAGGCCATTCTTTTTCATTAAATTCATGAGGACCTACCTCATCTTCAATCATTTTCATACTAGCATCTTCAATTGATTGACCTTTCTTAGTTTGCATTTTCTACCTCTTTAGCTCTCTCTAATATCAAATCTATCATTTTTTGATCTGTTCCTATATGTTTTGTAATGTAAGAATTTTTTATACTAGAATTTTCTAGCGCTGGAATCAAATCATTATTGACATCATTTTTTACATGTGCCCCTTCATGAAGAAAATAAAAAACTACAATCAAAACTTTGGGATTATCTTTTTCACATTTTTTAATCCCTTCAAAAATATCTGGTTGTTCTATCTCTAACCAACATCTACTAACATTTCTATAGGAATCTTTTAGATTATTTACAATGTAATCTAATGACATTTGGGCTCTAGGATCTTTACTTCCATGTCCAATAATCATTACATCCACTTCATCATTTGATAGAGTAACATTGTTTTCTTTTATTGTTGTAGATATTCTATTTTCAACAACTTCCACCAAAGTTTTATGCATGCTCATTTGCTTAGTGACAACAAATTTCACTTTGGTATCTTTTTGAAATTTCATTACATCAGTAACTGCATTTTTTACTTTTTTTCCAGGATACAAAAAGTATGGAACAATGGTCAAAGAATCAATATCTTCTTTTAGACATTTAGCAATTCCATCTTCAATATATGGCGGTTCCACCTCTAGGAAACAAAAATCAGTGAAAACATAGTCACCTTTTGCTTTGATTCCTTGGCAAATAACATCTAATTCTTCAGATGCTTCTCTTTCTCTACTTCCTCTATCAATTAGTAATAATCCTCGCTTCAATTCATAATCCTCGCTATAGCTATAGTCAAATTTGGTGGGAATTTCTGTTTTTCTACTATTAATTCACCTCCAGATACTTTGATGGCAGCAGCTTCTGACACACTTGCAGTTCCTTCAAAAGCTTTTACTGTTTCAGAAGGATTTGGGGCAGAAATTTCAGCTAAATCTTCTCTATTTACATACTCTACTGGAATTCCCATCTCTTCTCCAAGATCTATCAGTCCTTGTACATCTTGTGGTTTTTTTATTGATACTAATTTTGCAATAGATTTTGAACTAAGTTTGAATTTTTCTAAGCAATGATCAATTCCTTCTCTAATTGTTTCTTTTGTAGTATCCCAATGCAATCCAATTCCAATTACTAAACTTGGTGGACGATATATCACAGATTCATTTGATATTTCATCATCAATTATTTTATCTGAAATTATTAAATGTGCTTTAGAATTTGATTTTTTTAAATCATCCATTTTTTCATAAATTATAACATTTTTTGGTAAATTCTTATACCAATTTTTTTCACCTACTTCTTGTAGTATCCCAATAGGTTCTTCATTTACCATATGTGCACTAATTTTAGTTACAGTAGAATCATCATCTATTTTCCAATTAAATTCTCTTCCTACTAGATCTACTGCTATTGTTTTGTTTACGTCTGCTGCAGTAGTGATTACAGGTAATGCTCCAAGTTTTTCTGCAATTTCTTCAGTTAGTTCATTAGCTCCACCAATATGTCCTGATAAAACACTGATTACAAAATTTGCTTTATCATCAATTACTATTACAGCAGGATCTGTTTTTTTATCTTTCAAATGTGGTGCAATTAATCTAATTACTGCCCCTAATGAAAATAGACAAATTAATGCATTATTATTTTTAAAAAGTTCAACAATTTTATCAGTTGTAGGCTCAGAATACCAAGTAATTCCTACTGCTTCAGTTGTTAGTTTTGAAGGAGCGAATATACTCCAATCTGGAAATAGTTTTTTTAGATTTTCTCCTATCTTTATTCCATTTTTAGTAATGGCAAGAACTACAGTTTTTTCCATAATCAAAATCTTCCAGCTTTAATAAAATACCTTACTGTTCAGATTTTCTAGCCAAAATCTTTCCTTCAAAATCAAACAATATTACATCTATAGGTACTTTTTCTTCAGAATGTTTTCTCATATGTTTATACGTTTCACTACAAATCAAATCAAAAAACCCGTGAATATTATTTTCCTGAATTATCTCAGAAACATGTCTTGCTGTATTTGCTTTTCTAATATCATGAATTACATTTTCTTGTGCATTACAACTTTTGGCTAATTCAGCTAGAAAGCCCATATCAACTTTTGATCCTTTGACATGTGTTTGTTTAACTCCTGCAGCCATTTTTGCAAGCTTTCCAATAAAACCTACAACATATGCTTTTTTGATATCTTTTCTACCACACTGTTGAATTGTATATCCTGAAAAATCACCCATTTGTACAAAGCAATGTTCTGGCAAATCAACTATTTTTTTTGCAAAATCTTCACTACGTCCACCTGTAGTTAGTACTACTGTGTCATTACCCATTGCAATTGCTACATCCAAATTTTGTCTAATTGATGCTGCATATGATGCTGTAGAAAATGGAAATACAATTCCACTTGTTCCTAAAATTGAAATTCCATTTATAATTCCTAATCGAGGGTTGTCCGTCTTTGGTGCTAGTTCTTTTCCTTTTGGAACTGAAATCACAACTCTAATTCCATTTTTTAAAAGAATATCCTTGCCTACTTCTTTCAAATTTTCTGTAATCATTTTTTTAGGTACTGGATTTATTGCAGGTTTATTAATTTCCAAGCCTAATCCTGGTTTTGTAACAATTCCTACACCTTCTCCACCATCAATTTCAATTTCATTGATTTTTTTGGTGATTGACAATTCCACAATAATTTCTGCTCCATGAGTTACATCAGGATCATCTCCACCGTTTTTAATTACAGAACATTTTGCCTTATCTAATTCAAATTCACAAGAATGGATTGGTATTTGAAGAAAAGATCGTTTTGGTAATAGAATACTTACATTATCAATTTTTTTCTGATTTATTATTGATAGTAATGCAGCTTTAGATGCTGCAGTTGCTGAACTTCCTGTAGTGTAACCAGTCTTCATTTTGGTCTTTTCTTCTTCCATGTTTATTGTATTCATTTTATAGTATTAACTCTTATTTTGTAATTTTTACAATTACTAAATAGATTTAAAATTAAAACAAACTTGGTTCTATTATGGTCAAACTCTCTAAGATTGTTGTTACTGGAGCAAGCGGATTTATCGCAAAAAATCTTAGAAAATATTTATCTGAAAAAAATATTGATTTAATCTCAATATCTAGAAATGACTTTAAAAAATTTAAATCTGAATCTAGAATCATTTCAAAAGATTATGATGAAAAAAAACTTTTACAACTAATTAAAAATTCAGATGCATTAATTCATCTTGTTGGTATAGGACAACAATCAGTTAATTCAGATTATAATATGATAAATACTGAATTTACACAACATATTGTAAATTTAAGTAAAAAAGCCAATATTCAAAAAATTGTTTATCTAAGTGGTTTAGGAGTCTCTACAAAAACAACTTTGGGTTATTTTATTTCAAAATACAATGCAGAAAACTTTATCATTAATTCTGGATTAGATTACACTATTTTTAGACCATCATATATTGTAGGAACTGATGATATGTTTACAAAATATCTTAAAAGACAAATTAAAAATGGTGAAATTAACATTCCAGGCTCTGGAACTTATTCTATTCAACCAATTCATATCTCTGATGTTGTAAAAATTATTTTTGAATCTACTCTACAACCAAAATTTAAAAATAAAATTATTGATCTTGTTGGTCCTGATTTTATCACTTTTGAAAAATATGTTAAACTCTTTTCTAAAGGAACTAAAACTAGCATAAAAAAAATTAAACTTGAAGATGCATATTATGATGCCATAACTAATCCCAAATCTGACTTTGGGGTTGATGATCTCAATATTCTAATTGGAAATTTTAAGGGAAATCATGAAAAATTAAAGAAAATTACTAACATGAAATTTGAATCAGTTATAGGATTATTACAATCCGGCAGATTGCTTTAACATTTCAGATTTGTCTGTCTTTTCCCAAGTAAATTCTGGTTCATTTCTTCCAAAATGACCATAAGATGCAGTTTTTTTGTAAATTGGTCTCTTCAAATCAAGTTGTGAAATGATTCCTGATGGTTTCATGTCGAAATTATTTCTAACTAAATCCTCAATTTGACTTTCAGGAATTTTATTTGTTCCAAATGTATTAACATACAGTGATACTGGTTCTGCTACTCCTATTGCATATGCTAATTGAACTTCACATCTATCAGCCAATCCTGCAGCTACAAGATTTTTTGCAATGTATCTACACATGTAACATGCAGATCTATCGACTTTAGATGGATCCTTTCCTGAGAAAGCTCCACCACCATGTCTTCCAAATCCACCATAAGTATCAACGATAATTTTTCTTCCAGTTAATCCTGCATCTCCATGTGGACCACCAATCACAAATTTCCCTGTTGGATTGATGTGAATTTTGATATCCTCATTCCAAAGATTACCTAAAACTGGTTTGATTACTTTATCAATAATTTCTCTTGAAATTTCTTCTTGAGATACTTCTGGAGCATGTTGTGTAGATATTACAACTGTTTCAATCTTTGTAGGTTTGTTATCTTCATATCTTACAGAAACTTGTGATTTACCATCCGGTCTTACCCATGGTAAAGTTTTATCTCTTCTTACTTGTGATAATTTTTGAATAAGCTTATGTGCAAATAAAATTGGCATAGGCATTAATTCTTCAGTTTCATTTGATGCATAACCAAACATCAAACCTTGATCACCTGCACCTTGCTCTTTTTCTTCAGTTGCTGTTACACCTTGACTGATATCTGGACTTTGTGAATGAAGTTTTAAATCGACTTTACAACTATCTCCATCAAACATCAAATCTTTGTTATCATAACCAATTTCTTTTATTGTTTTTCTAACTAATTCTTCTTGAGCCTTTTGATCAAATACTGCTTTTGATGTAACTTCACCTGATACAACTACATAATTAGTTGTGACCATTGTTTCAACTGCAATTCGAGAATTAGGATCTTGTCTAAGATATTCATCTACAAATGCATCAGAAATATTATCACATATTTTGTCTGGATGTCCTTCAGTTACTGATTCAGAGGTGAATAGAAAATTATTGGTCATAAAACCACTTTTAACTAAAGTTCGTTTTCTAGTTTGATAAATAATACATTGTTACCTCTTACGATAACTCTACCATAATTGGCAATTGTTTTACCGTCATGACGTTCTTCTGCATCAGTCATAATCAAATTCATATAGGAATCTACATTGTCCATCTTTCCTTTGTATTCTACTTCGTTTTTCAGTCTTACAGTAACTTTCTTCTTGATACTTTTTTGAAGAGTTGTTAAAGGTCTTTTTGCGCTAGGAGTTGGTTGGGACACTAATTGTTCACTTGTTTTGAAACCTTGTTCTCCAGCATAAAAGCCTTACCTCTTTTATGAAAATTGAAATTCCTTAAATTTTTTCTTCTTTTTCTAATAATTACTCAAATGATCTCTACAGGTTTAGAAAAATTAGACAAATTCTTGTCAGGTGGAATTCCTGATAATGTAATTGTAGATATTTTTGGTGAAAATGGAACTGGAAAAACTCTATTCTTATTACAATTGTCTATAAATTCAATCAAAAATGGTGGTAATGTTTTGTATTTTGACACTACAGGTGGATTTAGACCTGAACGAATCGTTGAAATTCAAAAAGAATTAAAAATAGAGATTAATTTATTGGAAAAAATTACTGTATCGAGAATTACAAATACTTCAGAACAAATTAAATCAATTACTAATCTTGAACAAAGTGATTTTTCTTTAATTGTGATTGATAATATTACTGATTTATTTTCTTATGAATATCAAAAAGACGAATCTATATTTGAAAAAAATTTACTATTTATGAAATACATGCATGAATTATCAAAATTAGCAATTACAAAAAAAATTCCAATTATAATTACTAATATGATTAGAATCGCAAATGATACTGAAATAGAAAATATGCAAAATGCAATTGATCCTTATACACATATCAAAATTCATCTTTTTAAAAAATTATCAAAATTTAATGGTCAAATTTATTGGGCATTAAAAAAAGAAAACTTTTCTTACACGATTAATAAAATTGGGTTATCTGATAATAGTGAAGATTTTTAATGGTCTACTCTTAGGTTAAACGATGGCAGGAATTTTTGATTCAATACCAATTATTACTGTAGTTTTATTTGCACTTGGCTTAGTAGGTGTATTTGTTTATGAAAGATCACGATCAAGTAACACAGTTGAATCCTCTCCTTAATTCTTTTTTGTAATTTTAGAAAATGCAGTAACAAATAATTCTATTCTACCTTCTAGTCCTGGTTTTGCATTTAGTCCAGTAATTGAAATAATTTCTCCCAATTCACATTTGTCGATAATTCTTGATAGATTTCTCCAACCTTTTACCCAAATTTGTCCTGTATCATCTTCAACAAACATTTCTGAAAGTGCTATTGACTCACCTGATTTTGTTTGTACTTCACGTCTTTCAGGAACTTTCAATACTATTGCTTCAATACAATAACTGGCATCTATTTTGATATCATTAATTTTTGTTCTAAGTTGAGACAATGAGGGAATTGATTCATCATTATCTAATTTTCTTACAAAAGAATTTTCATCTAATGTAATTGAATTTCCATAAACTTTTGATGGCATACATTCTATGACATCACCTTCTACACAGATGCTAGTTGAGTTTGAAAAATCATTAATGTTGAATAAATTCTTTTTATTATCAACGGCTAAAATCATATTTTTACCATTTTCTGTAGGTGTTATAGAAAGAACTCTTGTAATTATTGGCTCTGCTTCTTTACCACCTTCAATTTCAATTATTGTAGAATCATTTCCATGAATTTCAAGGCCTTGATTTCCAGATTTTACTCTAACACCAAGTAATCTTACTTTGGCAGATTGTGAAATCATATTTGGAATACTTGATTCATCTTTTCCCCATAGAACTGCTCTCATTCCACTTCCATCTTTTCCTTTTAATCTCATTCTTAGTGCTTTTCCAGGTACACCACGAGAATTTGTAAATTCCATTCCGCTAATCACCCCATCAATAGTTCCAGAAATTACTAGATCTTTTTGACCTTCTTTAGATTCACTGACATCTTTTGTAATAGTATCAATAGTTGGAATTTCACTTTTAGTATCTGTAGTTTCTATATTTGATCCAGAACCAATGTTAATTGTTGGAGATCCATCTAGATCAGATTTTACATAAGCTTTGATTATTTTGATTAGATCACCAGGTTTTAGATTTTCAATACCTGGAAGATTGGCTTTTTCATCCCATAATTTTACACTAGCTGTAGAATTTGTATCGTATACCGTCATTGTTCTAAGATAGAATGGAGAGCCATCTTTTCTAGAAAATTGTTTTGCAGGTGAAAGACTCAAAACTCTTGTTTCTAATGAGACTTCTTTTGCTCCAGCGTATAGATCCTTTAAACTAATTTCAACTTTTTCTGATTCTGATAATGTAATCCCGTAATCTGATGCAATTAAAAATAATGCTCCCTGATCTGTTAGATAACCTGCACCAATTTTTTCTTTCTTTTGTTTAATTTGTTCTTCAAGATCACTTTTAGTTAATTCTGGCTTTTGTGCAAGTAATTTATCAATAAGATTTTCAAATTCAGACAATTCGTTTTTTGATAAACTTATTCTATTAATAAAAATTTCATTCTAGTGAAATTTTATTTTTCTAACAAAATGATCGCTTGAACATATTTTTATCCAATTTTAAAATCATTAAGATCGTTTATTTTCTAAATCTCTACATGATTTATCATAATTAATTCAAATTTTCCAAAAAATATCTTAATTTATCTCACTAACTAAATTAATAGGAAGATCGCAGTTTTGGTATGTCTTGTATTGATGTAAACCATCTATCAAAATCATATGGCTCAGTTCATGCAGTGGATGATCTAACCCTATCAGTAAAATCAGGTCAAGTTTTTGGATTTTTAGGCCCTAATGGTGCAGGAAAATCCACAACAATCAAACTCCTTACAACTCTCATTCCGCCCTCAAGTGGCTCATTAACTATTTTGGGTGTTGATGCTGTAGCAGATCCTCTCAAAATTCGTCATAAAATTGGAGTAGTATTACAACAACCAAGCTATGAGCCTACATTATCGGTGGAAAAATCTCTTGAAAAATATGGGATGATGTGGGATATTCCTAAAACTGAACGTAAAAAAAGAATGGAACAACTCTTGATTGATTTTGATCTAGTTGAAATTCGTAAGAAAAGAAATGAAGATCTATCTATTGGTCAAAGAAGAAGAGTCCAAGTTGCACGTGAATTTATGCATGATATGGAATTATTATTTTTAGATGAACCTACAGTTGGATTAGATCCAAGTGCTAGAAGAAAATTATTAGATTATTTAAAAAATAAAGTTAAAACAGGTTTGACAATTTTTTACACTACACATATTCTATCTGAAGCAGAATACCTGTGTGATCAAATCGCTATTATCGATAAAGGTAAAATTGTTACTGTTGATTCACCGGATGCATTAAAAAATAGATTTGGAAAAGAAAAAACAATCAAAATTCATTTATTAGAAAAACAATCTGAAATTAATTCTCTTTTATTTGGTATCGCAGATTGTAAAATTAATTTTGAAAATGGAACAAATATCATTATTCATTCAGAACAATCTGAATCAGTATTGTTAAAAGTATTGAAAATACTTAATGAAAATAGAATAGAGATTGAAGATCTATCAGCTGTACCAACAAATCTTGAAGAGATCTTTTTAAACATGGTAAGAGAAAATGCATCCAATAATTAGACTTGTTAACAGAAATCTCACGATTTCTCTTAATCCTGGATTTTTAATTTGGCAAGTGATCTTTCCTTTAATCTATATTTTTATAGCTGGTTTTGCATATGCACCATTAATCAATGCTGTTCCTTTTGGAAATAAAGAACTTGATTATCCAGCATTTTTGGCATCTGGCATGATTGGATTTAACATAATGAATAGTACACTACTTTCTGGAATTATTATTTGGAATGATAGAAAACATGGAATGTTTGAACAAATTATGTCTGGACCCTTTACGAGGGGCCATTATATTCTTAGTAATATTTGCACAATTGGAATAATTGGATTAGTTAGTGCTGGATTGATAGCTATAGTTGGATACCCTGTATTTTTTGAATCTGTAGAATTTTCATTTGTTACAATTCCAATAATCATTTTTGGTGCTATTACAGGTTCAGTCCTTTTTGGTTCATTGGCATCAATTATCTCAACTAGATTACGCTCAAGTGAAGGATTTAACGTACTTATCAATACTGTTTTTCTTTTCTTTGCTTTTGTTAGTACTGCATTTTATCCAGCAGACGGTGTGCCTGAACCCTTACGAACTGCATTTTATCTAAATCCGTTAACATATCTTGTTGATGTAATTAGAGCAGGAATTTTTGGAACTATTACTGAATTTGTTATTATTGAAATGATAATACTGGTGGCAATTGCATCAACATTATTTGTCATTGCTTCACGGCTACTTGCAAAATTAGACTTTTAGCAATTAAAATTATTTTTTAAATTTTTCATATAATTCATTAATTTTTTTAATAATATCTAAATTTTCATATTCTACTAATTTTAAATTTGGAATAACACAATGTCCTCCAATAATACCTGGATACATTTTTGGTCTATTGCCTAAGTTTTCATGAATCTCATCTGCAAATTTCCACATTTCATCAAAATCTACACCCTCTTTTTCACAAATCATTTTTGTAATTTGAGCATAATTGATTAGCCATCCATAGTATGTTGTATCAACTAAAATTTTTGCTAACTCTGCTGTTTTTGTTGTTGACATCCATTCTATTTTTTTAAATCGTTTTTCTAAATCTGTTTTTATTTTAGGGTCTATCTGTTTATCATCTGATGAAATAAATTTTGTATATTTTTTAATATCATCTAAAAATCTTTTATGTACTCCTCTAACTGGTGAAAATAAAATTGGTACTTTGGAATTATTTTGAATATTTTTTGTTGTTCCAGGTTTTACTGTAGAGTGTATTAGAACAGCTTTTAGACCTTCAATCTTATTAATCCAATTTACTGTAATATCAATAAATTCTGTTAATTCTCCAGGAAGACAAACATGAAGATATTCTGGATTCTCAATTTGTTCCTTCTCTGAATAGTTCTTACATTTTGAATTATCAGCATCAATTCCAACACAATTACAGTTTCTTTCTTCAAGAAGATGAAATAGAGTTTCTCCAACTTCGCCCATTCCTAAAATGATATCAGTCATATGCCTAATTTCAAAAAAACTATCTATGTTATATTCGTGTACAAAAATCAATTATTTTCAAAGTAAGTAGCCCGGCCCAGACTCGAACTGGGGTCAAAGGCTTCAAAGGCCTCTATGCTTGACCGCTACACTACCGGGCTGCTAAATCGAGCACTCCCATTCCCTTAATGAACTTTTTATTTGAATTTGACTCTTAAAACTAAAATTAACTATTCTTTGATTATCATGATTAATTTTTCAATGGGATTTTCCATCTGCTTTCTAATTCTTTCTGCTCTTTCTTGATTCTGATTATTAGTAGATTCAAAAATTTTCTTAATATAATTTGAAATCTTATTTGGATTTGTTTCCCTTCTTATCAAATATTTTTTTACCAAGAAATTTTCAATAATATTTGGAACTGCATTATATGATATTGTAGGAATTCCCATTAATGCAGATTCAGCAGTCATGGTACCACCAGATCCAATAAAAATATCTGTATTCTTTAACAAATGTTTTCCATCATATGTCATTTTTACAATTTTCACTTTTTTGCCAATAATTTTTTGTAAATTTTTAATTTGTTTTGTATATCTACCTAAGACTATAATGTTATCATTTTCATATTCTCTTTCAATTTTTTTTATGATTGGGATAATTTTACTAGATTTTGATGTGTATGATGCTTCTTCTTCTTCTACTCTTATCAGAATATTTTTTTTATTGTTGTTTTTGAATGGTAATTTAGCTTTTTGATCAATTTTCCTCTGGATTGTTACAAATGCATCAATTGCTTTGTATTGAATAATATTTTTTTCATCAATTCCATACTTTGAAAATTTCTTTTTTGGTATTGTAAATGGAATTAATAATTTTTGAATTAATGGCAAAGTTAATCGCATTACTGCTTCTGCATGTGGAGAATCACAGAATGCTACATGTTTAATTCCTAAACCAAATGCAATTCTAGCTGCTTCAGGAGAACAAAAGCTAATTACAATATCTGGGGAAAATGTCCTAATTTTTGTAGACAGTTTCTCCATTCTATCGATACTGGCTTTGAGTTTAGTTTTTTTGTCTCCACCACCATGTTTTCCAACAAAAATCAGGTTAAAATCACGTATTTTTGCTAATTTTGAAACTTCTTCATAATCTCTTGAAGTACACAAAAGATCATGTTTTTTACCTAATTTTTCAACTATTGGTTCAGAAAACAATAATTGTTTTGGTGTAAGAATATCTATCCATATTTTCAAGTAATTTTCTAATTATCCCAAGTTCAATAAGTTTTTCTTAGTCCATTCCTTGATCTAATCTATGGCAGGAGCTAAAGTTGTCGTTTATGGTCTTAGTACCGAAGGATATGCCATTGCATCTCAAATGGCAATTAAAGGTGCAGATGTTTACATCATAGATGAATCTACTCCATCAGCAATTTCACTTAATGCAGAAATTGCCAAAACATATCCAAACGTATCTTCTCTAAAAGAAGATGAACCTCTATTAGCTATGGAGCCAATTGATGTGGCAATTTCAAAAGCACAATATCTTTTCTTTACTCCAAGAATTAGAAAAACTGGACAAGATATCAAAACTGAAATTCATTCAAAATTTAAGGATGCAGTTACATCGATGAAAAAAAATAGTTCAGTAATTTTTACTCTTCCTACAGGATTTGGAGGTAACCATGAAAATATTTCATTGCTTGAACATGTAACAGGATTTGAGACAGGAAAACATATTTCATATTTTTATTATCCTCTTGAAGATCTTAAAGAACAACCAAAAATCATCGGATCATTTAATGGAAAAGAAGATTTGATATTGTCCGAACTTCTCACTGTAGGTAAAAAAGAGAAAAAATTTGTAGCAATTTCATCCTCTGAGCATTTTCATGCTATTGATGTTCTATCTAGATTTTCTAGTTTATGTAGTGTTTTAGAAGTTTGTAAATACGCTCAAGATGATATTACAAAAAATGATCTTTCTTCAGATGATTTTCAGGAAATATTCTTAGATGATATGATTAGTAGTCTATTTGATTTGAAATCTTTAGGCTCATCTTTTGATGGTGCAAACTCTCTCATGTATCTAATTAATGGAAGTGTTAAAGGAATTGATGGATATATCAAGCGATTAATTGATGAGATTCGCTCAACATTAAAGAAAAATGATCTAAAGGCAAGTAGAACTAAGATTGCATTATCTTGGACACTTGATCAACATGTAATGCGTGGAGACAAAATTGAGATGTTACAAAATTTAACATCCAGGTTGCGTGATTACATTGGTGATGTAGAAGCTTATGAAGATCCAAACTTTGATCTATTTCATAGTGATAAAACTACAATTGTTGTAGCATGTTCAAAATTTGATTTTGATAATATTGAAAAAAATAAACAGGATTCCAATCTAATTATTGTTAAAGCTAATCCTTTGTGTGAAACAATCAATAATAGTATAAATTAGCTAAATTGTTATTTTGATTAAATTGTCTAGCAAATCT
>ERZ889078.1615-NODE-1615-length-17533-cov-21.387802_pt1 | contig 17533 bp, 13 predicted proteins | sample MGYA00521266_ERZ889078 | MGnify/ENA primary metagenome ERZ889078 (study PRJEB32303, sample SAMEA104408618) | aquatic metagenome | biome: Brackish water; feature: Pelagic; material: water | place: Baltic Sea | collected 2014-06-16T06:34:00 | depth 76,534 m ...
CGAATTAATTCGCGACTATTACCATCGCTTCTCTAAGAGGGCGATTTTTATATTTGTAACCTGTTTGAAAAGTTTGAACTATTTGTCCACTTTCCACTTCCGCATGTTCTACGGCTTGAACGGCGTTATGAATGTTTGGATCAAATGGCTCGTCATGCGCAACCATCGTTACCCCATGCTTTTCTAAAGACGTTAGAAACTGTTTATGCGTTAATTCGATTCCCTCTTTGAGCTTGTCAAACAGTTCCGCTTTATCGGCGTCGCCTTTTATTGAGTTCATGGCGCCTTGAAGCGAATCCATGATTGGAATCATGTCTTTTGCAAATTTTTCATTCGCGTATTCGACCGCCGTATACTTTTCACGTTCAAGTCTCTTTTTGATATTGTCAAAATCAGCGTGAACGCGAGCGTACTTGTCTTTTAATTCAGCCATTTCAGCTTGTAAAAGATCAAACTCGTTTTCTACAGCTGAAGCTTCCGCCTCCGCTTCATCAACGCTTACTTCTAAGACTTGTTGCGATTCCTCTTCACTAGGAAGGGTTTCTTCTATAGTTTCTTCTTTAGACATAATGATTAAGTGACTCCTTTTTTAATAGATGGCGGTATTATACATATTGAGTGTAACAATGTCAAGTAATACTTTAGTAAATTAAATCATTCAAGTTGAGCCAATATGAATCAAGTGTAAAATAACATAAAATTAATGATAATTTTAGTACTATTTTGGAATCAATTCAGGAGTGGCGTATGAAGTATTTAGGTTGGTTTTTTGGTGTCGTCATGACGGTGTTTGTGGCGGTTTACACTCTTGTGTTTACTCAGTTTGGAAACGACTTGCTAAAACCGACGATAGAGTCAAAGATAAAAGAGCAAACAAAATTAGACTCAAAACTCAAAACTTTTTCACTAACCATGAGCTCGTTTGAGATATTTTTAGAGTTAAACGCAAACAATACGATATTGGTAAAAGGAAATTACTCTCTGTTTTCTCAATCTTTTGACGTGGCGTATCGCGCCAAACTCGAAGAACTACGTACTTTAAAGCCATTAACTCAGACGCAACTCCAAAGTTCATTTCACACAGATGGAACCGTAGTTGGAGATATGAAGTTTATAAAAGTGGATGGAAAAAGCGACGTGGCGTCTAGCGCGACTGATTATCATGTAGTGCTCACCGATTTTAATCCAACGTCCATCATAGCGAAAATTGATTCGGCGGACTTAAAAGCGCTTTTACATATGGTTAATCAAAAAGCGTACGCAAGCGGGGATGTAAACCTAAATGTTAATTTTAAAAATATAACGCCGCATAAACTTGATGGAAACGTAAAACTTCAAACTCTTCAAGGACAACTAAACACTCAGGTCATGAAGAAAGATTTCAACATTACGATTCCCTCCACGGCGTTTAACATGAACCTTGACGCGACGCTTAAAGGGGACGACGTTGATTATGAGTACATGCTAAATTCAAATCTTGCAAAAATAACGTCTGCCGGCAAAGTTGTACCGGAGCCTTTAAAAGTTGATTTGACATATGGCGTAAACGTTCAAGAATTGGCGCTTTTAAAGCCCATGACGGGGGCGGACGTTAGAGGCTCTTTGAAACTAAATGGGGGAGTTAAGGCAAACAAAGAGAAAATGGAAATAAGCGGAAAAACCGATTTCGCCGAATCGGATACTACTTTTTCGGCGCTTTTGAAAAACTTTGAGCCTGTGAGCGTTAAAGCGAACGTAAAAGATTTGAAACTTCAAAAAGCGCTTTACATGATAAAGCAACCTCACTACGCGGACGCGCTATTTTCTTTGGACGTTGACGTTAGCGACGCTAGAACTGGCAGTTTAAGCGGTATGGTAAAATCCAAAATCACAAACGGTTTGCTAGATTCAAAATATATGACAAAAGCTTACGAGTTTAAAACAACGATGCCAAACACAACTTTCAACGCAAATACCATAACGACTTTAAACAAAAACATAGTAGACACAAAAGTGGAGTTTCACTCCTCGCTTGCGGATTTTGACGTCAAAAGAGCAAGATTTGATACAACAGACGCTTCTTTAACAAGCGACTTCATAGTAAAAGTTCCAAATCTTGATAAGCTGTTTTTCGCTACGGATAGACGTTTAAAGGGTTCGATAGTCGCAAATGGAGAACTTAAAAAGGCTAAAGATTTAGACTTTGTCATTCATAGCGACGTAGCCGGTGGCAAGCTAGACGCCAAACTTCACAATGACGACTTTCATGCTGATTTGACGGCTCTGCAAACGCTGGATATTTTAGAGATACTAATATATCCAGAGATGTTTAAGTCTTCTCTCGATGGTAAACTTGATTATAATCTTCTCAAAGAGAGTGGAGCTTTTAACGGAAAGTTGAGCGATGGAAAATTTATGCAAAATAAAGTCCTTGACCTAACCAAACAGTACGCTCATACGGATTTGTACAAAGAAACGTTTAAAGGCGACGTAAACGCGAAAATAAATCAAGAAAACATTTTAGCTTCGCTTGAATTACTCTCAAACACGTCTTCCATAAAAACAACGGATACAAAGTTGAACTCTAAAACCCAACAGATAGACTCCAAGATAGAGATTTTGGCAAACAAAAATCCTATAACCGTAACTTTAAAAGGCGACGTAAACTCTCCTAAAGTTGCTATAAAAGCCGATGAGTTAATGAAAAAAGAGGCGACCAAAGCCGTAAAGAAAGAGCTAAACAAACTTTTAAAACGCTTTTTTTAGCGCTCACTTAACGCTGACGTCTGTCAGCGTGAGACAAAACAGCACATTCTTTTTTTCTCTTTTTAGCAGGTTGCTCGCTTCACTGAGCGTCGCGCCAGTCGTCACAATGTCGTCTACTAAGATGACGCTCTCTTGCTCAAATCCTTTCATTTGAAATTCTCTAGGATTCATAAGCCTAAATTCTTTGCTTTTCCCAGAGTAGGTCATGCTATTGTTTGCCCGAAGTTTATTGTAAAGAGGCGTTATGTTTTTTGATTGGAGACGTTTGTTAAGGATGGCGGTGTGGGAGTATCCGCTTTTGACGTTGTCGTCTATGGGGATTGAAGCGATGGAAAACTTTGCTTCAAACTCTTGAGCGAATTTTTGAAAACTTAGCGAGGCTAAAATATTGTAGACGTAAAACCCCAAGTCCGTATGTTTGGTAAAGAGCAGTTGTTTAATCTCTTCATATTTGTAAAAAGAGATAACTTCCACGCCATTTGAAAGGGAACGTTTATAGATGGAGGGGGTGAGATGGGTTGTTTGACAAGTGGAGCAGATATGCGCGAGAGAAAAATTCTCGCACAGCATGCATTTCATGTTTTTTCTTTAGTCCATCTTCAAAACGGACATAAAAGCTTCACTTGGAAGTTGCACTTTTCCTATGGACTTCATACGTTTTTTACCAGCTTTTTGTTTTTCCAAAAGCTTGCGTTTACGAGTGATGTCTCCACCGTAACACTTCGCGGTAACGTTTTTGCCCATGGACTTGACGGTTTCACGAGCGATAATTTGCGCGCCTAGAGACGCTTGAACGGCGACTTCGAAAAGTTGACGAGGGATTAACTCTTTCATGTTTTTCACCAAAACGCGACCGCGAGAAAGCGCTTGGTTGCGAGGCACAACCACGCTAAGCGCGTCGACGGCCTCTCCCGCCACCTTGATGTCAAGCTTTACGAGGTCGCCAACTCGAAACTCTATTGGCTCGTAATCAAAAGAAGCGTATCCCCTTGAGATCGACTTTAGCTTGTCGTAAAAATCCACAACTATTTCATTCATAGGCACTTCGTACTCAAGCATAACTCTCTCTTCGTTGAGATAAGTCATCTTGCTTTGAGTGCCGCGTTTGTTGATAAGAAGCGTTATGATGTTTCCAAGGTACTCGCTCGGAGTGATAACGGTGGCTCTTACGTAAGGCTCTTCAATTCTATCTATTCTGTTCACTTCAGGAAGTTGAGACGGGTTTTGAACGTTGATTTTTTCGCCATTGTTCAGATACACTTGGTAGATAACGGATGGAGCCGAAGCGATAAGATCAAGGTCGAACTCGCGTTCTAGTCTCTCTTTGACCACTTCCATGTGAAGCATCCCAAGAAATCCAACGCGAAATCCAAAGCCTAGAGCCATGGACGTCTCTGGTTCGTAAGAGAGAGAACTATCGTTAAGTCTTAGTTTGTCAAGAGCGTCGCGAAGGTCTTCGAATTGATCCGTGTCAATTGGATATATTCCCGCGAATACAAAGGGTTTTGCCGGTTCGTATCTTCCAACGGGCTCTAGCGTTGGATTTTTAGCGTCGGTGATGGTATCGCCAACGTTAATGACTTTGACCTCTTTTAAACCAAGGACGACGATTCCAATTTCGCCACACTCTATAACGTTCGTTTTGGCGCGTTTGAGTGGGTGAGGATACATCAAATCCAAAACGGAATGCTCTTCTCCATTGCTCATAAGCCTGATGTTTTGGCCTTTTTTGATATTGCCGTCAAAAACGCGAACAAGAGCCAACGCGCCCAAGTAGGAGTCAAACCAAGAGTCGTAGATAATGGCTTTCGTTGTCGCTTGGGGGTCGCCAACGGGAGCGGGAACTCGCTCCACGATGGCGTCTATGAGTTCACGTATGCCAACGCCGGTTTTCGCGGAAACCAAACAAGCGTCGGTTGCGTCTATGCCAATGCTCGTTTCAATCTCTTCCGCCACTTTTACCGGGTCCGCCGCTGGTAGGTCTATTTTGTTTATAACTGGGATTAGCACTAGGTTGTTTTCCATCGCTAGGTAAACGTTTGCGATGGTTTGCGCTTCGACGCCTTGCGCCGCGTCTACGATAAGAAGCGCGCCATCGGAAGAAGCGAGCGATTTGCTCACTTCATAAGAAAAGTCGACATGGCCGGGAGTGTCGATGAGATTTAAAATATAACGTTCGCCATCTTTTACGTAATCGAGTCTCACGCTTTGCGCTTTGATGGTAATGCCGCGTTCTTGTTCGATGTCCATTGTGTCCATCATCTGTTTAGTCATTTCGCGTTGCGTTACGGCGCCGCACTCTTGGATGATACGGTCGGCTAAAGTGCTTTTGCCATGGTCAATATGAGCGATAATGGAAAAATTTCTAATGTTTTTCAATGATTTTCCTCAGTTTACGCAAAAAGAGAGTTTACGCTCTCATTGTGGTAAACGCGACGGATTACTTCCGCAAAAAGAGGAGCGACCGTAAGCACCTTGATTTTATCATGTGGTTTTGTGTCAAGAGTGTTTGTGATGATTAACTCGTCAAGCTCGCCATGGGCTAAGTTGTCGTAAGCTTTACCACTCAAAACGCCATGCGTCGCGCACGCCATAACTGACGTGGCTCCTTTATTTTTAAGAGCGGTCGCGGCTTTTACCATAGTTCCCGCGGTATCTACCATGTCGTCAATCATAATGACGTCATAGCCTTCAACGTTGCCAATAATTCCCATGACTTCAGCTTCATTCGCTTTTTCGCGACGCTTGTCGACTATGACCATGTCTAAGCCCATTCGTTTTGCAAAGTATCTCGCGCGAGCGACGCCGCCGATGTCTGGACTTGCAATAATCGGATTTTTAAGATTTTTGCTTTTGATGTACGTTTCAAAAGTAACGGAACCATAAAGATTATCAACTGGAATGTCAAAAAAACCTTGAATTTGTCCAGCGTGAAGGTCTATCGTCACAACCCTGTCTATCCCAGCGGTCTCATAAAGATTCGCAACGAGCTTCGCGGTAATTGGCACGCGAGGAGCCGCTTTACGGTCTTGTCTCGCATACCCGTAGTAAGGAACAACAGCCGTGATGCTGTCGGCGGATGAACGTTTAAGCGCGTCCGTCATGATAAGGAGTTCCATTAAGTTGTCATTTGATGGCGCACCCGTGCTTTGTATGATAAAAACGTCTCGACCACGCACTGATTCAGCAATTTGCACTGAAATTTCACCATCGCTAAATTTTCTAACATCAGCCTTAGCCAATGGAACGTCTAAAATTTGACAAACTTCTTTGGCAAACTCTTTACTTGCCGAACCAGCAAAAATCTTATAACCGCGCATATTTATTCCTTCTAATTAATAAAGGGATTATACAAAAAATGTACTAAGTCTATATTAAAAGCAAACTAGTTTTATTGATTTTGTTTTAAGCGACATTTAATTTTAACAAAAAAATATAGTTAAAAATCCTTAACACAATACACTTGGGATAAAAAAAGAGTCAGAGAGATACGATTTAGTTGAAGTTTTAAAGTCCGTTTATTTCAAAGGCGCTTTTGAATACAGATAAATTAACGTTTATTAGGTAGAATGCTATATTAGTTCTTTTAATAAAAGGATTCGTTATGTTGCATAAGGTATCCGAAAAATTTAGGTGAATTGTCGCAACTCAAGTATGAAGTGAAGAGCGTTGAAACCGGCATACTTCTTTTTTTGCGACGAAATGAGAGAAAATAAAGGAAGAATCCTATGAGAGTAGTAATTATTGGTTCGGGAATAGCCGGCGTTTATTTGGCAAACAATCTTAAAAAGCAAAATTCATCCATAGACGTCACTGTTTTAAGCGATGAAATATATTTACCCTACGACAGAATACATTTATGCCGTTTGGTTGACGGGTCGCGAGACGTTAAGGGCATATCTCTTCCTCTGGACCCCACCGTGAACATTGAACTTGGTCAAAAAATCAACAGGATAGACAGAGAGAAGAGAAGAGTTTTCTCCGACAGTTCCATGTTTAGTTACGACAAACTCGTCATCGCCACGGGCTCGCTTCCCATCACGCTTTTCAACGTTGACAAAATAACGAACGCGACGGGTTTTAGAAGCGCGGCCGATAGTGAAGTCATAAAAAACGGCGTCAAAAACAGGGAAGTCGTCCTCGTGGGAAGCGGACCGATAGGACTCGAACTCCTTGAAACGCTCGACGAAACGCCAGACGCCACCAAAATAACCCTGCTCATTCGCGGCAAGCATCTCTACAGCAAAGACCTCTCGATAGACTCCATAAAAACCATCGAAGAGTCTTACTTGAAAAGTGGAAAAATCACCATATCTTACGAAGACGAAATAGTCGATAGGGTGGTGCACGAGTCTCAAATCACCCTGCTTAAAACGAAAAAGTTAGAGATAAAAAATCCATTTCTTATTTTTGGCACTGGCATCAAACCAAACGTTAAAGCTTTTAGAGACTCGCTAAGATGCAACAAGGGGATATTGACGAACAAATACATGCAAACCGAGGATGAAAACATCTACGCGGTTGGCGAGTGCGCTCAGGTTGAAGCGTTTCACTTTGTGGCGGGTCACGTAAAGGAGTGTACCCTACAAGCTGATTGCGCGATTTCTCACATACTTGGAATCGAGCCTAAAGAGTTTGAGCTTGAAGTGAGCATCGACATGCTTAAAGTGGGAGAGTTTGACTTGGTGGAAGTTAGTTCTCCGAAATTCGCTTCGGGCTACGAAAAGGTGTTGATAGCCTCGAAAAAAGAGAACCGCATAGACGAGTATTTTCTCAATGAAGACAAGTTGAGCAGATTCATAGGGATAAACTCGAACGTGGACGTCGGCTACTTGGAAACGCTCATAAATAGCGGCGAAAAGGTGGATATAAACTACCTTTATGAAAATAGGCTCGTTGGCGAAAGAGGGCGATTGCTATGTAGTTGCGAACACGTTTACCACCAAGATTTGGTCGACATCGTAACCTCTAGCGGAATATCCTCGTTTTCAGAGTTGTCGGATTTTAGCAAAGCGGGTCGCGTTTGCGGACGATGCAAGATGATGGTGCAAGACGTTATCAAAGATTCGCAAAGTCTCATAGACCCAAACATGCCGAGAAAAAGCGCGGCGGAGTTGCAAAGAGAAAAAGAGATAGCGACGGTTCAAAAACGCATAGACAAATTCAACGCGCTCCACCCAAGAAACAATCTCACGACCGACAATTTGGACGCGGCGTTGGCGTCTTTGGAGATAGGAAAGAAAGAGGTAAACAGCTGGATTTCCATGGTGACGGCCGATATGAAACTCCATCCAAACTTTGAGGAGGTGGTGGAACAGGGAATCAAATCACTCAACAAAGTGCCCATAATTTGGTTGGAGTTGTCCGATTGCAGCGGAAACTCCGAAGCGTTCATCAAGTCGACGAATCCCGCCATTGAAGACCTTATTTTTGATTATATTTCACTTGACTATCATGAGTTGCTCATGAGCGCTAGTGGCGATCAGAGCGAGACTATTTTGGAAGACATCATAGAAAATCAAAAAGGGGAATACGTTCTACTCGTCGAGGGAGCGGTTCCTTTGGCGATGGATGGAAAATTCTTGCGCGTCGGTCCAAAAGGCGAAACGGGAATAGAACTTTTGAAAAAGTGCGCAAAAGACGCGGCTCTCGTGATAGCCGTGGGTTCATGCGCTTTTGACGGCGGAGTCGTCGCCGCCGCTCCAAACCCAACCGGAGCCGTTGGAGTGGGAAAAGCGCTCAATCGCCAAGACGTGATAAATATCTCTGGGTGTCCGACAAACCCAATAAACATAGTCGGCACGTTGTTGTCCTATATAATGTTTGAAGAGTTGCCAGCGCTTGACGCGTTGAATCGTCCTCTTTGGGCTTACGAGGGAAGAGTGCATGACAACTGCGAAAGACGCGGTCATTACGAGCTTGGAGAGTTCGTGCAAGAGTGGGGAGACGAGGGCGCCAAAAAAGGATACTGCCTTTTTGAGATGGGATGCAAGGGTCCCTACACGAACGTGAACTGTCCAACCATGAAGTTCAACGAGGGCACGAGCTGGCCCGTCCAAGTCGGCCATGGCTGCATGGGCTGCGTCGAGGCCGGATTTTTTGACAAGTTCGCCAATGAAAGAAAATACGTTGAGGAAGAAAACGATGAGCAATAAAAAAATAGTCATAGACCCAATTACGAGAATAGAAGGACATTTGCGAGTTGAAGTTGAGGTGGACGAAAGCGGAGTGGTTCAAGACGCTTGGGTGAGCGGACAGCTTTTTCGCGGGATAGAAATCATACTCAAAGATCGCGATCCGCGAGACGCAGGACTTTTAGCCGGCAGAATCTGTGGCGTTTGCACAAACTCCCACTTTAGAGGAGCGGTCACGAGCGTTGAAGACGCTTACTCTCTCACTATTCCCAAAAACGCGGAAATTATTAGAGATTTGATGGCGATGGCTCTTTTCATACAAGACCATGTGGTTCATTTTTATCATTTGCACTCTTTAGATTTTGTGGACGTCACCAGCGCCTTAAACGCGAACCCTCAACTGACGTCGAGTGAAGCGCTCAAGTACCATGAAAATCCATTTAGAAACTCTCCATCTCATTATGAAGCGACCATAGAAAAGTTGACAAACTTCGTGAAGGCTGGCAGACTTGGACCCTTCGCCAATGGATACTGGGGGCATGAAGAGTACAAGCTGACTCCCGAACAAAATTTGATTATGATCTCTCACTATCTTGAGGCTCTGAAGTTTCAAACAAACATTAGCAAGGCGGTCGCCATATTTGGCGGAAAAACTCCACATCCTCAAAGCATAGTCGTAGGCGGGATTACAAGCGTGGCGGACATGTTGAATCCTCAAAGATTAAACGATTACTTGTTCATCATAAAAGAGGCGAAAGATTTCATAGACCGCGCTTATCTTCCAGACGCCAAACTTTTGGCGATAACCTATCGCGATGAGATAAAAAAAGGGCTAGGTCGCGCGAACGGCAATTTTTTGTCGGTTGGCGGTTATGAGTTTGAGGGGGAAAGAAAACTATTTTGCGACGGAATCATCTACGATCATGATTTTGAGAACGTTGAAAGTTTTGACGAAAGTAAGATAACAGAAGAGATCGACCGAGCTTGGTACAGTGGCGACGCGAAAGAGAATGAAATCAATTACACCGACTTGAACGAAGACGGCTCTTTGAAAACGGCGAAGAATGACGACAAATACTCTTGGATAAAAGCGCCGAGATACGATGGAAAAACCATGGAAACCGGACCGTTGGCTCGCGTCTTGATTAGTTACAAAAAAGACAATTTTCTCATAAAATCTTTTGTCGACGAGTTTTTAAAAGACACCGATTTGGAGCTTATGGATTTGTCTAGTTCGGTCGGAAGAAATGCAGCGAGGGCGATAGAGACGGGTTACATATGCGAGTACATTTTTAAACTCGTTTCACGATTGATTCAAAACGTAAAGTACTACGACTCGCAGACGTGGGCGAAGTACGATTTTGACTCTTTGCAAAAAGAGGCGAAGGGCAGGGCGTTTTTAGAAGTTCCAAGAGGCACTCTTTCACATTTCATAAACATCAAAGACGCGAAAATAGAAAACTACTCCGTCATCGCGCCGACGACGTGGAACGCCACGCCGAAAAACTTCGACGGAGCGAGAGGAGCGTACGAAGAGTCGTTGATGGGGCTAAAGATAAAAGACCCAAGCAAACCTCTCGAAGTTCTAAAAGTCATACACTCTTTCGACCCTTGTTTGGCTTGCGCCGTTCATGTAATGGACATGAAGAAAAACGAGCTTAGCCGGTATAGGGTTGGGACTGTTTAGTATAAACAACAGGTTGAATTTTGAAAACGGGAGGTTCATTTACAGTGGCGTAAGTTGAAGTTCCATATGTAAGAGAGTATAATGCTTGAATAATGAATAAAATTAAATATCAAAGGTTTTTTTATGGATCTTCATTTTAATAGGTCTTATAAATTTTGGCCATATATTATTGTTGTTTTGGGAGTATTGTTGAGCGCCGCTAGTGGATATTTCACCTATCACCATTATGAGGAAAAAGAACGCTTACGCTTAGAGTCGGCAAGTGATGAAATAGTTATCCTCGTAAAAAGCCGTATGGCTACATATGAACAGGTTCTAAAAAGCGGCGTTGGCTTCTTTAAAGCTTCTGACAATGTGTCTCGCAATGAATGGGCAATATTTGCCAAAGAGCAAAAAATCAATGAAAACTTCAAAGGAATTCAAGGTTTTGGCTACGCTGAAGTAGTTTTACCCAATGACAAAGGTCAACATGAAGCTCGTATAAGAAAAGAAGGCTTTTCCAGTTTTAAAATACGTCCAGATGGGCAAAGGGAGCTATATACTTCCATAATATATTTGGAACCATTTGACGAACGCAATAAAAGAGCCTTTGGTTACGACATGTTCTCTGAAAAAGTTCGCAGAGTCGCTATGACAAAAGCGATGCGAAGCGGTGAAGCGACGCTCTCTGGTAAAATTAAACTTCTTCAAGAGTACGACAAAAACGTTCAGGCTGGGTTTTTGATGTATCTGCCGGTGTACAAAAAAGGTTCCAAGCTAGATACCCCTCAAGATAGAGTTTTGGCTACGCAGGGTTTTGTATACGCGCCATTTCGCGCAAACGACCTTATGGATGGCGTTTTGGGACTAATGTTTGCTAAGATAGATGTTGAAATTTACGATGGCGATTCTCTTGGTAAAGAAAACCTCCTCTATGACGCCAATATCAATCATCAGAATATGCAACTACTCAAAAGAACAAACATCACCGTGAATGGACGAACTTGGACGCTAATATTTAAATCTAACAGCGCGTTAGAAAGTGAAAATATATATGTTGTTTTTCTTATAACAAGCTTTGTTCTGACGCTAACCTTATTTCTCTACTTGTTCTTAAACTCATTGATTAAGGCGAAAGAGAGAGCGCTGCAAGCCACTCAAAAGTTGCAGGCTTCGGAAGAAAGACTTAGATTCGCGATGGAAGGCGCGGGAGATGGATTGTGGGATTGGAACCTCAAAACGAACGATATTTTTTATTCAAAACGCTGGATGGAGATGTTGGGGTATGAGGAAAATGAGATAACCTGCAATCTCGATGGGTGGGAGAGCAGGGTGCATCCCCAAGATATCAAACAGGCGTTTACAGATATAACGGCGCACATAGAAGGCAAAAGCAAGACCTACATAAATGAGCATAGAATAAAGTGCAAAGACGGTTCTTACAAATGGATACTTTCTCGAGGCATGATTGTAAGTCGAGACTCAGATGGCGTTCCAATAAGAATGGTTGGGGCGTATACTGATATTTCTATGAGCAAAGAGATGGAAAAAAAGTTAGAAACATACTCGTATGAACTTGAAACAAAAATTGCCACAGAAGTGGAAAAGAATAGAATTCAGCAAGAAAAGATGTTTAGTCAAGCTCGTCACGCGCAAATGGGAGAGATGATTGGAATGATCGCCCATCAATGGCGCCAACCGCTTAACGCCATGAGTGGAACGGCCGTCAATTTAAGCCTTCGGCAACGGATGGGAATGTTGAATGATGAAGACGTTAAAGAAGCGTCAAAATTTATTCAAAACTCCGCGCAAAAAATGTCCGAGACCATAGATGATTTTATGAATTTTTTTAACGCTGACTCTGAGAAAGAATTCTTTAGAATAAGCGACGTCCTTGGCAACGTCGAGCATATGGTTGACGCTCAACTCAAAACCCACTCCATCAAACTCGAAATCACAATAGATGATTGTTTAGAATTATATGGAAGTAAGAATAATCTCACTCATGTTTTACTCAACTTGATTCTCAACGCCCGTGACGCTTTAAACGCTCAAACAAAAGAGGCAAAAAAGATTACTATTCGCGCTTACGATGAATTGGATTCAAGCTGCTCCATCAAAGTAATTGACAATGGCGGCGGCATAGACGTGGAAATCATTGATAAGATTTTTAATCCTTATTTTACAACGAAAGAACAAGGGCAAGGAACCGGTATTGGATTGCATATGGCGAAAGAGATTATAGAAAGAAATTTTAATGGCGCCATCACGGTGCATAATACAGAGGATGGCGCTGAATTTATTTTAAACGTCAGGGGGAGAATATAGATTATGGAAATAGGTTTAATTATTATATTTTGGTATGGCGCGCTTCATGCGTTTGGAGCCGATCATCTTACCGCCATCGCTGATTTTTCCATAGGGAGGTCTGTGAAAAAAACTTTGCTTGTCACGTTGACGTTCGCGTTTGGGCATGGGCTCATGTTGTTTTTGTTCGCAAAACTTTTACATGAGTATGGAGTCATGGAATCTCTCAGCGGTTATGGAGACGTAATCTCTTCTTCCGTCATCATAGCTATTGGTTTGTATCTTCTTTATATGGCGTTGACGGATAGAATTCAGATCAATAAACACATGCATAATGACGGGGAACACGTACATATCTATTTTGGCAAATCGCACTCTCATGGAGAGGGTTCAAGCGTCGCCACGTCAGCGCTTGGCATGGGGGCGTTGATGGGGATTGGCGGAGTGAGGGGAATGTTGGCGACTCTTGGGATGATTGAGGGAAATATTCTTGACTGGACCATGATACTCGCTTTCGTCGCTGGCGTCTCTTTGGTGTTTGTGAGTTTTGGAGTCGTCATACTCTATCTCAACAAAAATCTGCTCACCAATCTCACAAACGTTCGTAGAGTTTTCGCAACCGCCGGAGTCGTCTCCGTGGCGGTTGGAACAAACATGCTTATCGCATAAACATAAGGAACTAACAATGTGCGCAGATTGCGGATGCTCGATAACGGATCATGTCCATGAACATGACGAAGAGACACACTCTCACGGGAATGATTCTCACACTCACCAAGCGGCTCATGAAACTCTGAGACACAACCCTCAGTTAAACGACAAAAAAACAATAGCCGTAATCACTAAAATACTTGATAAAAACAATCAAGAAGCGGGACATAATCGCGCTCATTTTGACTCTCATCATGTACTTTCGATTAACCTCATGAGTAGTCCCGGAAGTGGAAAAACGGCTCTTTTGGAATGTATGGCGGATTTGGCGAAGTTTAGATTTGGAGTTATTGAGGGTGATTTGGAGACATCGCGAGATGCGGATAGAATCAAGGCAAAAGGCATCCCCGCCTATCAAATACAAACGGGAAGCGCTTGTCATCTCGACGCGTTCATGGTTCACAAAGGTCTTCACGCCATGCCGCTGGATGAAATCGACGTTTGTTTCATAGAAAACGTAGGCAACCTCGTTTGTCCAGCTTCTTACGACGTTGGAAGTCACTTAAACATTGTTCTCGTTTCCATTCCAGAGGGAAGCGACAAGATAGAGAAATATCCCGTCATGTTTCGTCAAGCCGATTTGATTTTGATAACGAAAACGGACTTGTTGGAGTATTTTGATTACGACGTGGCTCATGAAAAAGCCGAAGCCAGAAGACTAAAACCCAACGTGGACATTTTGGAAGTCAACGTAAAAGACGACGCGTCGATACAAAGAGTCATCGAGTGGATAGAATTTAAAAGGGGGATGAGAAACTAATGTGCTTATCAATTCCAAGTAAAGTGGTAAAAATAGACAAAGAGAGAAATATGGCGACTGTTGACACCATGGGCGTGACTCGCGAGGCTGGACTTGACCTCATGGAGGAGGATGCCATCAAAGTAGGCGATTATGTACTTCTTCACGTAGGTTTCGTCATGGAGAAAATAGACGAGGAAGACGCCATGGAATCTTTGAAAATTTACAAAGAAATACTTGAAAAACTTGACGAAGAGGATCGAAGAAACTTAGTGCTAGAAGATGACAACTGTGAGAATAGAGACACACGAAATGAGTGAGCTACAACTCAAAGATTTGTATGAGGGTTTTAGAAATCCAAAAGTAATACAAGGCTTTGCAAAACTCATCAACGAAGAGGCGAAGAGACTCAAAAAATCGATAAACATTATGGAAGTTTGCGGAGGGCATACGCACTCCATTATGAAGTACGGTCTGCCTCAGTTGATGCCAAAAAACATCAACTTCATTCATGGTCCCGGCTGTCCCGTTTGCGTCATGCCAAAAGAGAGAATCGACCACGCTTACGTACTTAGCGAGCAAAAAGACGTCATCTTGGTCACGCTTGGAGACATGATAAAAGTGCCGGGTAGTCGTGGAAGCTTGCAACAAGCGAGAGCCAATGGAGCGGACGTAAGATTTGTCTATTCTCCTCTTGACACTCTTAAAATCGCTCAAGAATACCCAGAGAAAAAAGTGATATTTTTCGCCATAGGTTTTGAGACGACAACTCCCATGACCACCGCTCTTATAGAAATAGTCCTCAAAAAAAATATCAAAAATATACTTTTTCACATCAATCATGTAACGGTTCCAGAGGTTATGGAAGAGCTTCTAAAAAGCGAAAAAAACAACATCGACGCTTTTATTGGACCCTCTCATGTAAGCGTTATTACCGGTTCAAAGATATACGACATATTTCCAAAACAATACAATCTCCCCGTAGTAGTCGCTGGGTTCGAACCAGTTGACGTCATGGAAGGCATTCTCATGATACTCCGTCAGTTCAATGAAAATAGACGCGAACTAGAGGTGGAATATAAACGAGTCGTATCTTATGATGGCAATCTAAAAGCCCAAGCCATGATAAAGAAGTACTTTGAAAAAGCGGAGCTTTTTAAGTGGAGAGGTTTAGGGAACGTTCCCCAGAGCGGATATAGATTAAGAGAAGAATTTAGCCATTTAGACGCTGAAAAAATTTATGCGGAGATACTTCCCACGGATGAGATTGAAGACTATAAACTCTGTATTTGTGGAGATATACTCCGAGGAATGGCGAAACCAAACGATTGCACCATCTTTGGCACCGCTTGCAAGCCGACTAGTCCACTTGGTTCATGTATGGTAAGTAGCGAGGGGGCATGCGCGGCTTATTATAAATATGGGAATTTGATATAAATGAATAGTTCCAATGTAATATATGAATACACTCAAATCAAACATAAAGATTTAAAGTCGTATATTATAAACATGCCTAAACTTCATAAGTATTTTAAACTCGACTGGAATATCTTAAAATCACGACAGTATTGCGGGATACTTAATTTTGAAGGTGAAGATTTTTATCTGCTTCCAAAAATCAGCAATAAAGACGAAGAGACAAATTTAGATATATTTATCTATATGCTCATGTACGCTTACGACGTCAAACTTCAAAATGAACAAATCGCTTCTTGTAAAAATGAGAGTCACAACGTCTTAGAAGTTTTCATACAGCTATTCGCAAAAAAATTATTTCAAGAGTTACAGTACGGAATATATAAAGAGTATGTAACCGAGCAAGACAACCTCACAACGCTTCGAGGAAAATACCTCATAAACGAAAATCTGAAATACAACTTTGTAAAAAACAAAATCTATTGTGAATATGATGAGTTTAGCATGAACAATGAGCTCAACCAGTTTTTTTTATTCGCCGTAAAAACTTTACTTTCATTTGCAAAAGATAAAAGAATTTTGACTCAGTGTGAAATCGCGCTGGATGAGGTAGAATATAAAAGCTTTGACGTAAACTATATTGCCATCCATTTTCACAGACTCAACTCCAGATTTAAAGAGAGCTTTGAGTTTGCGCTTTTACTCTTAAAAAAATCTATTCCTCTCTTTGCGAAAGACAAAAAAAGTTTTGCTTTTTTGTTTGACATGAATGAGTTGTTTGAGAAGTTTATCGGTAAAATGTTTCAAGAAATAGACCCAAGTACAAAACTGCAAAATCAGAAAAACTTTGGCAACTTACAGTTAAAGCCAGACATAATAACATCCAATATGATAATAGACACAAAATATAAAATCTTAAAAAGTAGAGATGATTTGGCTACAAACGATAAGTACCAGATGTTTGTTTATGGTACAAACATTGGGATAAAAAATACGATGCTTTTGTATCCTAAGCATGTTAATAAAGTGAAAGAAAATTTGAAACTTGGTGAAGATGATAAAATGATAGGACTTAAAATGAGAAGTGTTGATTTAGATTTTAATGGTGAGTATGGCGAGTTTGTTATGGAAATTAAAAGTAGAATTGGAGAATATAAATGAATAATAAAAATAGATTTATTGATTGGTTGATAGAAAAAGGTCATAAAGCTAGTGTGAGAAGTAATTATCCATTGTACTTAGAAAAATACATTCCTGAAATATTTGAACAGCACAAGAATAAGATAGGTGATTTATTTGAAACTTCTGATATAAATATTGTTAAAGATTTATTACAACAATTCTCAGATGATAAACGACTAGTTGATATAAATAAAGAAAAAAGTAGCTTCCCTCAGGCTTCATTAAAAAAATATTTAGAGTTCCTAGAAAGTGCTATAGCAGATAATATTGTAAGTAAAACTATGAGTGTAAAAAACATAATACTCTACGGAGCACCAGGAGTCGGAAAAACTCACAATTATAAAAACTTAATTTCTATGATAGAAGAGGGTGGAAATCAAAAAGAGATATTTGATACGATTGTACAAAATGATGAGGTAAGTTTAAACAACGAAACTTTTGAAACCATAAAAAAAGAGAAAAGAGTGGAGTTTGTAACCTTTCATCAAAGCTACTCTTATGAAGATTTTATAGAGGGATTTAGACCGAATGAGGGTGGAAATATTGAGCTTGAAGATGGAATATTTAAAAATATTTCAGATAAAGCAAAACTAAATTTAGAAGATAGTCAAAAAAATAAAAAAGAGGTAGAAA
>ERZ889078.1616-NODE-1616-length-17531-cov-7.702277_pt1 | contig 17531 bp, 15 predicted proteins | sample MGYA00521266_ERZ889078 | MGnify/ENA primary metagenome ERZ889078 (study PRJEB32303, sample SAMEA104408618) | aquatic metagenome | biome: Brackish water; feature: Pelagic; material: water | place: Baltic Sea | collected 2014-06-16T06:34:00 | depth 76,534 m ...
CTCGTGTTACATGAGCACCACGTTGCCCAGTTGGATGTGGTCGCCCTCTCGCAAGATGGCGCTCTCCACGCGGACCAGATTGACGTAGACGCCGTTCCGACTGCCCAAATCGCGGCATTCAAAGCCACGCCGCGTCCGAGTGAGCTGCAGGTGCATCCGGCTCAGATCCGCCGTCATGATGCGGATGTCCGCCTCTTGGGCGCGACCAATGCATGCGCTGTCTGATGTCAGCGGGATCGTTCGGTGCGGGATGTCGCCGCCGATGATCTGTAGCATGTGCGGCCGACGAGCGATCCGCTTGGGCAGCATGGAGATGCCGGTGGCTTCGGTCTTGGCGAACGCTAACCTACCGTCCAGTGTGTCTTCCATGGGTCTAGTCCTCTGAGGCCCATGAGCGTAGAGCACGGCCCAGCAAAGCTCAACACAAGTGATTCTCAATGTGCGTTCGCCGTTGCCACTGGACGCACACCATCCCGTCGCTACCCTAGCGCCCAACCAAAGGGGACGTGCCTATGCAAGCGCAGCTCAGTCGACAGGCCACATTTCGCAGGGCGACAGGGCGGCGAGCCAACGCGGCACGCCTGCCGTTTGTGCCCCTGCTGCTGGCGACGCTGCTGCTCGGGGCCTGCGCCCCCATGCCGCAGCAGCTGCGTGAGTTGGTCCAAGATGGACGCAACGAGGACGCCATTGAGCGTGGCGAGAAGTTCTTGGAAGACAACCGTTTCGGACCCGCGCTGCCCGAGGAGATGTACGAGGTGGAGACGCTGATCGCGCGCGCCTCGCTCAACGTCGCGCGTAAACGTGACACCGTCGAGGCCTACCGCACGTTCCGCAAAAACGTCCCAGAGACCCAAGCGACCGCCAAGCTGCTCGCCCAGGCTTACAACCATGAGGCGGCGGCTTGGTATCGGGACATCACGCTGAGGGCAGATTCACTTCAGGCACACCGGGCGTTTCGCAAACGGTATCCGGGCTCCGAGGCCGTTGGGCGGTCCCGGCTGCGTGAGGCGCAGATCGCCTTCGGTCTGGCTCGTCAGGCGGGGACGATGCAGGCGTTGGACCGTTTCCACGTCTTGTACGAGCGCTGGCCAGAGGCCGCGCCAGTGCTCAAGGACGCGCGACAGCTGGAGGCGCAGGTCGGCTTCGACCACGCAAAACGAACGGCGAGCGTCGACGTGTGGCGTGCCTTTAACGCCCGTTTCTCGGGCTCTTCGTGGGCGGAACGCGGCTTGCCGCATGAGGCCGACTTGGCGCTGCGCGAAGCCCGATCGCGCAACACGGTCGCGGCGTTTCGCGCGTTCGCGCAGCGCTATGCCGCGATCGCCGGAATCGGACATCTCCTCGGCGCCGCGCGCTCCCACGAGGTCGAAGCGGCTTGGCTGGCGCTCGGGCAGGCCCCGTCCGATGCCATGTTGGTGAGCTTTCTGCAGCACTACGAGTTCTGGCCAGAAGCCAGCCGACAGGGCCCCGCCGCGCGGGTGCGACTGGCGCGTCTGCGCCTGTCGGTCGCTGTCAGCCGCGGCACGGCCGAGGCGCTGGAGAGCTACTTGCAGATCCACAAGGGCTGGAAGCAGATCGGCGACGTGCTGGGCCAAGCCCGCAAGGCCTTGGTCGTGGTCGCGTTCGCCGCAGCGAAGACGACAGGGACCCGCGTCGCGTACGAAGCCTTCATCACGCGCTTTCAGTCATGGTCAGAGGCCCGCCGCGAGGTGGTGGAAGCGGCTGGGCTGGCGCGCGACGCGAGATAGCGGCGGTGCGGCGTCTCAGCGAGCGGCGGCCGTGGGCCAGAGCGCGCTCACGTCTTGGGAATGCTGCAGGTGGTGAAGCACGCGTACATCGAGCAGGTCGCCTTGCCCGACGACGAGACTTTGCAGAAATCGTCGCAGGTTCGGGCTCTGGCCGACTTCAGACAGAGCGCGAGCGCAGGGGCGTGACTCGCCACTGGGCACGGAGAATCGTCGACGAGCGCGACGCATTCGGCGGTGGTTCCGGCCTGAGTATCGTCGAGACAGGCTTGCTGGTTGGCGTATTTCCCATCCAGACATGCGACGAGATTGTCGCACTCCGCGCCGCGAAGCGCCTCACAGGCGGCGATCGCTTCGAGCCGCGTCTGCGACAGGTCCGCCGCACACGAGTTGAGGCAGAGGACGAGCGCGAGGCCCGCTACGAGCGGAGGTCGCCAGCTTCGGCTCGGGGGACCGTGCGGTCGAAGGGTGCTGGCATCGCGGGGGTTCATGCTGAGCCTTTGGCGCGAAGGGATCGGCGCCATTAGTTTAGGCCAAACACAGGGCGATCTCGGGCGATTTCCGGCGCGTCAGCTCTGACCCCGGTCGAATCGCCGCCGCTGCGTCTCAGAATCCGATGACACCGAGCCGTTCGGCGACAGAGGGCCCCGCGCCGACCAGCGTGTCCAGCTCCGCGAGCGTCTTCGGGGTCTGAAAGCTCAGGACTTCGGCGGCGCCGTCTGTCACAGCGACGTCGTCTTCGATTCGAATGCCACCAAACCCGATCCACTCCTCGGCCTTTGCCCAGTCGACGCGGTCGCCAAGCTCGCGTCGCAGCGCCTCGTCGTGAATGATCTCCGGCACGGCGTAGAGCCCGGGCTCCACCGTCACCACCCAGCCGGTCTCCAGCGGTAGGTCGAGGCGGAGGAAGCGAGTGCCGAACTGGGTTGGCCGCGCTTGGTCACGGGGGTACGACGGCAGATCACCGAAATGCTCGAGGTCGTGTACGTCCAAGCCGATGAGATGGCCGGTGCCGTGGGGGTAGAAGACGCCGTGAGCGCCGGTGGCCAGGGCCTCGTCCTCGTCGCAGCGCAGCACCCCCTCGTCTCGCAGAAACCTCGCCAGCACACGGCTTGCGTCGTCGTGCACTGCTCGGTAGCGCACACCTGCGCGGCAGCGGTCGATGGCCGCGGCCTGAGCGGCGAGGATCGCCTCGTAGGCCGCGCGTTTACGGCCTTGCAGCCGCCCACCGATGGGCCAGGTGCGCGTGATGTCGGCCGTGTAGCCGCTCGCCACTTCACCGCCGCCGTCGACCAGCAGCAGGTCGCCCGCTGCCAGGATGCCAGCGTGGCCCCGGTTGTGCAGCACCTCGCCGCGGCGGCTGAGGATGGTGCCGTAGCCCGGGACGCAGCCGCGCGCCGCCAACACGCCCTCGAACAGCGCTGCGAGGCCTTGTTCGCTGACCCCTGGACGCGCGGCGCGCGCGACGGCGACGTGTGCCGCTGCGCTGTGGTGCGCTGCCTCGCGCAGCTCGTCGAGCTCAGCGGCGCTCTTCACGCGCCGCTGGGCGATGATGGCATCGACGAGATCGTCGTCCCCGTGCTGCTCGCCGAACGCCAAGGCACGCCCCGACCACCACGAGGCCAGCTGCGTCCGCGCCGAGTCAGCGACGGCCAGGGTGGCGATGGCGCCCTTGTTGACCACCGCGGCGACGCTGGCTGCCAGCTCGTTCTCGGGCCGACCTGCGTCACAGCCGAGCGCGCCCGCGCGGGCCGACACACTCAGCGTCGGGCCGTGCCACAGGGCGTCTGCCGCGTCAGGGGCGTGCAGAAACAAGGTGCAGCGATCACCTTCGAGGATGGCCGCGGCGCCCGGCTCAGCGCAGCCGGTGTAGTACAGAAAGTTGCTGTCTTGGCGAAATGGCAACGGCACCATGGGCAGGTTCCGCGGCCGGTCGCCGTTGCCCATCAGCACGATTGGTCGGTCGACGGCCGCGGTCAACGCCGCGCGGCGCGACGCACGCTCTTCATTGCTGACCATGTTGTCTCCTGAACGCCAGAGGGCGATGTCGTGGCCGCTACACGCGCTCGATAATGGTCGCGATCCCCATGCCGCCGCCGATACACAAGGTGATCAGCGCGGTCGCCTTGCCCTCTCGCTCCAGCTCATCGAGCGCGGTGCCGAGCAAGATGGCGCCGGTCGCCCCGAGCGGATGCCCCAGGGCGATCGCGCCACCGTTGACGTTGACGCGGTCGTGGTCGATGCCGAGCTCCCGCATCGTCTGCAGCGGCACCGTCGCGAAGGCCTCGTTGATCTCCCAGAGGTCGATGTCGTTCACCGTCATCCCCGCCTGCGCGAGCGCTTTGCGGGACGCCGGCGCCGGGGCGGTGAGCATGATGAGGGGCTCAGCGCCAGCCGTGGCCATGGCGCGAATCCGGGCTCTTGGACGCAAGCCGGTGCGCTCGGCGTACGCAGCGCTGCCGAGCAGCACCACCGCCGCGCCATCGACGATCCCGCTCGCGTTGCCGCCTGTGTGGAGATGCTGAATCTCGCCAGCGTCCGGGTAGCGCGCTTGCGCGATCTGGTCGAGCGTCTCGCCGTTTGGACCCACAGCCATGGCGCCGAGGCGCACAAATGCGGGGCGGATACCGCCAAGGCTCTCGAGGGTGGTGTCTGGACGCATATGCTCATCGCGGTCGAGCAGCACCTCACCGGCGGCGTCCACGACGTCGAAGAGGCTCTTGCCAAAGCGCCCCTCCTCCGTCGCGAGATGCGCGCGGCGCTGACTCGCCACGGCGAACGCGTCCAAGTCCGCGCGTGTGAACCCCTCACGGGTCGCGATCAGGTCCGCGCTGATGCCCTGTGGAACCATGGGTGTGTGGCTGCGAAGCGTGAGGTTGAGGCCGTCGATCATGGCCCCGTCGCTGCCCATCGGTACACGCGACATGCTCTCAACGCCGCCAGCGACCACCAGCTCCTGAAACCCAGATCCCACCCCCATCGCCGCGAAGTTGATGGCCTGCAGACCCGACCCGCAGAAGCGATTGACGGTGACGCCGGTGACTGACTCGGGCCAGCGCGCCGCCAATACGGCGTTGCGCGCGATGCAGGCCCCTTGCTCCTGCACTTGGGTGACACAACCGACGATCACGTCGTCCACATCGCCGCGCGCCAAGTCCAACCGGGTCGCCATGTGGTTGAGGGTCTGCGCGAGCAGCTCCTGCGGATGCAACCCACTCAGCGCGCCCTTGTCAGCGCGGCCACGACCGCGAGGGGACCGCACCGCGTCAAAGATGAAGATGTCGCGCATGTGAACTCCATAGCCTGTGTGTGGCGCAATCGCCGCGATCGCCGCGATCGCCGCTATCGCGCCCAGATCGCGACCTGATCGGCCAGCCAGCTCTCGTCGCTGATGTCCTGGTCGATGGTCGAGGTCAGCGCCACGGTGACGCTCGTCGCCGTGTGACTGCGGATGCCAGCGACGGCCCAGAGGTCCCAGAAGCCGTCTACTGCGGGGCCAGTCCAGGGGGACGGCGTGAACGTCACCGTCGTCCAGCCAGCGCCGCCGGTGCCGCTGTACACCTTCGCTCGGTCGAACACCGTCGTGCCATCCAACAACACACGCGCGTGCTCGCCGTCCCAGCTGTCGATCGCGAAATACCGGCCGGAGATCCGAAGCTGCGTGTGCGCCATCCCAGCGAGGTCGATCTTCTTGGACATCGTCTCGCCCTTACCAAACGGACCGTGCACCGCCGAGCTCACGTTGTTCACCTTGGCCGTGGTGTTCTTGGTCGTGCTCCAGCCTGAGGCGGTCATCGGCAGCTCCGCGTACACACGCGTCCAGCCGCCGCCATCCTTCGTCATGTCGCACAGGTACTGCGCCGCGGCGCCCGAACCAGCGCCATCGAGATCCAACCAGTATGTGCCCGACTTCGACGTCGTCGCGGCCGCGAGAATCGTCTTGCAGCTCAGGCCGGGTTCCTGCGCCGACGCGCCAAGGCCAGCCACACACGTCGCGCTGCAGCCGTCACCGGAGACGTTGTTGCCGTCGTCGCACTCCTCAGCGAGATCGAGGATGCCGTTGCCACAGGTGTCCGACAGCAGACGCCAGTTCTTGCCGTCGCAGTACCGCACGCCGTTGGCGCTTGTGTCGTAGAAGATGCTGCCGCGCAGGCTCACCGCACAGTCGACAGGCGGCTTCGCCATGAGCGCCAGCTGCAACAGCCCCGTCACACCGGCCTTTTTGCTGGAGAGGACGTCCACTTTGACGGCAAACCCTGAGATCACGCCGTCCGTCTTCTTCGTCGTATCGCAGATCGTCTTGTTGCCCGGCGCCTGCACGACACAGAACTTGCTATCGAGCGCCTTCAACAGCCACTCGCCCTTGGGGTTGTTGCCAATCCACACGCCGAGGTCGCCCGTCTTGGTTTTGGTCTTGTCTGGGAACGAGGTGCTGAGGGCCTTGGCGTCAGTCGCGCCACACGGGTCGCAGAGGGTCAGGCCCGTCTTCTTGTCGTTGGGCGGGAGCAGCACCAAGCGCAGGCTGCCGAGGTCGGAGTTGCTGACCGCTACCTGCACGCTCAGACCCTGAGCCAAGCCCAAGTCCGGCACGATGACCTTCGCAGACGCCTCCGTCCCCGTATTGTCGGGGATGATCGCCGGCAGACCGGCCGCGGCCAGGGTCTCGACGAACTGATTGGTGAGCAGGCCGTTGGAGACGCTCGCCAGACCGTCTGACGGCAGGTTCTTGCCGCTCAACGCCACCACGCACAAGAGGCTGCCGTCTGCCGCGATGCCGCGCACAACCTGATCCTTCGGGCAGGTGCCCTTGGGGATGGGTAGGTTGGTCAGCTTGGCGCCGTCACCGGCGAACGCGGTCGCGGTCACGGTGTTCGCGACCAGCGCACCTGTGAACGTGCCGTTCTTCGCCTTGAGGCTGAAGGCGCCGAGGCTGACGTCGCCGTCGAACTTCATCTCGGACACGGAGACGCAGCCAGTGCAGGCCAGATCGCCAGCGGTCGCGGCCATGGTGGCGGAGGCCGCGTGCAGCGCGAACAGCGTCGACTGCAGCGCGCGACGAGGCAGCTCGGGATCCTTGGCGACACGAACGCTGAACATCGGCGCGCTAGCCGCGGCGAGCACGCCGATGACGATGGGCTTCTTGGTGCCGAGGACGTACGAAAACCGTCCGCCAAACAGCGGCACGCTGACCGGCCCCTCTTCCCACAGCGGCGTCGTGGCCTTGGCGTCTACGTAGACCGCGAACGTGATGTCGTACGAGCCGTCCGCGACTGGCCCGGCGCCGGCGCTTTGCAGGACCCCCTCGACCGCGACGGTGGTCGGTGCGGCGACCGCGGCCAGCGGGGCGACCCAGCAGAGCAGCGCGGCCGAGGCGCGCATCACTCGGAGACGGCTGGCAGAACGATGAAACATGGGCACCTCGGGGCTGTATTCGTGGTCGTCATGGCGACAATCAAAGGGCAATCGTGCGGCAGAGAGTATGCCAGACGTGGTCGGATCGGGGTAGGGCGAAAAGCCTGCCGTCCAGCGCGCTACGGGATCACCTTCACGATTTCACCCGGCACACCCTCAAACAACAACGCCATGCTGATGGCGTCGGGCGTGCCGTCCATATTCAGGTCGATGTCGGGGGCTAAAAACGTCGCCAGGACCTGCGCCACCAGCGCTTTGTCGAGCCCGATCTGCTTCCACGCATCTGCCGGAACGGCGTCGATGGCCTTGTTGAAGTCGGCGAGCGTCATCACCCCGCAAATCCGGCCTTTTTTGGTGGTTTTCCACTGGCCAGCGCCGTTGACGGAGCCCAGCAACCGCGCGTTGCTCAGGGTCACGTCGAGCCCGCCCACAACCGGCAGCTGGATGGTCATCGTCGAGCCGACCACGCCGCCCGCGTCGAGCTCGCCGGAGGTGACGACCGCGGGCGTGAGATGGACCTGCGCGGGGCAGATCCCAGCGCCTCCGGTGCCGAAGTTGTCGGCGTCAACCGTGTACTTGCAGTTGGTGAACGAGGCTGTGGGCGAGCAGCTTGCGTTGCTCGAATCCAGCTCGCCAAGGTAGCCGTTCAGCGCGAACTTCGTGCCGTCAGTCTTCCAGCCGTCCGCCTGAAACAGCAGGATGAACAGTCCCTCCTGAATGCTCTTGAGCAGCTCCGTGTTCGCGGCCGGGTACACCTTGAGCAGCTTGCCGAAGACATTGTCCACTTTGCCGTCGCCGTCGAGATCGCAGCCCTTGTCGCTTGGCGCGATCTCCATGTACGAGACCTTCTGCACGTCAGGGAACGCGCTCGGCAGAGAACACGAGCTGGACATGCACACGCCGGCGCCGCCACCCGAGACGTCGCAATACGAGCCAGACGCGCAGGCGCCGCCGCAGGGCTTGACGATCTTGGTGCAGACGCCCGACGTGCAGAGCTCCGTCATGGTGCAGGCCGGTGAGCAGCCAACGAACGCATCGGTTGCGCTTGCGTCGGCCGCGCCGCCGTCACTGCTCGCGCCGTCACTGCTCGCGCCGTCACTGCTTGCGCCGTCACCAGCCGAGCCGTCGCTGACCTTCGAATCAGTCGCGTCAACTGCGGCGCCGTCTAATTGCCCAACATCTGCGTGACTATCTGTGGCCAAGTCGGCGTCCATTGACGTCCCCGCGTCAGCCCCTGCGTTGGTGTCCGTCGCCACAGCGCCGTCATCTCCTGCGTCTGCGAGGCCGGAGACATCGGCTCCGACGCCTGTTGGGGTGCCGTCAGCGCCACAACCAGTGAGGCCCAAAACGAAGGCGAGGGAGGCGAAGGCGAGGGAGGCGAAGGTCGCCTTTGTGGCGCGTGCAGCGCAGAACAAGACATTCGGGATCATGGAGACCTCTCGGAGTGCGGGCGGAGTGCATGGCAGACTACCAACTTCGCTGCAACACACAGCCCCTCCTATCTTCTGCGTCGGGCCCTGTCATGCAAGGCGCGCGTGAGGCAGGCTGAGGGAACCCACAGGGAGCCCATTGTGAACGCAGCCCGTCACGCACGTCCGCTACACCGACAGCTCGTCTCAACCGCCGCCGCCTTGCGTCGCTTGTTTTCGCCCGTCACCGGAGACGAAGACGACGACCTGCTCGCGCCAGCGCAGATCGACAGCCTCATGGCCTTTGTGGCGCGGGTGCTCGCCTACGTGCAGCCCGTCCTGGTGGGCGCCGAGCATCTTCCCACCACGAGCGGCGCGCTGCTGGTCGGTAATCATGGCCTGTTGGGGGTCGACTCCTTCGCGCTGTACCCGCTGCTGTGGCAGGCCACGCGGCGGTTGCCACGGGGGTTGGGAGACCGCGTCCTGTTTACGATTGAGCCGCTCAAGCGCCTGGTCACCCACGCCGGTGGCGTCGCTGGTCATCGCGACGCGGCGGTCGAGCTGCTGACGCGTGACGAGCTGGTGTTGGTGTATCCCGGCGGCTCCAACGACTCGTTCAAGGGCCCGGCAGACCGCTACACCCTGTTCTGGGAAGGCCGCACCGGGTTTGTGCGAGTCGCCATGCGCGCGCAGAAGCCGATCGTGCCGGTAATGGCGGCCGGCATCGACGACGCCTACCACTTTCTCTTCCACGACCGCTGGGTGTTTCCACGCCTGTTTGGCGCTGGCAAGGCGCGCTACGCGTTCCCGATCTGCGTTGGGATGGGCGTGTTGCCCCTGCCGGGCAGCACCTTCACGTTTACCGCTTGTCCACCGATCTATCCGCCCGTTGGCGCCGAGTTGGCTGACGACGAGACCGCCGTCGCAGCCTTTCACGCGCACGTGTGGCAGACTTGCCAAGCGCATCTCGATGACGTCGTCGCCCGCTGGCAGGCTGAGCGGGCCGGCCGTCCCCGCACCCGTGTCACCGGAGCCAACGTCTCATGAAGAAGCTCCTGCTACGTCTCGGCGGCAAGGCGGTGTTCAAGCTCCGAGGTTGGACCTTTGACCCGTTGCCTGAGTACTGGCAGCCGAAGCAGGTCATCATCGGGCTGCCTCACGTCGAGCTGCTCGATACGTGCATGGCCTTCGCGGGCTACGCCATCTCGAACGAGAAGGGGCACATCCTCGTGAAGCAGGAAGCCTTCGGCCGCTTCATCGGGCCGCTCCTCACCGCCTTTGGCGCCATTCCCGTTGACCGCGCCGCCCCAGGCGGTGTGGTGGGCCAGATGATTCGCGAGTTCGCCCGCCGCGAGACGTTCCACCTCTCCATTGTGCCGCAGGGGACCCGGAGCGCCGGCGCGACGGCGAAGATGCGCTCCGGGTTCTGGCATATCGCGCGCGGCGCCAACGTGCCGATCGTCTGCTGGTACCTCGACCGACCCAACAAGCGCACCCGCTGGCTCGGTCAGCTCACGCCGTCCGAAGATCTGCAGGCTGATCTGCGGACAATCAAGGCGATCTATGCGGAGGCCGGGCTGGATTTGACGTCGATCACCTAGCCGCCCCGTCACATCGCCGCCGTCGCCAACCACACGATGTGTCGCGGGCCCTTGCCTCCGGCGCCGCGCTTGTTTGCGCCGGCGCTGCCCACGCTGCCCGTCGCCGCGCGCGCACGAGCTTGGTGTTCTTCGACGCTGAGCCCAGTCGCCTGTAACCGCCGCCGAAACGCTGGGCTGGGATGGGCTGACCACACGCCCAGCACGCCGCCAGGCCGCAGCGAACGCGCCGTAGTCGTGAGCCCTGACGTGCTGTAGAGCCAGTCGTTGTCGTCACGTGTCAGCCCCTCAGGGCCGTTGTCGACGTCGAGCAACACCGCGTCCCACCGCCTCCCAGGTTGCCGAAGCAGCGCGCCAACGTCGCCGACATGGACCTGCACCCGCGCGTCCAGCAGGGGGTGGCTCGCGAGATGCGCCAACGGGCCACGATTCCAACGCACCACCGCCGGCGACAGCTCCGCCACCACGACCTCCGCCTCGGTCGGCAGGCCGGCGAGCGCCGCCGCGAGCGTGTGACCGAGACCGAGGCCTCCGACCAACACCCGCGGTGTCGCACGGTCGGCGAGGCGCGGACAGATGAGATCCGCAAGCGCCCGCTCCGACGCAAACGCGCGGCTGTTCATGAGCTCACCGCCGCGCTTGAGGCGAATCGAGAACTCGGCGTCGCGCTGCCAGAGCTGCAGCTGATCGCTGCCATCTGGTACGTCGCTGCTGTCGAGTTTGAGCCAAGGTTTCATCTGAGCGCTCCCGAGCGTGCACGGCGGAGATCAAGCGGCGAACCCCCGGTGGCGGTCTTCAAGCGGCGACGTCTCGGCGCGCCTTGGGCCGCCGCACTTCGTACGAATTGGCGAGGTGGGGCCAGACCTCCCCCGTCTCCGGGTCGATCAGCCAGCCCATCGCCAGCTTCACTGGCACGCGGATGCGACCGGGTTTCACGTACGTGCCAAACACGAGGTCCCAGATCGGCGACGTCACGCCATGGTTCTTCGTGGGGTCGTGAAAATGATGAAAGAAGTGGTGGCGACGCGCCCAGCGGCCGAATGCGCCGACGCCCTGATAGACGTGCTCGAGGCGATGCAGGATCTCGTAGGTCAGATAAAACCCCACAAAACCAGCGATCCAGGCGCCGCCGAGCGTCGTTCCGGCGAGGCTGGTCGCCGGAAACCAGACCAGCGCGACCAAGGCGCCGGCCGCCAAGCCCTTCTTCCACCAAGCCGCGAAGTAGTTGCCGCGGCCATGGTGCAGGGTGTGCTCCACGCCAAATGGATTGCGTAGGAGGCGCTTGTCGTGGCCGAGCCAGCGATGGATGGCGTACTCAGCGAAGCTCCAAGTCAGGGCGCCAAGCAGCATCGCCGCGGCGATCGCCGGTAGCGAGAAGGGTGTGGTGGTGTCGGTCATCATGCGCGTTCTCCTAGCCGCCGCAGCAGCGGACCGCCCTCGTCGAGGGCCGAAATCGTCCCGTTGGCGTCGTCAGGCGTGGCGCCCCAGCCCACGAGCAGCGCCGCGACGGTGCGGCGCAACAGCACCTGCACGTCGAGCAGCTGAGGCAGCCGCTGCGCCTGCTTGCGAAGCTGTAGGATGCCGTGGCTGCTCGCCATCAGCACCAGCGCGCGCTCGGCTGCGTCGCCGTCGCTGAGCAGCCCCAGAGACCGGGCGTGCTCCAGGGCGCGCACGATCGGATCGAGCGCCGTCGTCGCCGCGGTCATGGCCGGCGCCGCCGTCTGCGCCTCGGGCACCAACACGCGGGCGTCCGCTAGCAGCATCGAGAGCAGTCCGAATCGATGGGGCGCTTCGGTCGCCAATTCGCCGTAGGTCAGCGCCGCCGCGGCCACGCGCGCGAGCGGTGATCGTGCTGGTAGCGTCTCGAGCACGCGGCCAAGATCGGACGCAAAACCCGACACGACCCGCTCCGTCAGCGCGATGATGAGCGCGGACTTGCTGTCAAAGTAGCGATACAGCGCCCCAGGCGTGAGATCGACGGCCTGCGCGACGCCCTGGATCGAGAGCGAGTCAAACCCGGCCCGCACGACCTGCGCCTCGGCGGCCTCCAGGATGTCATTGAGACGCGCGATTCGCCGCCGCTCGCGCGCCGTGGTGGGGGCCGGCGGGCGCTGCTCGGGAGTCTGAGGTGGGGTGGTCGCGTAAATCATGTTCACAAAGTAAACTTGATTCACACATTGGTCAAGTCCGGGCTGGTCACGTCCGGGCTGGCCATCGCCCTACTTCGGCGGGTTCGTCCAGCCCACCAATTCGGCCTGCAAGCGGCCAAACATCGCGTCGGCCAGCGCCTGCTCAAGCTTGGGGGACGTCGCCGCGGGCAGCGGAAAGAAGAGCCCACACGCCATTTGCGAGATCTGTCGAAAGGCGAGGGTGGCCTTGGCGTCGTGGCCTGTCAGCGCCAGCGTGTGCACACGAATCCCCCGCGCGGCTGCTCGAATGGCGCTCACGGTGTGATCCTGGTCCCCGGCGAGCGCCGGCTTGGGCGGCGCGTCGGTGATGATGAACACGGCTTTCGCCGACGTCCGTCGCCACGTCAGCTTGTCCGTAGCGACGTAGAAGCCTTGATCCAGGGCGTCTGCCGCGTCGCCGCCGCCTTCGCCCTTGAGCGTGCCGAGCTCCTGCAGGAACTGCGTCAACACGGTCGTCATCGGCAGCATCGCGGTCAGGTACGCCTCGCCAACATCGCGATACGCGACAGCGCCGACACGAAAGTCGACCTTCACGCCGAGCGCATCGAATCGCTTCAACGCTGACAGAATCGCGCGCCTGATCGCCGGCATCGCTGCGGCCATGGACGCCGTCGTGTCGATCACCAGCGCCACGTCAAACTGCAAAATCGTGCGGGATTGGGTGCCGGCCAGATCGATCGTCGCGGAGGTCGCCTGGGCGGGCAGCACACCCCGACCACGGGAGACCAGGGCCACCGTCGACAGCGACCACGGCAGACCGGGCTTGGCCTTGGTCATCGCAGGATAGAAGTACAGCTGCCCGTCACCGTAGCTGCGCGCCCGCCACACGGCTTGACCGTCCTGCGCGATGTCCACGACCGCCATCGGCACTGGCACGCCCTTCACGTCGCGCACAAGCACGCTGCGGCGGTCGGCCACCTTCAGGAACTTGAATTGACCTGCCGCCTCGGGGCGCCGCTGCCACGGCGCGAGATAGCGCAAAAAGGCTGGAAAATCAGCGTTATCGTCGATCGGGGTCTTGGGGCGCGCACGGTCTGGTGCGATCGTTGTCGGCGCGCTCGGCGCGCCGGGTAGGATGCGCAACGCCCAGGCGCCCTGTTTCTGCTTCACGATGGTCACACCGCCGATCTGGAGCGGTTTGTCGCGCTCGCGTTGCATCGCTTCGGCGCGGGCGCGGGCGGCTTTGATAGCCGCTTGTTTGTCCGGCGACGGCTTCATGACGACGGTCTTCGTCGGCTCCGCGCCGATCCCTTTGCCCTGCTCCGCGGCTGTCTGTTTGCCGGATTGCGGCGTGGCCGTAGGTGTTACGTGCTTCGCGGGCGCCGCGATCGGCGCCTTGTCGCGCCCACAGCCCGCAAGCGCCATCCCGATCCACGCCACGCCAATCGCTATCTCAGCTCGCCTCATTCCCATGCTCCCGACCTGATCAAGTTGTTTTTCCGAACAGTTGCGTCTCCGAACAGTTGCGTCTCCGAAGGGCCGCTCCGTCGCGCGTGGTTACTCGTCGCCGCGGCCGAGTGCCGACGCCTGCACGCTACTTCACCGGGCGCATGCAGCGGAATCCCATGTACGCAAACGCCGTGGTTCCCGCGAAATGACCACGGTAGCCCGCCCGCAGCGTGCTGCCGGCCGTACTCCAGCTGCCGCCACGCAGCACACGCTCACTGACGATTGCGCTCTGCTGCGGATCTTTCGGCCACGACTCGACCGCGAACGCGCTGTAGTAGCTCGCGTCATAGCCATCGCGGACCCACTCCAGCATGCCGCCAATGAGATCGAGGCTGCCGTAGGGGCCCACCCCCTTCGGTTTCTGACCGACCGGCCAGGTCGCTGACGTGCCACAACCGGAACCACCCTCAAAGATCACCGCGTACGTGCAATCCGGCGTGGTCTCGCCCCAGGGGTACGTCCGCATCGCCGCCTTGCAGGCCGCGGCGCCGCCGTTCTGTTCGCAGCCGCCGCGCGCCGCCTTCTCCCACTGCGCCTCGGTCGGCAGCTCGCCGCCGACCCACTTGCAGTAGTTCGTCGCCTGCGCCCAGTTCACGCAGTTGATGGGATGCTGGCCCTTGTTCGCGGCGTTCCAGGTGCAGCCGTCGAGCGCGCCAGGTGTCACGCATGCACCCGCGGTGACACAGCCCTTGTACTGCGCCACAGTCACCTCAACCAAGTCGAGCCAGAAGCCCGTCACGTTGACGAGATGCTGTGGGCTCTCTGAAGCCGCACACTTGGTGTCCTTGGCGCTGTTGCAGCCCATCCAGAACTCGCCATCCGGTACGAGGCTCATCTTCCGGCCCCCAGGGTCGGTGTACGTGCACTGACCGCCAGCCGGCACGCCGCCAACCTTGGCGCAGCAGGCGATGGTCAACGACAAAACGCCCTTGCACGTGCTCGCGGCGCAGGTGTCGTCGCTGGTACAGGGATCGCCGTCATCACAGCTGCCCGTCGCGCCGGTGAAGATGCAGCCAGCCTTGCCGTCGCAGCTGTTCGTCGTGCACGCGTTGCCGTCGTCGCAGACCTTGGCCGTCCCCCCAGCGCAGACGCCCGTGCCGCAGCTCTCGCCCACCGTGCACGCGTCGCCGTCGTCGCAATTGGCGGTGGTGAGGGTGTGGCTGCATTGGCCTGCCTTGTCGCATGCGTCGATCGTGCAAGCTTTGCCATCATCACAATCGACTGCTTTTCCGGCCTTGCAGCTGCCGCCGGCGCACACGTCGCTCACGGTGCAGGCGTCGCCATCATCGCAGAGCGCGGTCGTGTTGCCATGGACGCAGCCCGTCGCCTTGTTGCAGCTGTCGGCCGTGCACACCTCGTTGTCGTCGCAGTTAATCGTCGGTCCGCTCAAGCAGCTACCCCCGCCGCATGCGTCGCCCTTCGTGCATGTGTCCCCGTCGTCACACGGCCCCTTTGCGTCGCCATGGACGCAACCCGACGCCTTGTTGCAGGTGTCGGTCGTGCAGGGCAGCCCGTCATCGCAGGCGGTTGTGCTCGTCACGTTGACGCAGCCCGTCGCCTTGTTGCAGCTGTCGTCCGTGCAAATCGAAGCGTCGTCGCACTGCTTCTTCGATCCTGGTTGGCAGGTGCCGCTGCCGCATTTGTCGCCCTCGGTGCAGGCGTCCCCATCGTCACAGCTGCCGGTTGAGTTGGCGTGGACGCACCCCGTGGCCTTGTTGCAGGAGTCCGCCGTGCAGGGTTTGCCGTCGTCGCAGTCATCCGCAGCGCCGGCGACACACACACCACCCGCGCACTTATCAACGAGAGTGCAGGCGTCGCCGTCGTCGCAGGGCAGGGTGGTGTTGGCATGGGCACATCCGGTCGCGGGCGCGCACGTGTCCGCTGTACACGGCGCGCCGTCGTCACACGGGTCGGTCGCGCCGCTGAGGCATCCGCCGCTCTTGCAGAGATCTGGCTTCGTGCAGGCGTCGCCGTCGTCACAGGGCGCCCCGTCCTGGGTCGGCGCCAAGCCGCAGCCGCCGGCCACGCAGGTCGCCGTCTCGCACGCGCCGCCCGTCGGGCACTCAGAGGCTGTCTGGCACGTCTGGGTGTCTGTCCCTGCGTCCGTGTCACAGGGCGCTTTTTCGCAGGCGTAGGCGGCAGCGGTGACGGGGATGTCGACGCTGCATCCGGACGCCAACGCCGCCCATCCCACGACGCCGATGACCAACCACTTGGTGGGCAAGCCGGCCGAGAATCCGGCCCAGAAGCCGGTTGAGACGGCGCTCGAGCGGCCCGGCAGCAACGAGGCGCGATCGGCCGCGACCACGAGTCCATCCGGAACAGAACGCGCCACTGCGCGTGCGACCACCATCAGAACCGCACCATCCAGCCGACCTGCCAGCTGCCATCGGGGGCCAGCGCCGCCAGCGGCCGTGGTGCGCGGGGCGAGGTCGCCAGCAGCACGGCGCCAACGATCGCGACACCAGCCCCGGCGGCCGTCATCGCGCCCCAAGTCTGCAGGCGACCGTCGATGCTCGCCTTCTTCGCTTGGGCGTCGTCAAAAGTGAGCGCGGTCACCGCGCCCGCAGCGTCCCTGCCGTCGCGCACGGTCGCTTCCAGGTCGCCCTTGTCGGCCATCGCCAGCCCGTATAAGGCGCCACCCACTCCCGCAGCCACCACCCCGAGGGCGAGCGTCGTCCACCCGGTGGGGCGCTGCCAACTACCGGAGGTGGCGGACGCGCCGCCTCGAACACCCAACGGTCCCGCTGCTTGGCCCGTCGTCGCAGGCCCCGTTGTTGCAGCGCCCGTCGTCGCAGGCCCACCGGTCACGGCGACCGTTGCGCCAACTGCGGTCTCGGTCCTGCGCTTCGCAGCTGCCGCTCGTCGCATCGCCGCCTCGTGAGCCGCGCTCTCTCTCGCCCGTCGCTGCTCGGCCTCCGCCTGTGCAGCCGCCGTCGTCTCTGCCATCGCGATGCGCACCGTCGTCAGTTCACGCACGGCTCGGTCGCGGAGCGGGTGCGCGGTCGGCCCCGTCTTCAGAAACCGCGCGTATGTCTTCTCCGCGCGCGCATACAGTCCCGCGAGCTGCTCGCAGCGCGCTGCGCTGAACAGGTAGCGCCACTCGGCGCGATCGATGTCGTAGGCTTCGTGGAACATCTGCGCCGCGAGGCCGAAGCTCTTGGCCTTTGCGCGCGACCGGGCCACTTTCGCCAGCTCAATCCCGCGCGCGCGTGCAGTGTTCTCGGTGGCGACGGCTGCGGGCGCGAACGGGCCGACCGGCGCAAGCACGCTGACCGCGGCAACAAGCGCCAGCGCCGCGGAGAGCCGACGACCGACGCCTCCCCGGCGAACGCACATCCAGTCCTGGGTGACCTGCCGCCGTGGCGCCATCATTCGCTCCCGCTCGCTGCCCTCGGCAACAAGCGCCGCAGGATGACCCAGCCTAGCGCGTGCCGTCGCATCGCGCATCGGTCGGCCGACCTAGAAGTCCATGAACGGCGCGGCTTCTGGTTTCTTGGCCGGCTTCGGATCGTCGGCCGCCGCTGGGCGCTTGGTGCCCTGCGGCTTCGCCGCGGGCTTCGGGCGCGCAGCGCGGGGCGTTGGCCGAGCGCCCCCCGACCGCGCCGTCTTCACGGCCGGTCGCGCCGCAGCTGCGCTTGTCGGGCCCTTCGCGGGGGCCGGGGTGGTCTCAGGAGCCGCCGCAGCCCTTGCAGGCACCGCCGCAGCCTTGTCAGGGACCGCCGCAGC
>ERZ889078.1618-NODE-1618-length-17520-cov-9.799198_pt1 | contig 17520 bp, 10 predicted proteins | sample MGYA00521266_ERZ889078 | MGnify/ENA primary metagenome ERZ889078 (study PRJEB32303, sample SAMEA104408618) | aquatic metagenome | biome: Brackish water; feature: Pelagic; material: water | place: Baltic Sea | collected 2014-06-16T06:34:00 | depth 76,534 m ...
AACTTCAGGCTCGCGTCAGCTGCGGCGCCGTCTGAAGGTCCAGGTCCACTGTCCGAGACGCCAGTGTCCGAGACGCCAGTGTCCGAGACGCCAGTGTCCGAGACGCCACTGTCCTTGGCCGCCGTGTCTGCGGCGCCGGTGTCGGCACCGCCGGCATCCGGGCTGCCCGCATCCGTCGCGCCGGCGTCGGTGCCGCCGCCCGTCGGTTTGCCCTGCGCCATGAACCAAGCGATCGACTTCCAAACCGGCGTCGACTTGTCCGCGTAGCCGAGCGCCCACAGACCCATCTGCGTGCCGCGTTTGTCGAGGTATTTTACCCGGATGTCGAACGCGGCCGCCGTGTCGGTCCAGGCCTGCATCCACGTGCCGGACGCCTTGTAGACGTAGTAGCTCGACTGGCTGACGGCGTCCCACTTCCAGCCGCCCTTGGTCGGCGCTTCGACGATGCCTTTTTCATACGTCACGCTCGTCGCTTTACCCAAAGACGCGGCGCCGGGCACGCCGGAGCTCGACTTCCAGGCGTGGCCGTAGAGCGGCAGCCCGATGATGAACTTGTGTTTGTTCGCGGCCTTGCCGTACTTCACGTAGTCGTCGATGACCCACGGCAGCGTCTTGTGGTTCCAGGGTCCACCCGTGCCCATCGGCAGGTTGGGACCAGGCGGGCCGCCCGACCAGTGCAGACCGTAGGCCATGACCATCAGGCCGTCGCTGTGCTCTGCCAAGTAGTCGTAGTCCCAAGCGCCGGTCCAGTCGACCGCGGGGGTGGCGAGGGTCACGTCGGCGCCCGGTAGCTGCTGTTTCATCTTGGTGTTGAGCTCGTTGATGAACGCGTTCATGGCGGCCTTGTCTTCCTTGGCCATGCCTTCGAAGTCGATGTTGACGCCGTCGCCGCCGCCGCTGATGACCAGATCGATGATCTTCTTGGTTAACGCCGTGCGCTTGGCGGCCGTCGCGAGCACCGCGTGGATGCCGGACTTGGAGAACAGCGTGACCGTCAGGGGGACTTGTACCCCGTTTTTGTGGGCTTTCGCGATGAGCGCCTTGGCTGCGGTGCCACCCCAGCCGTGCAGGTTCGTGAACACGCCAGCGCTGCTGAGCTCGGCGCCGAAGTACGAGAGCTGCGTGAGCTCGCCCCAGTGCAGGGTGGTGCCCGTCATCGTCCAGTAGGGCAGGTAGCCATAGAGCCGGCGGCCTTTCTTGGCCGGGTAGGCCTTGGGCGTCGCGGCGTAGAGCCAGCTGCCCTGTGCTATGGCCGGGAGCGGTGGTGCATCGTACGTGTCACCAAAGACCAGCTTGGCGGTCTCGAGGGCGCGGCGATGCGGGCTGTGCTGCACAACTTGGTCGAGCCACGCCTCTTCTTCGTCTGGGCTGAGCTGGACGCGTTCGTGGCTGTGGGCCGCGGGCAACGCGTCGGCCGGCAGCGGCGCGGGCGTAGCATTGGCGCCAGACGCGCTGAGCAGCAAGAGCGCAGGCAGGGCTAGGAGTGCAGAGCGCATGGGACCTCTTGGGTGCGACGGCGGCGGAGCGGCTGGAGGATAGGGATCTCTGTGGACGGCCACAATCCCAACCTAGTGGCCGACTTGGGAGGCTGGGGTGCGCGCCCCCGGGCGAGGGCGCGGCGATCGTGCGGGTTCGCTGGCCGTCACCGCCCCGTGGCATGGTGGATCGCCGCTTGCCTCGTCGTCGGGACGCCGCCACCCTGGACGACATGAAGCCTGTCGCCGCCAACTCCAGCCCCAGCCCCAGCCCCAGCCGGAGCCTCAGCCGCCGCCGCAGCCCGGACCGTCGGCCTCCGTCGACCCCCTCGCGGCGCGGCTTTCGCCTGCGTGTTGCGGTCGTGGCCCTCGGCGCCGCCGCCGCCGTGGCGCTGCCGCCAGCCGCCGTCTTCGCGCAGCGCGGCGAGCCGATCTTGCATGAGCCGCTGCCGGCGAGCCTCGCTGCCGGGCGAAGCGACCGGGTCGTGCGCAGACGCCCAGGCCGCGGGCTCCCCGAGGCCATCGACACCGCCGGGGGCCGCATCGACAAGCCCGCAGCGGCGAAGGGCGGCGAGCCGGCGCCCCGCTACCTGCCCGCGCCCAAGCCCGGCACAAAGCCGCCGCCGCGCATTAAGGCCGACGCGCAGACGGGGCGACAGGGCACGCTGCACTACCGCGTCGTGTTCAATCCGTCCGTCGCGCCGTTCAAGCGCGATCTGGCGTTCGACGAGGTCACCGCCGCGGGCGAGCTGGCGCTGAGCGGCGCTGATCTGCGCCCCATCCGACCGCGCGGCGACCGCGCCCGGCCAGGCCACGAGCTGTTTTGGGGTCATGTCACCCTGGAGCTGAGCCCCGGGCAGAAGACCCCGATGCCCTCCGTGGCGCCGACGTCTGCGTTGCTGTCGGTGGAGGCCACGCCGTCGGTGCCGCTGACCTTTTGGCGCGATCGGGCAGGCAACCTCTCGGTGAGCATCACCAAGCCTGTGCCCGGTGGCCGCGTCGATCTGCGTTTTGTCATGGACGCGCCGAGCCGGTACTTCGCCTCGCCGGTAGGCGCTGGCGCGGTGCGAGATGACCCGTGGACCCCGCGCCTCGCGCCGGCGTTGCAGGCCGAGATGCAGGCGTTATGGCCGGCGGTGGGGGTGTCGTCAGCCCGGTCCCGCAAGGCCAACTTGAACGCGCTGGCGACCTGGTTTCGCGGTTTTGTGCCGGGCGCGGGGCCGCCGCCCGGCCAGCGGCTGCTGCGCAACCTGGTGACGGGCAGGACGGGCGTCTGTCGCCATCGCAGCCTGGGCCTCGTCGTGCTGGCGCACAGCCTCGCCATCCCGGCGCACTACGTGATGAATGACGCGCACGCCTTCGCCGAGGTCTGGGCGCCGGGCATCGACGGGCGCGGCGGTTGGGTGCGACTCGATCTCGGCGGCGGCGCGGACGAGCTGCAGCTCCACGCGGCGAAGAACAAGCGGCTGCATCAGCCGCTGTTTCACGATCCCTTTCCCCGGCCGCGCGCCTACGCCAACCAGACCGGCGGCGGCGGCGTCCCGCACAGCGGCGCTGGCAGCTGGGCAGGGGCACAGCGGGTCAAAGGTGCCGAGCAGTTCAGCGGGATGATGCCCAGCGCCGACCCGCGCACGCCCAGCGCGCAACCTACCGCGGCGGGCGATGCGGCCGCCGCGGCGTCGACCAGCCCGCCCGCAGGCGCAGTCAGTGCCGCCACATCGGCCGCCGCCGGCCGCGACAAACGCGACTGGCTTCGCGCCCGCGCCAGGGCGTTGGCGGCTCCGAGCACCCCCCCGGGGGCACTGGCTCGGACACCAGGGACCACGGCGAATGTCCCGCAAAAACAGCCCAGCCGCGACGCGACCTCGATCCAGCTCGCGGCGGCGGCGCAGGCCTGGGTTGGCGAGGTGTTGCGGATCAGCGGCCGCTTGATCGGACCCGTGAAAGGTGTCGTCGGGCAAGCGCTGGAGGTGTGGTTGGTGCAGCCCAGCGATCCGACCCACGGCCGTCAGATCGGGACCGCGATGACCGGTCAGGCCGGTCGCTTCAAGGCCACCGTCGCGATCCCGCTCGATGCCCGTCTGGGCGTGTGGGACCTAGTCGTGCGCTTCTCAGGCAACGCCGCGCTCGCCCCGAGCTTCTCCGCAGACCACTGAGCGCTGCCGGTCCCGCCCGGTACGCCGTCGTGCGCCTCCGAGTCGCGCCGTGCGCCGCCGCCGGATGGGCCACCTAGGGGGCCGGCGTGTACGCCTCGCGCCCCGTCGCGCCCGCCGCCACGTCTTCGATGCTAAAGCGCATGGGGATGGTCTTGTTGGCCAACCACAACCGCGCCTGATCGGAGAAGTTGGGGCTGTCCTTGAGGTCGGACTGGCCGCCCGGCAGTACGTTCACGCCTTTGACCACGCCGTCCTTGAGCGCAAAAACCATTCGGAACACAGGCCCTGAACCGTGGTGGTAGTTGTCCGTTCCAGTGCCACCGGCCGCGTCCACGACAAAGGCGTCGCCGCCGCGCGGGAACCACTTCAGGTCCTTGCGGGGGTCTTTGCTGTCCATCTTCTCCGCCAACGGCAGCTTCTCCGTGGTGATGGCGAACTGATCGGTGATGAAGTTGAAGCTGTCGTCCGTGCCAAAGAAGTCGGCGATGGTCGACTCAAACTTGGCGAGATGGCGCAGGCCCCACAGCCATTGGCTCGTATCTTCCGTGCCAAACCCGCCAGTTCCCGGGTTCTTGCCCGCAGGTCCGGCCAGAAAGCTCAGCGCATCCCGCAGCGCCATGAGCGCGATCTCGGTGCTGTGCTCCACCTCGGGGGTGCTGATAATGTCGAAGAAGACCGATTCGCCCGTCGCCGCGTTGAACGAGACCAGCCCCTCCGGGTTCGTCGCGCCAATGCCCGCCACCAACCGCTTCATCGTGCGTGCGCGGCCCGTGCCTCCCGAGAAGCGCCAGATCCCCGGCATGGGCTCGTCGTTGAAGACGGCGTTCTGAAAGCGGCCCATCCAGGCGTTGAACACCATCGCCGCTACCGCCAGCTTCGCGTCCTCCGCGGCGGGCACGTTGTAGAAGGTCGTCACGCCACTCACGGCGCGGAAGCCAGCTTTCTCCCAATCAGCCAGGCGCGCGTCAGCGTCGTCTAGCACCGTCTGCGTCATGCTGTTGTAGAGCCCCGCGACGCGCAGCTCCCACGGTTTCATGGTGCCTTTGTCGACCTTAGCCTTGTCCGACAGCGCCTTGCCGTCCGCGATCGCCTTGCGCAAGAAGCCCGTGTACTGGGCGCCGAGCGGCGAGCGAATATCGGCCTGCAGCGCGCTCATCGTCTCCACGTTGGCGAGCTTGTCCTTCGCCAATCGAATCAGCTCGTGGTCGATGCGCGCGGCGCGGAACCCCGCTAACCAGGGCCCGCCGACGTACCAGGGATCGTTCGTCAAGCTGTTGTCGAGGCTGGCCCCGCCGATGTCGTTGTTGGCCGTGAGCACATAGCCGCGTTTCGGGCTGATCGACTGCGGGAACTTGTCGAAAGGCACCATGCAAGCGTACGGATCGGCCTTGCCGCCCGCCTCGTCGACTTGACCGTCGGCGTTGATTTTGACGGTGAAGCCGCCGTAGACCGTGCCATCGAGCAGCTGCGAAGGGTCGGCGCCGTCTTTCCACGTGCCGTCCGTATTGCGGGCCAGATAGCCGCGGCACGGCACGGCCTGATAGCTCGTGTAAAGCACGTCGCCGTGACTGTCGGCGGCCACCAGATTCTGCGAGTACGCCACGAGGTGCTTGGTGGCTTGGCGGAACGCTTCGACGTTGTTCGCGTGGCCAAACGCGTCGAGGCCCAGCAGCGGGTTGCCCTTGTCGAGGCCGGTGTAGTCGAAGCTGATCGCTGTGATCACGCCGTCTTTGTCGGTGTCTTTGGGCACGATGAACTTGCCGCCGAAGTTCAGCACCGTCTCCCCGGCGGCGGGTTTGTAGTCCTGTTTGACGGGCGTCCCCTCGACGTCCGCCAGCCAGCGGCCATCAAACGTCGTGTAGCGGGTCCACGTCTGCTCGCCGCCCTTGCTGCTGAACAGCGGGCTGTCGATCTTGAGGGACTTGAAGTGCTCATCCTTAGCGATCGTGGCCTCCCACTTGCCCTTGAACTTCGTCGCCTTGGGTTTGCCGTCGCCGTCGAGCTGGAGCTCCTCGCGGTACCAATCGGTGATGTCGCCGAAGAGCTGGGTCTGGCACCACGCCACCTTGCCGTTGGTCCCGACCGCCAGCAGCGGCGTGCCGGGGATCACGAGACCCAGCTGCGTGATGTCTCCGCCGCCCAGCACTTTGGTGTCGAAACCGGCCTGGTAGAAGTAGCTCGGGATCGTCAGCGACAGGTGGCCATCGCCCGCGAGCAAGGCGAAGCCGTCGGTGGTCTTGTCCGCGTTCACGGCCCACGAGTTGGAGCCAAATCCACCCGGGTTGTGGCGGCCGAGCCGTGTTTGCAGCCGCTCCAGTCGCTCGGAGAGTCGCGTCAGCAGCGCCGCTGGCACCCGTCGCGCGAAGGCGCCCTGTGGGGTTGGTGGCAGGGTCGCCGGCAGCTTCTCGCCGCCCGGCGGCCCGGCGTTGTCGGCCCGCGGCGGCGGTGGCTTCGGCGGGCCAGCCTGGGTCTCTAAACCCCAGCCGTTGCCGGAGGTCGTCTTTTCGGGCGGTACGATGTCGTTCCAGATGTCGGTGACGGCGCCTTTGCGTCGGAGCGCTTCGAGCGGCTGGCCGGCGAAGAGCTTGTCGAGGCTCGCCGCAGTCTTCGCTCGCCCGACGTCGCTGGTCTCGTAGCCCAGCTGGTAGATCAGCACCGCCGCGAAGCCGCAGACGTCCTTCACGGTCCACTTCGTCAGCATGTCGCCCTTCTCCTTGAAGCCGAGCAGCCCCGCCGCCAGCTCGACCTCGCTCGGCAGGGGCAGCTCCCCGGCTTTGGCGCGCGTGACGTAGTGGTTGACGCCCTGCGCGTAGGCCTCGAACAGCGCTTTCTGGTCGGCCGTCAGGTTGCCGAAGAGCTGCTCGGCGACGTGGGTCATGCCGCTCGTGCGGGACTCAAAGTCGCTGTCGAGCCCGGAGTCACCGAAGATCTCCGCGACGCGCCCGAGCCCAAGTCGACGCCCCATCTCGATGAAGAAGTACCGATCCCGCGCCACCACAAACCCCTGCAACATGGCGAGGTCGTGGCGATTGGCGGCGTAGATATGCGGCACGCCAAGCTCTGTGTAGACCACATGCGCCGGCGCGAGCAGGCCGCTCAGCGCGAACTTGCCGGCTTCTTTGATCGCGAGCAGTTGTTTGATCTGGGCCGGGTCGCCGGTTGTTGTGTCCGCGCCAGCGCCGTCGCTCCCAGCGCTGTCCGCGCTGGCGTCCGTGCCGGCGTCATCGGCCACGTCGCTGGTGGGGCCAGCGTCGGTGGTGGGCTTCTTGTCCTCATCGCCGCCGCAGCCGGGCAGGCACAGCAGCAGGGCGAGGGCGGTGACAGTCGGCCAGGTACGGTGCGTGCGGGTCATGACATCTCCATTTCAGCATCCGGGACAGGTACAGAATCCAACGCAGAAGCCTGTGTTTCGCCCGCGCATGTACCACGAAATTCGTCTCACAGCCCACAAGTTCGGGCTGCGAGCGTCGCGTGAGGGTACGACGCTAGCTGCCGTCAGCGCGCGCGCGCAGGGTTCGATCGCCGCCGGCCCTGATCGCCGCCCGCTCGCCGCCAACTCGCCAACAGCTCGCCATTGGGGTGACAGCCGCCCGCAAACCACACAACCTTGCGCTCGAACCCGGAGGTGTCATGACCGCCAACTTGCTCGTCAGCGCCCAATGGCCAGGGCCCAAGGACTTCAGCCCCGCGGCGGCCGCTTTGGCGCCCTTTCTCGGCTTGCATCAGAGCGACGCCGCGAGCGAGCTCAAGCGCAGCCGGGGCCTGCTGCCCGTGGCGCTGGACGCCGCGGCCGCCGCTGCCGCATGCGCTGCGATGACCCAGGCTGGTCACCCTTGGCACGCCGTGCCGACCGGACTGGCGCCGACGCTGCCCACGGCGTTGACCACGCGCGGCGTCGATCCGCGTGATCCGGAGCGACTGACGGCGCCTGTGCGTATGACCGGCGCGCCGGAGTCGGCCCTCTGGCGCCAGGTGTTGGCCGCCGTGCCCGCGACGTGGGTGAACCGCTCGGAGCAGCGCGTCGGCCCCAAACCGAAGAAGCGCAGCGCCGCCAAGGTGATGATGAGCGTGGCGACCACAGGCGGGATCGATCTGCTCTTTTCGAAGCAGCCACGTGCCAGCGATGGCGCGCTCGAGGTCACCGACGACGCGACGCCGATGCTGGTGCTGATCATCGCGGGCGGGCCAGACGGCGCGCTCAGGCGGCTGCATGTCTTCGCGAATCGTTGTGATTATCGGGTGCTGACGTCGCCGAGCGGCAACGTCTCGATGAACTGGCGGCTGCTGCTGGGTGAGGTCGCCGATCGCCTCCGACCGGACCTCGCTGGCATGGCGCTGCTGCGCGCCGCGGCGGCTGGCAAGTCGGCGCCTGACTGGCTGACCCTGATGGACAACAACGACCTCGGCCGCTCCGTGCGCTGGTTGATGTGCACCGCGGCGCTGCGCCGCATGGGGCGACTGTGATGCCGGTCGGTGTGCCATCCCCGCCGCCGTTGACTTGGGTGGAGATCTCGTCGAGCGCCCTCCAACACAACGTGCGCTTGTTACGCGACGCCGCGGCGCGTGACGGCCACGCGCCGCGCACCTGCGCCATGGTCAAGGGCAACGCCTACGGCCATGGCCTCGTCGCCGCCGCGCGCGCTTTTGTGGCCGGCGGCGTCGATTGGCTCGGCGTCGCAGATGTGTTTGAAGCCCGGGATCTGCGGGCCGCCGGGATCACGGTCCCGCTGTACGCGGTGTGCTATGTGCCGCCCGATCAGGCCGCCTTCGCCGTGGCGCAAGACCTCCGGCTGACGGCGTACGACAGCGCCGTCGTCGACGCCGCCGCCGCCGCCGCCCGCGCCCAGGGCCGCGTCGCGCGGGTCCACGTCAAGCTGGAGACCGGCACCAATCGCCAAGGTCTGCGGCACGATGACGCGCTGGCGCTCTGCCGCCACGTGCTGCGCTGCGAGGGGGTGCAGCTCGAGGGCTTGTCGACCCATTTTGCCGACATCGAAGACACCACCGACCACCGTTTCGCCCGCCAGCAGCTCGCGCGCTTTCAAGTCGGTGTCGCTGCGGCGCGCGCGCTGCTCGCCGCGGACGGCCACGATCCCGCCGCCCTGCTCGCCCACGCTTCGAACACCGCCGCGGTGCTGCTTTGGCCAGACGTGAGCTTGGATCTCGTGCGGTTTGGCATCGGCGCATACGGGCTCTGGCCGAGCAAGGAGACCTTTCTCAGCGCGCAGCAGCTCGGCCGCCGCCCGATCGCGCTGCGGCCTGCGCTGACGTGGAAGACCCGCATCGTGCAGCTCAAGGCGGTGCCCGCTGGCGAGTGGGTCGGGTACGGCCGCAGCTTCCGAACGGTGCGCGCCACGCGGTTGGCGATTTTGCCGATCGGGTACTACGACGGCTACGACCGAGGTTTGTCCGGCGTCGCCCAGGTGCTCGTCGGCGGCCAACGTGCGCCGGTGGTCGGGCGGGTCGCGATGAACATGGTGGCCATCGATGTCACCGACAACGCCAACGCCGCGCCTGGTGATGAGGTTGTCCTGATCGGCGCCCAGACGTCCGCTGGTGGCGGCGATGGCGATGGCGATCGCATCGACGTCGGCGAGCTGGCGGCGTGGCTCGGCACCATTCACTACGAGGTGGTGACGCGGATTCACGAGCGCATCGCGCGCCGAGTCATCCGTTGACGACCGCCCACGGCCTGCGCGCCGCGCTGGTCTGGGGCGGCCTCACGGTGCTCCTGGGCTGCGGCGCCGCGCAGTCGAGCCAGCTTGATGCAGGCGCATCTGGGCGCCACCGACCACCAGACGAGCCTGATTTACGGGCTTTTACGATGGTGGCCGCCTCAACGCAGCCGAGTTTTCGGCTCGCCTTTCGCGCGCCGCCGCTAGCGTCTCGCCTCGCCGTCCTGGAAGCCTGCCTGCGCGCCCACGGGCGGCCGACCACACCAGGGTGCGCGCCGCTCGGCGATCGTCTCGACAGCGTCGGCCTGCGTCATCTGCACGCCTTTGGCGCCGTCCGGCGACGCTTTCTCATGGCGCGGACAGCGCCCGGCAGCGCCCCCGACCCGGCCCACCCCCTCGCCGCCGCGCTCCTGCCGCCCGCCTCATTGCACGCAGCGGAGGCCTTCGCCGAGCCCTTCTTCCGGTTTGCCGACCTGCCCACCGCCCTCGCCGATCTACGCCTACCGTCGGCCGATGCGGCCACCGTCGCCGCCGCCTTCGTTTGGTTTCAGAAGCCGCTGGACCGTCTCTGCGCCGAGGTCCGCGCGCAGCGGCCGGAGGTGGCCCTCGCGGCGGTCGGGCGGTGGGCCAAGCTGGACACCTTTCTGGCCAGATTCGCCCGATTTTACGGGGTTCTCGCGCAGGTGCCGCACCGATTGAGCGTCGACGTCGTCTGGTCGCCCGACGACCGCATCCGGGCCACGGCGTGGGCTGGCCGCGCCATCGTCCCCTTCAATCGCTACACCTTCCGCCGCGACCCCGGCGCCGCCGGTGTCCATGGCTTTGAGCGCGCCACCCTGAGCCGTACGCTGGGCGTCGTCGTGCATGAGTTTGGTCACGTCTTCGCCAGCCTGCTGCCCAACGCGCGCCGCCAGGCGCTGACCGATCGCATCGCCGGCGAGGTAGGTGTGCTCAACCTGCGCCACCCCAACGTGATGGATGAAGCCGTGCAGACCGCCGCCGGCAACGTGCTCTTTCTCCGCTCGCTGCCGGCGTGGGTCGGGCTCGACGCGATCCTCTACGCCCACGAGTCCGGTCAACCGTGGCCTGCCGCGATCGACCGCCTCGCGCGGCACCTCGCCCCGGTCTTGGCGCGGCACCTCGCCACGCCTTCAGGTTTTGACGGCCCTTTTCTCGATGAAGCGTTGCGGCTGCACGCGGCGGTGTTTGGTCGGCCGCCGGTGGCGTTTTCACGGGCCTGCATCGTTCTCAGCGCTGGCGGTCCGGCCGGCGACCCCGCCATCGCGTGGTGGCGACGGCTGATGCCGGGCATGAATCGCCGCGCCGTCGGCAGCCACGAGCTAGCGGCGCAGCGCCGCTGGCTCACACGCAACCCGTGGCTGAGTCGCTGGTTGATGACCACCGTCTCGCGCCGCGATCCGAACCGCGCCCCGAGCGGCGTGCCAATCGGGCTGGACGCCGCCGGTCGGGCGCCACCGATGAGCTCGCTGCGCGGTGTTGACTCGGAGGCGCTCGACGCGGCGGCAGCGTGTGTGCGGACCGGCGCCGCGGCCTGTTTCGTCGCTCGCCGTCGCGGTTCGGCCGCAGGCTGGGACCTCGCGCTCGCAGCCACCGACTTCGGCGGGCTGCGTCGGCTCTTGGGTCGCCTCATCCACCGCAGGTCTCTCGCCACGCTGCGACTCGCGCCCGCCGCGACGCCCGCTGCGGCGCCGTCGCAGTAGACCTCGAGGGCACCACGGCGGGGTTGGTGCGACGCGCCATTGGCCGCAGGCGCTACGCAGGCGCTACGCCACGGCGTGCCGCTGTTGCTGCCTCTCGATCTCGCTGCGGACGGCGTCCATGTCGAGCGCTTTGACCTTGCCGATCAGCTCTTCCAGGGCATGGGGCGGCAGGGCGCCGGGCTGTGAGTAGACGAGGATCCCCGCCCGAAAGGCCATGAGCGTCGGGATCGAGCTGATGGAGAACGCAGCAGCCAGCTCCTGCTGAGCCTCGGTATCGACCTTGCCGAAGAACGCGTCCGTGTGTCGGCTCGCGGCCTTCTCGAACACCGGCTTGAACATCCGGCACGGACCGCACCACGACGCCCAGAAGTCGAGAAAGACGATGTCGTTGTCGGTGATGATCTGCTGGAATCCAGCGAGCGTAACGTCGTGAGCGGCCATGAAGTACCCTCCAGCTTGAACGATTGTGCAGTCCAAACGATTGTGACGCGTGAATGCGTCGCGGCGCCCTCAGAATCATCGCGCTGCGAGATCATCAGGTGCTTGGCCAATAGAGTCGCCTCGGCCCATGGGCGTTACGCGCCTCGATCCGTCCGCCGCGGCCCGGCCCTGCATGCCTGCCTACCACGGCGTCGCTGTGAGGCCGCGATAGTAGCGCCGCAGTCGCTCGTCGTAGCCGCTGGGCGCGCGTCGTTTCATCGCCTTGAGCACCTCGCGGCGAAAGTCATCGCTGGCGTCGCTGCGGTTGCCGGACTGCAACTTCACCTGCGAGCCTCGGCCCGGTCCCGTGCCGTCGTCGCCGCCGCTGTCGCCCTGGCTGGCTCCTTGCCCGCCACCGGCCCGGCCCTGTCCGCCCGCCTGATCTCGGTCCCCCGAGCTCCCGCCTGCGCCGCCGCGTTGGTTTTGTTCGAGGAGGCGTCTCGCTTGGGCCAGCGCGCTCTGGACCTCGGCCATCTGGGTCTGCGCGCGGCTGGCGTCACTCTCGCTGAGCGAGGTACCCACCTGCTGCATCATGCCGAGCGCGTGATCGAGTCGCGCCCCCACCTGTCGCTGCAACGCTGGATGCGCGTCGCCGCCGCGTTCGAGCCGTCGCCGCACCTGGTCGAGCCGCCGGCGCAGCTGGCCCTGACTGCGCACCTTGCGTCGCAGGGCGCGTTGCGTCGCCAGGTCGTGCAAGGCCTCCGGCACCGGCAACAGCTCGCGGAGCCGGGTCGCAGCCCGCGCGCTGCGATCGAGCGCCGTGCGCACCCGCTGCAGGTCTTTTTTGTGGCCATCGCGCTGCGCTGCGCCATCGCCGGGCCCGGTCTCCTGTAGCTCGGTCTTGGCTGCGGCGGCGAGCTGCTCGCGCGCTTCGAGGAGCGCCTGCAGCGCCCGCCCGATCGCGCCCTGGGTCACCGCTTGCTGCGCCGTCGACAGCGCGGCCCGGCCACGCGCCACCGCCCGGCTCGCGCGCAGCTCGTAGCTGAGTAACCGACGCGGCCGGACCTGATCGCGGGCGTCGTCTAGGAGCCGCTGTACCTGCGGCAGGGTTGTCTGGAGGCGTCGGCGCAGCTGCTCGGCTGCCGCGGTGCGCTGCGCCGCGGCGCTCGGCTCGACCTCGCGCTGTAGCGCAGCCTGACCGCGCTCTGCCGTCGCGATCCCCCGCTGCAGCTCCGCAACGAGGGCCGCGAGCGCATCTTCTTCGGCAGATCGCTCCTTGGCGGCCGCAGCGTTGAGCGCCGCCATCGGCCCCGCCAGCTGCTTGCGCCCGCGCGTCAACCGGTCGAGCGCCGCCTTGAAGTCGCCGCGGCGAAGCTGGGCCCGCACGTCGTCGAGGGCGCCCTGATGCTGCTTGAGGGTGGCCTGCATCCCGCGGGGGTTCATGGCGCCGGCGTTCACGTGCTCCGGCGGGGCGACCTTGAGTTGGCGGGCAGCCGAAGCCTCGATCTTGGCCATGCGCGCCTCGATCGCGTCGAGCAGCCGCTCCGCTTCGGCCAGCAGCGCGGCATCCTTGGGATGCTTGGTGAGCTGCTCCAGCACGTCCGCCAAGCGCTTCTCAAGGGCGGTGAGCGCCTTGCTGTCGCGCACCATCGCCGCGCGATGCTCAGCGGCCGCCAGGGCGGCGATCTGAACGACTGCGCGCTCCTCAGCGTCCACCACCCGGTTGTGGACGCGCAGCAAGCGGCCACGTTCGACCCGCTCGCCGATGCCGGTCGCGTCGCGTTTCGTCGCAGCGGCGACGCGGTTGTCGTCGGCGACACGGCCGCGCAGTCGCTGCGCGATCTCGTCGAGATCGGCGCCGGTCTGCCCCCGGGCGAGCACGTCCTCCGCCAGCCAGCCGCGGAGGCGTCGCAAGCGATCGAGGTCGGCGTCCTCGCTGCTCGCGCACAGCGCTCGCCGCTTGAGCAGCTCCGTGAGGCTCGCTGTGTCTCCGTTAGGCCGGCTCTCCAGGCGATCTGCCAGCCTCAGCGTCCAGCGCAGCGCGAGCCCGGCGACCGCCGCCAGCAGCCGTTCGTGATGCCGTTCGGGCGAGAACATTTGCAGCGTCACCCGGGCTGACGAACCCGTGCGGCCGCCTTCCAAGCCATTGTTGTCCGTCGCTTCCAACCACACCGTCGCCAGCTCGCCGGGCTCAAGCTTGAGGCTGTCGACCGACAGCGCCTCTCGCACGCCGACGCGCAGGTCTCCAGGTGTGATCGCCACTTGCCGTCGCTGCACCTGGCCCGTTGGCAGCGCCACGGCGAGCACGACGCGGGTGAGGCCAATGTCGTCGTCGACGGCGCCTTCGATCACGACCTCGTCTCCGCGGCGGACCTCGATCTCCCCCACCGGCGCCCGCAGTCGGGCGCGGGGCGGCGTGTCCGCGCGCACCGAGATGTGACGCCACGCGCGCTCGACCATGGCGCCGCCATCCGTCGCGGTGCCGCGATATCGGTACCGCAGGCCTGCCTTTGCGGCGTGATGCCACCGCACGCGCCCATCAACCAGCTGCAGCGCGATGAGCTCACCGGCGTGGTGGGTGGGGTCCGCGTCGATGTGAGGTCGACGGTCGGCGCCCTCGGACGGAGGTGTGCTGGCCGCGAGCGCAGCGTCGGCTGTCGCGATCTCCACCCGCAGGTCGCGGGCGCCCGCGACGGGGCGCGCTTGCACGGCGATGGTGCTGCCCCGCAGCAGCTCCGCGTCGCCCTCCGTCACGTCGATCGGGCGCACCGTCGCCGCCGCGTAGGCTGGTGGCCTCGCCTGTAGCCGCAGATCGCCGACGAGCGTGCCGACACGGCGCAGCCGTGGCAGCGGCGCCGGCGGCGGGCGCCTTAGGTGCCGCCAGCTGGCCGTCGGCACCGCCACCACAAGCGACGCCGCCAACAGGCCCCACGCCAGGGCGAGGCGACCGGCCAGCCCGGCGCTCCGTCGCACGGTCGCGCGCACCGCAGTGAGCCCGCGGGCGCCGTCATGGATCGCTACAGCGCGGAGCCCGGTAGAGCCGCCACCGACCATCGCCAGCTCAAGGGCTGTCCGCAACGCCTCGGCTTCATCCGGTAGCGCGCGCGCGCCGCACCACGCCGCCAGATCGTCGCGCGACCGCCGTCGCCAGGCCAGCAACGCCGCGCTCAGAGCCCCCAAAAGCAGCGCGATCGCTGCGATCCATCGCCAGCGACCCTGCAACCATGGCGCGAACGGCGCGGCGATGGCCGCCGCCGCCAGGATCACTTCGCAAACGAGCGCGCCCGTCAGCGCGGCCGAGACCGCCGCGAGCCGTCGCGATCGGCGCTGCAGCGCGCGGGCGGCGACCACGATGGCCGCCGGCCCATCGCCCAGCTTCGACGCGCCCCGCTGCGCCGCCGTCGCTCCGGCCGCGATCGTCGCTGTCACCGCCGCATCCATCGCTTCTCCGTCTCGGTACACCGGCGGTATCGCCTGACTTGCCCAGGCAGCATACAAGCACCACCCGTGCGTCTGTCTCTGTCTACCTGGACGGCGGCCGGAAATCTTGTCCCGCGTGCGGGCACCCGTCTCGCGCTCACCCACGGCGTGTCGGTGCATCCGCCGGAACTGGCCGTCTGGCTTGACCCTCCAAGGGCCCCATGGTATTCACCGCCGCGAATGCGCCGCACCCCTCTGCGGCAACACTAAACCTCTGGAAATTCAAAGGGAACGTCTTCCCAATTGATCTTCCGCCGGACGAAGCTTCACCCCACGATGCGATCACCTGCGACGCCATCTCCTGCGATGCCTTCCCCCGCTCCGGTCGGTCGCCGTCGGTTCATCTTCCGCGTTGAAGTCCTGCACGGTGTGCTCGGATCGGTCGGTTTTCTGATCGCGCTGTTGGCGGGTACGCGCCCCATGTGGGTAGGTGTCGGCGCCGGCGCGCTCGTCGCCGTTGCCAACTTCCACGCCATGGCCGGGCTGCTTGAGCGTCTGACGATGGGGGACATGCAGACCCGCTCGATCGCCGTCGGCATGCTCATGGTCAAGCTGCTCGTGCTCGGCGCCGCCGTCCTCGCGATTTTGACACTGCTCCAGCCGAACGCAGCCGCGTTCGCCGCTGGCTTGACGGTGACCCCCCTCAGCCTGCTGCTCGTGAGCGCGTTCGCGCGTCCGACGGCGGATTCAGAGGTGCAAGGATGATGCGCATATCCACGAAACGCAGGGCTGCTGCGCGCCCGTTGGCGTTCGCGAGCGTGGCCGCCGCGGTGGTGCTCACGCTCACGTCGTTGGCCGCCGCGACGGAGCACGTCGCGGCCGATGATGCCTCCGCAGATCACGCGGCTGCGGGCCACGCATCGGACGCCCACAGCGCCTCGCCTGCCCAAGTCAAAGAGGCGCTGCGCCACTTCAGCTTGTTCAACATGCTGGTGCCGCACGAGACCGAGATCGCGCTGAAGTCCAAGGTCAAAGGCACCCCGTTTGAGAAGACCTTCATCGATCACGAAGATTTCGTGGAGACGGTGCACTTGACCCATGTTTTCTGGGCGTTTGGCGCGTTTCTGTTGGTGCTCGGTCTGGGCTTCGCCGCGCGCGCCAGGCTGCTCGTTGACGAGAACGCCGGCGTGCTTCCAGCCACCAAAATCGGCGCGCTGTTGCTCTTTGAGGTCATCGTCGGTGCGGTCTACAAGCTGATGAAGGACATGATGGGAGCCCAGGAGGCGCGCCGGTACTTCCCGATCGTCGGCAGCCTCGGAATCTACATCTTCATCATGAACATCTTCGCCCTGCTGCCCTTCGGCACGCCGGCGACGGACAACCTCAACACCAACATCGGCATGGCCATGACCGTGTTCTTCGCGACCCACTACGCTGGCATCCGCGCGAACGGCCTCAAACATCACATGGCCCACCTCATGGGGCCGGTGCTCGCGCTGGCGCCGCTGATCTTCGTACTGGAGGTGGTCGGCCACCTCGTCCGGCCCTTGTCTCTGTCGCTGCGTCTCATGGGCAACATGACTGGCGACCACAACGTGCTGTTTGAGTTCTTGCACTTCAAGATTCCGCTGCTTCCGCTGCCCGTGATGTTTCTTGGATTGTTGGTCTGTGTCGTGCAGACCATCGTCTTCGTCATGCTGTCGAGTGTGTACATCTCGCAAGCGATCGGTGACGGCGGACATTCCGAGGCTGAACACTGACCGCAGTGGGTAGCCAGGCCGCACCGGGTCGTCCCGGTCGGTGAGATCAACGATATTCCTGGGGGCGCAGCGCTCCCTTCTGCCAAGGCCGCGGTAAGGCCACCTGAGGAGACTCCGATGAACTTCAAGAAGATGAGTGCCACGCTTTTCGCCTTTGTCTCGACCCTCGTCCTCTTCGCCGTTCCGGCGTTTGCAGCGGACGGCGGGGCCCTTGTTTCGGTCGACAGCAGCAAGGGCCTCATCGCGCTGGCGATCGGTCTGGGTCTGGGTCTGGCCGCTGCCGGTGGCGGCATGGGTCAGGGCAAGGCGGCAGCCGCAGCCCTCGAGGGGATCGGTCGCAATCCCGGCGCTGCAGACAAGATCTTCACGCCGTTGCTCCTCTCGCTCGCGTTGATCGAGTCCCTGGTGATCTACTCGCTGGTGATCTCGTTCATGTTGCTCGGCAAGCTCTAAGCCGTCGGCGGCTCGACGGTCGGTGGCCGGCATACGCAGCGCGCTGGGCAATCCCTGCGTCGCGTTGATGGCGCTGGGTGATCGGTCCAGCTGCGCGCTCTAGTGCTGGCGTTCGCGCCGCTGCGCTGGGGCCTGCCTGGGTTTGGTTCGACGACTACGGACCGGGGGCGGTGGCTTTAGGGCGATCGCTCCCGGTTCGGTCGTTTGGGCTGGCGGTCCGGTCGTTTTGGCTGGCGGTCCGGTCGTTTTGGCTGGCGGTCCGGTCGTTTTGGCTGGCGGTCCGGTCGTTTGGGTTGGTATGGCGAGCGCATCGCGCGGGTTGAGCGGTTGATTTGACAACCCTCAGGGCCACGAGGACCCTCCGGCTATGGTTGCACCCCACGACGGTATCCTGGCAGTGGTGATCGGCGATGACGCTGTCGCCGCCGGTATGCTGGCGC
>ERZ889078.1620-NODE-1620-length-17512-cov-8.517901_pt1 | contig 17512 bp, 16 predicted proteins | sample MGYA00521266_ERZ889078 | MGnify/ENA primary metagenome ERZ889078 (study PRJEB32303, sample SAMEA104408618) | aquatic metagenome | biome: Brackish water; feature: Pelagic; material: water | place: Baltic Sea | collected 2014-06-16T06:34:00 | depth 76,534 m ...
TGGAGTTGGTTCTGGTTCAGGAATAGGCTCTGGAATAGGCTCTGGAGCTGGAATTGGAGTTGGTTCTGGTTCAGGAATAGGCTCTGGAATAGGCTCTGGAGCTGGAATTACGGCCGCTATTACCTTTGGTTGACCAAAATACTGAGCCACCAAGGTGGTTTCATAGCCTTTATAGGTGCCATTTACTGCCCCTACGCCTATTTCGGTAAATTCAGGGTCAATTATATTAGCATAATGGGTTGGAGACTTTTTCCAAGCATTAAATACACTTTCAGCGCTTGAAAAACCAACTGCTAGATTTTCCCCAGCCACCTTAAAGGCATAGCCAGATTCGAGCAACCAGGTCTTTAAACTCTTATTATCCGGCCCAATATGAGCAAAATATTCGTTTATCACCATGTCCTGGGCTTTATTGAGCGCAGCGCTCTGCAAAGCAGGACTCTGTTGTAAAATTCCAAGATTTAAACTCTGCCTTAAAGTATTAGTAAGTTGAACAATTTTTTGACTTTGTTCATACAAAATATCCGGAGATAGCCAAGCTTGAATTGGAAATGACAACAAAAAGCCCACCATTACTACTTTGATGGCAATGGCAGACAAGGCGTGAAAAGCTAGTCTATGTGGATGTAGAGCTTTTGGTCGATAGTTATTTCTGGCACTAGGAATAAACATATCTGCCAAAATACCTCCTCCTTTTGGATTTCGACCAAGCATAATTTCGATACCGTCTTCGATACCGTCATCATCTGTGTCACGATCATTTGGGTCTGTCTTGTAGACATTTACTTCCTGATAATCTCCCAGACCATCATAGTCAGAGTCTGGATTATTAGGGTCAGTGCCTAGCTTTTTTTCTTCGTCATCAGTCAGACCATCAGCGTCGGCATCTAATATTTCTTTGTCCTTATTTTCGTCAGACATATATAGATATTAAATAATGTATAATTAAAGCATATATCCTACATTTTGTCAATGTTAGGACAAAGTCCCCTATTCTTAGTTATTAATTATACCACAAATTTTAAGTAATAAAAAAGATTCGTAGTTATAAGACGAGCTTGGTAATAAGCTTCTAGCCAGTAGGTTTGTAGATGAAAAGACCATTAGAATAAACACTTGGTATAAAGAATATAAGCTATAGTAAACCACTTGACAAAAATAAGTATATATGATATATTAGCTCATTAAAAACATAATCTAAGTAGCCCCCTGCCTATATATTTTATGAAAAAAACGAATAGAAAACCATAAAAATACCCTTATAGAGAGATATTAAAAAAGGCGTCTTGCCCATATTTTATATTTTTTATAAGGGTATTTTACCTGAAAGATCCTTGAAAACTGAATATTACATAATACTAAGATAGAAGGTTTAAACAAAAGGGTTTAAACATAAAATCAAGCAGAGGTTTGAGAAAACTTCAGAATAGGAGGTCTGAAAAACCAATCGAAGGATCGATGGTTCTAATCTCAAGTTCGCAAGTCACTTCAATCCCTTTACCGCAGGAGGTCCAAGTATGGATCCCACTATCGAAATCACCGGAAAGGTCATCGGCTTTTTCGGCACGATTGTCGGGTTTACCGGCTTCATCATCATCCTCAAGATCATCTTGGGCGATTACCTCAAGGTCGGTTTCACTCGGGCAGCCATCTGGATGTTCGAGGCGGGCGACGACCGGGCCAAGGAGCTCTACTGGCGCTACCTGGTCAACAAGAGGGAAGTCCTCGAGGAGATCTACCAGCAACTGCACACTCGCTTTGGCGAGGGTGCGGGAGATCAACCGCAGTAGTTCCAGCCGAAGTGGTTTGAGCCTAACAGCTTGAACCAAGTCAAGAAGTTTCAATCTTAGGAGGCAATCCGATGAGTATCGATTCTATCCTCGACAAGGCCCAACGGACCAAATGGACCCCCGGCCGAGTGATCATCCTGGCGATGTGCGTCGTCATGGTGTTCATCGTTGCAATCAACGGTACCAAGCTGGTCGGCCGCAACGGATCGGGCATCTACCTGGTCCAGCAGGCCTACTACACCGGCAAGCTGAGCTGCAAGTTCAGCCCCGGCATCTACGCCAAGAAACTGGCGCTGGTCGAACCCTACAACGTGGCTTCGAGCTACAAATATTCGGACAAGGAAGCCGACAGGAAAACCGCGATTGCCCCGCCGATCGAAGTTCGCTTCAACGACGGTGGTAAGGCCAAGGTCTACGGCGACGTTCGCTTCGTCCTGCCGGCCAACGATGTGGACATGGCTCACATCCACACCATCTTCGACAGCCATGAAGGGCTCATGCAGGAGTGCTACTCCCAGATCACCAAGGAAGCAGTCGTGATGACCGCCGCCCTGATGAGCTCGGAAGAAAGCTACGCCAGCAAGCGTAGCCAGTTTTCCGACTGGGTATCGGACCAGATCCAGAACGGCATCTACCTGACCGAAGGTCGATGGGTCCAGGAGGGCATGAATGACAATGGCACGCCGAACATGAAGTTCCGTGTCGAAATCGCCAAGGACCCGACCACCGGAGAATTCCTCCGCAAAGAAAAGGTGGTCTCAACCTTCAACATTCGTGTGGCACAGTGTGTCATCAACGACATCGTCTATCTGGACGGCCTCGACGAATTGATCGGCGCCAAGCGCGAATTCCTGACTTCGATCATCGCCGCCAATTCGGGAGCTGAAAAGGCCGAGCAGGACATGCTCACCGCCGAAGCTACCGGACGGAAGGAAGTCGAAGTCACGCGTTACGCCGCCAAGGAGCTAGCGGAAAAGAAGACTGCTGAGGCCAAGAACCAGAAGAAACAGGCTCTGATCGGTGCCGAAAAACGGCTGGCTGTCGCTGAAGACAACTACTATGCCGCTTTGGACCAGAAAGAGACCTGGATCCTCCAGGGTACTGGCGAAGCAGAGATCCGTCGTCTGGCCATGGAGGCTGACGGCGCCATCGTCACCAAGAAGGAGTACTACGAAAAAGCCTGGAAGGGCTATCGTGACGCCCTAATCAAGCAACGTCTGGTACCTGATGTGACCACATCCTACGACGCTGGCGAACTGCCGGCGGGTATCGTGGTCCTCAATGCTATCGACCGGCAGCTCCAGCAGGAGCTGGGCATCGATCTGACTTTCGCAACCAGCGGCAACAGTCGCTAGGATGCTCGATCGTCAGATCAAATTTGAAACCTGAAAAAGTTAGGAGACCATGATGTCCAGCTTCGGAGATCAAAGCAATAGCCGAGGGTCCAACAAGCTTCGCTTTGGCGTTGCGGCCCTCGCGATCGTATTCCTCGCGATGATCAGTTACGTCACGCTGTTCAAGAACTGCGTGGCCGGCTACTACCACATCATCGAGCCCATCAGTGGGCACCAGGAGTACTCGGCCCGGATGGAACCGGGTCGCTACCTCCTCGGCTTCGACAAGAAGCATGAGTGGGAGATCAGTCGGACCTTCTGGTTCTCGGCCGACGAGACCGAGGGCTCTCCGACGGATCAGAGTGTTGGCGTACGATTCAGTGATGGCGGCCAGGCCGGCATCAGTGGTTCTGTCCGCTACACCATCGGACCCGACGAGGAGAAGTTCATCGGCATGCACATCGAATACAGAAGCGAAAGCAACTTTCTCGATCGAGCTATCAACCAGCTCGTGACGGAAACGCTCACACTGACGGCCACGCTGATGCCGGCCGAAGAATCCTACACCACCCACAAGGCCACTTTCACCCAGTGGGCCTTGGACCAGTTGAACAACGGTGTTTACCTGGTAATAACCGAGTCGGACACACTGAGGACCCAAGACGGCGAGATGCATATCACGTCCCGGGCAATTCCCCGGCGAGATCCCGCTACCGGCGAGATCATGCGCAAGGAATACAGCCTGAAGGACTTTGATATCAACTTCTCGCAATTCGTGATCCAGGATCCGGACTACGAAACTCCGATCCTGGCTCAGATCAAGACCAAGCTGACCAACCTCATGGGCAAGGTTGCCAAAATCGCGGAAGCGGAGATGGCGGCTGCCCAGGAGAAGCAAGCCAAGGCCGAGGGTGCCTACAACGTCGTCACTGCTTTTTACGAGCAGGAGAAGGACAACGTTGTCAAGATCGTTGAAGAAGAACGAGACAAGAGCATTGCTCAGGCACAGTCTTCCCAACGCCGGGAAGTCGCGGCTCTCGACAAGAAAACCGCCGACTGGCAGAAGAAGGCCGACATCCTGTCTGGCACCGGTGAGGCACAATACAAGCAGCTGCTGCAAAACGCAGACAGCAACTTGGATATTCGCCTCCAGATGTGGTTGGTTTCGCACCTGGCACGAGCATCGGCCATTGCTGATGGCCAATCGCCCGTACCGCACACTGTCCTGCAACAGGGCCTGTCCAACGCGGACCGGAACCTGGAGATCCTCGGCGTCGAAGCGGCCCGTGGTCTCCGCAAGACCGAAGGAAGCACTCCTTAGCAGGGAGCGATCGTCTCAAGCTGGAGCGGATATAGTCCGCTCCAGCATCACTACATCGCAATCTCGCTAGGAGGTGAGAACGAATGAACCATCAAATCACCCAATACCGCATCAGGCGGAAACAATTCCGTTCCTGGGGTGCTTGGGGATTGATAGGCGCCGGATTGATTTTCCTATTGTTCGGCACCCCCTTCCCCACTCCGTTCGTCATCATACCGTTGATCTATCTCAGCATCATACTGGCAGTGGTGTCTGTCGCCATCTTCTTGGCCGGCAGTATGCCCCCCAGCACGAAGCTGCTGACGATCATCGCTCGAGAAACGAACGCTTACATCACCTGCGGTATCCTGATCGACCGCCTAGGCATCTCAGCCACGGCCGCCGAAAGCGTGATCAAGCGCCACTTTGTCGAAGGTTACCTGATTCTGATGAATAAGGTCACCAACGAGACACAGCTGGCACAATGGATTACGCAATTCGTCGGCGTCGGGCCCGATGCCGCCGGTATCGCCTGTCCCAAGACCGACGACACTGGAAATTCATCGCCCGAGTCGCAGATCGACCTGGGCACACTGACCTCGGAGCTCCCGGAGATGGACGTCAGCGATATCAATAACATGATACTCGCCAACACCATGCACCTGGGATCCTCGGGTCAACCGACCAATGGACCTCAAAGGGGTGGTCGCCGGCGCTTCTAGCAGCCGGCTACTCCCCTCCCATCTACTCTGAAGAATGACGGAAGGAGCAAACGATGACGGATGACACGCGCGCAGACGTCACCACCGAAACCGCTTCGGCGACTACGGCGGAAGACAATCTGCTTTGCCAATGCTGCGATCCGGCCAAACCCCTGGTCCCGAAAATGGACATGGGGCAAACCAACGATGGTACGGCCAAGATCGCGATCTGCATCTACCACAAGCCCGACAAGTCGGTCTACGTGCTCAACGCGGCCGGCAAGTACGAGCTCCGTGACGACCTCGAGGTTAGGGGCACCCAGATCGTCGTCAAAGAGACCGGTGAACCTTTCGGCCAGGCCGGAGCGCCGCCGCGTCTGATGGATCTCGAATCCGACGACGACGTTCAGCCCGAGACGACTCCGAAACCGGATCCGACGCCTCCCTCCTCGGGAGACGATCGACCGGCGACCGGACCGACCCGGACGAACCTCGAAGGCGACGGTTTTTACTAGCCGTGGTCCAAGAAAAGTACGACCTCACCGGACATCTGCAACGCTGGTCCATCGATGCTGATGCCGTCTACGACGGCATCAGCTGGGCCGGCAGCAACCGCGACCTATTCAGGCGAGAGCTCGAGGATATGCAGCAGCATTTCCCCTACTTCTACCTGACGGTCTCTACCGACACCAAAATCCGCCAGGATGGAATCTTCTGCCCTCAGTGCGGTGACCTGATAACGGTAGCCGAAGGCGCGGGGCTGAGCTGCATCTGCTGTTCAGCCCTGTACAACTTCCCTCGGGAAGCGCTACTCGGATGGATTGGGCGTATACCCAGTCTCATAGGCCATACAGTCCGCGGCGAGTTCGGTAAAAGCGGCAACGTTAGAGGTAGACCCTTTCTCAAGAAAGTCCATTCCCGCTTGCGGCGAATGGATGATCAGAGTTCTGACTGGCTACGTAGCCAGTTCATGACTCGCGAGGACAAGATTTACTTTGCCCCAAACGTTTTCGCCTTCTATCCCAACAACTGGCCGAGAAGTGGCCCCCGCGTCCTAGTGGCAAAGGAATACTTTGACGAGGTGCTCTTCACGGGCTCTCGCCATACACATTCCGATTTCCACGCCTATTCGGATATGGGCGGCAACTTCCTCCAGTTATGCATTTTCGGTACATGGCATCAAATGACAATGCGCAGCGTGCTACAGCAACGGATCGTGACCAAGATAATCATTGATTTGATGGTCGCGGATCTAGTTGCCGTTGGCAAGCTCAACGAGGTTGTCGGTTCGCTCGGCACTTCAGTGCACAGTTTGTACAACTGGATCGGCAAGTCCGGTCGTAGCGAACGATTTCAGCAAGAATACAACCGCCACGTTCAGATCACTTGAGCGTATGGGGCTACGGCAAACGCGCAAGCAAATGCTGTAGTCCCCTTTTTTTTACAAGTTCCAGAACCAACAACCAGCTAGGAGTCTTGTCATGAAAAAACTACCAACTGTTTACTTCTGCAGTGATGCCTGGCAAAAGGCCACTAATGAAGTGCAGCGGTGGTTTGATATCGGCCAAAGGCTACAAGGACAGCGCTGGGAAAGCGCTATGTATCCGCTGGCTACTATCGAGACAAGCACAGGCAAGTCTCCATTAGAGCTGGTAGGTCTTGATGAGATCGACAAAGTAGTCGTTACTCATGTTCTCTGGCCACACGATAAGTTCAAGGACTACGGTCCTGGACGAGCCGGTTTCAAACCAGGAGTCAATGAGCACTTCAATCCCATGGTCGAGTCCATGATCGCACGCTATCCTCGAATCGAAGCTTGTGCGAAAATGCACTCCCACACTTTCAAGGCTCGCTCTCTGTCGGAGGGTGACAAGAAATGCCATATCTTCAACGCCGTCGATTGGTACCAGTCAAAAGGACTCAACACCATGTTTAGCTTCTTGGTTAGTCCAAACGGCGACAACTTTGACCTACATTGCTTCGCGCCCGACAAAAAAGCGCGAATCGTTAGGCTAAAGGTGCGTTTCATTTCACGGGGTCATTCCCTGATTCAAGCCGCCCGGTTAGCACCCTACTATCGGACTGAATCCGGCAGCCAGTGGTGCGACCACAACAAGAACCTGTTGAAGAGGCATTTCCCAACGCTGAGAAACAACCTACCGTCATTTGGCTGGCGACGCTATGTGTTAAGCATAAACCAAACCGAATACGTCATCTGTATACCGCCACGTTTCCCCTTCCAGGGACTGAGGTTGTACGCAGTTGACTACGAAAACGGTGAGTTCTTCTACCAAGCCCTTGCCTTACCCCGCTGGTGGCCAAGCAGCACCGAGCTAGCAGACTACAATCTGCTCAGTTTGGCAGAGTGGCTACAGAAAGAGAGTCCATAATGAACGACCTGGACCTTTACTTCAATCGGGTATTGCCGGTAATCGGTCGCCAGCTCGAGGGAAAGCGAATTGCTTTCTGCAACCTCGAGATGACGCACTTGATCGCCGATGCCTTTGCCCGTTGTGGAGTCAGGAACATGTTGTTCGTTGACTCTGCAGAAGCACAAACTGAAGGACCCTTTGTCCTGTCCTACGGCCAGCAATACGCCGGCCGCAACATTGGACAGGCCATATCGGATCAAATCACTAGTCACAATCGCCTGATTGAGAATTGGCGACACCTTCAAGTCAAACGCGTCGAGGCTCTAAGGGCTCAAGACGTAGACCTGATTGTGGCAGCCGGAAACATCGCAGACTACCAGACCTTGGCGCGATTCAATACGCCACTGGTATTCTTCCTGGTGCTATCCGGCACACCCGTCAACTCCCTGATACTGGTGAAACATCCGGAGCTACCGGATCCGAGCCCTGTTTTGGACAATGTCCGATCGGAGGATGTCCTAACATCAATCGATCTTAAGCATCGTCTGATCTGGCTCGAAGCCAGCGACCTAGCCATGAACTTTGCCAAGGCACTGCTACTACGGGACAGTCCGTATGAACGCACTGACCTGGAAGACTTGTTCTTCCGACAGGGCCGCAACGTGGTCCTACATGGTCAGACCAAATGGCCTTGGTGGGTACACTACCTCAATCCGCAACACGAACTGGAGTACATCCAGCGCGTGCTCAATCAGCGCTACTTCGTTCCCCAGCCACCTATCAACATCCTCGCAGAAAAACGAGTGATGGTGATTGGCTGCGGCACTGCTTCCTTACTAGTTGGCGAACTGGTAAACCATTGTCGGCAACTGTTCTTGGTTGACCCCAAGAGCTTCAGTTCCTTCAATCCAGTCAGACAACTACTGGGAACAGACGCTATCAAGCAGCCAAAGCCGCAGGCCATTGCCGACTACCTACTCAAACGGGTCGGAAGCAATGAAGCTGGGACTTACAATTTCGAAACATCCAACCTGAAGATCAGCGACAGCGACCCCCGAACCCTACAAGAGTTCGAGGCAATACTGGACGGCTGGCAACCAGACCTGGTGGTAGTAGCTACCGGACGCACCTACGATGACAACTATGCCATCTGCGAAATTCTTCGTCGCCGAGGCATCAGACACGTCATTCCCAGTGCTTTCCCGGGAGCCACCCACTACAAAAACATCGTCGTCGATGGCAGTGACGGACCCTGTTACGAATGTATTCGTGGTAATACCAACCTCGACTACGCGGATGGAGTCGATCTCAATGCCCAAGCGCGCGAGATGTTTTACACGGATGTAGACGACCCGACTCAACCGGCCACGATCTTCGAAACCTGGCCCTCGAGTCATAGTCTTCTCAGACTGAGCATAGAGCTGCTGCTCGACCCCGAACTGAGGTCAGAGTGGTTCAACTCTTGCTTAGCCGGAGATAGAAGCTGTTTCGTAGGGGCCAACCTGACGCAAAAGACCGATGAAGGTGCTTACGCCTACGGCGTGACCTTTCCCGGTCAGATGGTGGTCTATGGAATGGACGAGCTCATCAGAGTGGACGAGGACGTCTATACTTGTCCCACCTGTCAGCGGAGCTATTCTGTCCAAAACAAGATAAGCACGGAAGGGAGTTAGCCATGCCAGAAAACAACCTGGTCCAGGCAGTACTGGAAACAGCACGTGATCTGGCAACAACCTCCTCTCGGAGGTTGTCCACTTCATTCGTGCTTCTCGCCATCGTAGACGCTGCTGAAAGTCAGTTGAAAGAAGCCTTGGATGCCTTCGGGTTGACCCTGGGCAATCTGACCAACAGCATCGTCAACGACACTTCGCAGGAACATGAAGGCTTGCTACGCAACGCCACCAATAGCTTCCAGCGAATGGCCCAAATGAGTGGCCAACAGCAACCGGATTTGGTTCACATCCTACTCGGTTTGCTGGTGGTACCACACACCAAGGTCCGAGATGTTCTAACAACTCAGCAAGTGGATGTCAGTTTGCTTCAAGCCAGCCTTTACCAGCTGGCAGAGATCGAACAACCACGACATCGCTCAGCTGGTAACACCAGACTGCCTCAGCGGCCTATAGCAAGCAATGCAACGCCTGTTGCCCAACCACGGCAGATTTCCGAATTGTCGCTAGGCAACGGATCGGTCCTAGGACAATGTTCCAAAGACCTGACTCTGCTAGCCAGTCGCGGCGAGCTGGATCCGGTGATCGGTCGAGAAGATGAACTCACTCGTGCGTTCCAGATTCTCGGTCGTCGCAAGAAGAACAACCCAGTTTTCATCGGTGATGCTGGGGTAGGCAAAACTGCTCTGGCTGAGGGAATCGCCAGGATGATCGTCTTTGAAAGCGACAAGGTCCCAACCAAGTTGCGTGACAAACACATCCTGGCTCTCAACGTCAGTAGCATCATTGCCGGCACCATCTGGCGCGGCAGCTTCGAAGACAAAATGCAACGACTCCTCAAGGAGATCTCTGATCACCCCGAGGTAATCATCTTCATCGATGAGTTGCATACCGTCGTCGGCGCTGGTTCTGCTTCTGGATCCAACATGGACGTCAGCAACATCCTCAAGCCAGCCTTGGCTCGAGGTGATATGGTCTGCATCGGCGCCACTACTCTGGATGAGTATCGCAAGATCGAAAAAGATGAAGCCCTGGAGCGACGCTTCCAGCCCATCACTATCGATCAACCCACTCCAGAGCAAACGCTACGCATCCTCAATCAGTTGGCAGTTCGGTACGAAGAGTACCACGGTGTCAGCTACGAAGATGATGCTCTCGAAGCAGCAGTCAGATTGTCTGTGCAATATATCCCCGACCGGAATCTACCCGATAAGGCCATCGACCTGATCGACGAAGCCGGTTCTCGCAAGAGTATGAGTGGCAGCGAAGTTGTCACCGAAGAGGATATTGCTCAGGTGATCGCCAGTTGGAAGGGAGTTCTAATCCTGACCTCTGGACAAAAGAAGAAGAGAATCCTCGACCTCGAGCAGCGGCTCAAGTCGAGTGTCATCGGCCAAGATCATGCCATCGAGGCCACCTGTGGTCGCCTGATAGCCCTACGCAATCCGGATAGACCGATCGGCTCCTTCATCTTTATGGGGCCGACCGGTGTTGGCAAAAGCCTGATACCGGAGAAGCTGGCTGAATTTCTCTTTGCTGACCCCAAAGCTCTTGTGCAAATCGACATGAGCGAATACCAAGAGAAGTTCTCCGTCAGTCGACTGATCGGAGCACCGCCCGGCTATGTCGGACACGATGAAGGCGGGCAACTGACCGAAAAGGTCAGACGCAAGCCTTTCTGCGTGGTACTACTCGACGAAATCGAGAAGGCCCACGTCGATGTCTTCGATCTCCTGCTCCAGGTCCTCGAAAAAGGTCATCTGACTGATGGTCAGGGCAGAAGCGTTAGCTTCAAGAATACCATCATCATCATGACCTCCAACGTGAGACCTGAAACCAGCAAGAGAGTGGGTTTCGGTGCCGACGAGTCATCGCCCTCTGTGGACGAAGCTCTGGCCGCCGCCCTAATGAAGCGTGGTTTCCGAAGGGAATTCCTCAATCGCGTAGATCAGATCGTCCTGTTCCACGAGCTTGGTCCAGTGGACCTGCAGAGTATCGTCGACCTCGAGTTGACCAAGACAAAGCAGATCCTCCATGACCAGCATATGGAGCTCACCGACGTGACGACAGCGGTCAAGGATCACTTGATCGCCAAAGGCTACAGCCAGCAATATGGAGCACGCAACCTGCGTCGCACCATCGAACGGCTGATACTGACGCCTTTGGGTAGACTCATCATGGAAGGACAATTCCAAGAGGGTGATCACATCACCGCCAACCTGAAGGAAGGCAGTATCGTTTTTTCAAAATAATATCCAACAACGGCAAGTAGCCCACACCGCTCACTGAGCGATCTGGACTCAAGTCCGTAGTACGGAAAAAGGAGTCTCTACGGAGGCTCCTCTTTTTTTTGTTTTATTTGTTTAAATTAAAAAACTAATCATCATCGTCGTCATCATCTCCTCTACCACCTGTATTGGCTATAGGATTATTATTGACCGCCTCAATCGCTGTGCTATCGACAACTGTCCCCAAGATACCTATCTTGTAGCTAGCCATAATATTGCTGGCATTGGCAGAGTGCCCCTGAGATGCAAAGGCAGCGCCAATATCAGCTCCACAATAGCTAGTAATATTGCTAGCACCGCCTGGATGCGCCCTAATATAGCTAGTTACGTTATAGACATTGTTTCCAACAGTTGCCCAACAATCAGCCGCTGTATTGTGCTGAGCTACTAAAGCTGTAGTTAAAGTATAGCTAATTGGACTTGGAACATTTGAATCACTATTGGCACTCGTATTAGTATTGATATTAGCAGCAACATTCTTGCCCCCAAGATTTTGTTCTACCAAAGTATTGGCATAAAAAAAGCTAACTGCTATCCAAAAAATAAAAACCGCTACAATAACAATTTTACTCATAAATTTTATTACAATAATTTGAAAGCTTCTATGTTTATACAATTTTTAGGAATATTCTCTTTTCTCAAGACTGAAACAAAATATTCAATCATACCAGCTGGCCCGCAAATATAAAATTGACATGATTTGAGGTCTTTGGCCATTGATCTGAGTTTTTCTAGATCAAAGCGACCTTCTTTGTCTGAAATATAGGTCGTCAAATTAAAATTTGGACAAGCGGCAGACATTTTTTTAAGACTGTCGGCTTCAGCCAAGTCATCCAGTGATGATACGACATAAAACAAATCTACCTTGGCATTTTGGGTGGGACAAGAAGTAAAATCTCGAGCCATAGATAAAAATGGTGTAATACCAATGCCACCAGCAATCCATACCTGGCGCTCATTTATACTAATACCGTCGCCAAAAGAACCATAAGGTCCATCAACATAAGCCTTAAAACCTTTTTCTAAAGAATCCATTTTCTTGGTATAGTCACCCAATATCTTGGCAACAATAGCAATACTACCGTCAGAATTTATCTCTGCTACAGAGAAAGGATGTTCCTCACCTTTTTTAATATCTGGAAAGCTGACAAAGATAAATTGTCCTGGCTTCATCTCAATGGCTTTCTTGTCTGGTGCGAGCGTAACTTTGATAGAATTTTTACTAGAATGTCCTATAGCTAGGATACTATAGGCTTTGGCTTTTATACCATAGTGGACCAAGGCCAAGCGCAGCAGATAAGCTACAACACTGACTGATATCAAGATTATAAAATAAGCAGCCAACCAAGGAATTCTTTTTATATCGCTATCTATCAGCAGACCATGAATACCACCAATCATCAGTGGTACTGACAATAAACTATGCAGTGACTTGAGTCGCTCGTAGCGCAGCCGCCACAAAAAAGTCATTAGTATCAACCCCATAAATATCAACATAGCAATATAACCAAATAGATAGGCCGCGTTGCCCCAAAATGAAAATATTAACCAGGCTGCTTGACTAGACACTGGCAAAAACCTAGCGGCTAAAAATAAAGGATGAAAAATAATAAATACAAAGGATATTACCCCTAGCCAACGATGAACATTGAGTACCCTAGGTAATCCATGAAATAGCCGATCTAGCCAAACAAAGCGACTAGCCAAGAGTAAACTAAAAGAAAAAGCTGCTAGACCAATAAGTCCTGTCAATTTGCCTAAGGTACCAAATAGTACTGGCCAGGGACTAAATAACTTGGCCAAAGGTAGACTTTGCGACAAAATAAAAACTGGTAGCAATATAAGCAAAACCAATACCAATAGGCCAATATATGACTTTAATTTTTTAGCTATAGGCATAGTCTATTGCTCTTTTCTTTGCAACTCCTCGGCAATTTCTTCTGGAGTCTTTTTGCCCATCTTGAGCATAATCTGCTGGTCCAAACCAGAGACAATTTCATTGATAGTCTTGTCACCATAGCCACCGTCTCTCATGAGCATGAGTACGTCAGCAAACTCATTCATTTCTTGAGCTGACATTATTTTGGCAGCTGGGCTTTTTTCTGGCGCCGGTGTTGCTGGTATTTCCATATTAAATTCTTTCATATGTTTTTTGATTAATTTTTAATTTATTTAGCTTCCTCAAACGTCTGTCTTTGATATTTACCTATAAGTTTTACCTATTTTATTTATAATCTCATATTCATTCAAAAAAATCAGAGCAAAGAAATTTTATCATTAAATTCAAACTCACTTCTCCCGACAAAAATTGCTGGCTGCAGTACTTGGACATATTTGCGACTCAGTGGCAGTCCAGACTTATTCCAAAAATCCAGTTTATACTCCCGAGCTATTGGTGATTTGATAGGGATATTGAAACCGTTACTAAATACTACTCTCCAATCACTCCTTTGCCCAAAATACTTGGCCTTGTTTTTTTCTATGGCTGCGTACTGAGGATCAAAATCTAACCAAGCCTGTTTTTTGAAATAAGCACTGACCCAACCATGCTCGACTATTTTCTTTTCTCTAGGAAAAATTACAAAACCAGTTTGATTCATAGCTGGTACGCCAAGGATTCTCAGCATAGTGACCAACAGAGCCCCATACTCACCACAATCACCTCGGAGCCTTTCCAAGTTTAGATGTCTAGCTCCTCTTCTTTTGACTGGATAAGTATAACAAAAATTGTCCACTATAAAATCAAAAACTGCCCTGACCTTATCATGTAGATCTTCTTTATCCTTGGTAATTGACTCTACTAGTTTTTTTATCTCCGTTGTCTGTTCTAAGTAGCGTTCTGACTTCAAATATCTTTTTAGCTTGCCGCTAGCTGGTAAGTGCCAATCTTTGTCGAGTAGTTTTTTGCCCTTGGTGAGCTCTAGGTCTAGATCAAGGCTAAATTCTTTACTGTCCTTTAGATTAAAATAAAATATTTTATTGTTTTGCTTGTCGCTATATTTTTTGGCCGGACTAAGAGAAGTATTAAAGTTTACAAGTCTTTGGTGTTCACTTTTTATGGGCATGGCCAACCAAAGCTTTATCTGATTATTGAGGTCTTTATAGCTAAACTGTATTTTATAGACTATTTTAAAGTTTTTTGTTGATAGCTTCATTAATTGATTATCCCATTTTTGAGCCAAATAATCAATTCAAAGAAAAAACTCGTAGCCGCAACTACGAGGTCGACACCGATTCCCACTCCTTAGGATATGCGCGCTGGCCTTCAGGCCCCTAAGTACCAACGTAAGTATCGTGTCTTTTAACCCAGCAGGGGTTCGAGCGGGTTTGCGGCCCCTAGTGCCTACTGGCTAATTAATAGGTTAGTAGATGTGTTTATTTTTGTCAAATAAAAAAAACCACTACCAGAGGAATGATTTTTATTTTTTATTATTTTTGAATATCTCTTAAATCTTGCCACGAATACTTAATAACATCCCCCTTAGTGTTAACCGAGAAAATATAAAACAACAATTTCTTGGCTATCTGCCATGGAATTCTCTTTATGGCTTTTTTTGCACTCATCTCAGGCAAACCAATACCATAATAATACCTAGTAGCGCTACTCGTCGTCATTCTAGTTAAAATTTGACCCAAAGCGTAAATAAATATGACCTCTCTTCTGGAATTTATATTTTTAATATTGGCACTACCCTCTCCTTTTGCTTCTATTAAAAAATATCTAGAATATTTATTATGTCTAACTTTGATATCAACTCCCTTATCTCTAATATCACCATATTCTAAATTGGTACCCCAACCGTTTTTTGATAAATATTTAATAATCTGCCTTTCAACAAACTGTTCTGTAATGGGTTTGTATTTTTTATCTTTCATACATTTATTTCTGAAACACAAACAAATGTTCATGCATTATTAATAAAAAATTATATTCTTTAGACCTATTAGCCCAAAATCCAGTAGCCTGACAATTATGTTGCTTTTTTATAATATCCTCTCTAAGTTTAAAGCCAGCTTTTACAAATTCTTCCATGACTTTATAAGAAATTACCTGATACATTTTTTGTCTTCTAGTATCACCTATCAAAATAGCACAATACTTACCTGATTTTAGTACTCTATATATTTCTTTAGCCACTAAACTCATTTCTTTTACAAAGTCATCAATGTCATGAATATTGGACAAATCTTCTTTTATTTTACCATCGCTATATTTTATAATATCGGCATAAGGAGGATGAGTCAAAGCAAAATCAATTTCACCATCCTTTATAAAATCCATTTTTCTGGCATCACATTTTATGATTCTTTGTTTGGCTTTATTATCAACTTCAAATTTTAAAACTTCTTGAGTCCTCTTCAAAGCTTCCTGATTTATATCAATACAAGTAATATCTCTGTTGAGAATTTTGGCCTCAATGGCTGTAGTGCCACCACCTATCATACAATCAAGCAAATGATCTCCCTCTTTAGAATAACGCAATATAAGATTACGCACTACTTCTGGTGCCCAATTGCCTCTCCAGTCTGATTTGTGTGTAGCCCATTTACCACGTCTGGGAAATGACCAAACTGTGGTACACTCTAAATCAAAATTTTCTGGATGGAGTTTAATTTTCTCGCTTTTCTTCCCAGCATCCATATGGTAATCCTATTTCTTTTAATATATCTGTAAATGCGACATATTCTATATGTTGTTCTTTATAAAAGGCTAAGCTCTCACTTAGTTCTTCAGTCTGATTACTTTTGTCTAATAAATCACCAAAAGCAAAACCCTTTTTAGCTTCCTCTTCTTGATAACCAACCAAAATAATTTGCAATGGTTTTTTATAAAGCCTTGGCACTTCTCCATACTTCAAAGGCACTCCAAGTATCTTCTCTCCCGCTGTTCCTGTAGTACACCAGCTTCTACCTTTTACTTCGTATACAAAATCATCACACTCTAAGTCTGGATCATATTTTTTCTTACTCAAAGAACTTTTTTTAGAAGTAGTTTTACTTACATTTTTTCTACCCAATTTAATAAGACCCTCCATAACTATATTTTCACACAATTTAGTACTCCACTGTGCACCATTTTCTGTACCCATTATCTTATTGGCCCATTTTTTTTCTTCTTCTTTGAATGGTTCTAATTTTTTACTATCACTAGTATCTTTGAGTGTTATTTTTGTTATGCCTTCATAACACCACTTTATTACTTCTTTATTTTTTAATAAATTCATATTTTTTATTAAAACTTTTTTATCTTACCAAATAAAAAATCCCAGGCTTCACCAACCATGGCTTTTTTTCCAGAAATATTTTTCATAGATTTTTTAGTAAATATTTTATTGTTTGTTATGTCTTCCTCAATTGTTTTCCTATCTTTAATATGTTTATTTAAAATATCTACAACTCTATCAAAAAATAAATCAGCTTTTTTAAAATCTTTATCTTTATCAACAAATAAAAAATATAGCGCTGCTATAATATGCATGTCCATATCTCGCAAAACACCTCTCTCATCTTTAGACGCGTTGCTTATTTTGTTTCTTACAAATATGCCTATGTCGCAAACCCATTCTACTTTTTCTGTTTTCTCAAGATTAATTTTAATATCATGATAATAACCAACATCCGAAACAATATCAAATAGCGCACTTTTTTTATCTTTTGCATAAGCCGGCTCTCTATGAATAGCCGAAAAAATCCATTGTGTTAATTCTGGTAAAGTTATTACTACTTTACCTTTTTTAGTTTTTATTTTTTTTCTTTTATACTGATAATTTTTATCCGGAATTGATTCTATATATTTTTCTAACTTTATTTGTATATCATCATTCGCTCTTAAATCCCATGCTTTTATTGGTATCTGAGTGTTAGACGTCTCACAAATCTTATTAGTCAACTCATTATCGGCGTACACAACTTTACATAATATTCTAGCCTCAACTAATTCTTTCCTTTTTAAATTATTCTTAAATTCCTCATATAAAGAATTAATGGTTTGTGCTCCATTAACAACCTGCGGCTCATAAATTTCTATTTTACCACTCTTCATTTTTGATATCTTCT
>ERZ889078.1627-NODE-1627-length-17494-cov-4.784563_pt1 | contig 17494 bp, 10 predicted proteins | sample MGYA00521266_ERZ889078 | MGnify/ENA primary metagenome ERZ889078 (study PRJEB32303, sample SAMEA104408618) | aquatic metagenome | biome: Brackish water; feature: Pelagic; material: water | place: Baltic Sea | collected 2014-06-16T06:34:00 | depth 76,534 m ...
CCGACATATGCTCGGGCTGTTCCACGGTCGTCCCGGTGCGCGCAACTGGCGGCGCGTACTTTCGGATGGGGCTAGCCGCGAGGGGGCCGGGCTTGACGTGTTTGATTCCGCCCTGACAGAGGTGCAGGACCGCGCCCCAACGGGATGACACAACCTTGCATGCCGCCCAATTGGCGCGGCTGGCATATTGCCGGATCACGGGCATTGCATCGCTGAACATGCTGCGCAAGGTGATCTTCGGATAAGGGATTTTCGTCGGAAACGCGTGGCCCCGACTTTGGGCCAAAAGTTTAGCTGCGCGGGGCCCGGCCCGCCCGCCCGCCGCGCCGCTTGGTTATTTGCCCGGCCCGGCCCGGCAGTTCGGCAATCACCGCGTGCCGCGCCTCGGGCGTCATCCGTGACCAGGCTGTGATCTCATCAATGCTGCGATAGCACCCCACGCACAGCCGCGCCTCCGGGTGGACGACGCAAAGCTTCACACAGGGGCTTTCGACCTCGTCGCGTTCCCAGATGTCATCCGCCAAGTGCAGCCCCCCGCGAAATATGCGCCAAACGGTCCAGCGCACCTTGCAAGATATAGCTCGCCGCCACGTGATCAATCAGCTCCTTGCGACGCTTGCGCGACGTATCCGCCTCAATCAGCGCGCGTTCGGCGGCTACGGTTGAAAGCCGCTCATCCCAAAACCCGATGGGCAAGGGCGTGAGCCGCGACAGATTACGCGCAAAGGCCCTTGTCGCCTGCGCTCTGGGCCCTTCTGAGCCATCCATATTGCGTGGCAGGCCCAGAATTATGCCCACCACCTCCCGCGTGGTTAAAAGCTTTAACAAAGCCTCGGCATCAACGGTAAATTTCGCCCGCCGGATCGTCAGCACAGGCGTGGCAACCCCGCGCAGCCGGTCCGATATTGCCACCCCGATGGTCTTTTCGCCAAAATCCAAGCCTGCAAGGGGGCCCATCACAGGCAGGGTGCGCGCGAAGTCCTCCATCAGGTCATGGTGGTTCATGGGGTAATTCCGGCCTGGGCCGCCGCCGCATTAATGATCCCGAGTTCGGCTTCGCGCCCGGCGAAATTATTCTGCGCCTCCGCCCAGATCGCGCCCGCGCGTGTCTCTTCGCCCAGATTGGCCAAGGCTGTGATCAGCCGCGCCCATTCTTCCGCCGTGCCACCTTCGGTTGCCAAGCGGTCGTTCAACCCTTCCACCATACTGCGGATCATGGCTTGGCGTTCCTCGGGTGTCATGTCTTGGGCGGCTTGCATATCCTCGGCACTTGGGCCGCGTAAAGCGCCACCCGCCTCTGCTACGGTCGCTGCTGGCAACTCATAGCGCGCGCCCGCCACCTCAGCGAGGCTTTCAATCCGCGCGCGCACTTCGGCCTTCCATGGGCTGTTTTCCGGCGCGCTGTCGATTACCTGGCGCCAATAGAGAAAGGCCAGATCGTAACGTCCGACCTGCATATTCACGATCCCGGCGAAAAACAGCGCCGTATCGTTCTTGGGGTTGCCAGCCAACACCTTGGCCAAAATCGCCTCCGCCTCGGGGGATACCTGCCCATCGGCGGCTTGGATCATCAAGGTGGCCTGCGTCAGCAAATCGCCCTCGGTCGCATCGTCACCCTTAATCGCAATCACCCGTTCCTGCGCTTTGTAGGCGGCGGCCATATTGCCCAGATTGGCTTCGTTCCGCGCCAAAAGCTGCTGGCCCTGCAAATCATCAGGGCGATTGGCCACGGCGTCCCGCAGCTTTTCCACCAGCGTCAAAAACTCCGGGTCCGCAGTCTGCAAGGCTGGGCGCGGCGGCAGTGCCGCCTCCAAACCTGCTTGTCCGGGGCGATTGGCGCGGTGATCTTCGGCCACTGCTATACGTTTTTTCAAGGGCAGATCGCTGTAGCCGGGTTGGCCCAGTACCGCATAGCCGCCAAACCCCGCCGCAACTATCAAGGCCAGAACCGCAACAACAACCGCCGAGGCAGGCCCGGCGCTGACGTTCATTGGCGAGGCCTCCGCCCGGTCCGCCGCCAGCAACCGCCGCGCCACTTCTGAGCGCAGGCGGTCTGCCTCTTCCTCGGCGATCACGCCGCGTCCCAGATCCCGCTCAATTTCGCGCAATTGATCGCGGTACACTTGGCTGTCAAACACCGCATGCGCCACCGCCTCTGGCACCTCGCGCCGCAACGCCCTGATCATGATAGCCACCACAACAAGTGCAATCGCGCCCGTCGCTGCCCAAAAAATACTGTCCGCCACGCGCAACCCGCCTTTTGTTCACATTGCCCCTGATGTAATGCCTCTGCGCCCAAGTCAAAAGCCTTAATTGGCGATGGGGCTTGAGACCTCTGGACGCAGGCCAATCCGGCCCCATGTCGCAATTATCCCCATTGTGCCGCTCATGGGTGCGGATATAACTCACGCCCGTATCACAAGGCAGGAAGATAACCCGGACCAGAGCCCGGATCTGAGGGGAGTTGCGCATGAGACGCTATTCGGTATTTGCCATCGCACGCGAGGCATTGCGCTACCACAGCGGATGGGAACGTGCCTGGCGCGCACCAACGCCCAAGGCCGCTTATGATGCGATTATCATTGGGGCAGGGGGCCACGGCCTCGCCACGGCCTATTACCTTGGCAAGAACTTCGGCATCACCAATGTCGCGGTGATCGAGAAAGGCTGGCTTGGCGGCGGCAACACCGGGCGCAACACCACCATCATCCGCTCCAACTACCTGCAAGACCCATCCGCCGCGATCTACGAAAAGGCGCGCAGCCTGTACGAGACGATGAGCCAGGACCTGAATTACAACGTCATGTTCAGTCCCCGCGGCGTGATCATGCTGGCACAAACCCACCATGAGGTGCGCGGCTACCAGCGCACCGCCCATGCCAATGCCCTGCAAGGCGTGGAAACCCAGTTTATCAGCACGGCGAAGGTCAAGGAACTTTGCCCGATCATGAACATCGACGGCCCGCGCTATCCGGTGCTTGGCGGGCTTTGGCAACCACGCGGCGGCACCGCCCGGCATGATGCCGTGGCCTGGGGCTACGCCCGCGCCTGCTCGGATATGGGGATGGACATACTCCAGCAGTGCGAAGTGACAGGCGTGCGGTCTGAGGGCGGCAAGGTCGTGGGGGTGGAAACCTCCAAAGGCTACATCGGCACCAAAAAGCTTGGCATCGTCGTTGCAGGCCACTCCGGCCAACTGGCGGAAATGGCAGGGTTTCGCCTGCCGATTGAGGCTGTGGCCCTGCAAGCGCTGGTGTCAGAGCCGATCAAGCCCTGCATGGATGTGGTCGTGATGGCCAACACCGTGCACGGCTATATGTCGCAATCCGACAAGGGCGAGATGGTCATCGGCGGCGGCACGGACGGGTTCAACAACTACACCCAGCGCGGCTCTTTCCATCATATTGAGGAAACCCTGCGCGCATTGGTGGAAACCTTCCCCATGCTTTCTCGCCTCAAAATGCTGCGCCAATGGGGCGGAATCGTGGATATGACCGGCGACCGCTCACCGCTGATCTCCAAAACCCCCATGGGCAATTGCTTCATCAACTGCGGCTGGGGCACCGGCGGCTTCAAGGCAATCCCCGGCTCCGGCTGGGCCATGGCAGAACTGATGGCCAAGGGCGAGCCGGGGCCACTGGCCGCTGCCTTCTCCATGACCCGCTTCAAAGAGGGCCGCTTTATTGATGAAAGCGTTGCGGCTGGGGTGGCACATTGATGCGCTTTCTTTTCGGCAAAAATATCCCCGGGGGGTCCGGGGGGCAGGCAGCCCCCCGGCCTTTCCTCAAGCGCGAGGCCCAGACATGCTAATTCTCACCTGCCCCTATTGCGGCGTCGAGGCCGATGAAACGGAGCTTTCCCCCGGCTATGAGGCGCATCTGAAGCGCTTCGGCCCCGGTGCCACGCCAGAAGAATTTGAATCCTACATGTTCGCCCGCAAAAATCCCAAGGGCGTGCATTTTGAGCGTTGGCGCCATGCTTACGGCTGCGGCAAATGGTTCCTCGCCGCCCGCGACACCAACACGCTGGAGGTTTTCGGCACCTATCCGGCCCAAAGCCCCGAACCGCCCGCCGATCTAATCGCCAAGATCAAAGAAAAACGCCCCGATTGGGAGGGTCACAAATGAGCACCCGTCTCGCCACAGGGGGCCGGTTGATTGACCGCTCCACCCGCGCAGAATTTACCTTTAACGGCAAGCGCATGATCGGGCATGAGGGCGACACGCTCGCCTCCGCCCTTCTCGCCAATGATCAGATGCTGGTGGGCCGCTCGTTCAAATACCACCGTCCACGCGGCATCATCGCCGCTGGCCCAGAAGAGCCGAACGCGCTGGTCAACCTAGGCCGCTCCGACCGGATGGAGCCCAACCAGCGTGCCACCACGACCGAGCTTTTCGCGGGGCTGGAGGCCGCAAGCCAGAACCACTGGCCCAGCCTCGAATTTGATATAGGCGTGGTGAACAACTACATCGCCCGCTTCTTGCCCGCTGGCTTTTACTACAAAACCTTCATGCAGCCCCGCGCCGCATGGAAGCATGTGTTTGAACCGATCATCCGCCACTCGGCAGGCCTTGGCTCCGCCCCCAAGGAACCCGACGCGGATCGCTATGAATATGTCTACGCCTTTTGCGATGTGCTGATCATCGGCGGCGGTATCGCCGGGCTTCAGGCCGCGCTGACCCAAGGTCAGGCGGGCAAACGCGTGCTGCTGATCGAACAAACCGCGCATTGGGGCGGCCGCGCCCCTGTCGATGGTGATACGGTTGAAAACGAGCATGCCGGGGAATGGGTGACATCGGCAATCGATGCGCTGAAAACCATGAAAAACGTCACCCTGCGCAACCGCTGCATGGGTGCGGGCGTCTACGATCATGGTTATGTGCTGGCCAATGAGCGTGTGGCCGATCACACCCCCGGCGATGGCCGTCCGAAACAGCGCGTCTGGCGCATCCGCGCGGGCCATATCATCACCGCCACCGGGGCTATTGAGCGCCCGCTGTCCTTCGCGGGCAACGATATTCCCGGCGTTATGCTGGCCGCATCGCTGCGCGATTATGTGGTGAATTTCGCCATCTCGCCGGGCGATCGCACGGTCGTCGTTACCAATAATGATGACGCCTATCTAACTGCAATTGCATTGGTGGAGGCCGGGCTTTCGGTCCCCGCGATCCTCGATGCGCGCCCGCAGGCGGATGGCGACCTGCCCAACCGCGCCCGCGCGCTTGGCATCCGGGTGGAGCAGGGGCGCGGCATCGCCTCCGTCAAGGGCGGCAAGCGCGTGACCGGCGTACAGGTTTGCCTGCAAGCGGGCGAAGGCGCGGTGATGGAAGAGATCGCCTGCGATGCCGTTGCCATGTCCGGCGGCTGGTCGCCGGTGGTGCATCTGTGGTCCCATTGCGGCGGCAAGCTTACATGGTCCGACCATCTTTCGGCCTTCGTGCCTGATCCTGACCGCCCGCCGCGCAACCATGACGGCAGCGCGATGGTCAGCTGTGTCGGGGCTGCCGCAGGCACCTACCGGGTCGAGGATATCGTAACCGCAGCTGTCGCTACGGATGTAATACAGAGTAACGACGCAGAAAATACGCCCGCAATCCCGCCAATCTGGGTCATGCCGCAGGGCGCGCCGATTGGGCTGCGCGCTAGAATGTGGCTCGATTATCAGAATGACGTGAAGGTTTCAGATGTTCAGCTCGCCGCCCGCGAAGGCTATGAAAGCGTCGAGCATACCAAGCGATATACCACGCTCGGCATGGCGACAGATCAGGGAAAACTAAGCAATATAAACGGTTTGGCGGTACTTTCTCAGGCGCTCGGGGCTGAGATTCCGCAAGTTGGCACCACCACCTTCCGCCCGCCCTATACGCCCGTCACCATCGGGGCCTTGGCAGGCGAGTCGCGGGGCGAGATATTCCAACCCCTGCGCCGCACGCCGATGCATGAATGGCATGATAAATCAGGGGCTTACTGGGAGCCGGTGGGCCTGTGGCGCAGGCCATACTGCTACCCGCGCAACGGTGAGTCCCATGCGCAGGCGGTGGAACGTGAGGTGCTCAACACCCGTGAAAAGTTGGGGCTTCTGGACGCCTCCACCCTTGGCAAAATCATCGTCAAGGGTCCGGATGCGGGGCGCTTTCTCGATATGCTATACACCAATATGATGTCCAATCTTGCGGTGGGCAAATGCCGCTATGGGTTGGTGTGCAACGAGCAGGGCTTTTTGTCCGATGATGGCGTCGTGGCCCGGATTGATGAAGACACATGGCTTTGCCACACCACCTCAGGCGGTGCAGACCGTATCCACGGCTGGATGGAAGATTGGCTGCAATGCGAATGGTGGGATTGGAAAGTCTATACCGCCAATGTGACCGAACAATATGCCCAAATTGCCGTTGTTGGTCCTAATGCTCGGAAATTGCTTGAGAAAATTGGCGGCATGGATGTCTCGAAAGAGGCGCTGCCCTTCATGCAATGGGCCGATGGTACGCTGGGGGGCTTCTCGGTTCGGGCCTATCGGATCAGTTTTTCGGGCGAGCTATCCTATGAAATCGCCGTTCCCGCCAGTCAGGGCGCTGCCTTTTGGGAGATGCTGCACCGCGAAGGTGCGGCCTTTGGCGCGATGCCTTATGGCACCGAAGGTCTGCACGTTCTGCGCGCCGAGAAGGGCTTTATCATGATCGGCGATGAAAGCGATGGCACCGTAACGCCGCTGGATCTGGGCCTCGCCTGGGCTGTGTCCAAGAAGAAAACCGATTTTCTGGGCAAGCGCGGGATGGAACGCAGCCACCTTGCCGACCCGGAGCGTTGGCAGTTGGTGGGGCTTGAAACGCTGGATGGTTCCGTCATTCCCGACGGCTCTTATGCGGTGGCGGCGGGCCAAAATGAAAACGGCCAGCGCAACACAGAAGGTCGCGTAACATCAACATATTACAGCCCGACCTTAAAGAAGGGCATCGCCATGGGTCTGGTGCAAAACGGCCCCGATCGCATGGGCGAGGTGGTGGAGATGAACAAGGTCGATGGCAGCACCGTTCAGGCCCGGATCGTCGATCCGGTGTTCTTTGACAAAGCAGGGGAAAAGCAAAATGCATGATCCGGTCAGCGCCTTGAACGGGCAAAGCTTTGACGGCTTTGCCAACATCCGCGAAATTGGACCTCTGGGGATGATAACCCTGCGATGCAATCTGGATGAAAAACCGCTTGCAGCCACATTGAAAAAGCTCAATTTTTCAATTCCTGAACAACGTAAAATCATGCGAAAAAACGAGCGGTCCGCCGGCTGGATGTCGCCCGATGAACTGTTGTTGATCCTGCCCTATACGGAGGTGGCAGCCACGCTTGCGGGCCTTGCCGCGGGGCTTGCCAAGACCCATCACCTTGCCGCCGATGTCTCCGACGCTCGCGCGGTATTTCGGATTGAGGGCGAGAAGGCCGATCAGGTTCTGGCCAAGCTCTGCCCGGTTGATTTGCCAAAACTTGCCCTCGGAGAATTGCGCCGCACCCGTGCAGCCCAAGTACCGGCTGCGTTTTGGGCCGATGAGGGGGGCTATACGCTTGTCAGCTTCCGCTCAGTGGCAGGCTATGTAATGGGCCTGCTCCGCCATTCCGCGATGCAGGGTTCTGAAATCTAACGAATGGTTTTGGCGTGTTGACCCGTAGCATAGGTTAATGGACTATACGTCTATTGCTGTATTAACAGGTATCTTAGTTGTCTCCCAAAACGCCACCAAAGCTTGCTTTTCTTGCGGGACTGATTGCCATGATCGCCGGGCCTGCCCTCGCCAAGGATACGACATATATCTGCAAGCTCGATGTTGCGGTGTCGAATTCTTGGGTGCCAAATCAGAATGTGATCGTACACGCCCCGGCGCGAAAGAAGCGATGGTCAATGATCCTATCATTTCACATTTTCTCCAGAAACCTGTGAAGGCTACGGTAAAGGCGGATAATGCCGCGCGCATCACTTTTACTTGGGAACTTCCCTTTATCCGCAACCGCGAAGCGCAAACAACAGCACGTTTTTTATACCGGGCCAGCTATTTTAAAAAAACTGGCAAAGTCATCATATCGGCGAACCCCGTCGGATACGTTAATAATTTCAATGCTTACGGAACGTGCAAGCTGCATTAGTGACGAAATATGCTTCGCACGAACCCTTGACGTTGGGAGCCGATGCGCCCTTATTCACGGTAACAACAGAAATCGTCTGAAAGGAATTTTCCATGGCTTTTACTCTTCTTGATCTTCCCTACGCGCATGACGCTTTGGCTTCGCTTGGCATGTCCAAAGAAACGCTCGAATATCACCACGACCTGCACCACAACGCCTATGTCGTGAACGGCAATAAGCTGATCGCGGGCACCGAATGGGAGGGTAAGTCGGTTGAAGAGGTTGTTATCGGCACCTATGCTGCGGGTGCCGTGGCGCAGAACGGTATTTTCAACAACGCCAGCCAGCATTGGAACCATGCCCAGTTCTGGGAGATGATGGGGCCGGGCGGCAAAGCGATGCCGGGGGCGTTGGAAGCCGCGATTGTGGAAAGCTTTGGCTCGATTCAGAAGTTCAAGGATGATTTCGCGGCGGCGGGTGCTGGCCAGTTCGGTTCCGGTTGGGCGTGGCTGGTGAAGGACAAGGACGGCAGCCTGAAGGTAACTAAAACCGAAAATGGCGTGAACCCTTTGTGCTTTGGCCAAACTGCTTTGCTCGGCTGTGATGTGTGGGAACATTCCTATTACATCGACTTCCGCAACAAGCGGCCCGCTTACCTGACCAACTTCCTCGATAATCTGGTAAACTGGGAAAACGTCGCATCCCGTCTCGGGTGATCCTGCGTCGGAAATTTTTGAAAGGCCTGCCAGGGTGTTGCCTTGGCAGGCCTTTTTGTATAGTTCTATGGGGTGCTTTCGGCGCATGCGCCGGATATTCATGCAAGCCGGATTGATCGCGCGGCCCTTGTGTTGTCGGGCCACATCTATGGCGGGCAAATCCGCCTGTTTGACCGGGTGCCTATGGTGCCTTCGGCTTAGGCGCGCCTTTTGTTTGTCGCCATTTTGTCGAAGGGAGTGGCATCTGGTTGTGGCCGGTGGTTTGGGTTGCCCGCGAGAACTGACCTTGGCGGAGCTTGGTCGTAACAAACCCCCTATTCGCGGGCGGGTTGTTGCAGGTGCGCGCACTGCCAAAGGCGCAGATAGCGGCACTTATGGCGAAAATAATCCAGAATAGAGGTTGCTTTGCGTTTTGATATCGGGGTTCTTGTGAAAGGGAAGGCCGTAGGACTATTGGTAGGCTATCGGTTATGAATTGTACTGCGGGCGGGGGGCCAGATGGCGGGATGGAACGGAATGGGGGCAGGGCGCAAAATGGCGACCGGCCTTGTAGGGGCCGGTGTTGCGGCGGTTCTCGCTTTGCTGCTGCTGTGGTTGATGCCATCCCCCCAGCCTGAGATTGCGCTCGCACCCAGCACACCTGAGGAGGCTGCGCCCGCCCCGGCCGCGCAGGTCGCTGAGCCGCCCCAGATGCCGGTGGCCGCCGCCGAGACTCCCGCCGCACCCCGTTTCGAGGTCGTACGGATTGAAAAGGACGGCGCGACTCTGATTGCAGGCATGGCGCATCCGGGCAGCGGGGTTTCGATCTTGATCGATGCCGAAGTGGTTTCAACCGTTGTTGCGGATCGCGCTGGCAGTTTTGCGGCTTTGTTCGAAGTGCCGCCCAGTATCCAGCATCGCCTGATCACGCTGCGCATGCGGCTGCCCGACGGGCAGGAGATTGCATCGGAAGAGCAGGTCGTGCTTTCTTCCGGTGATGTGCTCCCGCCCATGCCCGAGGCGCCTTTCTCCGCACCGACCGAGACTGCCACCGCACCCCAAGCTCCCGCTGTCCTAGCCCCTGCTATTCAAGCGCCCGCGACCCAAGCTACTGAGACAGTCGCAGCCATTGAGCCCGCTGCCGACAGCCAAAGTGAAAATGTCCCATCGCTCACCACTGAAACGGGGACCGAGGCGACCGACAGCGCCCCCCCTGAGGTTCAGCCTTCCATCGCTGCCGATATTGCTGCCACACAGCCCCAAGAAGAGCCCGCGGCGATCTTGCTGGGGCCGCAGGGCGTCCGGGTGTTGCAGGCCGGATCAATGGTGCAAGAGGCGGGCCAATTGCGCCCGGTCGGGATCGACGCAATTTCCTATACCGCCACGGGTGCGGTGCAGCTGGGGGGGCGCGGGATGCCGGGTGCGACGGTTCGGCTTTACCTCAACGAGACTTATCTGACTGAATTTCCAGTCGCCGAAGATGGCGGCTGGGGCGGCATTTTGACGGATGTGGCCCCCGGCGTTTACCTTTTGCGGGCCGACCAGATTGACGCCAATGCCAAGGTGACGGCGCGGTTTGAAACCCCGTTCCAGCGCGAAACCCACGAGACACTGGCAGCAATCGCCGCGCCCGCCCCCGAACCGTCGCCAGCACCTTCCACCACGCCTTCTTCTGAGCCGAACAACGATCAAATCTCGGGCGCGACACCGCAAGAAGCCCCGAGCGAAACGGCAGCGGCCAGCGCCGTTGCTGAAGCCACCGCGACGCCGCCTGCCGCGACCACAATCACCCCTCTAAAGCCTGAGGTTACGGCAACCTCAGCGGCGCAAACATCCACCCAGACACTGGCCGAAGCGGCATCAACCATTACCCCCCCGCAACCAACACCCAGCCTCACAGCCGAGCCGACAGCAGCGCCTGCAGCCGCTGTTCAAGCTATCGCCCCAGTGCCGCCAGCCGTCACTGCCAAGCCAGCGGCACCGCCCGCCCCAATTATTGCACCCAGTGTCAACACGTCAGCAAAAACAGCCCCGGTTTCTGTAACCGTGCAGCCTGGCTTCACCCTTTGGGCCATCGCGCGGGATCAGTTTGGAGATGGGGTTTTGTATGTGCAGGTCTATGAGGCGAACAAAGACCGCATCCGCGATCCCGATCTGATCTATCCCGGTCAGGTCTTCGCTCTGCCTGACAGCGCCACGCTCCCGGATAGTTCTCGCTAAGCGAAACTCGCCCTCTGGCCATTGTCCGCAGGTCGGATTAGGTAGGGCGGAACGCTAACTCCTGTCTTCCAATTTGATCTTGGGTTTCAGGGAATGCCACTGCTTCGGCATGTTTTGGCATCAAGGAAAGTTGAGGACATTTTGGCCCGGACCACTAGCACTGCCACAAGCGCCGACGCCAGCCGTGAGGGCGCGCCTGCCATGCAAACCATCCGCAGGGTTATTCCCTACCTTTGGCCAACGGATGCGCCATGGGTGCGCCGCCGTGTTGTCATAGCGCTGATGTTGTTAATCTGTGCAAAGATCATCTCTGTTTCGACACCGTTTTTTTATAAGGCGGCGGTGGATGCCCTTGCCGGCACGACACGGGATGGGACGTTATTGCTTATGTTCGGAGCGGTCGGGCTGACCATCGCTTATGGCATGGCCAGGCTGGGGGCTGTGGCCTTTGGCGAGCTGCGCGATGCGGTTTTCGTGCGCGTGGGTCAGCGCGCTTTGCGCAAGCTCGCGTTGGAAACCTTTTCGCATATTCACCGCCTTTCGATGCGCTATCACATCTCGCGCAAGACCGGGGGGCTATCGCGCATCATCGAACGCGGTGTTAAGGGCGTGGATTTCTTGCTTCGTTTCATGCTGTTTTCGGTTGGCCCGCTGATCCTTGAGTTGTCCATGGTTGCGGTGCTTTTTGCCGTGCTGTTTGGATGGCAATACAGCGTTGCCGTGTTGATCACCATCGCGCTTTATGTCGCCTTCACGCTGAAGGTCACGGAGTGGCGGGTGAAGATTCGCCGCCAGATGAATGATCAAGATACCGATGCCAACCAAAAGGCCATCGATAGCTTGCTCAACTTTGAAACCGTTAAATATTTCGGTGCTGAACAGCGCGAGGCTGAACGTTATGACGGCGCGATGCAGCAATATGAGGTGATGGCCGTCAAAACCGGGCAAAGCCTTTCGTTCCTCAACTTTGGGCAATCGCTCATCATCACCTCCGGGCTTATCGTTGTCATGGTCATGGCCGCGATGGGGGTGCAGCAGGGCATCTTGACGGTAGGCGATTTTGTCATGGTCAACGCCTATATGATCCAGATCACCATGCCGTTGAACTTTTTGGGTACGGTTTACCGCGAAATTCGGCAGGCTTTGGTGGACATGGGCGAGATGTTTGCGCTGCTTGGCCAGCCGGCGGAGGTGGTGGATAAGCCGGGGGCTACGCAGTTGCAGGTCAAGGGCGGCGAGGTTGTGTTTGATAATGTTTTCTTTGGCTATGATGCCGAACGCCCGATCCTTAAAGGGATCACCGTGCGCGTGGCACCGGGGCAGAGGGTTGCACTTGTAGGCCCCTCTGGCTCGGGTAAATCCACCATTGGGCGTTTGTTGTTCCGCTTTTATGATGTGGTTGGTGGGGCGGTGCGCATTGATGGCCAAGACTTGCGGGATGTGACCCAAGACAGCCTGCACGCCCTGATCGGTGTGGTGCCTCAAGACACGGTTTTGTTTAACGATACCGTGTTTTACAACATTGCCTATGGCCGTCCTGATGCCAGCCGGGCCGAGGTTGAGGGCGCCGCCCGCGCCGCCAAGATTCATGATTTCATCACCTCGATGCCGGACGGCTATGAAACGCAAGTGGGCGAACGTGGGCTGAAGCTTTCAGGTGGCGAAAAGCAGCGTGTGGGCATTGCGCGGACCTTGCTGAAAAACCCGCCGATCCTGCTTTTGGATGAGGCGACCTCGGCTCTTGATACCCAGACTGAGCGCGACATTCAGGACAGCCTTCTGGCTATGGGCAAGGGCCGCACCGTCATCACTATTGCGCACCGCCTGTCTACCATTTCCGATGCGGACCAGATTATCGTGCTGGAGGCCGGAAAGGTTGTTGAAGAAGGTACGCATGATCAGCTTTTGGCCAACGGGGGCCGTTATGCCTCTATGTGGGCAAGGCAATCATCGGAAGAGGAGGCCACTGAAAAGGCATCCAAAACCGCCACTGCCGATTATGACGCCAATGATGAGCGTGAGATGGACAACCTCTTTAGAGCCATTCCAACGGGTGGGTAATGGTGCATCCGGTCTGGTTGAACGGGAAATGAAAGATGGGCTGCGGGAAAACTCCTGCAGCCCATCTTTCATTTAGCCCTTTGCGCGGCAATCGTCTTTGTCCGCCAAGCGGAGATAGCAGGTTTAGGTATTTCCTAGACCGGGGTGATGGCGGTTTCAGGGGCTTCCTGTCTCTGTTCCGTCACAGGGATCGGGGCAGGGTGTTCCGGTGACAAGGCCGCATCATCTGGTGCCTTTTCGTCATCTTCCCAGATCAGCAGAGGGGATTTGACCCTGCGTGCCGCCTTATTCAGCGCCATGTCGCGTGCTGCGGCACTGCTAGACCCGCTGGACAAAGCCGCCAGCGCGCCAAAGCTGCGGTAAGCACCGATGCCCACCCAGACGCGCAGCGCCAGAAGGGCAGGGGTAAAGATGAGCGTCAGCACGGTGGCAATGCCAAGGCCAAACACCACCGCCGTCGCCAATTGCTTCCACCACAACGCGGTTGGGCTGTCGATGGAATAGCCGCCATTGATGAAATCGAGGCTCAGCCCGAACATCATCGGCGCAAGCCCGGCCATTGTGGTGATTGTGGTCAATAGTACCGGTCGGATACGCTGTTCCGCCGTGCGCACGATCGCCTCGATCTTTGGCATATATCGGCTGAACTCCTGATAGGTATCGATCAGAACGATGTTGTTGTTCACCACGATCCCGGCCAGCGCCACGATCCCCGTCCCGGTCATGATGATACTGAAAGTCTGGTCCATCACCAGCATCCCGATCAAGACTCCGGTGGTTGACAGAACCACTGCGATCAACACGAGGAAGGCGTTATAAAAGCTGTTAAACTGGGCCAGCAGGAAGATGAACATCAGGCCCAAAGCCCCGGCGAAGGCCTTGGCCAGAAATGCACCGCTTTCAGCTTGCTCCTCTTGATCGCCGGTCCATTCCCATTCCACACCGATGGGCAAAGGGTTCTCTGTTTCCAGCCATTTGGTCAGCAATGCGATCCGCTCATTGGCGTTTATCGGCTCAATTATTATATCTGGCACCAGATCCGACAAGCTCTCCGCCGCTTCTGGTTTGGTCAACGCCACCAGCGTATAGCCATTGCTGCCGCCCTCCAGATCGGGCGTGCCGGTGGCATCTGCGGCGCGTTCGCGCGCGGTGCCGACCACCATCATCGTGCCATCCGCCTGCTTTTGTTTGAGCGACACCAGACCCGGCGCGACATCCGCTTTAACGTCATAGTAGCGCTGCTGGTCCACCCGATCGATCCGGCCCAGCTTTTGCACCGGGGTGCGGCTGACGAAATTGGACAAGGGCACCAAGCCATCACGGGTGCGTACCTTGAGCGTATCGAGCGTGGAAAGTACCCGGTCCTGTTCCGGTAGCCGCACACGGATCTCAATTTCTTCGTCTGAGCTGTCCACCCGCATCGTATCGAGCAAAATTCCGCGCGTCACCAGCTGCACCATGCCGCCCACTGTGGCCACATCGGCGCCAAAACGTCCGGCCTTTTCCACGTCCACGTCAATCTGCCAGTCGATGCCGGGCAGGGGGCGGGTGTCTTCGATATCGATCACGCCGGTCGTTTCTTCAAACCGGGCGCGCAGCGTGGCAATTGCCTGCTCGATCTGGGTGAAATCATCGCTTTTCACGCGCAAATGCAACGGCTTGCCTGAGGCTGGTCCCCGACTTTGGCTCAAGGCTTCCATTTGCAAGCCGGGCAGCTTGGCAAGCTTGGCCATGACCCGCTCCATCACCAGATCACCGTCCAGCTCTGCCACTCCGGCGCGGTCGGCCCACGGGATCATCTCCACCTGCATCTGCCCCACGGTATCCAGCGGCGCTCTTGCCCCCCCGTTGTTGGAGTTCAGCCCCCCTGCGCCGGCAAAGGCAAAGACATAGTCCACCCCTTCGGTTGCCAGCACAAGTTTCTCGGCCTGCCGCAGCAGCGCATCCTTCTCGTTCAGCGAAAGGTTGCCGCGCGCGCGGACATAGATGATCGCCTGCTCAGTCTCGGATTCGACAAAGAACTCCACCCCTTTGGAATGTTCGCCAAAATAGGTGAAAGTCGCCACAACAACGGCCAAAACCGCGCCGATGGAAATAAGAGGCATTACCGGATTGCCCGCAATGGCCTTGGTGAAATGGCCAAAGGGCGTACGCTGATAGCTGCCCTTGATCTTGCGCGGTTTACGCTCAATCCGTGCTGCCGTCATCGTGATCGTTGTCAGCACGGCACCCAGTATGAAAAGAAGCGCGCCGGGCACTACGGCAAGCCCCCCGGCCGGGGCTGCGGCCCCCAACAGATAGCCGGGGTTAAGCATCTGCATGGCACCAAGGAAGATCATATACATCGCTGGCGGTACAAAAGCTGCGCGCACGATCCAAGGCAGCGGGCGAAGCTGGTCCGCCGTGCGGTCGAAAACCCGGCTGATCCGGCCGGAAACACCGCCCAGAACCGGCAGATAGATCAGCGCCACGATCAGGCTGGCCGAAAGCACGAAGATCAGCGTGACTGGCAACATCCCCATGAACTCCCCGGGTACACCGGGCCAAAAGAGCATGGGCAAGAACGCGCAAAGCGTGGTAGCGGTTGAGGAGACGACAGGCCAGAACATCCGCTTTGCGGCCTCGGTATAGGCTGCCATTGGGCCGGAGCCTTCGGAGATGCGCGTGTCCGCATATTCCACCACCACGATGGCACCATCCACCAGCATCCCCACTGCCAAAATCAGCCCGAACATCACGATGTTGGAAACCGAAATCCCCATCACCGCCAATAGCACGAAGCACAAAAGGAATGAGGTCGGGATCGCAAAGCCCACCAACAGGGCCGAGCGGATGCCCAGCGAGGCCAGCACCACGATCATTACCAGCGCAATCGCCGTCAGAACCGAGCCTTCAAGCTGGCTGACCATGCTGTTGACCTGGCTTGACTGGTCCAGCGCTGCCGTCACCTCCACCGCGTCACGCAATTCCTGCGGCCAGCTCGCCCGCTCCAGCTCGACCTGATGGCGCACCTCGGCGGCGGTATCGATCAGGTTGAAGCCTTTACGCTTGACCACCTGAATGGCGACCGTGGTTTCGCCATTGAAGCGCGCGGTGCCCAAGCGGTCCTCGAAGGTTAGCCGGATATCGGCCAGATCGCCCAGCGACACCACGCGGTCGCCATTTACCTTGACGGGCAGCGCATAGACCTGTGCAGGTGTTTTGAATGAGGAGGGGATCTTGACGGAATAGGCTCCGCTCTGGGTTTCCACCTCACCCGCCGCAATCAACTGGTTGTTGTTGCGCACAACCGATATCAGATCCGCTGCGGTGACATTATAGGCTTCCAGCCGCAATGGGTCGATCACGACCTCCAGCATCTCATCGCGGTGGCCTGCCAATTCGGCCTTGAGCACCGCATCCATGCCCTCAATCCGGTCCTGCATATCCTTGGCGGCCCGCAGCAAGGTGCGCTCAGGCACCTGGCCGGTAAGGGCGATGATGATGATGGGGAATTCCGAAAAGTTGATCTCATTGATCGAATACTTTTCAGCACCGGACGGAAACTTGCCCTCGGCGGTGTTCATCTTGTCGCGCACATCAGCGATGATCTTGGTCTTGTCCCAACCAAATTCAAATTCGAGCGCCACCCCGCCATAGTTTTCTGCCGCCGTACCCGACATCTTTTTCAAGCCGTCAAGGCCGGAAAATTCTGTTTCCATCACTTTGACCAGCAAGGTTTCGCTGTCGGCCGCGGAAATTCCGGGAAAGGGTACCGAGACGAAAAGGGCCGGGATTTCAATATCCGGCTCGCCCTCTTTGGGCAGTGAATAATAGGCAAAGCCACCCGCCAGCAAGGACAGGGCGACAAAGGCAATCACCATGCGCGCACGGTTTGCGGCCCAATCGATTATGCCGATCATTGCACGGCGTCCTTATAGGTCACGCTCACCGCCACGCCATCGATCACATACTCCTGCCCGACAACGATCACATCCACCTCATCAGGCAGGCCTGCCAGCCAAACGCCCTCCACAGTATCACGGATCAAAGTGACGGGCATGAAGGCAGCCCGCATTTCGGCATTGACAGTGCGCACACCCAAACGCCCTTCGTCATTCAGCGTCAGGGCCGAAGCGGGCAGCAGATGGGCGGGTTTGCCCTCGGTGGCGATCATCAATTCGGCGGTCTGGCCATCGCGGATGTTCAGGCCGTCATTGGCCACAGTCACCTCCACCCGGAAGGTGCGTGTCAGCGGATCTGCCGAGCGGCTTAGGAATGTCACCCGCCCCAGCGTTTCACGCCCCGAAGCCAGCCGCGCCCCCGCCATGGCACCGACGCTGACCTTGTCCACATCCGTTTCCGCCAGAAAACCTACCAGCTTGATCGGGTCCAGTTGAATAATCGTGGCGCAAAGCGCGCCGGGTTGC
>ERZ889078.1629-NODE-1629-length-17489-cov-10.706895_pt1 | contig 17489 bp, 14 predicted proteins | sample MGYA00521266_ERZ889078 | MGnify/ENA primary metagenome ERZ889078 (study PRJEB32303, sample SAMEA104408618) | aquatic metagenome | biome: Brackish water; feature: Pelagic; material: water | place: Baltic Sea | collected 2014-06-16T06:34:00 | depth 76,534 m ...
GCTTTATCAATCAGCCCAAAATGCATATTTACTTTTGTGTATCCGGGTAATTTATTTTTATCAATGTCTTTTTGGCTTGGGAAGGCGGTACGCACATTAATAACCCCATTTAATGCAGATGAACCATAAAGTGCAGAAGAAGCCCCTTTTATTACCTCCACTTGATGAATATTTTCAGTAGCAATTAAGCTCCATTGCACTTGCCCTGCATCTCCTGATATTAATGGCATATCATCTACCATAACTAATACTCTTGTTCCTGCACCAAAACTCCAACCACTACCTCCTCTAATATTGGCTTGTCCATCCGTAATATTTACTCCAGGGATCTGATCCATAACAGTTTCAATTTGGGTAGTATTTTTATTTTCAATTAGTGATGGTTTTATTACTTCCATGGAAACCGTAATTTCTTCAATCTTTTGTTCAAACCTCCCAGCAGAAATAACTACCGTACTTAACTGTTCTGAAGAGCTTTCTAAAGCAATATTGACTGTTTTATTTTCATCTTTTTTTAAAGAAATTTCTTTAACAATATCTTCATAGCCAATGTATTTAAAAGTTATTTTTTGCGTTCCTTCACTAGTATTTAAAGTATATCTACCAAAGACATCAGTTGAGGTTCCGCCTCCATTTTCAAGGATGATGTTGACTCCAATTAACTCTTCATTATTGTGAGTATCAGTAATCGTACCAATTATAGTTTGGCTGTATAGTGTTAAATTACAAAGAGTAATAATAACTAGCGTAAAGATTTTTCTCATATATTTACTGCATTAATTTTTAACCTGACAAATATAGAAAATTGCGCGAATTGAATGAAGATGAAAAGAAATATCAAATTGCACTCACATTAATTGAGGGAGTTGGAGATGTAATTGCTAAAAAGTTGTTAGCTTTTACTGGCTCAGCAAAGGCAGTTTTTTTTGCGAAACGCAGTGAGTTAGAGAAAATTGAAGGTATTGGAAAAGTACTTGTAAAGGCTATTTTATCTGCTGATGTATTGACTAGGGCTGTGCAGGAATTAAAATGGATGGAAAAGGAAGGGGTTAATCATTTATTTTATGCAGATAAACATTACCCTAACAGACTAAAACAATGTGAGGACGCACCTCTTAATTTGTTTTATAAAGGTAATATTGATTGGAATAAGGATAAATTCATAAGTATAGTTGGGACGCGAAAAGCTTCCAGTTTTGGGAAACAATTTACGAATGAATTAGTAAAAGAATTGGCTCCTTACAATCCTGTTATTGTGAGTGGATTAGCACATGGTGTTGATATAGCAGCACATAAGGCAGCCTTACAATATGGCTTGAAAACAATTGCTGTTTTTGCCCATGGTTTGGATAAAATTTACCCAAGTGCTCATGCAACAATTGCCAAAACTATTATTGCAAACGGCTGTTTGCTTACTGATTATTTAAGTGGAACTGTAGCACTCCCTCAGCATTTTGTTTCACGAAATAGAATAGTTGCCGGTCTTTCGGATGCAACTATTGTTGTTGAAAGTGCTGCTAAAGGAGGCTCCTTAATTACGGCAGATATTGCAAATTCTTATAATAGGGAAGTTTTTGCTGTGCCAGGAAATCCAACTGATAAAAATGCAAAAGGATGTAATTATTTAATTAAATCGCAACAAGCTGTTTTATTGGAATCAGCAGCTGATATTGTAAAAGGATTGAATTGGGATGTGAGGGATTTCTCGCTACAGCAAAGCATGTTTGTTGACTTAACAGATGATGAACAAAAGATAATTGAGGTTTTGTCGGATAATGAAATCCATATTGATGCACTGGTTGAGGCTTTGAGTTGGGGGTTTTCAAAAGTGGCAAGTGTCCTTTTGAAAGCGGAGTTTAAAGGGGTAATTGCTTCACTTCCTGGAAAAATGTATAAGAAGAGTAGGTAATTTTTTTGAACTTTATCAAAATACTTTACATTTGCCAAAATTTTTAACTTAAAAAATAACTAAAAAAAATAAAAATGGGACAAAAAATCCATAACTTTATGAGTGAAGTAGCCGCAAAAAATGTTGGCGAAACTGAATTCTTACAAGCAGTTGAGGAAGTAGCAGAAGCTATTATTCCTTTTATGGAAGAAAATCCGAAATACAATAACAAGATGTTATTGGAAAGAATGGTAGAGCCTGAACGCGTGCTTATGTTTAGAGTACCATGGTTGGATGACAAGGGAAATACACAAGTAAATAGAGGGTATAGAATAGAATTTAATTCTGCAATAGGACCTTATAAAGGAGGATTAAGATTTCATCCTTCTGTAAACTTATCTATTCTTAAGTTTTTAGGATTTGAACAAGTATTCAAAAACTCTTTAACAACATTGCCAATGGGTGGTGGTAAAGGAGGTTCTGATTTTAACCCTAAAGGAAAATCAGATAATGAAGTAATGAAATTTTGCCAATCTTTTATGACAGAATTATGTCGTCATATTGGGCCAAATACGGATGTTCCTGCTGGGGATATTGGTGTTGGTGGTAGAGAAATTGGCTTTATGTTCGGACAGTACAAAAGAATAAGAAACGAATTTACGGGTGTACTTACTGGTAAAGGAATGTCTTGGGGTGGTTCTTTAATTCGCCCTGAAGCTACTGGATACGGAAATGTATATTTCGCTCAAAATATGTTAGCTGTTAAGGGAGATTCTTTTAACGGAAAAACGGTTGCTATTTCAGGCTCAGGGAATGTAGCGCAATACGCTTGCCAAAAAGCAACAGAATTTGGAGCTAAGGTAGTTACGCTTTCTGATTCTTCTGGGTTTATTTATGATGCTAACGGAATTGATGCTGAGAAATTAGCATTTGTAATGGAGCTTAAAAATGTAAAAAGAGGCAGAATTAAGGAGTATGCTGATAAATTTGATTGTGAATTTCATGCAGGAGCAAGACCATGGTCAGTTAATTGTGATATTGCTTTACCTTGTGCTACTCAAAATGAATTGAATGAAGCAGAAGCAAAAACTTTGGTAGCTAATGGATGTATGTTAGTTTCTGAGGGAGCTAATATGCCAACAACTCCTGAGGCAATTGCAGTGTTCCAAAATGCAAAAATCTTATTTGCTCCAGGTAAAGCATCTAATGCTGGTGGGGTAGCTACTTCAGGTTTGGAGATGAGTCAAAATTCATTGAGAATGAACTGGACTAGAGAAGAAGTAGATACTAAATTGAAACAAATTATGCAAGATATTCATGCTTCATGTGTGGAATATGGTACTGAAGGGAATCATGTTGATTATGTAAAAGGAGCTAATATTGCAGGATTTGTAAAAGTAGCTGACGCTATGTTGGATCAAGGAGTAGTGTAGTTTATAGTATATAGTGTATTTAGAAAGGAGGCTTTTGCCTCCTTTTTTTATTTGTGTACTTTTGCTTTCCCAAAAAATAAAATTATGTTAGGAAAATTCCAAAAGCAGTTACAAGATGAATTGGCAAATATTAAAGAGGCTGGTTTGTATAAAAAAGAAAGAATAATTACCAATCCTCAAGGAGCAAGCATTCGTGTAAGCACGGGTGAAGAAGTATTGAATTTTTGCGCAAACAATTATTTAGGATTGTCATCTCATCCTGATGTAATACAAGCAGCCAAAGATGCTTTGGATACCCATGGTTACGGAATGTCATCTGTTCGTTTTATTTGTGGTACACAAGATATTCATAAAAATTTAGAAAGAAAGATTTCTGAATTTTTAGGAATGGAGGACACTATATTGTATGCAGCAGCTTTTGATGCTAATGGAGGTCTTTTTGAACCTTTGTTTGGTAAGGAAGATGCTATTATTTCTGATTCTTTAAATCATGCTTCCATTATTGATGGGGTTCGCCTATGTAAGGCTGCTCGTTATCGTTATGCTAATAATGATATGGAGGATTTGGAAGCGCAATTGATAAAAGCACAAGACCAAAGAAATAGAATAATTGTTACAGATGGTGTATTTTCTATGGATGGCTATTTAGCTCAATTGGATAAAATATGTGATTTGGCCGAAAAATATGATGCCTTGGTAATGGTGGATGATTCTCATTCTACAGGTTTTGTAGGTAAAACAGGAAGAGGAACACACGAACATTGTGGCGTTATGGGAAGAGTGGATATTATTACTTCTACTTTAGGAAAAGCTTTGGGGGGTGCAATGGGAGGTTTTACTTCAGGTAAAAAGGAAATTGTTGACATGTTGCGTCAACGCTCTCGTCCTTATTTGTTTTCTAATTCATTGGCGCCATCAATTGTTGGGGCAGCCACTAAAGTGATTGATTTATTAAGTAATACTACTACTTTGCGTGATAAGTTGGAAGAAAACACAAGTTATTTTAGAGAAAAAATGATTGAAGCTGGCTTTGATATAAAGGAAGGAGTACATGCAATTGTACCTGTAATGCTGTATGATGCAAAACTTTCTCAAATAATGTCAGATAAATTATTGGCAGAAGGAATTTATGTAATTGGCTTTTTCTTTCCAGTTGTACCGAAAGATCAAGCTAGAATTAGAGTCCAAATTTCTGCTGCACACACTCGTGAAAACTTAATGAAAGCCATAGCAGCTTTTACTAAAATTGGGAAGGAATTAGGGGTTATATAAAGGTTATAAACAATAATAGTTAATAATATTTTGCAGAATAGTAAAAAAGTGTAATTTTGCAACCCTTTTATTAAGGACTAAATAAACATATATACAGTGGATACATTAAGTTACAAAACATTATCAGCAAATAAAGAAACAGCAAACAAAGTATGGTTTGTTGTTGATGCTGAAGGACAAGTTCTTGGAAGAATGGCATCAAAAATTGCTAAAATTCTAAGAGGAAAATACAAAACAAATTTTACTCCTCATGCGGATTGTGGTGATTACGTTATCGTAATTAATGCAGGAAAAATCGTAATGACAGGAAATAAAATGGAAGATAGAAGAATCTTTTCTCATACAGGATATCCTGGTGGACAAAAAAGAATTTCTCCCTCTGCAATGTTAGCAAAAGACGAAACATCAGTTGTAAAACATGCAGTTAGAGGAATGTTACCTAAAAATAAATTAGGTGCAGCTATCTTAAAAAACTGTTATATTTATGCAGGTACTGAGCATGAGCAAGAAGCTCAGAAACCAACAAATCTTAACTTAAACGACTTAAAATAATCATGGATACAATTCACACAATTGGTAGAAGAAAAGCATCTGTTGCTAGAATCTACATGTCAGAAGGAAAAGGAAACATTACTGTAAACGGTAAAGACTTTAAAGAGTATTTTCCTGTTGATACTATGCAATTTAAGTTAGAACAACCATTCAATATTGCTGACCTTGCAGGTAAGTTTGATGTAAAGGCAAATGTAAATGGAGGCGGTACTACTGGGCAATCTGAAGCTATTCGTTTAGCAATTTCAAGAGCGCTTTGTAAATTAGATCCTAAAAATAGAATTACATTAAAGCCAGAAGGAATGCTTACAAGAGATGCAAGAGTTGTAGAGCGTAAAAAACCTGGTCAGAAAAAAGCAAGGAAGAAATTCCAGTGGGTTAAAAGATAGAACCAATCAATTTATTAATAAATGTTTAGCATCTAAACTGTTGGGACAAGTGAATAACTTCTACCGAGCAGTTGCTTAACGAAAAAAAAGAACGTAAACATGTCAAGAACAAATTTCAAAGAATTATTAGACGCAGGTGTACACTTTGGACACCTTAAGAAAAAGTATAACCCAGCAATGGCTCCTTATGTATTTATGGAGAAGAATGGGATTCATATCATTGATTTGAATAAAACTGTAGCAATGGTTGAAGATGCAGCTGCTGCAATGAAACAAATTGCAATATCAGGAAAAAAGATTTTATTTGTTGCTACTAAAAAACAAGCTAAAGGTTTAGTTGCTGAAGCTGCTGAAGCTTTAAATATGCCTTATATTACTGAAAGATGGCCTGGTGGTTTGTTAACCAATTTTGCTACTATCCGTAAGTCAATCAAAAAAATGCAAATAATTGATAAAATGAAAGAGAATGGTACATTCGATTCATTATCAAAAAGAGAAAGATTGCAAATTGATAGACAAAGAGCTAAGTTAGACCTTAACTTAGGTTCTATTGTAAAAATGACAAGAATGCCTGAGGCTGTTTTTATTGTTGACACAAACAAAGAGCACATTGCTTTAGCTGAATCAATTAAGTTAGGTATACTTTCATTTGCAATCAATGATACAAATACTAATCCTTCTCAAGTTAATTTTCCAATACCTGGAAATGATGATGCTACAAAATCAATTGAATGTATCTTATCAATTGTAACTAAAGCAATTACTGAAGGTTTGGAAGAAAGAAATGCTGAGCAAGATAAAAAAGCATTAGAGAAGAAAGAAAAAGCTAAAAAAATAGCTGAAGGTTTGGAAGAAAAAAATGCTGTAAAAGATATAAAGCCAGAAGAGAAGATAGAAAAAGCTAAAAAAACAGCTGAAGAAAAATAATATTAATTTTTTACAAAGGAAAAATGGGAGCAATTAAAGCGGCTGATGTAGCTACATTAAGAAAGCAAACAGGTGCGGGAATGATGGATTGTAAAAACGCATTAGTGGAAGCTAATGGTGATTTTGATGCGGCAATTACTGTATTAAGAAAGAAAGGACAAAAAGTAGCTGCAAAGCGTGCTGATAGAGATGCAAGTGAAGGAATTGCAATCACTAAAATGAATGCTGATAATACTGCAGGTGTTGCTATTGTTTTAGCTTGTGAAACTGATTTTGTTGCAATTAATGATTCATTTAAAGCTTTAGCTAATAGTTTTGCTGATATTGCTTTAAATCATGCTGATAAAGATGCATTTTTAGCTGCTGATTTTGGAGGAATGACTGTTGCTGAAAAATTAACAGAACAAACAGGTGTAATTGGTGAGAAAATTGAAATATCAGGTTTTGAAAGAGTTGAAGCTGCTTATGTTGGGGCCTATACTCATGGTTCTAAAATTTCAGTTTTAGTTGGCTTAAACAATTCAGTTGATAATGCTGATGTTTTATCTAAGGATTTAGCAATGCAAGTTGCATCAATGGGAGCATCAACTTTATCTTATAAAGATTTTGATGCTGAATTTGTTGCTAACGAAACAGAAGCCAGAATAGCGGTTATCGAAAAAGATAATATTGAATTAGGAAGATTAGGAAAAACATTAAAAAATGTTCCTAAATATATTTCTATGTCACAATTAAGTGATGCTGTAATGGCAGAAGCTAAAGCTGCTATTGAAGCAGAATTAAAAGCAGAAGGTAAGCCAGAAAAAATATGGGATAGAATTGTACCTGGAAAAATGGATCGTTTTGTTTCTGACAACACATCACTTGACCAAGAACAGTGTTTGTTGGATCAAAATTTCATTAAAGACGAAAATAAAATTGTTTCGGAATATATTAAGTCCTTTGGTGATGTAGCGGTAAATAGCTTTAAAAGAGTAGCTTTAGGTTAATAATATAGCTTATTGAATAGTTAAAGCCATCCTTTTTTGGGTGGCTTTTTTTTGTGTATAAATTCCATTCTTCAGTTTCCTTTTGCTTGTGTGTAATTTCTTATCTTTGAGAAATTTTTAACACAATTATGCAATACAAGAGAATTCTTTTAAAATTAAGTGGTGAGGCTTTAATGGGTGATGGAGAGTATGGTATCGATTCTAAGGTTTTGAGTGCTTATGCTAATGAAATTCAAGCTATTGTCAATGAAAATGTAGAGCTTGCTATTGTAATTGGTGGCGGAAATATTTACAGAGGAATCCAGTCAGAAGGTGCAGGTTTTGATAGAGTTCAGGGAGATCACATGGGTATGTTAGCCACTATTATCAACGGAATGGCACTACAATCAGCTCTAGAATCAATTAAGATTGAAACTAGATTGCTTACCGCTATAAGAATGGAACAAGTTGCTGAGCCCTATATAAGAAGAAAGGCAATGCGTCACTTGCAAAAAGGAAGAGTTGTTATTTTTGGAGGTGGTACAGGAAATCCATATTTCACTACAGATACTGCTGCTGCTTTGCGCGCTATTGAAATTGAGGCAGATGTTATTTTAAAAGGAACAAGAGTAGACGGAATTTATACTTCTGACCCTGAAAAGGATCCAAGTGCAATAAAATATGAAACGATTACTTTTGATGAAGTTTTCCAAAAGAAATTAAGTATTATGGATTTGACAGCCTTTACGCTTTGCCAAGAAAATAATTTGCCAATTAAAGTGTTTAATATGAATGTTGAAGGAAATTTGGCTAAGATTTGTAAAGGTGAGAATGTAGGAACTCTCGTTAATTTTTAAATATAATTTGATATATAGACTATTATGACTGAAGATGTAAATTTTCAACTGGACATTACAAAAGAGCAAATGCTAGAAGCTATTTCGCATCTTGAAAATGTATTAGGAAAAATTAGAGCTGGAAAAGCTAATCCGCAAATGCTAAGAACAATCAGGGTGGATTATTATGGTGCTTCAACTCCACTTGCACAGGCGGCTAATGTTTCAACTCCTGATTCTCAAACTATTTCTATTCAACCTTTTGATAAAAGTTTAATTTCTGAAATTGAACAAGCTATTGTAGATGCAAATTTAGGCTTTAACCCATCCAATAATGGTGAGAGAATAATTATTAATGTACCGCCTTTAACTGAAGATAGAAGAAAAGATTTGGTAAAACAAGCTAAGGTTGAAATAGAAAATGCAAAGGTGAGTATTAGAAATATCAGACAAAAATCAAATGATGAAATGAAAAAATTAGGAAAGGAAGGTCTTTCAGAAGATGCCGTTAGAGATGCAGAGACTTCTGTTCAGGAATTAACCAATACCTATTCAGCTAAAATTGATGTCGTATATTCAGCAAAAGAGGTTGAAATTATGACGGTTTAATTATTGCTAAATATAAAAATGAAAGGGGCTAAATGCCCCTTTTTTATTGGTATATTTCAGCTTTAAGCTTTAAAATTGAAGTATTTTAGCACAAATTATTTTACCTTATGTGGATATTTCTTTCCAGATTAATCTTAAAAAATAGAATCATTATTATTCTGCTTATTGCCGGGATAACTGTCTTTATGGTTAAGAAAGGTAGAGATGTTCGTCTCTCTTATAGCATGGCTAAATTACTGCCTAGCGACCATCCAATAAGTTTGGATTATCAAGTTTTTTTAGAAAAGTATGGGGCTCAAAATGTCTTAGTAATTGCAATTGAAGATAGCTTAATATCAACATTGGAACATTTGTTAAAATGGGACAAAGTAACTCAGGATATTGAAATTATCAATGGAGTAGAGCAAGTTGTTTCATTTGCTAATCTTCCTGTTCTTCTTAAGGATACAGTAAACAAGAAATTTATATTGAAAAGGTGGTTTTCACAAAACGTAAAAACACAAGTACAATTAGATAGTGCATTTTCTCAATATAGCAAACAGCCCTTTTATAAAGGGCTAATTAATTCTAATGATAATAAGGTAAGTACTCTGCTAATTTCTCTAGATAATATTGTAATGAAATCAGCAAGTAGAAAAGAGTTAATTTTTTCTATTAAGGATTTGGTAGATGCTTATTCTGATGAGTTTCAAACTAAGGTTCATTATTCGGGTCTTCCCTATATTCGTACTGTTGATTCTATTAAGATAAAGGAGGAAATATCGTTATTCATTATTTTTACTTTACTAATTACCTCTTTAATATTATTTTTCTTTTTCAGATCTTTTAAGGCAGTAATTTCTTCTATGATTGTGGTGATTTTGGGTGTAGTTTTCTCTTTTGGAACTATTGCAATATTGAATTATGAGGTTTCTGTTCTTATGGCTCTTATCCCTCCGGTTTTGATTGTTATAGGAATTCCAAATTGTATCTTTCTAATTAATAAGTTCCATAATGAATTTAAGCGAACTCAAAATAAGGATAATGCATTAAGAAAAATGGTTCAGAAGATTGGAAATATTACCCTGTTGACAAACCTTACTACTGCTTCAGGTTTTGCTGCATTTATGCTTACTAACAGTGAAACATTACAAGAATTTGGATTGATTGCATCAATTAATATTCTTTTTATATTTCTTCTTTCATTATTTATTATTCCTATTTATTTTTCTTTTGCTTCCCCTCCAAAATACAGGCATACAAAGCATTTGGATAAGATATGGATTAATAAACTCGTGGAACGTTTAGTGTTTTTAGTTCAGTTCAGAAGAAAACAAATATATTTTATTACTTCTATTCTTATTGTTTTTGGCGTTTTTGGTATTCTAAATATTAAAACAACAGGAAATCTTACTGACGAATTACCTAAAGAAGGCGATTTGTACAAGGATTTAAAATTCTTTGAAAGTAACTTTGGAGGGGTAATGCCATTAGAAGTTGTGGTAAATACTAAGAAGAAAAACGGCTTGTTAAAATCCTATAATTTAATAAAGATTGAGCAGTTAAGTCAGGAGCTTGCTGCTTTTAAAGAATTCTCTAAACCAACCTCCTATGTTGATGTGGTAAAGTATAGTAAACAGGCTTTTTATAATGGAGATTCAGCTTATTATTCTTTACCTAACTCTCAGGAGCAAAGGATGATATTATCTTATCTGAAGAATAGTTCTGCAAGCATGAATATGGGGGCATTAATGATGGATTCTTTAAAACAGGAAGCCCGTATTAGTTTAAGGGTTGCTGATATTTCGACTACTAAAATGGATAGTGTATTTGACGCTTTATTACCTAAGGTGAATAAGATATTTGATGCTGATAAATATGATGTAACTATAACGGGTTCTAGTGTTGTTTTCTTGAATGGAACAAAATTTTTACTTAAGAACTTAATGTTGAGTTTATTATTAGTAATCATATTGATTTCTGTTCTTATGGCTTGGATGTTTAATTCTTTTAGAATGGTAGTCGTTTCTATTATTCCTAATCTTATTCCATTACTCCTTACAGGTGCCATTATGGGGTATTTTGGAATTGCTTTGAAGCCGTCAACTATTTTAGTTTTCTCTATTGCATTTGGTATCTCGGTGGATGATACTATTCACTTCTTAGCTAAATATAGACAGGAATTATTGGTTAATAATTGGAATATCAAAAAATCGGTTTTATCTGCCCTAAATGAAACTAGTGTGAGTATGTTTTATACTTCTGTTGTATTGTTCTTTGGTTTCTTTATATTTGTTGCTTCTGATTTTGGAGGGACAATAGCGCTTGGTTTATTAGTATCAATTACTTTGTTATTTGCTATGCTGTCTAATTTATTGTTACTTCCGGCATTATTACTTTCTTTGGAAAAGATAATTAACTATGAAGCTTTTCAGGAACCTTTGTTGGATATTTTTGATGAAGAGGAGGATGTTGAATTAGATGAACTAAAAGTAAAACGAAAATAAAAATAAAATGAAAGGAATAATTTTAGCAGGAGGGTCAGGTACACGTTTGCACCCCTTAACTTTAGCTATCAGCAAACAAATGATGCCTATTTATGACAAACCCATGATTTATTATCCTTTATCTACTTTGCTGTATTCAGGAATAAAGGAAATTCTAATTATCTCAACCCCACATGATTTGCCATTATTTAAAAAGTTATTAGGTGACGGAAGTCGCATTGGGTGTCGCTTTGAATATAAAGTGCAAGATGTACCAAACGGATTAGCACAAGCCTTTGTATTGGGTGAAGAATTTATCGGAGATGATAATGTTTGCTTAGTATTAGGTGATAATATTTTTCAGATGAAAATAAAAACCTTAACTTCTTGTAAAGATGTTAAGGGAGGTATTGTATTTGGTTACCATGTTAATGACCCTGAAAGATATGGGGTGGTTGAATTTGATGAAAATTTTAAAGCTTTATCCCTAGAAGAAAAACCAGAAAACCCAAAATCAAATTATGCAGTTCCAGGGCTGTATTATTATGATAATTCAGTTGTAGAGATTGCTAAGAATATTAAACCTTCTGCAAGAGGAGAGTACGAAATTACGGATGTAAATAAAGAGTATTTGAGAAGAGGGGAGTTAGACGTAAGAGTACTAGGAAGAGGAACAACTTGGCTAGATACAGGTACTTTTCAATCCTTAATGCAGGCGAACCAGTACGTACAAGTTATAGAGGATAGACAAGGAAAAAAGATTGGTTGTATTGAGGAGGCTGCATATAGAATGGGTTATATTAATGACCAAAAATTACTAGAAATTGCAGAGCCACTTAGGAAAAGTGGATATGGAGAGTATTTGATTAATTTAGTAAAAAAATAATGAAATCCATCCAAGAATTAAGTGCGTTAATTACTGATGAGTTAAGCAGGGTAGAATATCCACAAACTCCATCATTATTATATGAGCCGATAGATTATATTCTTGGTTTAGGAGGCAAGCGTATGCGCCCAATTTTGGTTTTAATGGCATATCAATTATTTGACAAGAATATTGAAAAAGCATTTTCACCAGCATTGGCTATTGAAGTATTTCATAATTTCACGCTTTTACATGATGATATTATGGATAATGCTCCTTTAAGAAGAGGGCAGAAAACGGTACACGAAAAGTGGAATAATAATGTCGCTATTTTGTCGGGAGATACCATGTTGGTCCAAGCTTATCAGTTAATAGCTCAAGTTGATGATACGATTGTTAAGCAAGTATTAGCTGTTTTTAGTAAAGCAGCAATTCAAGTGTGTGAGGGACAGCAATGTGATATGGATTTTGAAACTCAATCGGATGTTAGTATTCCTGATTACCTAAAAATGATTGAATATAAAACAGCAGTATTGTTGGGCGCTGCTTTGCAGATTGGCGGAATTACAGCAGGAGCATCCAAAGAAGATCAAAACCATTTGTATGCTTTTGGTAGAGATTTGGGAATTGCTTTTCAGTTAAAAGATGATTTGCTGGATGCTTTTGGTGATGCTGATGCGTTTGGCAAACAAGTAGGAGGTGATATTATGGCAAATAAAAAAACCTATCTGTACTTAAAAGCATTGGCGATAGCAGATGGAACCCAAAGACAGAATTTGGAGCAATATTTTTCAACTAATGATACTTCTCAAGTGAAGGTTGATGCAGTAAAAACTATATTTTCGAACTTAAAAATTCCTGAATTAACAACTAATTTGATAAGAGAATACCATGCAAGAGCAATGGAAAATTTAGCAGCTATAGATTCAGAAAATAAAGAGCCTTTATTGGCTTTTTCAGCATTGTTGATGGATAGGGTTTCTTAGTGGATTTAAAAAAAATTAACGATACAATTATGGCTAATGAATTTCTGATAGAAACTACCTTTCAGTTAGAAAAAGATTTTTTGAATATTGGAGTTAATTTTGATATTCAAAAGCCTGTTCAGGATTATAAACAATTATTTTCTTTTGCATCAACACTAGTTAGTGCATTAAATGAACAAGCTCCTAAACGAATTTTAAACTTGCTATACCGTATTGATTTGTCGGAGGAAAAAGTGCAATCAGAAATGCAAATATCAACACTTACTTTTTCAGAATTGTTAGCAGAATTGATTGTGAAAAGGGAGCTCCAAAAGGTGATAATGAAGAATTATTACTCAAACCCTGAAAATCAATAGTATTTTACAACTTATATAAATAAAAATAGATAATTTTGCAATCAAATTTTACCAATAAATAATGGATAAGTTTTCCTTTTTAGGAGCCCTACATACTGGAATGATTGAGCAGATGTATGATAAATTCGTACAAGACCCTCAGAGTATAGAGGAAGAATGGAGTAGTTTTTTTCAAGGTTTCGACTTTGCTAAAGAAGTGTATTCTGAAGAAGATATTCCTCAAATTTTTCAAAAAGAATTCAAGGTAATTAATTTGATTGACGCTTACAGAAAGAGTGGGCATTTATTTACCAAAACAAATCCAGTACGAGAAAGAAGGAAGTACAGCCCTACACTTGATTTTAAAAATTTTGGTTTAGAAGAATCAGATTTAGAAGTTGAATTTCAAGCGGGAGAGCAAGTAGGTATCGGTCCTTCTACTTTAAAGGTGATTATTGCTCATTTGGAAAAAGTGTATTGCCAATCTATTGGTGTGGAGTATATGTATATTCGTGATTCTAATGAGATAGAATGGATTAAAAACAGATTACATAAAAACTCAAATACACCAAAATTTGACCCAAGCCAAAAAAAACATATTCTTCATAAATTAAATCAGGCAGTTGCTTTTGAAAATTTCTTGCATAAGAAATTTGTTGGTCAAAAACGATTCTCATTAGAAGGAGCTGAATCTTTAATTCCGGCTTTGGATGCTTTAGTAGAACATAGTTCGGAATTGGGTGTTGAAGAATTTGTAATGGGAATGTCACATAGGGGAAGATTAAATGTGTTGGCCAATATTTTCAACAAGACTTACAAAGAGATTTTTTCAGAATTTGAAGGAAAATTATATGAAAATAATAATATTTCTGGAGATGTGAAGTATCATTTAGGATTTACTTCTATGCAGAAATGTAGTAACGGAAACAACATTAAGTTAAATTTAACGCCTAATCCTTCTCACTTGGAGGCGGTTGATCCTGTTGTGGGGGGAATTACAAGAGCAAAATTAGATGGTAAGTATGGAGGTGATGTTAAGAAAATACTACCTATTTTATTACATGGTGATGCAGCACTTGCTGGGCAAGGGGTTGTATATGAAGTTATTCAAATGGCTCAGTTAGATGGGTATAAAACGGGAGGGACAATTCACATTGCAGTAAACAATCAGGTAGGTTTTACTACAAATTATTTGGATGCCAGGTCAAGTACTTATTGTACAGATGTTGCAAAAGTAACTTTGTCGCCAGTACTGCATGTAAATGGGGATGATGTGGAGGCAGTGGTTCATGCCCTAAAATTGGCAGTAGAATACAGACAAAAATATCATAAGGATATATTTATTGATTTATTGTGTTATCGAAAATACGGACACAATGAAGGAGATGAACCAAGGTTTACTCAGCCAAAATTATATGAGGTAATTTCAAAACATAAAAATCCGAGAGAGATTTATAAAGAGAAATTGATGAGTGAAGGAGTGGTGGAAGCAGGCATTGCCACAGAGTTAGAAAAAGATTTTCAAGATTTATTGCAAGATAGATTTGCGAAAGCAAAAGAGATTAAGAAAGCAAAAATTACACGATTCTTAAAAGAAGAATGGAGAGATATAAAAAGAACTTTTACACCAGATTTTAAGGGTTCAAATGCTACAAATATAGGCAAGAAGAAGCTTAAGGAATTGGCAAAGTATTTGTATGATGTTCCCCAAGCAGATAAGTTATTTAAGAAAACAAGAAAGTTACTAGCAGACAGGAAAAAGATGGTAGAGGAGTCCGATTCGTTGGATTGGGCAATGGGTGAATTGTTAGCTTATGCTTCTCTTTTGGATGAAGGACATGATATCAGATTGAGTGGGCAAGATGTAGAAAGAGGAACTTTTTCACATAGACATGCTATTCTTAAAGTAGAGCAATCGGAGGAAGAGGTGTGTCCCTTAAATAATATAAGTACCAGTGCAAATTTTGAAGCGTATAACTCTTTGCTTTCAGAATATGGGGTGCTTGGTTTTGATTATGGGTATTCCATATCAACCCCAAATACCTTAACAATTTGGGAAGCCCAATTTGGGGATTTCTCAAATGGAGCTCAAATTATTTTTGATCAATTTATTTCTTGTTCTGAGGATAAATGGAAGGTGATGAGTGGTTTGGTTATGTTGTTGCCTCACGGTTATGAAGGGCAAGGGGCTGAACATTCTTCTGCAAGATTGGAGCGTTATTTGCAAATGTGTGCTAAGTATAATATGCAGATTGTAAATTGTACTACTCCAGCAAACTTTTATCATGCGTTGAGAAGACAATTAAAGAGGGAATACAGAAAACCTTTATTGGTATTTACGCCTAAAAGTTTACTTAGGCATCCTAAATGTGTTTCTTCTATTTCGGATTTAGCCGATGGGAAGTTTGAAGGTATTATTGATGATACTATTACATCAAAGTCAGTAGATAAATTGGTGCTTTGTAGTGGGAAAATCTACTATGAATTATTAGAAAGAAGAGAACAAGAAAAATCAGAAAATATAGCTTTAGTTAGAGTAGAGCAGTTGTTTCCTTTAGATAAGCAAGGAATAATGGAGGTGATTGAAAAATACAAGGCCAAAGAAATCATTTGGGTACAGGAAGAACCCCAAAATATGGGAGCTTGGACTTTTATCATGTCTGAGTTAAGAACAGTTAATATTGATGTTATTGCAAGAGAAGCTTCAGCAGCAACTGCAACTGGTTCTAGTAAAACATCAACAGCAGAACAAAACGAATTAATTAATAAAGTTTTTAAAAAATAAGGCATGTTATTAGAAATGAGAGTCCCAAGTCCGGGAGAATCTATATCGGAAGTAGAAATTGCAGAATGGCTAGTTGAAGATGGTGATTATGTAGAAAAAGATCAAGCTATTGCAGAGATAGATTCTGACAAAGCAACTTTAGAATTGCCAGCAGAAGAAAGTGGTACTATAAAAATTGTTGTTGGTGATGGCGAAACAGTTGCAGTAGGGGATATTGTATGTATTATTGATACTTCTGCAAAAGGAGAAGCAAAAGTAAAAGCTACTAAAGAGGAAGTTTCTGAAACTCCAAAAGCTAATGTAAAATCAGCTACAGATTTAGGTGGAGCAAAAGCAACTCCATTAGCATCAGCTATGATTAGTGATATGGATATTTCTGCTAAACAGCTAAAGGGAACAGGAGAGGCTGGTAAAATCACTAAAAGTGATGTGTTGGGAGCAATACAAGGCAGTTCAACTCAAGGCCCAAGAGGAACTTCTCGTAAAAAAATGTCATCCTTAAGAAGAAAAATTGCGAGCAGATTGGTTGCTGTTAAGAACGAAACGGCAATGCTTACTACTTTTAATGAAGTAGATATGACGGCAATTTTTGAAATCAGAAAGGAATATAAAGAACAATTTAAAGAGAAATATGGAGTTGGTTTAGGCTTTATGTCATTTTTTACTAAGGCGGTTACTACTGCCTTGCAAGAGTTTAAGGATGTGAACGCAATGATTGATGGAAATGAAGTAATCCACCATAATTATACGGATATTGGTATTGCGGTAAGTGCGCCAAAGGGACTAATGGTTCCTGTAGTAAGGAATGCAGAATTGATGAATTTTCAAGAAGTAGAATCGGATATTAAGCGTTTGGCAATAAAAGCAAGAGATGGAAAAATTACAATTAATGAAATGTTAGGGGGTACTTTTACCATTACAAATGGTGGGGTGTTTGGTTCTATGCTTTCTACTCCTATTATTAACCCGCCACAATCTGCAATTTTAGGAATGCATAATATTGTAGAACGCCCAATGGCGGTTAATGGTGAGGTAAAGATTAGACCTATTATGTATGTAGCCCTTTCCTATGATCACAGGGTTATTGACGGTAGAGAATCAGTTGGTTTCTTAGTTAGGGTAAAAGAATGTTTGGAAAATCCAACGGAACACCTTATGGGTGGTGATGTGAAAAAAACT